>Ga0116223_10001153_pt1 | contig 28108 bp, 27 predicted proteins | sample Sb_taG_3_FD_90092 | JGI IMG/M metagenome (GOLD analysis project Ga0116223, IMG submission 90092) | Peat soil microbial communities from Weissenstadt, Germany - Sb_50d_a_PC metaG | ecosystem: Environmental > Terrestrial > Soil > Wetlands > Peat | place: Germany: Weissenstadt | collected 2010-09-21 | reverse complement strand
TCTTCAGCACGGCGAGGATCTCGGCGCCGATGCGCACCGCGTCGGCCACGGTGCCGGCGCCGACCGGCTGGATCATGAATTCCTGGATGTCGATCTTGTTGTCGGCATGCCGGCCGCCATTGATGATGTTCATCATCGGCACCGGCAAAGTCCGCGCCGAGGTGCCGCCGACATAGCGATAAAGCGGCATGTCGAAGGATTCCGCCGCGGCCTTGGCGCATGCAAGCGAGACACCGAGAATAGCATTGGCGCCCAGCCGGCTCTTGTTCGGCGTTCCATCGAGATCGATCATGATCTGGTCGATCTGAACCTGTTCCTCGACCGCCATGTCGCTGAGCGCTTCAAAGATTTCGCCGTTCACGGCGGCGACCGCTTTCTGCACGCCCTTGCCGAGATAGCGCGCCTTGTCGCCGTCGCGCAGCTCGACCGCCTCATGCGCGCCGGTGGAAGCACCCGACGGCACCGCCGCGCGGCCCACAGAACCATCCTCCAGCACCACGTCGACCTCGACGGTTGGATTGCCGCGGCTATCGAGAATTTCGCGGCCGATGATATCGACGATGGCGGTCATGAATGCCTCTTTTGCAAATCCGGATTTGAGCGATTGGCGCTGCTTCTACAGCAAGCCACTGCGGCGGAAAAGGTTGCCTTGCCCGTGACGTCGCCGGATGAATTGTCTAATAACGCGGCAACGGAGACACAGTCATGTCCAGAAAGCCCCGGAAGTCATCAAAGCCGTCCTATTCGCCCGGCCTGCAGCTCGGCCGCGCCGTCGAATGGCCGACCACGCCGGATTCCGCGAAGCTCGACCGTGTCCCCAATCCCCAGAAGGACACCCATTACGTGGTGCGGTTCACCGCGCCGGAATTCACTTCCCTTTGCCCGGTGACCGGCCAGCCCGATTTCGCGCATCTGGTGATCGACTACGTGCCGGGCCAGTGGCTGCTGGAGTCGAAATCCCTGAAACTCTATGTCGCGAGTTTCCGCAATCATGGCGCTTTCCACGAGGACTGCACGGTGGCGATCGGCAAGAGAATTTCAGCCGAGATCAGGCCGAAATGGCTGCGCATCGGCGGCTACTGGTATCCGCGCGGCGGCATTCCGATCGATGTGTTCTGGCAGACCGGCAAATTACCCAAAGGCATGTGGATTCCCGATCAGGGGGTGGCGCCCTATCGCGGCCGGGGGTGATTGTCCGGGCGCGCTATTGCCGTCTCGGATTGCCATCGCCATACTCAAGCACCAGACGCCAATAGCGCCCGCGGATTGGGGTAGAACGTGATGGGCTGGAAATCGCGCTGGTTGCAGGCTGCGACATTGGCCGTCTTGACGCTATTGCTCGGGTCCGATCCGTCCCTTGCCGATAAACGAGTGGCCCTGGTGATCGGCAATGGCGCTTACCAGAACGTGCCGGCTCTCCCTAACCCACCCCACGACGCCACGGATGTCGCGTCAGCGTTCAAGCGCATGGGTTTCGAGACAGCCCTGACAATCGACGCCGACAAGAATGCCATGGACGAGGCAGCGATACGGTTTTCGCGGGCCGCGCGCACGGCCGACATCGCCGTGTTCTACTACAGCGGCCATGCGATGCAGTTTGCCGGCGTCAACTATCTCGCGCCGATTGATGCCAAGCTGACCGATGAAGCGGATTTGAGGCGGATGACAAGGGTCGACGACATCCTGTCCGACCTTCAGCAGGCCAAAAACCTTCGTATCCTCATCCTCGATTCATGTCGCGACAATCCGTTGGTGGCCGAGCTCAAGCGCTCGATGGGCAAGACGCGTAGCGTCAATGTCGGCAATGGGCTCTCCAAAATGGACAGCCCCGACGGCACGATCATCTCTTATGCCACGCAGTCGGGGCGCACCGCAGAAGACGGGAAGGGACGAAACAGTCCCTACACGACAGCCTTTCTGAAGCACATCGAGGACAAGGATGAGATATCCGCCGTCTTCCACCGCATCAGCGGTGAGGTTTATTCATCCAGCGGCGGATCACAAGTGCCGGAATTGTCGCTTTCGTTTTTTGGCGAGTTGTACCTGAACGGAAAACTGACGATCACCGTTCCATCGGAAAAGACCGATCCCTGCGCCGGAGCATCGGAGCACTGGAAAAGCGCCCAGTTCGTGGACACGCCGGAGGCTTATCGGGACCATATCACACGTTACCCAAACTGCGATTACGCCGGGCTTGCCCAGGCCAGGATAAACGCGCTTAAGGTCAAGAACATACAGCCGGAAGCTGCGAAGCAAGGTTCAGGCGGCGAACCAAGCGCGCATTTACCTGACGTATCGGCCGCCGGCGGCAACTATCCCTGCTCCGCAGAGCCCTCGCTCAGATCGATGAACGCCCAAACGCCCGTGACCGTCACTTTCCAAAACTCGTCCAATAATCCGATTAGCACCTACTGGTTGGACTATTCCGGCAAGCGGAAATTATATCGCCGCCTGCCCGGCGGCGCCTCCTACACCCAACCAACCTTCCTCACGCATCCATGGGTGTTGGTGGATGACAGCGGACAATGCCAGAAGATCATCCTGCCGGGCCCGTCGATGAAGATCGTGACAAACCCTTAAGCTCGGCACGTCGGAGCTTCCGTTCCGAGAGGCCGTCGCGGTATCGGCCTTCATAGCCAAGCTACCCGACCACAAGATCCGCACCATCCGTTTGGCGCAGACGCCCCTTGGCGCTCTTGCGCGATCCCTCCGCAGGCACCAGGGCGCCCGCGGCCGCCAGCCCCCAAAGCGGCATGTTGTTATAGACGCTCTCATGCCCGCCATCCTTCACGAGATAGGTCTCATGCCAGATACCGACATCGCCGTTCGATGCGATCCTGCGATTGAAATCGCGCCAGGCGGGCAAGTGTTCGAGCGATCCGTCGGTTGCATAGGCGTGAAGCTGCTCGAAACTTCGCCAATACTGGATCACCAGGAAATTACGCAAACCAAATACCGAGCGCGCATGCAGCAGCCCAAGCTCGGGCCGTTTGGCGAGCTCGATCAGCATCTTGGGCATCGCCCTGGCCACCGGCAGCCACGCCCAGAACTTCCACCACTTGTTCACGCGCATTCCGATCAGGAAGACGACAAAATCGCCGTCAAGCTGAGCGGTCATCCGCGCCGGAATAATTTTGGGCATGGCTGAAAACTCCTTGGCTGAAATCAATTCAAGCCGTCAATATAGTTCGCCGACGAAGCCGTCGACAACGGCGTCGGGCGGCAATGGTCTCAAGGCGCGCAAGCTCAACACGGTGAACGCATGGAACTGACATCCGACATCGCCGACTTCAAGAGACGCGACCTTTGCTTGCTGGGCAAGACCAAACCCGTCCTGGTGACGGGCACGAGCGGCCCCGCCGTCATTGTCATTCACGAGATCTATGGCTTTACCCCTACCATTGCGCGCTTTTGCCGCTGGCTGCGCGATGCCGAATTCCGCGTCTATGCGCCAATCCTGTTTGGCGAGCCGGACGCCACCAATGCTGAGAGGCCTTCCGTCACACGGATCGTTTCCCTGTGCATCTCGCGTGAGTTCACAGTGCTTAGAGCCAACAAGTCGAGCCCCGTCACGGATTGGTTGCGCGCACTGGCGCGTCTTGCCCATGAAGAGTGCGGTGGCCCCGGGGTCGGCGCCATCGGCATGTGCGTTACGGGCGGCTTTGCTCTTTCGATGGCGCTTGACCCGGTCGTGCTCGCCCCGGTTCTCGCGCAACCCGGCGTGCCGGCGCTCTCCCCCGCCGGACTTGATATCCCACCCGCCGATCTGAAGCGGGTGCAGACTCGCGCGCGCGAAGGGCTGGAATTGCGCGGCTATCGTTTTGAAGGCGATACGCTCTGCCAGGCGCCGCGTTTTGCAACCTTGCGCAGCGTGTTTGGCACGGCCTTCACCGCCACTGAATTGCCGGACAGCGCCGGCAACCCGGACGGCATGAAGGCGCGTGGTAAGCCGCCGCATTCGGTCTTTACCGGCGATCTCATCGATGCGCCGTGGCAGCCGACGCGGGCGGCAGCGGACGAGGTCATCGCTTTCTTCCGCCGGATTTTGAAGGAATCGCAGCCCGCGGCCTGAACCGGCGCCTATTTCGCAAGAAGTTGAGCGACCTATGCCGCGACCGCGTCCTTTGGCCCCGTCTGGCGCAACAGACGCGCGCAGGCAAATCCGAGCGCGATGATGATGACGGCACTCGTCATCAAGGTCGATATCTTGCCGACGCTTTGGATACCGAATCCATAGGCGATCGGGCCGACGGTCTGGCCCATGAAAAAGAAGAACGAGTGGAGCGAAAGAGCGGTGGCGCGGGCTTCTACCGACAGCTCGCTGGCAAAGACCTGCAAGCATCCATGGATCATGTAGAAGCCCCAGCCCATGAACAAGAGACACATCGCCTGGACTTTCCAGCTGGGGCCGAACGCGACGGCCGCAAGCTGCAGGCCGACGAGTGCGGCGCCTGTGATCATCATGCCCCTGACGCCAAGCCGCGGCAGAAAGCGGGAAACCGTCATCGTATAAATCAGGCCGCCGACCGCGAAGCCGGCGATCACGATCCCCGCAATCGACAGGCTGGTTTCGCCGAGTGCGAACAGGAACGAGGCCAGATAGGGAAACAGGCCAAGCACGCAGCAGCCTTCGATGAAGACGGCGGCGTAGCAAAGCGCGTTCGGATTGCTGAAGATGGTGCGATAGCCATGCCAGAGCGTCGATAAATTGGTTTTTGAGGCACGCGTCAGCGCTTTGCCGCGAAAGCCTGCGGTCACCGCAACCGACGCTGCGACCACCAGAAGACCGAGCAGCGCCAGAACACCGCGCCAGCCGAGGAAGTCACCGATGACACCGGAGAAGGAGGCGCCCAGAAGATTGCCGGTCATCGAGCCCGCCAGCGTGCGTCCGATGGCGACCTGACGCTTCTCCGCCCCGACAAGGTCGCTGGTCAGGCTGAGCGCGACTGGAAAGACGCCGCCGGAGCCGACGCCCGCAAGAATGCGTGTCGCGAACAACAGCGGAAACGACGTCGCTATCGCGCCGAGGATGTTCGCCAGTCCGAGCAGCACCAGGCAGACGATCATCAGACGCGCCTTGCCGAACAAGTCAGCGGCAGCGCCGAGCACGGGTTGCACGATCGCAAAAGTAAAGGCAAACACCGCGGCGAAACTAGCGGCAGTAGCGATCGTCACGCCGAATTCGTCGGCGACATGCGGCAAAACCGGATCGAGCGCGCGGGCCGAGAGGCTGGCTGCAAACGTCGCAATCGCAATGATATTGATCGCCGGCGGGATGCGCTCATGCGTCCGCAGGGCTGTCTGCGGCATCAGCGCGCCACGTTGTTTGCGAGATTCTTGGCGATCAAGTCGAAAGCCATCAGCGTCCGCACCAGACCTTCGAACTCGCGCAACGGCACCATGTTGGGACCGTCGGAAGGCGCATGATCGGGATCGGGATGGGTTTCGATGAAGACCCCGGCGACCCCGACGGCAACCGCGGCACGGGCCAGGACCGGCACAAATTCGCGTTCGCCCCCCGACGAACTGCCTTTGCCGCCGGGCTGCTGCACCGAATGGGTGGCGTCGAAAATCACCGGCGCGCCGGTCGTGCGCGCCAGGATCGGCAGCGCCCGCATATCCGAAACCAGCGTGTTATAGCCGAACGACGCGCCGCGCTCGGTGACAAGCACGTTCGGATTCCCGGCGCCGGTGATCTTGGCAACGACATTGGCCATGTCCCACGGCGCCAGGAACTGCCCCTTCTTGACATTCACCACCTTGCCGGTCGCGGCTGCCGCGAGCAAGAGATCGGTCTGCCGGCACAGGAACGCAGGGATCTGCAAGACATCGACGGCTTGCGCAACTTCGGCGCATTGCGCGGCCTCATGCACGTCGGTGAGCACCGGCAATCCCAGCGCGCGTATCTCGGCAAAGATCGGTAGCGCCTGGATCAGCCCAATGCCGCGTTCGGCCGAAGCGCTGGTGCGATTGGCCTTGTCGAATGACGTCTTGTAGACGAGCCCGATCTTGAGGCGGCCGGCGATCTCCTTCAGCGCGGCGGCGACCTCAAGCCCATGCGCGCGGCTCTCGAGCTGGCACGGACCTGCGATGATCGAAATCGGCAGCTGATTGCCGAATTCGACCGCTCCGACGGAGACGAGCGGTGCAGCTGAGAGCTTGGCGTTCAAAGCTTTGTCCTTGTTTTCGGACCGGACCATGCCGGGCGGGACCGGATGGATCAACCCTTTTTGGGTGCCTCGAATATCAGGGTTGCGCCAAAGGCAGCGTCGCACGGTATGATGACGTTGCCCATGTGCTCGGCGTACGCAATGCCACCCTTCCCGAGCGCGGACATCAGCACGGCCTTGTTGTCCAGCGACAGGCGTATCGCCGCCAGTCGGGCCCCGCGCGTCAGAGCCGGCGGCTCCACGGCAAAATGCCGACGATAGGCCGCCGTATCCATAACCTGAATCTCGCCCCGCGGCGTCTTGATCGCAATACCGTTCGAGTTCGACGTCACATCGCTCACGCCGGAGAACGCCTGGAAGAAGGCCCCATGATCGACAGGATTTTCAGCGACCATCGTCACACCGGCAATACCTGCAACGCCGTTCGCATGAGCCTGGAACGCCGGGTTCCAGAAATTCTCCGGATAGTGCTGCTGGCACGTAAAGTATCCGATGTCTGGCGCCTCGGGATCGGTCGCGAACGCCAGCGAGAACCCAACCTTCACGGTTGAACCGTCGGGCCGCATTGCGTCGCGTTCGAAGTCGAATTTGTCGAAATGACCGATGCCGGCCTGATGGAATGCCGCAACGTCGGCGGCCGCCCCCTTGCCTTCCAGCACCAGCATCGACAATCCCTCTCCACGCGCAAGGAAGTCGCGCGTGAAACCGCCGAACGAGAACGAACCCCTCGGCGGCGCCAGGATGAGTCCCGGCTCGCCGACGGTAATCAACTCGATAAAGAAACCGGGGAACTGAACAATCCGATTATGCGTGCCCCACGGATGGCGGTTGCGGGCGCCGACGGTGAAGCCGGCGCGGCCATAGAATTCCGCCGCCGCGTCGAGATCGCGGACGGCGTGCACGATATGGTCGAGACCGCGGGGCACCCGGCGAGGCCTGCGCTCTCAGCAGCCGGTCACTTCACCGCGGAGAATGCGGTAGGGACCAGCAATTGGCTGACGATGTTGCCGACAATCTGGCCGTCCGCCTCGGTTTGCGCGCGCGCGGCGATCCACTCCGGGTCGGCCTGAAAGGCCGCCCATTTTTTCTCACGCTCCGCCAGCGATTCCCAGGCCAGGAAATAGGTCAGCTCCTGGTTGGATTCGCCGATCAAAGTCGTGAAGAATCCGGCCTGCCGGATGCCGTGTTTTTCGAACAGCTTCAGCGTGATGGTTTCGAAGCGCTTCAACAGCGCGGGCAGCCGGCCCGGCACACAGCGATAGACGCGGGATTCATAGATCATTTGGCGTAGCTCCCTGATCCGTTTATTGATGATTGGGGACTGCTATGTCGCAATAATCGGCGCTTCCGTCAAAGGCCGCCAATGCATGGCATCACACCAGCCGCGACCGCACCATCGCCGCCTCGACGAAGGAGGCAAACAACGGATGCGGCTCGAAGGGCCGTGACTTCAGTTCGGGATGGAATTGCACCCCGATGAACCAGGGATGGTCCTCATATTCGACGATCTCGGGCAATACGCCATCGGGCGAAAGGCCGGAGAAACGCAGGCCGTGCTGCTCGAGCCGATCCTTGTAGGCGGTATTGACCTCGTAGCGGTGGCGGTGGCGTTCCGAAATCTCGGTGGCGCCGCCATAGACACGGGAGACCCGGCTGCCGCGCTTGAGCATCGCGGGATAGGCGCCAAGCCGCATCGTTCCGCCGAGATCGCCGTTCCCCGACCTCCTCTCGAGTTCATTGCCGCGCAGCCATTCGGTCATCAGGCCGACAACCGGCTCGGGCGTCGGGCCGAACTCCGTGGAATTCGCCTCCGCAATCCCGACCAGATTGCGCGCGGCCTCGATGACCGCCATCTGCATCCCGAAGCAGATGCCGAAATAGGGCACGTCGCGCTCACGGGCGAACTGCGCCGCGCGGATTTTGCCCTCGGCGCCGCGCTGACCGAAACCGCCGGGCACCAGGATGCCGTTGACGTGTTCAAGGAACGGCGCGGGATCCTCGTTTTCAAAAACTTCGCTCTCGATCCAGTCGAGATTGACTTTCACCTTGTTGGCAATGCCCCCGTGCGACAGGGCCTCGATCAGCGACTTATAGGCGTCCTTCATGCCGGTATATTTGCCGACAATGGCGATGGTGACGTCGCCCTCGGGATTGCGGATCCGCTCGTTGATGACGTGCCAGCTTTGCAGCGAGGGCGGAAGTTTCGGCGCGATGCCGAACGCCGCCAGCACCTCATCGTCGAGACCCGCTGCATGATAGGCCTCCGGCACGGCGTAGATGTTGTCGACGTCCTGCGCCTCGATCACAGCACTTTCGCGCACATTGCAGAACAGGCCAAGCTTGCGCCGCTCTTCCTTCGGGATCGGACGATCGGTACGACAAAGCAGGATGTCCGGCTGGATGCCGATCGAACGCAATTCCTTCACCGAATGCTGGGTGGGCTTCGTTTTCAGCTCGCCGGCGCTGGGGATGAACGGCAGCAGCGTCAAATGAATGTAGATCGCGTGGTCGCGCGGCAAATCGTTCTTGATCTGGCGGATCGCCTCGAAGAACGGCAGGCCCTCGATATCGCCGACGGTGCCTCCGATCTCACACAACACGAAATCGAACTCGTCATTGCTGTCGAGGATGAAATCCTTGATCGCGTTGGTGACATGCGGGATCACCTGGATGGTAGCGCCGAGATAGTCTCCGCGCCGCTCCTTGGTGAGAATGTCCTGATAAATGCGACCGGTGGTGATGTTGTCGGCCTTGGTGGCGGGACGCCCGGTGAACCGCTCGTAGTGACCGAGGTCGAGGTCGGTCTCCGCGCCGTCATCGGTCACGAATACCTCGCCATGTTGATAGGGCGACATCGTTCCGGGATCGAGATTGAGATACGGATCGAGCTTGCGCAGCCGAACTTTGTAGCCGCGCGCCTGCAAGAGCGCGCCGAGGGCCGCCGATGCCAGACCTTTTCCAAGCGAAGAAACCACGCCGCCGGTGATGAAGATGTACCGCGCCATGGGACTTAACCTTTAAGACCACTGGCGCGATTCGCCAAAGCGAAAAGCCTCGCTTGAGCGAAATTCTGCCAGGCTGGGGTGACCTGAAATCTAAAGCGTTATCAGCATCTTAATATGGATTGCTGATGCAGGACAGTAGATGCCGTCCTGCATGGCCATCCTGCTTTATTGCGAGCGCGGCGCCTGCGGACCGGACGGTGCGGGCTGATTCTGCTGCTGCTCGTCGGACTTCTTCAACGAATCCAGAAGGCCCCCGCCGCTGGTTGGAGGAGCAGTCGGCTTCGGCCCGCCTTCCGGCTGCGATTGGGATGACGGAACGATGACGGAACTCGGCCTACGGTCGTAGCCGGCGTACCAGGACAGAAACAGGCTGGTGATGAAGAAGCCCACGGCGAGGATCGCGGTCGTGCGTGTCAGCAGGTTCGCAGTGCCCCGGCTCGACATGAAACCGGCGCCGCCGCCGACGCCAAGGCCGCCGCCTTCCGACTTCTGCAGCAACACGGTCGCGATCAATGTCGCAACAATCATCAGGTGGATTACGATAGCGACAGTCTGCATCTCTACCTTCCGTCGCAAAACCGGAAAGCGCGTCATCCGGCTGATCTGGTTTGCGGGGTTTGAAGTTGTGGCGGGTGTTACACGATTGCACCGGGCATTGTCACCCCCGGGCAGCGGCACCTCGACATAATCCCTTCGGCGTTATTTCAGCGCGTATCCATAGTTGGGGTTTCGGCGACTTCGATCCAACTCGGATATTGCCCGATGGCTGCTGGTCTAATATAATAGACAAATGACTGTTTTATTAGACGACCCAGGTCCACGAATTGCGGCCCGGTTGCGCCTTGAGCGCGACAGCCGCGGCTGGTCGCTCGCCGATCTCGCGGACCGCTCGGGCGTCTCCAAGGCGATGATCAGCAAGATCGAACGCGAAGAGGTCAGCCCGACCGCGGTGATCCTGGTTCGACTGGCCGGCGCGTTCGACCTGACGCTCGCCGGCTTGCTGCTGCGGGCGGAAGGCCGCGGACGGTTGACCCGGGCGATCGAGCAACCCCTTTGGCGCGACCCCAAGACCGGCTATTTGCGCAAGCAAGTTTTCGCCAGGCCCGATCATCCCCTGGAGATCATCGAAGTCGAGCTGCCGGCCAGACAACATGTCACGCTCCCGGCTTCATCCTACGCCCATATCCGCCAGACCGTCTGGGTACGCTCCGGCAATCTCGTCATAACGGAAGCCGGCGAGCGACACCTTCTTGCCGCAGGAGACTGCCTCGGATTCGGGCCGCCCTCCGAGGTGACCTTTGCCAACGAGACGGCGGTGCCTTGTACCTATGTCGTCGTTCTGGCGAGGAGCTAAGGCCGTGCCGGCGATCAAGATCGCGCCCTTGAAAGGCTCGGCGCAGATTTACACTGCGCTCAGCGAAATCCTTATTGAGGCGGTGGCCAATGGTGGCTCGGTCAGTTTCATGCATCCGCTGGCTCAGGAGACAGCGGATTCTTTCTGGCGAGATTCGCTGGCGGCCGCCGATCGGGGCGAGCGGATCGTTCTCGGCGCCTTTGGTGGAGTGAAGCTGGTCGGAACCGTAACGCTGCTGCTGCTGTTTCCGCCTAACCAGCCGCACCGTGCCGAGATCGCGAAAATGATGACGCGGATCAGTCACCGCGGCCGAGGCGTGGCCACGGCATTGATGCGCACGGCAGAGCACATGGCCGTGGAGCGCGGGCGCACGCTGCTGGTGCTGGATACGGCAGTTGAAGACGGCGCTTCCGGGCTTTACGAGCGTTTGGGTTTCAATCTCACCGGAATAATTCCGCACTACGCCTTGAAACCGCACGGCGGGCTCACGGGCACCATGATCTATTGGAAACGCATCCCTGAGCAAATTTCGGGTTAAGGACAATCGGCTGCAATCGCAAGAAAATCGGCGGCCTTCAGACTGGCACCGCCAATCAGTGCGCCATTGACGTTGTCGACCGCCATCAACTCCCGGGCATTTGAGGGTTTGACCGAACCGCCATAGAGGATGCGCATTTTGGCCCCCTCCCCGTTAAACCGTCCGATCAGCAGTTCCCGAATAAACTGATGAATTTGCTTAACATCCTCAGTCGTCGGGGTTAGTCCGGTACCGATTGCCCAGACCGGCTCATAGGCGACCACGAGATTGTCGGCGCGCGCGCCGTCCGGAAGCGAGCCACTGAGCTGGCCACGGCAGATTTCCAGCGTCTGGCCGGAATCGCGTTGCTTCTGGGTTTCGCCGATGCAAACGATCGCGGTGAGACCTGCGCGCCAGACCGCCTCAGCCTTCTGCCGGACCAACCCATCGCTCTCGCCGTGATCGGCGCGCCGCTCGGAATGGCCGACGATAACGGCGCTTGCGCCGGCATCCGCCAGCATTTCCGCGGAGATGTCGCCGGTATGGGCTCCCGATGCCTCGGGATGGCAATCCTGTCCGCCGATCGCAAGGCTCGTTGAACCGCGCGACTTCTCGGCGAAGACGGCGATCAGGGTTGCCGGCGGGCAAACCAGCAGGTCCGCCTTGCCGACCACCTTGGAAGCACCCGCCAGCATGGCCTCGAATTCAGCCAGGGACGCCTTGAGGCCGTTCATTTTCCAGTTGCCGGCGATCAGTGGCCGAATGCTGTGTTTCATGTCGGGATTTCCGTCACGGTGGAGACTAACAAGCGCTAGCAGAGCCCGGCACGCTGTTCCAGATACCGGCCCCTACGGCTCCCTGGGCGTTAACCCCTTCAATTGGGCCGTTGCGTCGAGGTTGCGACCAGACGGCTGCCACTTTATGATGCGTTATCAATTCGGTGACGCCCCTTTGCGGAATTCGAGATCGAATTTCCTTAGGCGAACCGGTTTCCTCCTACCGACAAGTTGGACCCCATGCTTCGAGGAATGCGCAAAGCCTCATCAAACTGGCTCGGCAAGATTATCATGGCCACGGTGATGGGCGTCCTGATCGTCAGTTTCGGCATCTGGGGCATCGCCGATATCTTCCGGGGCTTCGGACAGTCGACGCTGGCCAAGATCGGTCGCATTGAGATTTCGACCGAGCAGTTCCGCCAGATCTACACCGAGCGGCTGCAGCAAATCGGCCGTCAGGTCGGACGTCCCCTGACCGCGGATCAGGCCCGCGCCTTCGGCATCGATCGCCAGGTACTCCAGCAAACCATAGCGGAGGCGACCCTTGACGAAGAGGCCCGGCGGCTCGGACTTGCGCAGTCCATCGAAGAAACCATGCGCACGATCTTCCGCGATCCCAATTTCAGGGGAGTCGGTGGCGCGTTTGATCCCGGGCGCTTTCAGACGGTGATCCGACAATTGGGCTTCAGCGAACAGCGCTATATTGCCGAGCAGCGGCGGATATCGTTGCGGCGTCAGATCGCGGGGACGATTGCCGCCGGGCTCGAACCGCCGAAAGTGCTGCTGGAGGCGCTGGCGCGGTTTCAGAATGAGCAGCGGTCGATCGAATACGTCAAGCTCGAAGCCGCGCAGGCCGGAACGATCGACCCGCCGTCGCCCGAGACGCTGGCGGCCTATTTCGACGACCACAAGACCCAGCTCCGCGCCCCCGAATATCGCAAGATTTCTCTTGTGCCGATTACGCCGGAGGAAATCGGCAAATGGTCGGAGGTCTCCGACGAGGACGCCAAGAAGGTTTTCGAGCAACGCCACGACAAGTTCGGGACACCCGAGCGGCGCCAGATTTGGCAAATCGTGTTCCCGACCGCGGAAGAAGCCTTGGCGGCGCGCACCCGCATCGTCTCCGGCACGTCCCTTGAGGATGTCGCCAGGGAGCGCGGCCTCAATCCATCCGACGTCGACCTTGGCGTCATCGCCAAATCGGCGATTGTAGACCCTGCCATTGCGAACGCCGCGTTCTCGCTGCAATCCGGCGAGGTGAGCGAGCCGGAGCAGGGCAAGTTCGGCTTTGCTCTCGTTAAGGTCGGCAAGATCGAGCCGGGAGTTACGCCTTCCTACGAGAACGTCGCGCCTGAGATCAAAAAGGAGATTGCGAACGAGCGGGCTCGCTCCAAGGTCGCCGAACTGCGCGACAAGATGGAAGATGAGCGTGGGGGCGGCGCAAGCGTCATCGAGGCCGCGAAGAAACTGGGGCTCACTCCCGTCACCGTCGATGCTGTGGACCGCTCGGGCCGCCTTCCCAACGGCCAACCCGCGACGAACATTTCCCGCGGTCTCGACGTTGTTTCCCAGGCGTTCAACAGCGACGTCGGCGTCGACAACGACCCCATCTCGTTCAATGGCGGCTATGTCTGGTACGACGTTCTGGGCATCACCCCCTCGCGCGAACGCAACGTTGACGAGGTCAAGGATCAGGTCGAGGCGAAGTGGCGGGACGACCAGATCGCGGGCCGGCTGCGCGCCAAGGCGGCCGACATGGTCCAGAAGCTGGAACAGGGCGGCAAGCTTGCGGACGAAGCGGCCCAGGCCGGATTGAGCGTGGAAACCGCGACTGGATTGAAGCGCGAGGGATCCGTGCCCGGCCTGCCCGCCGGCGCTATCACTGCGGCCTTTCGCACCGCTAACGACAGCGCCGGACAAGCCCCCGCTGTCGGCGCCAACGCCTGGATCGTCTTCCGCGTTACCGACATCACTGTGCCGCCAATCGACCTTGCCTCGGATGAAATGAAGAAATTGAAGGATAACCTTCTGCGCGGACTGACTGACGAGCAAATCAACGAGTACATCGCGAAGCTTGAGTCTGAGATCGGCACCAACGTGAACCAGACTGCCTTCGCGCAGGTGACCGGCGCGAACAACTGACCACAAGCGAGGGTGCCGGCCTCTCGCTCGATATTTGACTTCCCTGATCGCTCAGGGTCTTGTTTTTGCGTTTTGCTGAAAGCACGTGATGGACGACTTCAAATCTATCATCGCCAAAGTGGCGACCGGCGCGACGCTCTCGCGCGAGGAAGCTGCATCCGCCTTCGACAGAATGATGTCCGGCGAGGCAACGCCCTCGCAGATGGGCGGATTGTTGATGGCCCTTCGCGTACGCGGCGAGACCGTTGAGGAAATCACCGGCGCAGTGTCGGCGATGCGCGCCAAGATGCTGCGGGTCAAGGCTCCGCCCGAAGCGGTCGACGTCGTCGGCACCGGCGGCGACGGCTCCGGCTCGGTCAACGTATCGACTTGCGCCGCTTTCATCGTCGCGGGCACTGGCGTCCCCGTCGCCAAACATGGCAATCGCGCGCTGTCGTCGCGCTCGGGTGCGGCCGATGTTCTTTCCGCGCTCGGGGTCAAGATTGACATCTCGCCCGAGCATGTCGGCCGCTGCGTCGCCGAGGCTGGAATAGGCTTCATGTTCGCGCCGTCGCATCATCCCGCCATGAAGAATGTCGGCCCGACCCGCGTCGAACTGGCGACACGCACCATCTTCAATCTGCTGGGACCGCTTTCCAATCCCGCCGGCGTCACGCGGCAAATGGTTGGTGTCTTTTCGAAGCAATGGGTACTGCCGCTGGCGCAGGTCTTGAAAAACCTCGGGGCCAAATCGGTTTGGGTGGTGCACGGCTCCGACGGCCTCGATGAGATCACCCTCACCGGTCCGACCTTCGTCGCCGCGCTCGAGAACGGCAATGTCCGAACCTTCGAGGTGACACCGGAGGAAGCCGGCCTGAAGCGTGTCGCCGGCGAAACGCTGAAGGGCGGCGATGCCAGTGCCAATGCGATCGCGCTGCAAAGCGTGCTCGACAAAATGCCGAGCCCCTATCGCGATGTCGCATTGCTCAACGCCGCGGCGGCGCTGATCGTGGCCGGCCGTGCAAAGGACCTGAAGGAAGGCATGGCACTCGGCGCCAAGTCGATCGACAGCGGCGCGGCTGCGGCACGGCTGAAGCAGCTCATCGCGGTCTCCAACAGTTGAGCCCGGTCCCGCCGATGTCCGACATCCTGACCAGAATCGAGACCTACAAGCGCGAGGAGATCGCCGCCGCCAAGCGCGCGCGTCCGCTGTCGGACCTTGAAACCAGGGCCAAGGAGGCGTCGCCGCCGCGCGGTTTTGTCGCCGCCATCCGCCAAAAGCTGGCGCGCGGCGACTATGCGCTGATCGCCGAAGTGAAGAAGGCTTCACCGTCGAAAGGGTTGATCCGCGCCGACTTCGATCCGCCCGCGCTTGCGAGGGCCTATCAGGAGGGTGGCGCCGCCTGTCTATCGGTCTTGACCGACATGCCCTCGTTCCAGGGCCATCTCGATTTCATGGTGGCGGCCCGCACAGCCACGACGCTGCCGGTCCTGCGCAAGGATTTCATCTACGACACCTATCAGGTTGTCGAGGCCCGCGCCTATGGCGCCGACTGCATCCTGATCATCATGGCCGCTCTGGATGACATGGCGGCGCACGACATCGAAGCGGCCGCCCTGGCGCTCGGCATGGACGTCCTGATCGAGATTCACGACCGCGCCGAACTCGACCGCGCCCTGAAGCTTCGCTCGCCCATGATCGGCATCAACAACCGGAACCTGCGTACCTTCGAGACCACGCTCGCGACCAGCGAGGCACTGGCGCCGCTGATACCCGGGGATCGCCTGATGGTGGGTGAGAGCGGCATTTTCGTGCCCGCCGATCTCGCGCGGCTGGCGCGCGTGGGAATGTCGGCGTTCCTGGTCGGCGAAAGTCTCATGCGGCAGAAAGACGTGGCGGCCGCGACGCGGGCTCTTCTGGCACGCGGCGATACCGTTCGAACCGCCGGGGCAAACTGAGACATGCCGCGCCGCTCACCTACGGAAAAGCCTGCCCTCACCCACATCGATACCAAGGGTGAAGCGCGGATGGTGGACGTATCCGCAAAGGCCGCGACCGAACGGACAGCGGTGGCCGAAGGCCGCGTTGTCATGAGCAAGGCGACGCTCGCATTGATCGTTTCGGGCAACGCCAAAAAGGGCGACGTTCTGGGCGCCGCGCGGCTCGCCGGCATCATGGCGGCAAAGCGCACCGCGGACCTCATTCCGTTGTGCCATCCGCTGGCCTTGTCGAAAGTGACCGTCGACATCTCGCCGGACAATAGCCTGCCCGGCTGCGTTGTCCGTGCCACCGTGAAGGTAACTGGTCCGACCGGCGTCGAGATGGAGGCGCTGACCGCAGTGTCGGTCGCCTGCCTGACCATCTACGACATGATCAAGGCGGTGGAACGCGGCGTCCGCATCGAGGGTATTCACCTCGTCGAGAAAATGGGCGGCAAGTCCGGGCATTATCGCGCCGCCGATTGACCTTTCGGAAGGAAGGTAACACTGGTGCTTTGGCGGGATGTGGCGGATCCGGGCAGACAGCCTATTTCAGCGAACTGTTGATCGAGGCAAACGCCCCCTTCGCGCCGTGTTGGCGCGACGGAAAGGAGCTCGCAAGTCGCGTGCCAGCTCCACAGCGAACGCCGCCAAACCCTTCGATAGTTAAGCTTCGGTGTCCGCCGACATATCCGAAACCTAATTCCCACCGCAGCCCTCTACTGCCGGCAAATGATGCCCTGCGCCAGGCCAAGCATTTGAATTAACTGGCAATTAACTGAAATTCCTAACCTCACCTCCATACCGCCAATGTACCTTTGTATTGGCCGGCGCACAGGGACTGCTCCGGTGTTCGGACCTAGCAGCGATCGCACCTATGACGGCAGATGGTACCGGCTCCTTCGACCTGAGAGCTTTTTTTTCGAGTGGTCTGATCCGGTGGCTTATGGCCGGCGGCGCATTTCTGATTGCGGCAATCGCGATCGGCACGACGATCACGGTCGGCAATTTTCGCGAACGCACTCTGAACGGCAACGAGCGCGAACTCGAGAACACCGTGCTCTTGCTTGCCCGTCACTTCGATCAGCAACTTGAGGATTTTGCGGTCGTCCTGAAAGACGTTGCTGCGCAGATCCAATCGGACGGAATTACGCCCGAAAGATTCCGAGGACAATTGGGCACTCTTGAGTGGCACGAGAAACTCAGAACGAAAGTCGGCGCCTATTCCGACATCGCGGGCATCAATATGTTCGACGCCGATGGCACGCTGATCAATTCGGCGGAGGTCTGGCCGGTTCCGGACATCAAGATCGCCGATCGGGGATATTTCCGGGCCTTCAAGGCCGGAACAGAGACTTCTTCCATCTTGGTGGAATTGGCGCGCGCCCGTCTGGCGGGAGGTTGGGCGACCATTGTTGCCCACAAGGTGACCGGGCCGAGAGGCGAATTTATCGGGGTCGTTACGCGAGCCATCGCGCCAGCCACCTTCGAGAAATATTTCGCCTCGGTAGTGCTTGGAGAGGGCGCCGCCATTTCAATGTATCTCCGCGACGGAACGCTGCTCGCGCGCCACCCGCACGTCGAGCGGATGATTGGATCGCATGTCCGGACCAGCCCGATTTACCGATACATCTCCTCGCCATCGGGTCACGGAACGATACGCCTGACCAGCCCGATCGACGCACAGGAACGGATCGCATCGGCCTACGCATTACGCAGCTTTCCGATCGCGATCGTTGCGAGCACGACCGTTGCGGCGGCGCTGACCGATTGGAGAGAGCAGACCAGATTTCTGATCCTGGTGGCCGGCTTATCCGTGATCGTCATTGCGGCAATGCTGTTTCTTTTCGTCCGAAAATTGTTGCAGCAACACCGGATGGAAAAGCAGCGCCTGGACACTGCGATCAACAACATGACGCAAGGGCTGCTGCTGTACGATTCTTCGCAGCGGCTGGTCGTCTGCAACCAGCGCTATATTTCGATGTACGGACTTTCGCCCGATGTCGTAAGGCCCGGCCTGGCCTTTCGCGAGCTCGTTGCGCATCGGAAAGAGACTGGCTCATTCAAGGGCGACGTCGATGCATTTATTTCAAACGTGTTGCGTAACGTTGCCCTTGGGAAAATTACACACAGCACGGTGGAGACTGCCGACGGACGTTCGATATTGATCGTCAACCAGCCGCTGAAGAACGGCTGGTTGACGACGCACGAGGATATTACCGAACGCTCGCGCGCCGAGGAGAAGATCAGGCATCTCGCTCACTACGATGCGCTCACCGACCTGCCCAATCGCGCCTTGTTCCATGAGCGGTTGAGGCAGCACTTGGCCGAAATTCTTCCCGGCGAGCAGCTGGCAGTTCTCTACATCGACATCGACGAATTCAAGAGCGTCAACGATTCGCTCGGGCACATGATCGGCGACGAATTTTTGAAATCCGTAGCTGCCCGCCTTGGCCGGTGCATCGGCGGCTCCGATTTCATCGCGCGGCTTGGCGGCGATGAATTCGCGATCGTCCAGACCGCAGTTAAAAACCCGGCCGCAGTCGTCGATCTAGTCACGCGGGTATACGAAGCGATCCGTACCCCCTACGAATGTCCCGGTCACCAGGTTACGTCCGACGCCAGCATCGGCATCGCGCTGGCGCCGCAGCATGGCGTCGATCTCGATCAGATCCTGAAGAATGCCGATTTGGCGATGTATGCAGCCAAATCAGCGGGACGACGAACCTGGCGTTTCTTCGAACCCACCATGGACGCTCACGTCAGGGCCCGCCGCGTGCTGGAGACCGACCTGCGCAAGGCGATCGCAGACGGCGCGTTGGAGGTCTATTATCAGCCTTGCGTCAATCTCCAGAGCAACCGGGTTACCGGCTGCGAAGCGCTGGTACGCTGGCGTCACCCCGAGCGCGGCATGGTCTCGCCCGCAGAGTTTATCCCGATCGCCGAGGAGACCGGCCTGATCAATGAGCTCGGCGAATGGGTGCTGGGTGCCGCTTGTGCGGAGGCCGCAACATGGCCCGACGACATCAAGCTCGCCGTCAACGTCTCGCCCGTTCAGTTCAGAAGCGGTACGCTTGCATTGAAGATCGTTGCTGCGCTCGCAACCTCTGGACTTCCGGCGAGCCGGCTGGAGCTGGAAATCACCGAAGCCGTGCTTATCCGCGATGACGATGCTGCGCTTGAGATTCTGCACCAGCTTCGCGCCATTGGCGTACGGATCGCGCTTGACGACTTCGGCACCGGTTATTCCTCGTTGAGCTACCTGCAGCGTTTTCCCTTCGACAAAATCAAGATCGATCGTTGCTTCATCAACGATATCACCGAGAACGGCGGTTCCTCCATCGTGCAGGCCGTGGTGAACATCGCCACCGCGCGACACATGACGACCACGGCAGAGGGCGTTGAAACACAACGGCAACAGGAAATACTGCGCGGGCTCGGCTGCACCGAAATGCAGGGTTATCTGTTCAGCGCGCCAAAGCCGGCCGAAGAGGCCCGGAAAATCCTGTTCGCGCATCCCACAAGGCCGGCGGCTGTAGCCTGAACCTTGGCGGCATGAAGCCTCTCGCTCGCAATCGAACCAGCCGCTGCGCCGGCTAGTTCGGAACCGCCGCCTTGGGTGTCGAGGCCGGAACACCCGCATTGACGGTGACGCCCCGCAAGACGTTGTAGGCGGCGGCAAGCGCCTTGTCATCTTTCTCTGCGGGTGGAACGTAGGACTGCGAGCCGGTCTGCTCCGCACCCTCGGCGGACAGATGTCCGCGCATCGAGGCCTCTCCCTTAAGTTCCGCACGGCCCTTCAGTTCGTCGGGCACGTCCTGCAGGACCTCGATATCAGGCGAGATGCCTTGCGCCTGGATGGATCGGCCGGACGGCGTGAAATAGCGCGCCGTGGTGACCGCCAGGGCGCCGTTGCCGGGGCCGAGGGGGATGACCGTCTGCACCGAACCCTTGCCGAACGACCGAGTGCCAATCAGCGTCGCGCGCTTGTGGTCATGTAAGGCACCGGCAACAATCTCGGACGCCGAGGCCGAACCGCCATTGATCAAGACGACAAGCGGTTTGCCTTTGGTGAGATCGCCGCCGCGTGCCGCAAAGCGTTGGGTTTCCTCGGCCTTGCGGCCCCTGGTCGAGACGACCTCGCCCCGTGTCATAAACGCGCTCGACACGGATACCGCCTGGTCGAGCAACCCACCCGGGTTATTACGCAGGTCGAGGACGTAGCCGGCCAGGTTTTGCGACGCGATTTGCTTTGATATGCCGGCGATCGCCTTCTTCAATTCATCGCCCGTCTGTTCGTTGAACAAGCTGATCCGGATATAGCCGATATTGCCGCCATCGGTGTGATAGCTGACCGGGCGCACATGGATGATTTCACGGACGATCGTCACGACGATCGGAGCGTCCGTACCCTTGCGAATGATCGTAAGCTTGGTCTTGGTATCGACAGGTCCTTTCATCTTGTTCACGGCCTGCTCCAGGGTAAGTCCCTGGACCGCTTCGTCGTCGATTTGGGTCACCAGGTCGCCAGAAAGGATGCCGGCCTTTGCCGCGGGTGTGCCGTCCATCGGCGCAACCACCTTGACCAGACCGTCTTCCATCGTCACCTCGATACCGAGGCCACCGAACTCGCCGTGGTTCGTCTCCTGCATCTCGCGCCAGGCGCTGGCATTCATGTAGCGCGAATGGGGATCGAGCGAGGTGAGCATGCCGTTGATGGCTCCCTCGACCAGTTTGGCATCGTCGGGCTTTTCGACGTAGTCGGTCCGGACGCGCTCGAACACCTCGCCAAACAGATTGAGTTGCGTGTAGATATCGGCCGTGGCCCGGGCCGTCGCCACCAATTGCGCGCTCTGCGGCCCGCTGAAAAGCAGGGTCAGGCAAACGCCCGCAGCGGCGCCGAGGAAAAACAGGGAGTTCTTGCGCATCGTTGGCGAACCTTCTCGCTGATCAAAGGCGACCCGCTATGGGCCGGGTAACAACCTTCGTGTTGTTCGGTCTTGCCGCAACTCACGACATCTTTCCGGTATCTTTGAGGCCGGTCTCGCGGGAAAGACCGAAACGAACGCGTCCGGGTATCGAACCACCGCCGGCCGTGGCGGATCAGCAATATACGCGTTCAACGGTGGCCGAAAAACCGGAATTCCCCTTCATGTCCAATTTGTAATTGGGGCGGCCTATCCGTTCGAGGTCGCGCAATGGCGGTCCGAACTCGCCGTCCAGCGCTACGGCTGCTTGGAATCCATCAGCACAAACAGTATCCGGCATGTTTCTTTGCCGCGATTGACCCAGGCATGATTGGTCGCCTGTTGCACGATGGTATCGCCGGGCTTGAGATGGACCACCGTGTCATCGAGCATCATGTCGATTTCTCCCGAGAGCACCACGGCATAATCGACGCTGCGAGTCCGATGCATCAGCGGATGCGTCACGGGAAGCCCTCGCGCCGGCGCCACCGGGCCGACCGCCTTCATCAGAAAGCCGGGCTCCATCTTCGCTTCGGTCGCTGCATCGAGTGGAGGAAACTCCACCACGCGGAATTTCGTGCCGCTGTCCAGCGGCGATATGCCCACCGGGATCGCCGAGGTGTCATCCTTGAAGGAAAATCCGAGCGGGTAGGAATTGGTGACCCAGAGGTTGGTCGATTGCAATCCGTAGGGCCCTGACTGCAGCGGCATGCGGCTGTCGAACATCACGACCGCCTTGTTGCTGGCGTCCAATCCTGTGACGACACGGCGGATATCGGAGGCGGCTGCGGCTGAACATAGCAGCAGCACGGCGGCGAGCGAACAGATGGTCTTGCGGAACATGGTCGAACTCCCTCTCGGCGATGAAGACTGATCTTGGTGTCAGCACGGGCCGAGAGGGAGGATGGCAGGACGGAAGCAGACCGGTCAACGTCGCAACACGCGTTGCCGGACAGCGAGCCGCCGTCAGCGGCCGTACATGCCGGTCAGCGTCGCTTTCGCCAGCGTATGGAAATGCAGATCGAAGCCGACCAGCGCAGCCGACGCCCCGTCGTTCTTCGCATCGGGCAGCTTGTCGACGTCGACGGCAAATACCGTGATCTGGTAGTGGTGCGGCTTGTCGCCGGTCGGTGGGCAGGGGCCGCCATACCCGTCGGACCCGAAATCCGTTCGGCTCTGGATCGCCCCCTTGGGCATCGACTTCGCCTTCACGTCGCCGGCGCCTTTGGGCAACGATGTAACGCTCGGTGGAATATTGTAAACCACCCAGTGCCACCAGCCGCTGCCGGTCGGCGCATCCGGATCGTAGATGCTGACGGCGAAGCTCTTGGTGGCGCTCGGCGCGCCGCTCCAGCTCAGGCTTGGCGAGAGATTGCCGCCGGTGCAGCCAAACCCCTTGAACACCTGCTCGTTGGCGATCGTGCCGCCCTCTTTGATTTCGGAGCTGGTAAGGCTCATGGTTTGTGCGTTAGCTACGCTTGCGCAAATTGCGCTTGCACCAAGCGCAACGATCCAGATCGCCAGTTTTTTCATGGTAACTCCTCCCCTTTGATGAGCCAGGCGGTTTCCAAAATCCCGAACTCGCGCCAGCCTTAGCAATTTTTTGCATATCATGGAAGTTGCGGAAGCGATGGGCCGCGCACTTAACTGCCCCGGCACAATCGGCTATGGAAGAGTCCAAGGCGCAAGGAAAGCTCCCCGGGAGCTGCCGGCGCCCTCCACCGGAGATAATTCCGGGGCAACATCGGGAGGATCACCAATGCTCAAGTCAATTTCGATTGCGGCAGGCGCCCTGGCGCTTTGCATTGTCGGCGCCACCTTGCTGCCAATTCCGGGCCAGCGGGCGTCCGCGCAATCGGCCGGAATGTTTGTCAACGCCGTCGACCTCGATATCGTGCCGGCCGAACGCGAGAAGTTTCTGGCGGCGATCACGGAGAACGGCATGGCGTCGGTGAAGGAGCCGGGTCGCCGGCGGTTCGACATCCTCAATCTTGCGAGCGACCAGAACCACTTCTTCCTCTATGAAATCTATGACAACGAGGCCGCCTTGAAGGCGCACCGCGAGACCCCTCACTTCAAGAAATATGCCGCAACGACGGCCAATATGGTCGCCAAGCGCGAGCCGAGGCCAATGTCCGTGGTCGCCTCAAACGCCAAGTGACACGCAAAGTGACCGACGGAATGCATCAGCCGGCTTTAGGGTTGCCGGCTGTGCATTTCTCGCTTACGAGCGCCGGACGGGCTTGCCTGCGGATCGCTGAGATTTGCGGGGCGGATTTGAGGCAAGCGCGGCCGGAGATTTCAGGAGAACAAGATGAATGAGGCGACCCGCATCCCAGCGAACACTGAACTTGGCGCCAGCGCCGAACAGTTCCAGAATCTTCATGAGTTCGTGCGCAAGGCGCGTGCCAACCTCGACCAGAACGCCTGGGATTACATCGTCGGCGCCGCCGAGACCGAGACCACGATGCGCCGCAACCGCATGGCGCTTGACGAGATTGCCTTCCGGCCGCGCGTCCTGCGCAATGTCGCCAGGGTCGATGCCTCCGCCGAGGTGTTCGGCCGCAGACTGCGCCTCCCGGTGATGATGGCGCCGGTTGGAGCCCTTGAAATCTTCGATCCCGCTGGCGCGGCGGCCAGCGTCGCCCGCGGTGTCGGCCGGTTCGGTGCCGCCCAAATGCTGAGTTCGGTTTCTGAGCCCGGTCTTGAGAAGGTCGCCGAAGCAGCACCCGATGCGCTGCGCATCTATCAGCTCTATGTCCGCGGCGACGACGCCTTTGTCGAAGACCGGGTCAGCCGGGCGATCGCTAGCGGCTATGCGGCGTTTTGCCTGACCGTCGACACCGCCCTTTACAGCCGACGCGAGCGTGATATCGCCAAGCGTTATGTGCGCGAGAGCCGGTTGCGCGCCACCGGCGGCGACTTCCAGAAGGGGCTCGAATGGCGCACCGTCAAGCTGATCAAGGACAAATACAAAATCCCGCTGATCCTCAAGGGCATCGCCACCGCCGAAGATGGCGCGATCGCGCTCGATCACGGCGTCGAGTGGATTTATGTGTCGAACCATGGTGGGCGCCAGCTCGACCACGGACGCGGCGCCATGCACGTGCTGCCCGAAATCGTCAGCGCCGTTGCGGGGCGCGCGAAAATCATGGTCGACGGCTCGTTTTGCCGCGGCAGCGACATCGTCAAGGCGATTGCAATGGGCGCCGATCTCATCGGCATCGGCCGCCTGCAATGCTGGGCGCTAGCGGCAGCCGGTGAGGCTGGAATCGTGCGGATGCTGGAGCTTTTGGAAGACGAAGTGATCCGCAGCCTTGGATTGTTAGGCGTTACAAAATTCGCCGAACTGGACAAATCCTATCTGCATCCGGCAACGCCGACCAACCTGCCTCACGTCCTCAGCGCCTTTCCGCTTCTGGACATCGAGCCCTATCGGTATTGAGCGAGAGGGCGTTGCATTGGGCGAAATGCGACAGATTCTCCTGCAAAAAAGGGGCTGGCTTTACCGATTGTTAGGCGTCAACGGGGAAGACTCGATATGGTGAAAGGTGCTCTCCATGCCCGAGACAGGGACTCTTGACGTGTTTTCTCCCGTTGTTCAACGTTTCGCCACCCGCGCTAGGCAAGACCGAATGGTCCGCGTGGGATATCTTGAAGTTGCTCGCCTCACAACCAAACCCTCTGGAGTCGTTGCTCCGACCTGGGTTACTTCGCCTGTGCATCGCTTATGCGCTTCTCGCCGGTGGTCTGCTGCTTCTATGGTTGCCGCATTATCTTAAGCCGGTCTTTTTTTGCACCATGATTAGCCTTTTGATGTTCGGAGGCGTTCACAGACATTATTCATACTTGCGCATGTTCGAGACGCAGACCGGCTGGCATCGTGGGACCTTGGTCACAAATCCCGAGGCGTACGTCCTCCCCGGTCTTCTGGTGTTCCTCCTTATCGTTTTGTTGATTGAAATAAAATTCATCCGCAGCCAAGCCAACCGCAATTGATCGCATTCATTGCGGGACCCTCTTTTTGCGCGAGTCTGGAGGCTGCGCCGTCGAAACAAGTATCGGTTCGCCGTTGCTCCCCTTCGCCATTTTTCGTACACCGCCCCAATGACCCGCCCTCCGCTTTCCCCCGGCGCAGCCGACGCGCTGTTGTTCGATCTCGGCCGCGTGGTGCTCGATATCGATTTCAACCGAACGCTTCGCTGCTGGGCCGGTCACGCCGGATGCGACCCTGGAAACCTCGTGGGACGCTTTGCGCGCGACGAATTATATCGGCGCCACGAAAGGGGTGAGATCAGCGACGCGGCGTTCTTTGCGGGCTTGCGCACGTCGCTTGGCGTTGACCTCTCCGATGTCCAGTTGCTCGAGGGCTGGAACGCCATTTTCGCCGGCGAAATGCCCGGCATCCATCAGCTCCTGGCGCGCGCCGCGCCGCGCCTGCCGCTCTACGCCTTCTCCAATACCAACAGCCCCCATGTCGAATATTTTTCGAAAGAGTATGCCGATGTACTCGGTCATTTCCGCGAAATGTTCCTATCTTCCTCGATCGGACTTCGGAAACCGGATGCCGAGGCCTATGATCATGTGGTGCAGGCGATCGGGGTGCCGGCCGAACGCATTGTGTTCTTTGACGATCTCGCCGAGAACATCGGAGGCGCGCGCGAACGCGGCCTGATGGCGGTCCATGTGACCTCGTCTGACGACGTGGCGAGAGCACTGGAAACGCTCGGGATTTGAGGGGTTAGTCTTGTTAGCCATGTCCTTGGGAGCTTTTTCTTTGGGAGCCTTGTCTTTGGGAGCCTTGTCTTGGCATTGATGCCTGTCGCAGACGCGCTTGCCGCCGTGCTTGCGGGCGCCGACCCGCTGCCCGAGGAAGCGGTCGCGCTGGATTCGGCTCACCACAGGGTGCTGGCGCGGGACGTGGCCGCCTTGCGCACCCAGCCGCCGCAGGCGATGTCAGCGATGGATGGCTATGCGGTTCGCGCCGCCGATGCCGGCCACGCCGCGGCGCGGCTCAAGGTGATTGGCGAGGTCGCCGCCGGCAGGCCGTTCGAGCGGACTGTCGCGGTGGGCGAAGCCGTCCGCATCTTTACGGGCGGCGTCATTCCGGACGGAGCCGACGCCGTTATCATTCAGGAAGACACCGTTGTCGAAGCCGGCGGCATCACCATCACCGAACCGGCTCTCCCGGGGCGCCATATCCGCCCCGCCGGGGTCGACTTTCGCCAAGGCGATGTGCTGCTGGCCGGCGGTAACCGCCTCACCGATCGCGACCTGTCGCTTGCGGCCGGCATGAATTATCCGCATCTCCCGGTCCGCCGGCGGCCGAAGGTCGCGATCCTCGCCACAGGTGACGAATTGGTGATGCCGGGCGAGACCCCCGGTCCCGGCCAGATCGTCTATTCCAATGGGTACGCGCTGCGGGCGCTCGCCCGTGACGAGGGCGCGGAGACCGTCGATCTTGGCGTCGCCGCCGACACCATCGAGGCCACCACGAACGGAATCCGCCGGGCCCGCGACCTTGGCGCCGATGTCCTGGTTACCACCGGCGGCGCCTCGGTCGGCGACCATGATCTCGTCAAGCGGTCGCTGGAGGCTGAGGGCGTGACGATGGCGTTCTGGCGGATCGCCATGCGCCCGGGCAAGCCGATGATGCACGGGCGGCTCGGCGCCATGCGGGTAATCGGCCTGCCCGGCAATCCGGTGTCGTCCTATGTGTGCGGCTTCCTGTTTCTGGTGCCCCTGATTCGCAAGCTTTCGGGACGGTCGGTGGTCGGTCACCGCCACGAAACCGCGTTGCTGGGACGCGATGTCGCCGCCAACGACCTGCGTGAAGACTATCTGCGGGCCCGCCTGGAAGCGCGCAGCGATGGCTCCCTGATCGCCACGCCGGTCGACCATCAAGACAGTTCGCTACTTGGGAATCTCGCTGCGGCACGGGCGCTTGTGATCCGCGCGCCCTTTGCGCCGGCTGCCTCTGCCGGCAGCGCTTGCGACATCCTGCGACTGCCCAATTGACCCCTGCGCGGCGCCGGTTCCGCAAAATCGGTTTCGTTGACGATAAATTAAGTGGTTGCGGAACACATATGGAACAGATAGTGTTCGTTCATGATTTGTTTCTAAGCTTTGACGGCCGCGGATCGGATTTCTAGGACTCCGTAGTCTCAAATCCAGACGTCTCGGAATCGAACGACGCCAACCTGGGGACTGATCGAGATGCTCACGCGCAAACAATACGAACTCCTGCGATTCATCAGCGAGCGTCTGAAGGAGTCGGGCGTACCGCCCTCCTTCGACGAGATGAAGGATGCGCTCGATCTGCGCTCGAAGTCTGGCATCCACCGTCTCATCACCGCGCTTGAAGAGCGCGGCTTCATTCGCCGGCTCCCCAACCGAGCCCGCGCGATCGAAGTCATCAAGCTCCCGGAGCTGTCGGCTGGCGGAAGCGGCAATGGCCGGCGAGGCTTTACGCCGAGCGTCATCGAGGGAACGCTTGGCAAGGTCCGCAGCGGCGGCAGCATCGGCTCCGAGGACGATGGCAGCCGTCCGGTCGCCGTTCCCGTCATGGGCCGTATCGCCGCCGGCACGCCAATCGAGGCGCTGCAGACCCGCAGCCACACCATCAGCGTACCCCCGGATATGCTCGGCTCGGGCGAGCATTACGCCCTCGAGGTGCGCGGCGATTCCATGGTCGATGCCGGTATCCTGGACGGCGACATGGCGCTGATTCAGCGCAACGAGACCGCCGAGACCGGCGACATCGTGGTCGCCTTGATCGACGATGAGGAGGCAACCTTGAAGCGCTTCCGCCGCCGCGGCGCATCGATCGCGCTGGAGCCGGCCAATACGTCCTACGAGGTCCGCATCCTCCCGCCGAACCGGGTCAAGATTCAGGGCAAGCTGATCGGTTTGTACCGGAAGTATTAGACGAGCCCTGTCAGACAGCGGCGCCCACCGCAGTTGAACCCGGGGGCTGGGCAGCTAGTCGAGTTGGGCCTTTCCTGCTCGGCAGGAAAAGTTCCATGCGGGTGAGGCCTTCAACAAAAAATATTTGTGATTTGGCTCGCGGGCGGAAGCCGCAGAATTGCCGCCAAGCAGGCACAGGGTCGCCCCGATGTCCACTCTGATAGAGGCCTGCGCCTCTTTCGATGGAGCATGGGCCTTTTCGGAAGCCGGTCCGACTTTCCGGATCATGCTCCAGGCGGCGCCGGTTGGCTA
>Ga0116223_10001151_pt1 | contig 28124 bp, 24 predicted proteins | sample Sb_taG_3_FD_90092 | JGI IMG/M metagenome (GOLD analysis project Ga0116223, IMG submission 90092) | Peat soil microbial communities from Weissenstadt, Germany - Sb_50d_a_PC metaG | ecosystem: Environmental > Terrestrial > Soil > Wetlands > Peat | place: Germany: Weissenstadt | collected 2010-09-21 | reverse complement strand
GTGAGCCTTTTCCATCCTGGTTATGCTTCGCGGAACTGCAGTACGTGGGTGGCCTTGGCGAGCTGACCGGCGCGCCCGGGGGTGGAAGGTCCCGGCCCACCCCAAGCTCGACCTCGCCACCGCGGGCGTGAGCTGAGCGTCCCGGAACGTCGCTGGGCGCGTAGCGTTCCCGCCGTTGCAGAACCCGTCCGCTACTGGGAGATGGCTGGCGGCCGGCAGCCTTGACTCTCACCTTGGGGGAGCCCGCACACTCATCTTGCCGGGCCGGATCGGCCCGGCGACGAGGGAGTCAGCGTGAAAGAGATCAGCATCGGGGAGTTCGCACGACGGTCCCGCCTTTCGCTCAAGGCACTCCGCCTCTACGACGAGCGCGGGGTGCTGGTGCCTTCGCGCGTCGATCAGCCGTCTGGCTATCGCTACTACGACATAGCCCAGCTCGACGAGGCACGCCTTGTCGTGATGCTGCGCCAGTTGCAGTTGCCGCTCGCGGCGGTCAAGGAGCTGCTCGCGTGCGATCCGGCCGATGCAGCGACGCGCATCGCTGAGCATTGGCGCGACGCCGAAGCGGCACACGACGAGCGGCGCGAGCTAGCCGACTACCTCGTCAGCCGATTGAGCGGAAAGAGGCCTGTCATGTACGAAGTCGCCACGCGGGAGATGCCCGAGCGGAGCCTGCTCTGTGTCAAGCGCAACGTCGACGAGCAGGGGCAATGGGCGTTCGGCAAGGAGTTCATCGCGATCCTGCGCGAGCGCCCGCTGCCGAAGATCGAAGGACGAGCAGGCGCGGTCTTCTGCATCCAGTGGGGCTGGGTGAGCGCTGACAGCGACGGCCCGGTCGAATGGTGCAGGCCGGTTCCGCAGGCGGAGGCGCATGCCCTCGCCGAGCACTATCCCGAGCTGACGTTGCGAACCGAGCCGGCGCACCGGGAGGCGTTCGTCGTGCTGCCAGTTGGTCCGGGTGGGACATCAGCGGTGCACTTTCAGCTCGCTATGGAGTCACTGCAGGCCTGGGGGCAGGAGCAGGAGCAGGAGCACGAGGATGAGCGTCTTGCCCTCACGCCCGAAGACCTCGGCCTGCGCATCACCTATCTCGCGACCGGGCCCGTCACCGAGACGAGTGCCCCCGACTGCGACCTCGCCGTCCCGTTCGCCGCAGAGCGATGATCGAAGCCCACGACCTGGTCAAGCGCTACGGCTCCACCATGGCCGTCAACGACCTGTCTTTCTCCATCCGGCCCGGCATGGTCACCGGCTTCCTCGGCCCGAACGGCGCCGGGAAGACCATCACCATGCGGATGATCCTGGGCCTCGACGCGCCGACGCAGGGCTCGGTAACCGTAGGCGGGCGCAGCTACCGCGACCTGCCGGCACCCATGCGCGAGGTGGGTGCCCTCCTCGACGCCAAGGCGCTGCACGGTGGCCGCCGGGCCCGCGACCACCTGCTGTGCCTGGCCCAGAGTAACGGCATCCCCCGCCGCCGGGTGGACGAGGTGCTCCGCATCGTCGGTCTCGAGGGCGTGGCCAGGCGCCGGGCGAAGGGCTTCTCGCTGGGCATGGGCCAGCGGCTCGGCATCGCCTCGGCGCTCCTCGGGGACCCGGCCGTGCTCATCTTCGACGAACCGGTGAACGGCCTCGACCCCGACGGCATCCACTGGGTCCGGACCCTCATGCGGGCGCTCGCTGCCGAGGGCCGCACCGTGCTGGTCTCCAGCCACCTGATGAGCGAGATGGCCCTGACCGCCGACCACCTGCTGGTGATCGGCAAGGGCCGGCTGATCGCCGATACCAGCGCGGACGAGTTCGTGCGGTCCAGTTCCCGGCAGTCGGTACACGTCCGCAGCCCGCAGGCGGCCGAGCTGGCCGCCCGCTGCCGCGAGGCCGGTGCCACCGTCCGGGCCGGGAGCACCTCCCGGGTGGCGGCCGCGCCCGTGGCCGGCGCGGACGCCGGGACCGGCCCCGACGTCATCGAGATCACCGGGATGGACAGCGCCGAGGTGGGAAGGCTGGCCGCCGCCCACGGCATTGACCGGAACTTGCCTTCCTCGCCCGAGTGCGCCGCGGCGGACGAGCGCTGTCGGTGCCACGGCGTAGCGTGCTGCACGGAGCAGAGGACGAGAGGCGGAGAACCGTGAGCACGACACAGACCACGACCGGTGAGCGCGCCGACCTGCTGAGCTCGCTGGCTAAGCAGCGTCATTTCATGCGATACACCACCCGCGGGCTGACCGACGAGCAGGCCGCGCAGCGGACCACGGTGAGCGAGTTAAGCCTGGGCGGGCTGATCAAGCACGTCGCGCTGACCGAGCGCCAGTGGGCCAGGTTCATCGTCGAGGGACCCTCGGCCATGGATTTCAGCGGGATGAGCCCGGACGCGTGGACCAGCGGATTCCGCATGCTGGAAGGCGAGACGCTGGCCGTCCTGCTTGAGCAATATGAGCAGATCGCGAGCCACACCGACGAGCTGGTGCAGACTCTGCCCGATCTCGATGCGGCGCACCCCCTGCCGCAGGCTCCCTGGTTCGAGCCGGGCGCGTCCTGGTCGGCCCGTCGGGTGCTGTTGCACATCGTCGCGGAGACCGCGCAGCATGCCGGCCACGCCGACATCATCCGCGAGTCCCTGGACGGCGCCAAGTCGATGGGATGACCGGGCCCCGCTGCCGGTTGGTGCGTGGCTGACGGCCCAGATCCGCTACGGGATCAGGGCGATCTTGCCGGTGGTGTGGCCGGTGATGATCGCACGGTGGGCGGCGGCGGCCTCGGCTAGCGGGAAGGTCTGGGTCACGAACACGCTGAGTTTGCCGTCGCCTGCCAGCCGGGCCAGCTCCAGCCGGGCAGCGTCGCGGATCTCGGTGCCCGGGTCCGCGCCAGGTCCGCCGCCGATCGCCTTGATCCCGGCACTCCCGGCCCTGGCGAACGCGGCGATCGTGACGATCCTGGTCCGGTCCGCAGCGAGTTCAAGCGAGACGTCGACCGCCTCATCGGTGCCGACCAGATCAAGCGCGACATCGATGCCTTGCGGTGCGGCCTGCCGCACCCGGTCGGCCAGGCCGGCGCCATACGCCACCGGGATGGCTCCGAGTTCGCGCAGGAAGTCATGCCTGGCCGGGCTCGCGGTGGCCAGCACGGTCGCCCCCCGGGCAACGGCCAGCTGCACGGCCATGATGCCCACTCCCCCGGCCCCGCCGTGGACCAGCACCGTGTCGCCATCGCCGACGCCGCTAGCGACGAGCGCGTGCCAGGCTGTCACGCCGGTCAGCATCAGGCCAGCGGCCTGCGCCAAGTCCAGTGCGGCAGGCTTGGGCACCAGCGCCTGGCCTGGTACCACCAGCTCGGACGCGTACCCGCCAGAGGTGCGGTACACGATGACCTCATCGCCTACCAGGACCGGGCCGGCCGGGCCAGCGGCGCCGGGTCCGGCCGCCGTCACCACTCCGGACGCCTCAAAGCCGATCCGGATCGGCAGCTTCGCCGGATCGCTGCCGTACGCGCCGCTGTAGATCTTGTAGTCGATCGGATTGACGCCCGCGGCCCTGACTTCAATCCGCGCCTCGCCCGGTCCGGCCTGACCGGCCGGCTCATCGATGACGGACAGGACTTCGGGGCCGCCGTAGGCGGTGGCGATCACGACTGATGGCATGCACTCCGAAACCATTTGGAGCCGTAACGCATTCCTCGGAGCTAGACTCCAGTCCCAACCTGCTGCCATCCGGCCGGATCGCCAGGTTCCCCGGTGAAGTCGTACCGCACGTTCGCTGGCGAAATCGCGACCAGCGAGATCGACGTCGTTCCCCAGGTCCGCCCGCCGCCCAGGTCGCGCCGTACGATCAGCGCCGCCGGATCGTCCCGATCCAGCCCGTCGCCGTCGACGAGCGGAAGCCAGGCACCCCAGGCGCGTGAAACCTGGTCGCCAGGCTGCGGCACCGGCCGGGCCGCGGCGCCGAACCTGGGCAGGAACCAGGCGATCCTGGCAAGCTCGTGGTCCCGGCCGTTCGGCGCCTGGGCTTCGGGCTGCCCGAGCCGCTCCGGTTGCCCCGGCCGCTCGGGCTGCCCGAGCTCCTCCGGTTGCGTCGGATTCTCGGGCCGCCCTGGCTGATCAGGCCGCCCCAGTGCGTGCGCACCGGTACCGGCCAGGTCGCTGGCCAGACCACTGTTCACCACGAAGTGCAGGCCGGGGCCGAGCTCGCGCTCGGTGAGCCGCGCTCCATCCCAGCTCTGCAGCGCAGCCCGGCCTGGTTCGGCGGTCAGCAGGTGGAACGGGTCGAAGCCGGCCAGCCTGGACCGATCGAGTTCGTACCCGGCGGCGGTCCGCAGCGGCAGCACGCCGCGGGACAGCCGCGATCGCTCCGGCGCCATCGTGCCGCGGCCGTTCAGCACACAGGCGACTCGCTGCTCGCGCGGCGCGACGGCAAGCCAGGTTCCGCCCGCGAGCAGGTCCCGGCCGCCAACCAGGCCCGGATACTCCGGCCAGTGTCGCGCAGGCGGCTCCCAGGCCCGGTCGGTGAGCTCGTCCCTGATCCCGGCGAGCAGCGTGGTCAGGCCTGGGGAGATGCTCAGCACGGCGGTGCACATGCCCTCATTTCAGCAGAGCCCCAGCCGACGGTGAGCCTGGGCTGGCGGCATGACGCAGCCGGCGGCATGACTCGTGGGAGGCGAGCCTCGGCCGGCGGCATGGCTCGGCTGGCGGCATGACTCGGTGCGATAGCGAGCAGCGGTGCGCCGGTCAGCTCATTGGCGCGGTCAGCTCGAGTGCGATGTTGTCGGGATCGCGGAACGAGAGCACGTAGATGCCGAACGACTCCAGGCCGGTGATCGGTCCGTGCGGCACGTTGTGCGCATCGAGCAGGGCGGCGGCGTGCTCCAGTTCGTCCCGGCTCGCGACGCTGAAGCTGAGATGGTCGAGGCCGACCCGGTCCTCGTCGAAGCGGTCACCGGCGGCGGCGACTGGCCGCAGACCCATTAGCAGATTGCCGCGGATCATCACGATGCCGCCGAAAAGGATCTTGAAGGCTGCTTCGGCCTCGGGATCATCGACGGCGGGTGACTCCACCGCGACGGTGAATCCCAGCAGGGAGGTGTAGAACTGGCGGCTACGCTCCAGATCGGCAACCGTGAGCCGCAGGTGGTGAATCTCGCCAGTAGCGATCTGCTCGGGCATGTCTTTCCTTCCTTCCGTTGTGACGGGCCTTCCGTTGTCGCCGGCGTCACTGTCTTGACGCTGGCCTTGCGTCGGTCGGTTCAGCGCCAGGCCCCAGTCGATAGACGCGGCGCGCTGTGCCGCTGAAGACGGCGCTGCGATCGGCCGGGCTGAGGCCGACGGTGAGCTTTCTGGCAGCGTCGACCACGGTGGCATACGACGCGGAAATCGTGCAGACCGGCCAATCGGTGCCGAACATCAGCCGGTCCGGTCCGAATGCATCGAGCACCGTCTCGTAGTAGGGGACGAGGTGCGCCACGCTCGTGCTGGCCGACGGAGCCCGGCCGCCCGGAGGCGGCTCGCCGAGGATGCCGGAGAGCTTGCATACCGTGTTGGGCAGGGCGGCGAGCTGGCGTACAGCCTGCGCCCACTGTTCATCGCGCTGGGGGCCAAGCTCGGGGTTGCCGAGATGGTCAAGGACGAAGGTCAGACCCGGCTGGGCCGCCGCCGCGGCGACCGCAGCGGGCAGCTGATCCGGCCGAACGACGATGTCGTAGCAGAGCCCCGCGGCGCCGACCGCCGCCAGGCCCCGGAGTGCGGCGGGCCGTCGCAGCCACGCCGGGTCATCTTCGATCAGGACTGGATGGCGGATGCCGCGCAGCCAGCGCCCATCAGGTCGGGCTTGCAGCTCCGCGAGTGCGTCCCCGGCTCCTGGAGCCTGCAGATCCACCCAGCCGACCACTCCGGCGATCAGGTCACTGGCGGCCGCCAGGGCAAGCAGGTCGGGGCTTTCCGCCGGGTCGGTGATGGTCTGCACCACGACGGTTGAGGTCACCTGCGCTGCCGCGGCCTGCGGACGCAGGTCGGCCTCCGAGAAGTTCCGGCGCAGTGCCTCGTTGCCAGGCAGGTCGAGCCACGGCTGAGCCCGAACGGTCAGGTCCCAGACGTGGTGATGCGTGTCCACCAGATCAGCGTCGGCCGGTGCCGCCGGGTCAATCGCCGATCTCGCGGACCTGATGTCGTCAGTCACCGCACCATCGTGCACCCAAGGCTCGGCCCGTTCGGAGCAGTTTCCCCGCTGCGGCAGCGAGTGCTAGCCGCGGGTCTTCGTGATTCGCTATCTCCCCAGCTTTCACCCGTAAACCAACGGACGCGAGGCGGTGCCGCTCTCGCCGGTGCTCCTGGCGGAATCAGCCGCCGCCTTGCTCGAATTCGGCGATCAGGCGGGCCGGGGCCTTGCGGCGCCAGGACTCCTCGATGAGTTCGCGTACCTGATCAGCCGGGGCTTCGCTGAGCCTGATCCGCAAGCCCCTGACCTTGCGGCCCCACAGCAAGGGCTCGAACGCGCCAGGGTCCTGCGCCACGTACGCCTCGATTTCCGGCTCGTCTACGAACACATGCAGGTGGGCACCGTCGGGCGGCACGGTGGCGAAGATCTTGCCGCGTACCCGGAACGATGCCATCTCGAAATGCGGTTCCTCGCTTGCCCCAGGCAAGGACAGCGCGAACTCGCGGGTCCGCTCAACGTCGCTCACCTGCCCAGGCTAGCCGCGGGCAGCCAGCCGGCCCGGCTGGCGTCGAATCTGGCGAACCGAAGTCAGCGGCGGAGCCAGCACGCCGACGTCAAGGGCGGTACGGTCGTACGGCAAGATCACGATTGAGGGGGTAAGGATGCCGAAAGAGGTACAAACAGGCTTATCAACTGCCGTCGGCACCACGGAAATCGAGACTGCTGGTGCCGCGAATCAGGCGATTGCCGGCCGTCCACGTCCGGCCGTGGCACGCCTGCGGCCGGGCTGCCGCGGTGCTCGGGCCGTCCGCCGGATCGGGTGCCTGATCGGAGCCGCCGTCAGCCTGCTGGCCGGAATCGTGACACCGGTCGGCGCGGCACCCGTAGCAGCCAAGGTGATGTGTCACCGTTACGCTCGCGCCAGCGTCGCGAACGGCTACCTGGTGCGCAACGACATCATCAGCGCCAGGGACATCGAGTGCCTGATCATCAGCGCCGATGGATTCACGATCGCCAGATCAACAGCCAGGTCCAGGGCCAACGACACCATGGCGTTCCCGAACATATTCTCCGGATGCGAGTGGGGCTCCTGTGCCAGGGAAGCTGGGCTGCCCCGTCGGCTCAGCAGGCTGTCTGATCCGGTCACCAGCTGGCGGGTCCGTCGCCCACCGCCCGGACTGTGGGACATCGGCTACGACATCTGGCTCAGCAAGCGCTACCAGACGACCGGCCAGGATCTCGGCGCTGAGATCATGATCTGGATCGGCACCAGTGGCTTCAGGGCGTCGACGGTCCGGCCGGTCCGGATCGGCGGGATCCGATTTTGGTTCCACCACCACCTCGCCTGCAATGTGCTCGGCTGCTGGAACTACCTGCTCTTCCGCCGGGTGGTGCAGACCGATTCGGTGCGGAATCTCCGACTGGCTCCGTTCTTCCGGTACGCCATCCGGCAGCATCTGCTTCGCCGTGGCTGGTACCTGCAGAGTGTGGAAGCCGGGATCGAGATCTGGCGCGGCGGAACAGGCTTCGCCGTCCGGTCGTTCAGCCTGCGGGCCTGACGGTCACCGGCTGGTCCGGTGCCCGGCGGTGCGGACCTGCCGCCTTCAGTCCAGCGCCGCGTAAGCCGCCGCCTGGACGTCGCGGTGCACCTGCGGCAGCCCGGAGGTCTCGAACGTGCGCTGAGTGAGGACGATCACCGTCAGGTCGTTGGTCGGGTCGACCAGCCACGAGCTGCCCAGGCCACCGTCCCAGCCGAACGCGCCGCTGTCGAGCACGGCCTGGCAGAACCCCCAGGACCGCGCGGTGAAGAAGTCAGGCCCGAGGCCGCCTTGCGCCTTCTGCGCCGCGGTCAGCTGGTCGGTTGTCATCGCGCGCACCGATTCGCGCGATAGCACCGGGGCTCCGCCACGGAGCAGCGTCCTGGCGAACGCGAGCAGGTCGTCGGCGGTGGAGACCAGGCCGGCCCCTCCGTCGCCGAACGCGGGCGGCTGGCTCCAGGCGCCGGTCGGCTCGTCCGACACGACCAGGCCGTCCGGCGTCGGCTGGTACGCCGTCGCGAGGCGCTCGGCCTGCGCCGTCCAGAACCCGGTATCGGGCATGCCGAGCGGCTCGAACAGCCGTGTCCGCAGCACCTTGGCGAGCGGCTGGCCCGCGGCCCTGGCAAGCAGCACGCCGAGCACCGATGCCCCGGTGTTGTACATCCAGCGCTGCCCAGGCTGTGCCAGGAGTGGCAGCGTGCCTAGGCCGGCGATCCAGGTGTGCGGGTCTGGCTGCCCCTGGGGGTCGGGCGGTCCGAGCGTCGCCAGGTGGAGCTGCTCTGCCGCTGTGACGACCGGCCATGGCTCGGCCGACATGAACATCTCGATGACCATGCCGAAGCCGAACGTGAAGGTGAGCAAGTCCCTGGTGGTGATCGCCCGGATCGCAGGAACGGTGTCGTCTAGCGGTCCATCCATCCTGCGCAGCACCCGCCGGGCGGCGAGTTCGGGCAGCAGCCGGTCTACCGGCTCGTCAAGCCCGATCAGGCCCTCCTCGATCAGCGCGAGGGTCGCGGCCGCGGTGACGGGCTTGGTCGTCGACGCGATCCGGAAGATCGAGTCGCGAACCACCGGCGTGCCGCCGACGGACAGCCGTCCGAGCGCCTCCACCTGTACCTGGTCGCCGCAGGCCACCAGCGCGACCAGCCCGGGTATTTGCTCATCGCTCACGTGCCGCTCGGCTGTGGCGCGCAGCCGCTCCAGGCCGACGGATGTCAGCCGCGGCGCCATGGCCACACCTCCCGGTGCTCGATCAGAGCCCACTGCGCGTCAGCGCGGAAGCCGACGGCCCGCGACCGGCTGCCGAACCAGGTCGACATCGGACGCACCACCGTTCCTACAGACCGTTGGTTTTCTAGTGATCGAGATGGACCTGGGCCGACCTTACAACCGCGCGGGACATCGCTCAGGCGGGTGTCGACAGCGACAGCCCAAACCGACCCTGGCCGTCGGTCCACCAGGACCGCAGGGTCAGGCCCGCGGCGGCCAGTTCGGCATGGACTCCGTCGCGGCGGAACTTGGCCGAGATCTCGGTCCGGATCTCCTCGCCAGCGGCGAACGGGACGCTCAGGCCGACGGCCGGCACCTGGACGACCTGGTCGATAGCGGACCGCAGCCGCATCTCGATCCACTCGGCCTGGGCGTCCCAGAGCGCGACGTGGTCGAACTCGTCCAGATCGAAGTTGGCGCCGAGCTCGGTATTGAGCACCCGGAGAATGTTCTTGTTGAACTCCGCGGTCACGCCGGCCGCGTCGTCGTAGGCATCGACCAGCACCGCCGGGTCCTTGACCAGGTCGGTGCCGAGCAGCAGCGCATCGCCGTCCCGCAAGCTGGCGCGCAGGCTGGCCAGGAACTCGGCCCGCTCGCCGGGCAGCAGGTTGCCGATAGTTCCGCCGAGGAACGCGACCAGCCGAGATCCGTCCGTCTCGGGCAGGCCGAAATGCTCGGTGAAGTCGGAGAGCACTGCGCGCACCCTCAGGCCGCGATAGCGGTCGAGCATCCGGCTGGCGGCGGTGACCAGCGCCGACTCGCTGACATCCACCGGAACGTACTGTGTCAGCGTGCCGCCATCCGCGAGTGCGTCAAGCAGCAGCCTGGTCTTGTCGGCGGACCCCGAGCCGAGCTCCACCAACGTGGTAGCCCCGGTCGCCGAGGCGATCGCGGCGGCATTGGCCGCCAGGATCTCCCGCTCGGCGCGGGTCGGGTAGTACTCGTCCAGCAGCGTGATCTTGTCGAAGAGCTCGCTGCCGCGCTCGTCGTAGAACCACTTGGGCGGCAGTGTCTTCGGCACCGCGGTCAGGCCGGCCAGCGCATCGGCGCGCAGCGCAGCCTCGAAGAAGTGGTCGGGCAGTCTCCGGTCGATCTGGATGCTCGTCATGGGCTCGTCCTCTCCCCGTTCGGGACGGCGGTAGGCGCGCTGGCCGGCTCGCGGCAGGCGCCGGATTCCACGGTCAGTGGCCGGACGATCACCGACTCCGGTGTCGCCTCAAGCACGCTGTCATCGGGTATGTCCTGCCATCCGTCGTCGTCGCACGGCTCCGAGGCCACGGTGACCCCGGTGGCCGTCTGCCGGTAGCACAGTGAGTCGCCCGCGGCCGTCGCCGCGATGCTCGCGCCGTCGGTCAGCAGCAGGTTGAACCGGCCGGTGACCCCGGACACGGCGAGGTCGCCAAGCGTTCCGGTCAGGGCCTCGGCGAGCCCGGCGCCGGCCCGGAGCCTGCCCAGCACCATCACCCAGATCAGCGCGGAATCACAGCGCGCTGCCAGGCCGAGCAGGTCAGCCACCGGCAGTCCAGCGGTCAGGCCGAGCACTGCCGTGCTGCCATCAGCCGTCGCCGGCCTGCCCGTGCTCACACTGCCCGGGCCGGTCTTCCCGGTGCCCAGGCCGGCTGCGGCGGCCGGCCATCCGTACAGCGCACCGTTATGGCTGAAAAGCCACCGGCCCGCTGCGTACGGTGCGGCCGCGGCAGGTCCGGCATCGGTGCCAGCGGTCGCCGACCGGACCGCTCCGAGCAATGCCCTGGTGCTGGTCACCCGCGCCAGGTCGGCGAAGGACTCGTCCGACCAGATCGGGCCGGCCCGCCGGTACCTGGCCGGCACCGGATCGCCGTCGGCATACCAGCCGATCCCGAACCCGTCCGCGTTCACCACCCCGTGCTGCTGCCGTCTCGGCGCCCAGGCCTGGACGACAAGCCCGTGCGGCGGGTCGATAAGCGCCGCCCGCAGGCTCACCGGCTGGCCGGCGTAGGCGAGATGGCGGCACATCAGCCAAGGCCCCCGTCGCTGGCGGTCCTGAAGCCGGAGAAGATCTGCCGCCGGATCGGGTAATCCCAGTTGCGGAATGTGCCGCGGCAGGCGACCGGATCAGCGGCGAACGCGCCACCGCGCAGCACCTTGTAGTCGCTGCCGAAGAACACCTGTGAATACTCCTTGTAGGGCCAGGCAACGAAGCCCGGGTAGGGCAGGAAGTCGCTGGCCGTCCACTCCCACACGTCGCCGATCAGCTGCCTGGCCCCGGACGGCGCGGCACCGTCTGGATAGGAGCCGGCCGGAGCGGGCTGCAGGTGCCGCTGGCCCAGATTCGCGTGGGCCAGGGTCGGGTCGGCGTCGCCCCACGGATAGCGGCGGGACCGGCCGGTCACCGGGTCATGCCGGGCGGCTTTCTCCCACTCGGCCTCGGTGGGCAGCCGCCGGCCGGCCCACCGGGCGTAGGCGTCCGCCTCATACCAGCAGACATGCAGCACCGGCTCGGCCGGCCGGATCGGCTCGGTGACTCCGAACCTTCGCCGCAGCCACTGGCCGCCGTCTCGGTGCCAGAACAACGGCGCTGTCAGGTCGGCCTCCTGCCGGTGCCGCCAGCCTGCCGGAGTCCACCAGCGCGGCTGGTCGTAGCCGCCGTCGGCGATGAACTCCGCATAGGCGGCGTTAGTGACCGGCGTGGAATCGAGATAGAACGAGGGCACGTCGACCACGTGGACCGGGCGCTCGTTGTCCAGCGCCCACGGCTCGGTCGACGTCCCCATTGTGAACGGGCCGCCAGGTACCAGCACCTCGGTCGGCAGTCGCAGCGCATCGGCTGGCGGCGGGTCCGGCGGTGCCGCGGCAAGCACCGGGCGGCCGCTCCTGAGCTGGTGGGTGGCCAGCATGGTTTCGTCGTGCTGCTGCTCGTGCTGGGCGATCATGCCGAAGACGAAGCCCTGGCTGAGCAGCGGTCCCCCGGTGAAGCTAACCCGCTCGATCAGGTCAAGCACCCGGCCCCGAACCTCGCCGGCGTAACCGCGGGCCTCGCTCGGCGTCAGCAGCGGCAGCGCGGGTCGCTTCGCCCGCGGGTGCTCGAACGCGTCATAGAGCGGGTCGATCTCCGGATGCATCGGCTCCCGGCCGCCGACCGCGCGCAGCAGCCAGAGTTCCTCCTGATTCGCGATGTGGGCCAGATCCCAGACCAGCGGCGACATCAGCGGCGAGTGCTGCCGGGTCAGGTCGGGTTCGTCGACGCAGTCGGTCAGCTGGCCGGTTCGCGCCCTAGCCGCCAGCAGTTTGCTGGCGATCTGCTCGCGTAGCTCCTCGGTGTCGATGGCGAGGCTCATGTCAGTCCTTCCAGCATGTCGTCGGCGGGGCATCGGCCCCGCTGTGCGTATCGCTCGGCAAATCCGGCAACTCGGTCCCTGATCTCCGATGGCGCTCCCGACCTGGCCAGCGCCGCGTCGGCGGCGTGGAAGCACTCCCTGACGGCCCTGGAGATGGCCGGGTCTGCTGGGCCAAGCCGGGCGGCGCGCAGCCACGGGCTGACCTCAGCCGATTGCCTGCTCCCGGCGGCGGTCGGCGGGCCCGCCCCGCTGGCGGCCGCTGCCGCGCCCGCGCTGATGGTCGCCCCGGCCCGCCGCGGCGACGGCACTCGCGGCTGCCAAATTGGCTCGGCCGCGGCCATCGCGGCATCGGCTGCCAGCGGGTCGTCGGTCAGGGCGGCAACGACCGCGACCGGGACGATCCAGTCGTCGCCTGGCTGCGCGTCGATCATCCGCAGCTCCAGATGACCACGGGCACGTACCGGCGGGAACAGGGTGGACAGGTGGTAGCTGAGGTCGTCGGCGGTGGGGCGCCGCTGCCCGGCCCCGCGCAGCCAGTCCCTGAAGGTCAGCCCGGCCGGCACGGTCCACGGCTGGCCGTCAGCCTGCCGTTGGCACAGCACCTCGGCGTCAAGCGCGTACCTGACCCAGTCGCTGCGGGGATCGACGGCACCGTTGGTCGGCAGTCGACCCGCCGATGCGGTCGGCTGAGCGCTAAGCGGGAGTGGCTCGGCGCCGGCCGGCGCCCTGGTGCGGCACGGATCCAGCCGGGACCAGATCAGCTGACGGGTGCATTTCCAGCCGCTCGGCCGACCCAGGTGCAGTGGCGAGTTGGCGAACGCGGCTACCAGGATCGGGCCGAGTGCGTGCAGTAGCCGCCAGCGGAACGGGTAGCCCGCCACGCCGCCCCCGTCCAGTCCGGCGTCGACACAGACCTGGACGGAGGCGGTGCTGCACATCATCAGCCTGCCCCACGGACCACGCCGATCGAAGTACTCCTCCATCGCCGTGTACCGCGGCTGGTCGAGCAGGCGGCTGGGAGGACGGTGCGGGTCGAGACCGCGGCCGGCCAGGGCGAGCCCGGCGGCCCCGAACGCCTCGCGCAGGATGATCATGTCGGCGCTTGCCGCGGTGATGCAGTCGCTCAGCCCGCGCGCCGGAGCGGTGCTGAGCTCCACCTGGCCGCCTGGCTCCAGCGTCAGCAGGCCCGCACCGGGCAGTGCGGCCGGCCGCTGCAGGCGGCTCAGGACATCTCGAATACGATCAAAAGGGACTTGCAATGACGGGTCGGCAATGTCGTAGACCAGCCACTCGAGCTCGGCGCCGATCGTCCCAGGCGGTCCGGTCTTGAAGCAGATGGCCCCGATCAGCTTCTCGGCCTCGGTCTCGGAAAGTGGCGGACCGGAGACGCTAGTGTCGACGGGCAGCTGAATCACCATCCCCCAGGCGAATATCGGGCGGCACCGGGCACCTCTGCACCAACTGCCGACCGACCACGGTCATTCCTTGGTCTTCTTGCCACATATCCGTAACAGATGCGTCTGACAGCGTGGAGGTGCCATGAGCGTGCACGAGTTCGACGTCGTCGTCATCGGCCTCGGCCCGGGCGGCGAGGAGGTGGCTGGCCGGCTCGCCGAGGCCGGTCTCGCGGTTGCCGGGGTGGAGTCCAGGCTGGTCGGCGGCGAGTGCCCGTACTTCGGCTGCGTTCCGTCCAAGATGATGATCCGCGCCGCTGACCTGCTGGCCGAAGCCCGCCGGATTCCCGGCATGGCTGGCACGGCCAGCGTGTCACCGGACTGGTCGCCGGTCGCCAGCCGGATCCGAACCGAGGCCACCGACGACTGGGACGACACCGTCGCGGCCGACCGGTTCACCGGCAAGGGCGGCCACCTGTTCCGCGGCGCTGGCCGGATCACCGGGCCACGCGAGGTGCAGGTCGGCGCCGACCTGCTGCGGGCGAGTCGCGGCATCGTGATCGCGACCGGCACCGTGCCAGCGATTCCGCCGATTCCTGGGCTGGTGGGCACACCGTTCTGGACCAACCGGGAGGCGATCCAGGCGACTGAGGTGCCCGAGTCGCTGATCGTGCTCGGCGGCGGCGCGATCGGCGTGGAGCTGGCCCAGGTTTTCGCCAGATTCGACGCTGAGGTGACGGTAGTCGAGGCGCTGAGCCAGCTGGTGCCCGCCGAGGAGCCGGAAGCCGGCGAGTTGCTCGCCGGGGTGTTCGGCAGCGAGGGCATCGGTGTGCGGACCGGCGTCGCCGCCACAGCGATCAGCCGTGACGGCACCAGATTCGGAGTCCGGCTGGCCGGCGGCGAGGAGCTGAGCTCGACCCGGCTGCTGGTCGCCACCGGGCGGCGGGTCGACCTGGCCGCCGTCGGAGCCGGAGCCGCTGGCATCGACGAGACCGGCCACGCGATCGGTGTCGATGACCGGCTGCACGCTGCCCCAGGAATCTGGGCGATCGGCGATGTCGTCGGCCATGGCGCGTTCACGCATATGGCGATGTATCACGCTGGGATCGTGGTCGCCGACATACTCGGACGCGAGCAGCATCCGGCCGAATATCACGCGGTGCCGAGGGTGACGTTCACCGACCCTGAGATCGGCTCAGTCGGCCTGACCCAGGCGCAGGCCATGCAGGCCGGCCTGCGGGTGCGGGTCGGCAGCACCCAGATCCCGTCTTCGGCGCGCGGCTGGATCCACAAGGCGGGCAACGGGGGCTTTATCAAGCTGGTCCAGGACATCGACCGCGGCGTCCTGGTCGGCGCCACATCGGCCGGGCCGACCGGCGGCGAGGTGCTGAGCATGCTGACACTCGCGGTGCACGCCGAGGTGCCGGTGCGGCGCCTCGGCGAGATGATCTATGCGTATCCGACGTTCCACCGCGCTGTCGAGGACGCGCTGCGATCGCTGAGCGCCGCCGCGGGCTGAACTTCGCGCCGGATAGGTTAGATCCGGTCGCGCAGGTGAGGAGGGAGATGAGCGGTATCGCCAGCCTGGTGTCATCGGGGCCGCTGCTGCTCGCGATCCCGGTGGCCGCTGCCGCCGGTGCGGTGACCTTCCTGTCGCCGTGCGTTCTGCCGCTGGTGCCCGGCTACCTGTCCTACATTACCGGGATGTCAGGCATCTCCGTCGCGACCAACGGCTCGCCTGTGGCTGCGGCCGCCCGCCGGACTGAGGCTAACGGAGCCGGGGAGCCGAGCGACGCAGTTCGCAGCGGTGCGGCGGCTTCGAACGGTGCGGCGACTGAGATCGGCGGGGCGGCTGTGATCGGCCAGGCGGCTGAGATCGGTGGGCCGGGTGGTCCCACGCTGACGACGGCGCTGTTGCCCGCGACCGGGCGAGCCAAGGACCAGCCAAGCAGGCGGCGCGCGGTAACCGGCACGATGCTGTTCGTGCTCGGCTTCTCGGCTCTGTTCGCCACCTACGGAGTCGCCTTCGGCGAGATCGGCTATGTGCTGCTGGCTCATCAGCGAGGCCTGACCGAGGTGCTCGGCGGGCTGCTGATCGTGCTCGGGCTGCTGTTCGCCGGTGTCTTCGACCGGTTCAGTTTCGCCGGCCGGATCGTCAGGCCCTCGATCAGGCCGCGGGTCGGGCTGGCCAGCGCGCCGTTGCTCGGCATCCTTTTCGGGCTGGGCTGGACTCCCTGCATCGGCCCGACGCTGAGCGCGGTACTGCTGCTCGGGGCGACCACTGGGACGGCCGCCCGCGGTGCCCTGCTTGCCTTCGTCTACGGCCTTGGCATCGGCATCCCGTTCCTGATCGTCGCATTCGCGGTCGAGCGCGGCATCGCTGTCTTCGCATTCGCCAGAAGGAACGCCAGGCTGATCACCAGGATCGGCGGCATGTTGCTGGTGGCGGTCGGGTTGCTTGAGGTCACCGGGGCCTGGGCGACCGCGATGACCTGGCTGCAGGTGCATTGGGTTGGCAACTACGTTCCGCCGCTGTAGGCCGCGCCGCCACCATGCGCAGATGCGGCCGGCTCGTGAACTTCGCCGGTCGGGCTTGCCCAGGCCCACACCGCACTCGCCGCCGGATTGCCCCTGTTCAATCCGTTCTGACGATGCCAGTGTGTCGGTAGGAACGGCCGATACTCGCCCCGCCGTCCCGGCGGCGAATGACCGGCCAGGGAGGCTGGCATGCGGTTCGGCATCTTCTACGAGCATCAGCTGCCCAGGCCATGGGGGCCTGACGATGAGCACCGGCTGCTGACCAATGCGCTCGAGCAGGTCGAGCTGGCCGACAAGGCCGGCCTGGACTACGTCTGGGAAGTAGAGCATCACTTTCTTGAGGAGTACTCGCACTCCTCGGCGCCCGAGGTCTTCCTGGCTGCCGCGAGCCAGCGCACCAGCCGCATCCGGCTGGGCCACGGCATCGTGCAGGCACCGGCGGCCGTCAACCACCCGGCCAGGATCGCTGAGCGGGTCGCGACGCTTGACCTGGTCTCGAACGGCCGGGTGGAGTTCGGCACCGGCGAGGCGAGCTCGGCCGCCGAACTCGGCGGATTCGGCGTCCGCCGAGACGCCAAGCGCGCGATGTGGGAAGAGACCCTGGACGCGGTGACCAGGATGTTCGTCGAGGAGCCCTTCGCCGGATACCAGGGGCAGTTCCTCCGGATGCCGCCGCGGAACGTGGTACCCAAGCCGCTGCAGCGACCGCACCCGCCGCTCTGGGTGGCCTGCAGCCGCCGGGAGACCATCCACCTGGCGGCCAGGAGCGGCGTCGGGGCGCTGTCGTTCTCGTTCGCCGAACCCGAGGACGCCGCGCACTGGGTGACCGAGTACTACGATCTGATCGCTTCAGCGGAGTGCAAGCCGCGTGGTTTCGCCGTTAATCCCAATGTCGCGGTGGTGCTGCCGATGATGCTGCACCGCGACGAGGCGACCGCGATCGATCGGGGCATCGACGGCGCCCACTTCTTCGGCTACTCCCTCGGCCACTTCTACGGCGGCAGTCACCTGGTTGGCGGCACCGACCTGTGGCAGAGCTTCCACACCGACCGGGCCGAGCAGGGGTTCGCCAGGGAGATCGTCGAGGCAACGGCTGCGCCGCTAGCCGTCCGGCTGCTGCAGGCGGGACTCGGCTCGCTGCGCGGCGCGATCGGCACGCCCGAGCAGGTGACCGATCTGCTTGACAGGTACGCCAAGGCCGGCGTCGACCAGGTCATGTTCGTCATGCAAGCAGGCAAGAACCGGCACGAGCACATCTGCGAGTCGATCGAGTTGTTCGCTAGCGAGGTGCTTCCCAGGTTCGCCGTCGGCCGGGAGGAGCGGGAGGCGGCCAAGGCAGAACGGCTGGCCGCGGCGGTGGACCGGGCCCTCGCCCGGCGGCAGGGGCCGCGGGCACTGCCAGCTCCGTATCTGATCGACGAGGACGCCGAGATCGCCGCCGCGACTGGCACCGGCCAGGTGCCGCTGCGCGAGCTGGCCACCGCGGCTCGTAACTCAGCGGCGCGTTCGGTGCGTCGGCGCGCCAGGGCGGGCACCCGGCGGGTACTTGGCTCGGCGTCCGACCGGCAGCTCGATCGGGTGTTCGGCACGGTCGGTGCGCAGCGTGCGGTGTTCGCGATGATGGTCGCCCGGTTCGACGCTGACCAGGCGGCCGGGTTCTCCGGCGCGATCGTCTACGACCTGGTGCTGGCCGACGGCACCAAACGGCCCTGGACGATCGATATCAGGGGCGGGAAGGCACGGGTCCGGCCGGGCCTGACGGCCAGCCCGGCGCTGACCATCGGAGTCGGCCTGGCCGACTTCATCAAGCTGGTGACTCAGGCTCAGGACAGCTACCAGCTGATCGCGGCCGGTCGGCTGACGCTGGATGGTGACCTGGGGCTGGCCGGCCGGCTTAGCGCCATGTTCGGCGGCGATTCGGTCTACTAGCCAGCCGGCCGCCGACGGCGGGTCGGTCTACCCAGTCGGCTGCTCGGCCGGCTAGTCGGCCGAGCGCCGGGGCGGCAGCGGCTGGCGACGTCGGGACGGCCGGTCGGCGGTGCTGGGCGCGGTGGCCGGAGGCCGCTGGGCCAGCGCTTCCAATGCGATCCGGGTGGCGGTCAGCAGCTGAGCGTCGGTGCCCGAGGCCCAGTCATCAGGCGAGGTCACCACCTCGACATCCGGCTCGACGCCATAGTTCTCGACTCCCCAGCCGAACTGGCTGAACCAGATCGCGGTCTTGGGCCCCGTGATCCTGGTGCCATCGACCAGGGGGTGGAAGCCGAAGATTCCGATCACGCCACCCCAGGTCCTGGCTCCGACCACCGGGCCGAGGCCCAGACTGCGGATCGCCGCGATCACGATGTCCCCGTCTGAGCCAGCGAACTCATCCGCGATCGCGACCACGGGACCGCGTGGTGCATCGACCGGGTAGCTCTGCGGCAGCATCCCGCGCGGGACATCCCAGCCGACGATCCGCCTGGATAGCTTCTCCACCACCAGCTGCGAGGTATTGCCGCCGCGATTGGCCCTGACGTCCACGATCAGCGCGTCGCTGAGCATCTCGCCGCGCAGGTCGCGGTGGAAATCGGACCAGCCCTCGGCCACCATGTCCGGCACATGCAGATAGCCGATCCGCCCGTCGCTGAGTTCGCGTACCAGTCGGCGCCGCTCGGCGACCCAGTCCTGGTAGCGGAGTCTGCGCTCGTCAGCGAGCGGGACAACCACCGCACGGCGGCGCGGTCCGTCCATCCCCTGCGCAACGGTCAGTTCCACCGGCTTGCCTGCCGCGCCCACCAGCAGTGGTCCCGGGCCTGTGGTCGGGTTGACCTGCTGACCGTCGACCGCAAGCACGATATCGCCGAGCCGGACCGGGGTACCAGGTGCGGCGAGCGGTGACCTGGCCCTGGGGTCCGACGACTCGCCCGGCAGGACCCGGCTCACCCGCCAGCCGTCGGGCCCGGGCTGCAGGTCGGCGCCGAGCAGCGCGGCCGCGTGGCCGGTGCCGCCAGCTCCGCCCGCAGCGCGGACGTAGGCATGCGAGCTGCCGAGCTCGCCGACCACTTCGAGCAGCAGATCGGCGAAGTCGGCAGCGGTGGCGATCCGGTCGAGCAGCGGCCGGTACGCGTCCAGTGCCGCGTCCCAGTCCACGTCGGCCAGGTCGGGCACCCAGAACTCGTGCCGGATGAACCGGCCAGCCTCGGCGTACGCGGCCCGCCACAGCTCGACCGGGTCCGCGAGGTACCTGGCTCGGCTCAGATCGACCGATACCTGGTCGTCCGAGTTGTCGGTGTCCGCCTTGCGGTTCGCCGGTACCACCAGCAGCCTGGCACGATCCATCACGACGAGCCTGGACCCGTCGCCACTGGCCTGGAACCAGTCCACCTCGTCCTGCAGTTCGACGCACCGGACATGCTTGATGTCGAAGTACTCAAGCGTCGACCGCGGACGGTCGTCGTCGAGGCTGGCGCCGCCCTCGCCCAGGTGCCCGGCGAGCGGTTCCCTGAGCCAGGCGAGGCCGCCGTCGACCGCGCGCAGGCTCTCGTACCTGGACTCGGGCACTGGCACCTGGACGATCCGGGTGGTCAAGCCGTCGAGGTCGATCACGACGGGCGCCGGACGGTCCGCCGACTCGGCTGCCCCGCCGTCCGGCGGCTTGGCAGCACCGCTGTCCGGCGACTCGGCTGCCCCACTGTCCGGCGGCGTGGCTGCCCCGCGGTTCGGCGGCCTGGCAGCGTCGGCGTCGGACGGCTCGGTTGCACTGCCCGGCCGCTCCGGCGTGGCCGGAGCGACCGATGCGCTCGGCTTACCCTGGTGACTGCCGTGATCGTCGTGGTCCTGGTCCTCTTTGTCCTTGGCCGCTCCCATCGGTCGGCCGTCTGGCAGCGGCCCGAACGGCGACGGCGTCGCCGCTGCCAGCGGGATCAGATAGGGCCGGCATCCGTAGGGAAACGTGAGGTCGAAGAAGTGCGCATCGTCGACCGGGTCGAAGGTGCGCTTGGACAAGAAGGCGAGATACAGTCCGTCGGCGGTGAATGCCGGATCGGTGTCAATGAACCGGCCGTCGGTGACGTCCACGATCTGTCGGTCGGCCAGCCGCGCCATTCGCACTCGGCTGCGCGGTTCCGGGCCCGGCTGGGCCCAGGCAAGCCAGGCGGAGTCCGGTGCCCAGGCCAGGCCGGACACCGGCCCGTTGTCCGACCTGGTCAGCTCGGTGACCGCCGCGGCGGCGATGTCCACAGCCAGCAGTCGGCCATCGTGGGCCGCCACCGCGACGGTAACGCCATCTGGAGCGGCAGCCAGATCAGCGACCCAGCCGATCTCGCCCGCGCCGATCCGCCGGGGTGCAGCGCCTGACGTGCCGCTCGACCCGTCCGCAGCGGCGATCTCCAGCGTGTCAAGCCCGTCAACGTTGGTGACCCAGATGACCTGGCCGGTGCCGCCGAGCACTCGCGGCAGGCGAGCAGGAGCACCGGGGATGGCCGAAAGTGCCCTGGCAGGCCCGTCCCGGTGGGTCAGCCAATGCACGGTGCCGCGCACCTCCACGGCGCTCGCCTGGCCAGCTGGATCGCAGCACAGGTCGCCCAGGTGATCCTCCGTGCAGATCAGACGCGGCGTCCGTCCGGTAGCTGGCGAGCCGAGGCTGAGGTCAAGCCGGGTCGGCTCGCTGGCCGGGTCCAGGGCAGCGAGCAGCCAGATGTAGCCGGCGCACTGGTAGACCACCCGGCTGCCATCGGTGCTGGCATTCCGCGCGTAGAACCCGTCATGGTCGGTGTGCCGCCGCAGATCGGTACCGTCCAGCAGGCACGAGTACACGTTGCCGGTGCCCTCATGATCGGACAGGAACGCCAGCCTGCCGCCAATCAGCATGGGACTGAAGATCTGGCCGGGCAGGTCGGCGAGCAGCCGACGAAAGCGCGGCTCGCCGTCGGCCGGCCGCGAATCGCCGGCCTGCGCCGCGGTCGGCCAGCGGCCGCTGCCGTCCTGGCCGGGGCCGGCCAGCCACAGCCGACCCGTCATGCCGCCCCGATACCGCTTCCAGTAGGCCGGGTCGCGCCCGTTCGTTCCGGTCAGCAAGACCGTTGTCCCGGCATCGACGGAAAGATCGGCGACCGGCCCGAACGGCAGTCTCCGGTGCCCGGAGAAGCTCGCTGTCCGGTCAGTCACGGGTATCGCGTAAGCCCACATGTGGTGCGAGAAGGGCTGGCCAGCGGCCGTAATAGCGATGATCTCGCCGTCCGGACTCCAGCCGCGCACCGCCGTCGAAGGGTCCGACCAGTAACTGACCCGCTCCGTGCCGCCGCTCTCGGTGCTGGCCAGGTAAACCTCGGGACGGCCGTCGCGGCAGCTTGTCCAGCTAACCAGCCCCCCGTCGGCGGAGATCCTCGGATCGGCCGCACCCGCCTGATCTGCGGAGATCCGCCAGGCGCGGCCGCCGGCCAATGGAGCCAGCCAGAGGTCTTCCTCGGCAACGAACGCGAGTAGACCGCCATGCAGGTTCGGGTGGCTCAGGTATCCGGTCGATGTCACTGGCACATCGTAGATCACATGCGGTTTCGCGCTGGTTCCGCTGTCTCGCGGCTCAGGCGGCATTATCAGCCGCAAGGTTCGTTACGCTGCGTACTCATCGCCATGGCTTGCCCGGAATGGGTGGAGGGCACCGGCGGTAGCTGCGAAACTTCGTCCTGTGGCGACCACGCTTGACCGGGACGTCCCCGACGGAACCGAGAGGGGTTCCTCAGGCATCCCGCGGTCCGGGCTGGCTGGGCGCTATGTGGCAGGCGGCACCGAGTCCCGCAGATCGCATCCTGCCATCGTCGGCGAGCAGTTTGCCAGGACTGAAAGCTCGGTGCGGCCCGCAGCCCGGCCATCACCGGTCCTGACCTCGGTCAGCGACGTCGACGCGCGACTGATCAAGGACTCCTTCGCCTGGTTAATGGCTGATCCGTCGCGGGCCATGGAGTATTTCTACGCTCGGCTTTTCGTGCAGCATCCCCAGATCCGGGCGCTCTTCCCGCTCACCATGAGCCATACCCGCGCGGCGGTCTTCGAGGCTCTGGCTCGGCTGATTCACGGTCTCGACAGTCCGCAGGCGAGCGAGCAGTTCCTCGGCCAACTGGCTCGTGACCATCGCAAGTATGGCGTTACGGAGAAGCACCACCAGCCTTTCTTCGACGCTTTGCTGGCAACGGCTGAGCATTTCACCGGCTCGGGATGGACCCCGCAGCTGCATGCGGCCTGGTGCGCCGCGCTCGACCATTTCGCCGCCGTGTTGCGCGCCGCGGCCGTGGCGGACGCGGCCGCGAATCCGGCCTGGTGGGTCGGCGAGATCGTGCAGCATGACCAGCGCAACGCGACCATCGCGGTAATCACGATCCGGCCCGACCAGCAGCTTGACTACGTGCCCGGCCAGTACATCGCTGTGCAGGTTCCGCGCTGGCCGAGGATATGGCGCTGCTACTCGATCGCTAACGCGCCGCGGGACAACGGCCTGATTGACCTCCATGTCCGCGCTGTGCCAGGCGGCACGCTGAGCACCGCGCTGGTCGGCCATTGCGGAACGGGCGACACCATGGTTCTCGGCGCGCCGCGCGGCGAGATGCGGGTCGGGCCTGACCTTGAGCGCGACCTGGTCTGCGTCGCCGGGGGGACTGGCCTGGCTCCGATCAAGGCCATGATCGAATCGGTCGTCTGCGCCACCAGGTACGGCAGGCGGCGCGCGATCGCCCTGTATTTCGGCGTCAAGCGTCAGGAAGATCTCTACGACATGCGGGACCTGGAGACGCTGCGGCTGGGTTACCCGTCGCTGACCTTGATCCCGGTCGCCGAGCACGACTTGGACTTCTCCGGCCGGGTGGGCGGGCTCGCCAAGATAGTCAGCGAGCATCCGTCGTTCCGGAGTACCGACGTCTACCTCAGCGGGCCTGAGGGCATGGTGCGGGAGATGGTGCGGGTCCTGCACAGCCGGGTCCCAGCCGACTGCCTGCATCATGATTCGCTTGACGCGCTGCGGGCAGCCAGTCATCCGGCCCGGGTAGCTGATCTCAGCCGCTGAGGTGCTCGCCGAAGAAGGCGTAGATCCGCTGCCAGGCATCCGCCGCGTCGTGCTCCTGGTAAGTCATCCTGGTGATCTTGGCGGCCAGCGCCCCGGCGCCTGAACTCTTCGACATGAAGCGATGCCCGGAGCCCGGGTAGACCACGACGTCGTGCGGTATGTCGAGCACGGCAAGCGCTCGCTGCAGCCGCTCCGGAGGCTTGGTGCCCATCAGGTCGCGGGCACCGAAGCTGCCGACCACCGGGCAGGCTCCGGCCAGTGCGCGCTCGGCATCATCGGGCACCTCACCGTAGTTGACGGCCGCTGCGTCGTATCCCTCGCGCGGTGCGCACAGCAACGCGAAGCCACCACCCATGCAGAATCCGATCACCCCGGTCTTGCCCGTGCAATCGGCGCGTTCTGCCAGGTAGGACCTCGCGGCGTCGAGCGCGGCGAAAGCAGGACCCGATCCGGCCCGAAGTTGCCTGAAGGCGCTGCGGACGCAGATCGCCCAGGACTTGCCGTCGTACAGATCAGGTGCCAGTGCCAGGTAACCGTGGCTCGCCAGCTCATCAGCCTTGCTCCTGATGTCGGCGTTGAGGCCGAAGGCTTCGTGAATGACCACGACTCCCGGCCACCGGCCTGCTGAACCGGGATCGGCCGTCGGAACTGCGAGATAGCCGGGAACGGTGCGGTCGGCCGTCGCCGGAATAGATATGTCGGTCACGCGGCATACGATCTCATACGCAGCCGCCAGCGCGGAGACCAGCTTCGGAGACCAGCTTCGGAGACCAGCTTCGGAGACCAGCTTGAGCCTCCCGCCTTTGCGCGCCAGCCCGGAATCCGGCCTGAGCCGTCACACCTTGCGCCAGCGCGGAATCCACGCTCCGTCCTCGATCGAGTAATCACTGAACAGGGCCGGCGCCTCGGCCAGCATGAGCTCCCCGATCTTGCCGAAGATCAGCCGGATCTCCTCCTCGGCGCCGATGTCCGTCCTGGCCTCGATGATGTGCCGCAGGGTGCGGATGTTGGCCGTCCACAGCAGGCCGGTGGCCACCCCGTCCGGAGCGAACCTGCGCATGAACGAGGTCTTGTGCTTCTTCTCGTGGAACGGCAGTCCCTGCGCGTCCAGGCCGAAGTGGTCGGCCATCCAGAGCTGGAAGTCTTCCATCTGCTCAAGCAGGGCGGTGGCCCGCCGCATCAGCTCGGCGTCCGCCGTGGCCCAGTCGGGGAACCAGAACGGGATATCGGTCAGCCGGACGAACCGCAGTGACTCCTGCGAGATGGCGACCCCTGGCCGGTGCCTGACCAGCTCGTGGGTGGCTACCCGGGAGACGTTGTGCAGCACGAAGCTGAAGCTGGCGTGCTCGAGAACCGACCCGTGTGCCTGCGACAGAATGTTCTGCAGATACTTCTGCTGGTCGTTGCGGACCCTGACGATGTTCGGGTTGAGCCCTGGCTCCCAGGCTCGGTAGCAGATCTTCCCGGCGAACTCAGCCAGATTCTGCGCATCGTCCAGATCACCGCGATTCAGGCGCTCCAGCCAGCTGGCCCCGCCCACCTCCTTGAGGTACGCGGCCAGCGCATCGTAGTCGATCTGTGGACGGGCGACCAGGAACACCTCGGGGTGCACGCTCTTCATGCCCGGCACCCTACCGGGAGGCACGGACAGCCTGGGGCGATGACCGCGGCTCCGCTGAACCTCACCAGGCGCAGCGACCGGACCGCAAGCTCGGCGAACTCCGCGGCTGGCGTTATCTGGTGCGGCTGCGACAAGATCCGTACCATCATCGAGTAGCGTCCGACCTGGCGTTATCATTCCTATCGGCAGGAGAACATGATCGTGTACCGAATCCGCAGAACGGCGGCCGCGCTCGCGCTCGGCATCGCAGTCGCAGCATCCTCTGCCAGCCTGGCTGCCGCCGCGCAGCCAGCTCCGGCCAGGCCGGCCGGGACTGGCTCGTTCAAGACCTGGCTGGGCGCGCAGCATGCCGCCGGATTCAAGCTGATCAAGCCGGGCAACACCTACGGCCTCAACCGCAGCGGCTGGATCTTCGTCGGCAAGTGCCAGGTCACCGGTGAGCTGTCCAAGCGCATTGTCATTGCCAGCTACGGCAATTCGTCGAAGGTCTTCCTCAACATTGAGCAGAACAACTCAGGCGGGCCGTGCGGGAACATCGGCGTGGCGAAGAGCCTGGGCCGGTACCGGGTGCACGGGGTCTGGGCCTACCTCCTCGGTGTGTGCGGCCTGCCTCCCGACGCGCCGGCCTCCTGCAAGTCCCGCGACATCTGGCTCTACCTGAGCTGGACCAGGCACCACGTCTTCTACCAGGCGTCATCGCATGACGAGTGGCGAGCCACCATCGTCGGATTCGCCAGAAGCCTGGTCCCGGTCAGCTAGCCGACGGCGCGCCGCCTGCTAGCTGAGTTGCCAGACCCGCTCGCCGTCGATTTCCCGGTCGGTGCGCCTCAGACTGGCCTGTTCGGCCACCCGCTCTGAGGCGCGGTGCCTGGGGTGAATGCACGCCGTGATCGTCGTGGTGCCGCATCCCTTCAGCCAGGCCACCAGGGCGATCGCCGACTCGGCGGCATAGCCGCGGCCCTGCCATGGGACGCCGATCACCCAGGCGACCGACGCCGCCTGACCCGGCTGACCCGCGCCGGTCACGGTGGCCTGGACGGTGCCGACCGCCTCGCCGGTGGCCCGCAGCCGGACGATCCAGTTCAGCCAGAGCTCATCGGTCCGTCCCGAGCCAGCGACCAGCTTGCGGAACCGGTCGCGGAGCTCGGCCGGGCTGGCCGGTGTGCCGCCGATGAACTCGTGCAGCCGTTCATCGTCGAGCACCAGTGTCATCTCGGCCGCGTCGGCCTCCCGCAGCAGCCTCAGCTCGAGGCGCTCCGTGCTGATCACCGCGGCATCGGCCGTGGGCACGGTCGGGGTCCCCCTTCCGCTCGGACTCCTGGCCGTCCTGATTGGGTGCCCGCCAGGACACCCGGCGCGCAGATGGGTCACGCACGACGGCCAGACCCTGTCCAGGTTACGGGTGACGGGGGGCCCGGAGCAGGAATCTGCCCGGCGGCGCAGTTGCCGCCGGGCAGTCCTGCCAGGTCAGGTACGCCGCTAGGTGGACCTGAGCCAGGTGTTGCTGAACGCTCCGCCGCTGCTGATCGAGCTGGTGGAGTCCTTATCGAGGCCGCTGCTGTCGACCATGATGATCTGGATCGGGTTCTGGCCGCCGAGCGAGGAACCATTGGCGCTTGAGGTGGAATAGCTGACGGTGCCGAAGTTGGCCAGCGGCAGCACGCCTCGGCTCGATGACGGCGCCTCGGTGATCACCTCTGCCGACGACCGGGCCAGGCCGGACTGGTTCTGGACGATGGTCTGAGTCCAGTTCTGGGTGCTGTCCTTCAGCACCAGCGTGAAGGTCTGGGTACCGCTGAAGGTGACCGAGGCGCTCATCGAGTCGCCCGGCCGTACCGTGTTGGGGAAGTTAACCGGAAATGCCGGGTACATCTCATACCAGCCGTAATACACCGGGGTTCGGCCGGAACAGTCTGCGTCGGTCCCGGTCTGCTCGACCGAGTTGCTGTTGTAGCCGTCTAGGCCGACCCAGAAGCTGGCGTACTGCGCAGACCGCCGGGACGTGCAGGTGGCCGTTGGTTCGGTCCAGCTTGCCGACACGCTGCTGTACGCACCGTTGGCGCCCGTCACCGCGTAACCGGACCAGTTGGTGGATTGGACCGTGGTGAAGCGGCCGTGCTTGGACAGATGGTTAACACCACCAGGCCGGATCATCAGGCCGCCGGGCCGGAATCCGCTGCTGGCCACATGCGTGGCTGAATGCGCCGATGCCGGAGCGGCCGACGCAACGCCGGCCGCGGCCAGCATCGAGCCGAACGTCAGAGCGAGTGTTGCGAGGGGTATGCACCAACGACGTACCATAGAGGCTCCTCTGCCGCTATCAGCAGGCAGGACTGCACCAGCTATATGACCCGGTCGAAAAACCGATGTATCCTGACCTGCGACTATACCGTTATCTTGACGTTATATTGGCTGTGCGGCGAGTTAAATAACGGCCAAGTAACGATTGGCTTTGCTGTGATTACTGCTGATTCAATTTTCTCGTAAGGCACAATCGCAGCACGTTTCTCACCACTTCGCGGCCGGCGTCGCCGGCGGCGGTCAGGATCGACTCGGGATGGAACTGCACCGCCCACCAGCCCCGCGCCGGATTCTCGATCGCCATCACTACCTCTCGGGGGGTTCCGGGGGGTCGTCCCCCCGGGTCAGCAGCTGCGTGGGGGGCTCCGGAGGGTCGCCCCCCCGAGTCAATAGCCGCGCGGGGGGCTCCGTGGGGTCGTCCCGCCGAGTCAACAGCAGTCCAGTCCGGTGTCACGGCGGTGACCGTGAAGCCGCCGCTGACCTGGTCCGCGGTCGCGTACAGGGAGTGGTACCGGCCGGCCGTGAACTCGGCGGGCAGCCCGGCAAGCAGCTGGCCGCCAAGCACCGCAACGGTGCCAGGCTTGCCGTGGGCCGGCCAGCCGAGCAGGCTCAATGTTCCTCCGGTGTGCTCGACCATCGCCTGCAGACCCAGGCACACGCCAAACGCTGCCAGCCCGCGCGCATCGACCTCGTCAAGCAGCGCCGAGCACTTGAAGTCGGAGGGACGACCAGGACCCGGTGACAGCACCACCAGATCAGGCGCGTAATCGTCGAGTGCCGCCGGGTCGAACCCGGCCCGCAAGGTGGTCACCGCCGCGCCCTGTTCCCTGAAATAGTCGGCCAGCGTGTGCACGAAAGAGTCCTGATGGTCGACCAGCAGGACCCGCAGGCCGTCGCCGGGCGGCCGAGCCGGATCGAAGTCCCGCGGTGCGGAGGGCGAGTCGGCCAGTGAGTTGCGTTGCGCCAGCAG
>Ga0116223_10001150_pt1 | contig 28164 bp, 26 predicted proteins | sample Sb_taG_3_FD_90092 | JGI IMG/M metagenome (GOLD analysis project Ga0116223, IMG submission 90092) | Peat soil microbial communities from Weissenstadt, Germany - Sb_50d_a_PC metaG | ecosystem: Environmental > Terrestrial > Soil > Wetlands > Peat | place: Germany: Weissenstadt | collected 2010-09-21 | reverse complement strand
ACGGGGACTAACGGCCCCTTCGAAGTGACGCAACTCGTCAATTCGTTCCTTGGAGCGCTTGTTCATCCGTGGGAAAACCTCCGGGGCGATCTGAACGACCTGTCGATCTCAGATGCGATTGTGAAGGGCTGGCCTCCGATCCAAAGGGAGCGGCCGAGCGACCAGGAACCCACTTCGCTCGGCGATCTCATCAGGCTGGTTCGTAACGGCGTGGCCCATGGAAACATCGAGTTTCTTCCTGGGCCTCAGGGAGACATCCGAGCACTGAGCATTTGGAATAAGGATGGTAGGGGGAGGCGTACCTGGGGAACGATCATCTCGACGGACGATATGAGGAACCTTCTCATCTGCTTCGTCACTATTGCAGAAGAGCTTTACGTTAGTCAGGGACGGTCCCGGTCAAGAATCGCGTGATGCAACCCCCGCCGAGCCCAAGACCTTTCAAAGCAGAATGCCAAAAATCGAACTTGCCGATTGAAAGACCAAGGATTTTGCAGAGGTTGAAGGTGCCATGCAGAACCAAACCCTGGATCTGGAATGGCTTTTGAGGGTCCGGACCGTCGTCGCGCGAATTGGAGAAATGGATCTCGCACGCTGGTGGAATTCGAACGGGCAACTCGGACCTCAGGGAGCCTCCGTCTTGCGCCGTGGGTTCCCGCGGACGCACTACTTTGCCCAGACACGCTCCGTTTGGATGGTCGCCGCCGCACGGTGCGCGCAGATTTTCGATCCGCCCGGCTCGGTCACGCTTTGGCGGTTGACCGACACGATTGAAGAACGCCTCGAAGTCCTCTGGGAAAGCTGGCTCGATAATGCCGGGAGTTGGCGTCCGTTCTTCGAACGCGTTGCTGGCCTCAAATCCACTGATGTGCCGCTCTCCCTTCAGGAGTTCGGGCTCGTCACCGATGAAGACGTTCGCTCACTGAGTCGAGAACCTGCTCGATCCGGCCGCGCACTCGCGAAGCCGTCTCTGGCTTGGTGGTCCATATCGGCTTCAGGATGCGCATGATGTGGGCGAGAGTAATATCAGCGACCGAGAATTTTCCGATTATAGGGCTCGCGTAGGTCCGCAGTGTCGAACGCCATTGCGCAACGTGCTTTGCATTCTTCCAGCTCGATTCATGTAGGCTTATGTAATCATCGGCGGCTTGGTCGAATGTCACGACGGCGGTGGCGGCTGCAAGGTTCGCTGCTTTCTGACGATTGCGCTCGCGAATTGGATCGATGCCGGCTTTGATAAGCTGACGGTATTCGCGCCGCTTCTCGCGGGCTACGGCGATAGGAACGTCTTCACGCGCCCCTAGGCCCATGTAGCGGTCCTTGCCGCCGAGCGCGAAGCGAAGGACCCAAGATTGGTTGAGGTTGCCACCCGCGCCCTCGGTCACCTGCAAATAGAGACCGCCGCCGTTGTTATACCAGCCCCTCCGTTTGGGCCTGAAAGTAGCTGCCAACCTATTGACGTGTGCCACCAAGGAAATCCTTCCGCCTAACTCGACGAAGCTAAATTTTTGCCAATGCAAGCAACTATTGGCAACCGTCAGCCAGGCGGGTGTTAAGGGCTAACTTGACATATCTAAAGTGATTTTCAACCTGCGGCAACCATCCACAAACGTTAAGGGAGCGGAGACGGAGGGATTCGAACCCTCGATAGGGCTTTACAACCCTATAACGGTTTAGCAAACCGCCGCCTTCAGCCTCTCGGCCACGTCTCCGCGTATGCCGCCCCGTGGGCGGCGATGTCCGTCGGCATGTTCATGGGATCTCGGACGGCCGGACAATGCCCGAGGCATCATTCGATGGCAAGGCGCGCCTTCCTCCTTTCGGAAGAAGGTGCCCGAGTTGCCCCCTCTCCCCATGAGCGTAAGCGAATGGGGAGAGCCCTCAGCCTACCCTCTCCCCGCAAGCGGGGAGAGGGCGCGCTGCCCTACGCCGCGACCCTTGCCTCAGCCTCCACATTGCCGACGAATTCGGCGATCCGGGCGATCGAGCCTTTGTCATAGAGGAGCGGCGCATGGCCTTGGCCTTCGACGACAAAGGTCGCGCAGTTCTTGTGCCGGCAGGCCATCTCGATGAGCGTCGCCGGCGAGAGAACATCGGAATTGGCGCCGCGCATGACGAGAAGCGGAATGCCGGCGAGCGCGTCGAAGAGCGCCCAGGTCGCCGGCAGAGGCTCGTCGAGATCGAGCCGATCGAGCGACTTCACCAGCTTCGGATCGAAGGTGAGGCCGAAGCTTCCGTCGGCTTTCTGGAAGGTGGCGCGAGCGTGGGCTTCGAAATCCGCCTCGCTGAGGGCGGTAAATTGCGCGCTCATGATCCTCTTGACGCAATCGATCGCGTCGGCGAGCGAACGCGGCGCGGCCATGTGGCGAACATAATGGCGGATCCGGGTGAAGCCTTGCGGCTCGATCACCGGCCCTATGTCGTTGAGCACGGCACCGAGCAGCAGGCCCGGCCGGCGTGCCGCCAGCGACATCACATGGAGGCCGCCGCGCGAGGTGCCGACGAAGATCGCCGCATGCACTTCGGCCGCGGTCAGCATCGTGTCGATGTCGGCGTTTTCGATGCCGAGATCATAATGGCGCCAGTCGGGATCGAACTCCGAGAGGCCGCGGCCGCGGTAGTCGAGCGCCACGACGCGCCGTCTTTGCCCCGCGGCTCCGGCGGCCAGCGCTTCGGCGAGCGGAGCGAAGTCGGCGGCGTTGCGCGACAGGCCGGGCAAGCAAACGACCGGCAGACCGCGATCGAGCGGCGAACCATAGTCGCGCATATGGAGCTTCAGCCCGTCTTGAGCGCTGATGAAACGGCTGACGAAAGGCGGGGATGTGCTGCCCATGATTTGCCTCAAGGAAGTGATAAAGCCTTCCTTTACCATCTCGGGCGATAGCTGGAACTTAATTCAATTCCGAGCAATTCTCTCGGCATGGAACAGGTTCGCCGCGTCTCTCGTATTCTCGTGGTCGAAGACGAGCCGCTCGTCCGCGACATGATCGTGGATGTCCTGCTCGAGGCGGGCTTCGACACGCTCGAGGCCGGCTGCGCCGAACAGGCCTTGCGCGGTCTCGCCCAGCAGCCGATCGACGCCGTCATAACCGATATCGACATGCCCGGCGAACTCGATGGAATTGACCTCGCGCGGCGCATCAATGAGCTCTGGCCGGGGATCGGCGTCATTGTGACATCGGGAGGAAGCCGCCCGGCGGCCTCGTTGCCGCGGATGGCGCGATTTCTCGCCAAGCCCTTTACCGCCGGCCGCCTGCTGCACGCCATCACCGAGCTGATCGACGCGCGTCTTTGCGCAGCGTCATAGCCGCGCGGCAGTATTGACCTCGGCTCCGGCTGTCTTGGTTTGCGCGAAGCTCGCCTGGTACATGGCCCAATTCTCCATGACCCTTTGGACGTAGTTGCGGGTCTCCTCGAAGGGGATCCGTTCGACCCAATCGACCGGGTCGACGCCCAGCGTGCGGGGATCGCCGTAGGCCTCGATCCATTCCTTCACGCGCCGCCCGCCGGCATTATAGGCGGCGAAAGCAAGGATCGGCGAGCCGCCTTGCTCGGCGAACAATTCGCCGAGATGAGCGGCGGCGAGCTTGGCATTGAAGGCGGCGTCGCTTGCAAGCTTCGCAGCGTCGAAGTCGATTCCGGCATGTTCGGCCGTGCGCTTCGCCGTCGACGCGATCATCTGCATCAAGCCCATTGCGCCGGCGGAGGAGACGGCTTGGGGATCAAAGCCACTCTCCTGCCGCGCGACCGCGTAGAGAACGGCGGGCGCCGCCGAATTCTCGACCGGCTCGAAGTTCGGAATGCCGTAGGTCGGAAACGCCAGGCTGTCGACCGCCATCTGCCGCTGCCCGAGGATCTTGCCCACAACGAGCGAAGCACGGGCGTCGCGCTCGGCGGCGACAACATTGGCGAGCGCCGCGAGCTGGGGTTCGCTCGTCAAATGCTGCGCCGCCTCGACGGCGAGGCTGAGCGCCAGGTCATTTTCACCGAGCGCATAGAGCAATTCGACGACCCGCACGGATTCCTCGCGCGCCTTTCCGGTCGCGGCAGAGGCGATGCTGCGCAGCGCGATCGGCTTGAGTTGAAGGCGCTCGCGGGCGAGTTGGCCGTAATAGGTCGCAACCTGCGCCGCCGCCTTCTGATAATGGCTTTTGGCGAGCGCGCTCGCGTCGTCGCGCTGGGAGATTTCGGCGGTACGGCCCTGCCAATAGGCGATCCGGGCGATCGAGATCGGCGTCTGCGCGAGAAGTGCCGCGGCATCGAAATGCTTGGCGGCGCGGGCGGGGTCGTTCAGGAAGCGCAAGGCGATCCAGCCGGCGTGGAATTCCGCGTCGATCTTCGCCTCGTTGCTTTCCGCCGAATGTTCGGCGCAGATCCGGTAGGCGAATGCCGGGTCGTTCAGATCGAGAAGCTGGCGCGCGATGATACGCCGCTCGACCCACCATGCGTCCCCATCGACGAGCAGCGCGGGATCGCGCGGCGCGCTCAGCATCAGAGCCGCGGCATCTTTCACCTTGTCGGCGCGCCGCAATTTCTGGATCTTGGCGAAGAGATAGGCGGGATCGCTCCGCATGGCCGCCGGTATGGCGGCGAACATCTTGTCGCTTGCCGCCTCATTGCTCACCGCGACGCGTAATTTGGCCAGCGCCAAAACGTGCGGCCCGGCAAGCGAGGCGGCGCGCAGCCCGGCCTCTGTCTCCTCCTCATAGAGGAGACGGTCGGTCCGCGCCTTATGGTCGGGCGCGGTGAGATAGGCGCCGAACTCGCTTTTCACCTTGGTTTCGAGCGCCGGCGTCAGATCCGCCTTGCGCCAGACCGCGCGCACGAGATCCTGAGCCTCGGCGCTCTTGCCGTCGCTCAGCAAGGCGCTGGCAAGCGCCAGCTTGCCCAACACCGTCTGCGGCGGCGCATGGGTGAAATAATCTTCGACGAGCTTGCCGTCGGCGTGACCTGCATAGAACTCTTCCTCGATTCGATGCGCGATGAAATCGCGCGCCGGCCAGGCGGGATGGGCGTCGAGGAAGGCCTGCAAACGCGCGTGGCCGATATCGCGGGCGCTGCGCAGCGCCACCCATTCGAGAGTCGTGCGCACAATCGGGTCAGTGGCGGCCGCGGCTTCCGCGTCGCCATTCGTGAGGTCGCCCGCCTTGTAGAAGGGCAGGGCCTCGCGTAAGCCGGAGAGATCGAGGCCGAGAGCCGCGGCGCGGTCGATGGGCGGGCTGGATTGCGGGCCCTGCTCGGGGCCTTCGTTGGCGAGACGCGCGCGTCCGGGCTCAAACAGGCGTTCGATCTCCGCGGTCACGCTATAAAGCGTCGCACTGGCCCAAGCGGCAAAACGCGCCGATTGCGTCCGGTCGAAATCAGCGCGCGGCAGATGCATCGCGAACGCAAGGCAAAGCCCGAGCCCGGCTAGGAGAGCGACGGATCGAAAAGCGAGGCGCCGAGCTACCATAATGTACTGCCTGTTTTAAAGAGCGCGCCGCCAAAGCCATTCGGGGCATCGGGTTTTTGCGGATCACGCCGGGCGAGACGCGCCCAAACAACGATCAACCGGAAGCCCGTAGCCTGCACCAGGCCGAACTGGCGATTACCGCCATCATTCTGGCGGGTCTTGCCTTACGGAAACGTCAATCTTGGCCGCGGCCTTGCGCTGGTCGATCTTGCCGCAAAAGAGTAACGCAAGCCTTTCCAAGGATTTGCACATGGTTTCTCAGTCCTTGCGGCGGCTTCGGTTCGACTGGCGACAACGCCAGACATGGACTTCACGCCGCAATTGTCGGAAGAGACGAGTGCAAAACTAAGGCGTCCATGGGGCAATCGTCAGAAGGAAGGCGGCGATGGGCAAGAAAGCCGGATTCAGGGGCTCGATCACTGCGCTGGTGACGCCGTTCAGGGCGGCCAAATTCGACGAAGCGGCCTATCGTGCGCTCGTCGACTGGCAGATCACCAATGGCACGCATGGGCTCGCCCCGGTCGGCACCACCGGCGAAAGCGCGACCCTTTCGCATGCCGAACATCGCCATGTCATCGAAGTCTGCATTGCCGAGGCGAAGGGAAGAGTCCCGGTCATCGCCGGCGCCGGCTCCAACAACACGGCGGAGGCGATCGAGCTCGCACAACATGCGGAAAAATCCGGGGCCGACGGCGTTCTGGTCGTGACGCCTTATTACAACAAGCCGTCCCAAGAAGGCCTCTACCGTCATTTCAAGGCGGTCAATGACGCCATCGGCATCCCGATCATCCTCTACAACATCCCGCCGCGGTCGGTCGTCGACCTGTCGATCGAGACGATGCAGCGGCTGTTCGAATTGAAGAACATCGCGGGCGTGAAGGACGCGACCGGCAATGTCGCGCGCATCGCCCTGCAGCGGCATGCGCTCGGCCCCGATTTCATCCAATTGTCTGGAGAGGACATGACCGCGCTCGCCGTGATGGCGCATGGCGGCCATGGCTGCGTTTCGGTGACCGCCAATGTCGCGCCGCGGATCTGCGCCGACATCCAGGAGGCCTGCCTCAGGGGCGATTTCGCCACCGCCTTGCGAATTCAGGACCGGCTGACGCCGCTCCACGCGGCGCTCTTCGCCGATCCCAGTCCGGCGGGCGCCAAATACGCTCTCTCCGTCCTTGGCAAACTGGGCAACGAGCTGCGGCTTCCCATGCTGGCGGCCTCAAGCGCCGCGCAAACCGCGATCAAGGCCGCCATGAGCCATGCCGGCTTGCTGCCGCAATGACCCGGGCGCGTTGACGAGGATCATTCGGTTGGCTGCGAAGACGGACGGAAGCTTCAAGGTGGTCGCGGCTAATCGCCGGGCCAGGTTCGACTATGAGATCGGCGAGACATTCGAGGCGGGCCTCGTGCTGACCGGCACCGAGGTGAAATCGCTGCGGACCGGGAAGGCATCGATCGGCGAGAGCTATGCCAGCCTCGACAAGGCGGGCGAACTCTATCTCGTCAACGCCAACATCCCGGAATATCTTCAAGCGAACCGCTTCAACCACCAGCCGAAGAGGTCGCGAAAACTGCTTCTGAAATCACGCGAAATCAGCCGACTTGCCAAAGGACTTGAACGCGAGGGCATGACGATCGTGCCGCTCAAGATCTACTTCAACGAACGCGGCCGCGCCAAGATCGAATTGGCACTAGGGCGCGGCAAAAAACTTCACGACAAGCGCCAATCCGAGAAGCAGCGCGACTGGAACCGCGAAAAGGGGCGGTTGTTGCGCGAGAAGGGCTAGGGCATTTCCGGAACGGTCGGGCCATCCGTCATTGCGCGCGAAGCGATGTGCGCAAACCCTCTCCCCTTGCGGGAGAGGGTGGTCGGCGGAGCCGACCGGGTGAGGGGTCGCGCGACCCCCTCATCCGCCCCGCTTCGCGGGGCACCTTCTCCCGCAAGGGGAGAAAGAACGCGCACGAGCATTCGGGATTGCTAAACTTCATTCGGCCGGCACGGCGATGAGCTTCAACGCACGATCGAAAACATCCCGGAACATCGGCGGCGTCAAGACGGCGGTATTCGTATTGTAGCGTGAGCAATGATAGCTGTCGAAGAGCGTCAGGTTGCGCCCAAGGCTTGCGAGCGCATGTTCGCGCCCATGTGCGAAGGGCAGGGCGGCGAGCTTTTGGCCGAACGCGCGGACCACGGACTCGTGCGCCAGGCGTCCGAGCGCGATGATCGCCCTGAGATTCGGCAAGGCATCGATCGTCGCCTGGAGAAAGACCCGACAATTGGCGATCTCCGCCGGCAGAGGCTTGTTCTGCGGCGGCACGCAGCGCACCGCGTTGGTGATGGCGCAGCCGATGAGACGAAGGCCGTCGTCAGCGCGCTGCGCATACGTGCCCGAGGCCAAGCCGCAGGCAAGCAAGGTTTCATAGAGGAGGTTGCCGGCGAAATCGCCGGTGAACGGCCGCCCCGTGCGGTTGGCGCCGCGCAAGCCCGGCGCGAGACCGACGATCAGCAGCCAGGCATCGCCTGCTCCGAACGTCGCGACAGGCGCATTGAACCAATCCGGATGTTCGGTTCGATTGGCCGACCTGAATGCGACGAGACGGGGACAGCGCGGGCAATCGTGATCCGGCTCAGCCATTTCAATGGCGGCCTTGGCAACAACCGCCGTCGCATCGGCCGCGTCCTCGCCAAACGCGCTCAATCGTCCAGCATGTCTTGATCATAACCGGCAGAGACCGCGGAGGGCCGGCGGTCCTGATACTTCTGGGCACGCTCCGCGCGCTCGCCGGGATCGCGTCCGATTTTCGCGGAGAGGTGGACGAGATCGATGAACTCGTCGGCCTGGCGACGCAACTCGTCCGCAACCATCGCCGGCTGCGTCGTATTGGTCGAGACGACCGAGACCCTGACACCCTTGCGCTGCACGGCTTCGACGAGAGATCGGAAATCGCCGTCGCCGGAAAATAGCACGATGTGGTCGAGGTGCTCGGCCATCTCCATGGCATCGACGGCAAGCTCGATATCCATGTTTCCCTTCACCTTGCGCCGGCCGAGGGAATCGACGAATTCCTTCGTGGGTTTGGTAACCACGGAGTAACCGTTGTAGTCGAGCCAATCGATGAGCGGCCGGATCGAGGAATATTCCTGATCCTCCACCAACGCGGTGTAATAGAAAGCACGGATAAGCTTGCCCCTGCTTTGGAATTCCTTCAGCAGGCGCTTATAATCGATATCGAAGCCCAGGGATTTCGCGGTTGCGTAAAGATTAGCGCCATCGATAAAAAGCCCAATTCGCTCTTGATCAGCCATAAACTTTCTCTGAGGTTGTTTGTTCAAGTGTTGCCTAGCATCTGCAATCGGATCGGTGTAATCCTTGCTGCGATGGCCCTGCGGGAAGTCACGTCACCTCATGCTGGGACATCCCGCCGCCTTAACCGTAAGCATGTGGTCCCCGCAGCCTTTCCCGTCAAGAGTGATCCCTTTGATTGACTTCGAAATCCAAAGATCGGGGGGCTTCCGGATCGTTTAAGGGTGACCAGCCGCGGCGCCACTCTCGGCGTGATAGAATTTCGCGCAGCGACTGTCGGCTTGCTAGAAACCTGCGGCTTTTGTAGGAAAGCCGAATCCGCAAATTAGGGCAAATCAAGGAGTGTTGATGAAATGGCTCGCGTCACGGTTGAAGACTGCATAGATAAAGTCGAGAACCGCTTCGAACTCGTGCTGATCGCAAGTCACAGGGCGCGCATGATTGCGTCCGGCGCTCCGATCACGGTCGAGCGGAACAAGGACAAGAACGCCGTCGTCGCTTTGCGGGAAATAGCCGAGGCGACGCTCGCACCCGAAGATCTTAAAGAGGATTTTATTCACTCTCTGCAGAAACACGTGGAGGTTGACGAACCAGAAGCTGAAGCCGTCCCGGCGCTTGCTCCGGCCGACAAGGCCCAATCGGATGCATTCGGCGATGTTCAGTTCGACCGCATGACGGAGGAGGATTTGCTGCGCGGGCTCGAAGGACTGGTGCCGCCCGCCGAGACCGAGGACGACAGCGACTGAGCTCGGCAAGGCCGCCGTTGGCACCGCGTTTGCAGTGCCTCTGGGCGGCTGGCGCGAAGTCTTGCCGCTGAATGCCGACGAGTCGCGGCGGCTTCAGGTGTGTTTCTGCCGCGCAGGCTCGCATGGCATCGAAAAGAACCATGATGCGGCAATATGAGCTCGTCGATCGTGTTCGGCGCTATAATCCGCATGCCGACGAAGAACTGCTCGATCGTGCCTATGTCTATGCGATGAAGGCGCATGGCGCGCAGAAGCGCGCCTCCGGCGATCCGTATTTCTCCCACCCCCTCGAAGTCGCCGCCATCCTGACTGATCTCAAGCTCGACGACGCGACCATTGTCGCAGCCGTCTTGCACGACACGATTGAAGATACGGATTCGACGCGCGAGGAAATCGACAGGCTCTTCGGCCCCGATATCGGCCGGCTCGTCGAAGGCTTGACCAAGCTCAAACGGCTCGATCTCGTTTCCAAACGCGCCGCCCAGGCGGAGAACTTTCGCAAACTTCTCCTCGCTATCGCCGACGACGTGCGAGTCCTGCTCGTCAAGCTGGCCGACCGTCTGCACAATATGCGGACCTTGCAGTTCATGCCGCCCGAGAAGCAGGCGCGAATCGCCGCGGAAACGCTCGACATCTATGCGCCGCTTGCCGGGCGCATGGGCATGCAGAGCATGCGCGACGAACTGGAGGAACTCGCCTTTCGGCATCTGATGCCCGACGCGGCCGCGACGATCAAGGCGCGGCTCGACGAGCTTAAGGAAAAGAACGGCAAGATCATCGCCAGCGTCGAACAGGAGCTGCGCGACGAGCTGTCAGCGCAGGGCATCGAGGCGACGGTCGAAGGGCGCCAAAAGCTCCCCTATTCGATCTGGCGCAAGATGGAACGCAAATCCATCGCCTTCGAGCAATTGTCGGATATCTTCGGCTTCCGCGTCTGCGTCAAGAGGGTCGAGGACTGCTATCGCGTGATCGGCGTCGTCCACACCAAATGGCCAAGCGTGCCGGGGCGCTTCAAGGACTATATCTCCACGCCGAAGGAAAATGACTATCGCTCGATCCACACGACCGTCGTCGGCCCCGGCCGGCAGCGCGTCGAACTCCAGGTCCGCACCAACGAGATGCACGACATCGCCCGCTATGGAATCGCCGCGCATGCGCTTTATAGGGACGGAAGAGTCGCCGATCGCGAAATCCTGACGCGCGAGAGCCGCGCCTATCAATGGCTGCAGCGGACGATCGATCTTCTGGCGGAAGGCGATTCGCCCGAGGAGTTTCTCGAACATACCAAGCTCGAGCTCTTTCCCGATCAGGTTTTCTGCTTCACGCCGAAGGGCCAGCTCATCGCTTTGCCGCGCGGCGCGACGCCTATCGATTTTGCCTATGCGGTTCATACCGACGTGGGCAATTCAGCCGTCGGCGCCAAGATCAATGGGCGGATCGCACCGCTCGCTTGTCAATTGCAAAACGGCGACGAGGTGGAGATCGTGCGCGCCGAAGGCCAAGTTCCTCCCGCCGTCTGGGAAAAGCTGGTCATGAGCGGCAAAGCCCGCGCGGCCATCAGGCGGGCGACGCGCGATGCGGTCCGGGCGCAATATACGAGTCTCGGGCGGCAGATCGTGATGCGCGCCTTCCAGCGGGCCGGAAAGGCCTTTGCGGAAGACAAATTGAAGGCCGCTCTGCCGCGTCTGGCGCGTGCCGGCGTGGATGATGTGCTGGCGGCGGTCGGGCGCGGCGAAATCTACTCCGGCGACGTGGTCAAGGCCGTCTATCCGGAATTCTCCGATGACCGCAAGGTCGGCTCGCAACAATGGCGACCGGAGGGGGAGGACGGCTGGTTCGGTCTGCCGAAGGCCGAGAGTCTCGTCTTCAAGTTTCCCGGCCGGAGCGGGGAATCGGATGCGCTTCCGATTCATGGTCTGCACGGCGACCTTCCCGTGCGCTTCGCGCCGAACGGCGGCGCCGTGCCCGGCGACCGCATCGTCGCCATCCTGACGCCAGGGGAGGGGATCACCATCTATCCCATTCAATCGCCGGATCTCACTGCCTTCGACGATCAGCCGGAACGGTGGCTCGACGTGCGCTGGGATCTCGAGGCCGGCCACAAGCGGTTCTTCCCGGCGCGAATCTTGGTGACCGCGATCAACGAGCCCGGCACGTTGGGAACGATCGCCACCGTCATTGGCGAAATGGGCGCCAACATCGATAATATCACGATCAAGGTCATCTCACCGGACTTCCACGAAATGATCATCGACCTCGAAATCGCCGATTTAAAACATCTGAACGGCGTCATCGCCGAACTGCGGACAAAGCCGGTGGTGAGCAAAGTCGAAAGAGTGAACGGATAATGCCGGAATCAACGCGGCTGCGGCTCGGCGTCAATATCGATCACGTCGCCACTCTGCGCAACGCGCGCGGCGGTGGCGTGCCCGATCCGTTGCGCGCCGCCGAGCTTGCCATCGCCGCGGGGGCCGACGGAATCACCGCGCATTTGCGCGAAGACCGCCGCCACATCCGCGACGAGGATATGGTTCGGATCAAAGCGGCCATTCAGAAGCCGCTCAACTTCGAGATGGCCGCAACCGAGCAGATGCTCGACATCGCGCTCGCGATCAAACCGCACGCCGCGTGCCTGGTGCCCGAGCGGCGCACCGAGCGCACCACGGAGGGCGGTCTCGACGTCATCGCCGGGCACGACCATTTGCGACCCTTCACGGCCGAGTTGGGCCGCGCCGGCATCATCGTGTCGCTTTTCATCGAGCCACAGCCCGAGGCGATCGAAGCGGCCCGCTCGATCGGCGCGCCGGCAATCGAGCTTCATACCGGCGCCTGGTGCAATGCCGTGGCGGACGGCGAAGCGGCTCGGGCGGAGCATGAATTCGCGCGTCTACGCACCGCCGCCGCACATGCCGACGAGATGGGGATCGAATGCCACGCCGGCCATGGCCTGGATTACGAAACGGCCCGGATGATCGCGAGCCTGCCGCAGTTGATCGAGCTCAATATCGGCCATTTTCTCATCGCCGAGGCGATCTTCATTGGCCTTGAGGCCGCCATCAGGAAAATGCGTGCCGCAATGGACGCGGGGCGGGCGAACGCATGAACCCATGCACCGGGCGCTTATCCGTAAAGATCCGATGGCCAAACGTCGGAGCCGCATCTATCCTGCCGCGAACCCCGCCGTGCGATTACGCGGAGAAAGATCCGCCGTGTTCTCCCGTTCAAAGCGATTCTGAATGATCATCGGCTTCGGTATCGACCTCTGCGACATACGCCGCGTAGATGAATTGCTGGCGCGATTCGGCGAGCGTTTCGTGACGCGCTGTTTCACCGAGGTCGAACGCGAGAAATCCGAGGCAAGAGCGCAGCGCGCGGCTTCCTATGCGAAGCGCTTTGCCGCGAAGGAAGCCTGCGCCAAGGCGCTCGGCACAGGCTTCGCCCAGGGCATTCGCTGGCGTGACATCGGCGTCGTCAATCTCGAATCCGGCAAGCCGACCTTGCGCCTGACCGGCGGCGCCGCGCTGCGTCTCGCCGATCTGACGCCACCTCGCCATCTGGCTCTCGTTCACCTGACGTTGACCGACGAATATCCTTTCGCTCAAGCTCAGGTCATCATCGAGGCCGTTGAAAATGCATCAGAGATCATGCAACCGCCGGGAGTGGAGAGCATGTGGAGGCGGATGTGAGCCGCGCAATTCGAGACAGAATCTCCTCGGCATGAGAAACCTGCTCTTCACCACTTCTCGCCTGCGTGGTAAGGAGCGCGTCTTCGAAGTCCCGCGCGGCTGAACTCGAGCAGAGAGTTGAGAGTTATGACCGAAAATTTAGGTTTGGATAAGAAGGACTCGAGTTCGATGCCGCAGACCAAGGAAGGCGGGTTTTTCGGCGAATTTGTAAAGGTCATCATTCAGGCGGGGCTTATCGCGCTGGTCGTGCGTACCCTGCTGTTTCAGCCGTTCAATATTCCCTCGGGCTCGATGATCCCGACCCTCGACATCGGTGACTTTCTGTTCGTCTCCAAATACGCCTATGGCTATTCCATTCATTCTCTCCCGTTCAGCCCGCCTCTGTTCCACGGCCGCATCTTTTTCTCGCCGCCCAAACGCGGCGACGTCGTTGTCTTCAAACTGCCGCGCGACGGCCAGACCGATTACATCAAGCGGGTGATCGGCCTGCCCGGCGACACGATCCAGTTGAGGGATAGCCGGCTTTATATCAACGGTACGATCGTGCCGCGCGAATCGATCGCGCCGGTGAAGACGGAAGATCTCTTCGGTCGCGTCCGGGACGTGCCGACCTACAAGGAGGATTTGCCGGGCGGCGTTTCGCACACGATCATTCAAATCGAAGGGGACAACGGCTTCTACGACAACACCGGAATCTATAAGGTCCCGCCCGATGATTATTTCATGATGGGCGACAACCGCGACAATTCCACCGACAGCCGCGTGCCTCCGGATGAGGGCGGCGTCGGCTATGTTCCGGCCGAAGACCTCGTCGGCCGCGCCGAATTGATCTTCTTCTCCGTCAAGAAGGGTGCGCCCGCTTGGGCCTTTTGGGAATGGCCCTGGACAGTGCGTTGGGAGCGGCTGTTCCAACCCGTGAGATAGATGGCGCAAAGGACCCTCGACATAGATCCGCTCGAGGCGCGCATCGGGCATAAGTTCGCCAATCGCGATCTTGCTGTCCTCGCGCTCACCCATATGAGCGGCGCGAGCGGCCGGCGCGAAAGCTATCAGCGGCTTGAATTCCTCGGCGACAGGGTTCTCGGCCTTGTCGTCGCAGAGATGCTCTACGCGAGCTTTCCGAACGCGGAGGAAGGGGAATTGTCGCGCCGGCTCGCCGATCTCGTGCGGCGCGAAAGCTGCGCCGAGGTCGCCCGCGAATGGGGAGTCGAATCCCACGTCCGGCTCGGCGAAGGCGAGAGGCAGGTCGGCAACAAGGTCACGATCCTTTCGGATGTTTGCGAGTCGCTCATCGGCGCGGTCTTTCTCGACGCCGGCTATGCGGCGGCTAAAGACGTGGTCGTCAGCGCCTTCGAGCCGCTCATGCGGGCGCCGCGCCGGCCCTTGCGCGATCCGAAGACCGCCTTGCAGGAATGGGCGCAGGCGCGCGGCCTCGAGGCGCCGCTCTACCGCGAGGTCGGCCGCGCCGGGCCGCATCATGCGCCGGAATTCACGATGTCGGTCATCGTTGCAGGCTTCGAGCCCGTCGAGGCGAAGGGCGCATCGAAACGCGGCGCCGAACAGGCCGCCGCGCTTCAATTTATCGCCCGCGAAGGCATAAGCGCCGGCGAACAGCAATGACGCTCGCGCTATGAGCGAAGTTTCCGTTGATCAAACGCCCCGGCGCTGCGGTTTCGTCGCCCTCGTCGGCGCGCCCAATGCCGGCAAATCCACTCTGCTCAATTCCCTCGTCGGCGCCAAAATATCGATCGTCTCGCGCAAGGTGCAGACGACGCGCACGCTGGTGCGCGGCATTGCCATCGAAAGCGATGCGCAGATCATTTTCGTCGACACGCCCGGCATTTTTGCCCCGCGCCGGCGGCTCGACCGCGCCATGGTCGCATCCGCCTGGGGCGGGGCGGCGGATGCCGATGTCGTGGCGCTGCTCGTCGATGCGCGCAAGGGGATCGATGCGGAGGTCGAGGCGATCGTCGCCAAGCTCGCCTCAGCCGCGGCGACTCGGATTCTCGTGCTGAATAAGATCGACCTCGTCGCGCGGCCGAAACTGCTTGAGCTTGCCGCCGCGCTCAATGCGAAACTCGCCTTCGCCGAGACTTTCATGATCTCGGCCCTGACCGGCGACGGGACCCAGCATTTGAAGGAAAGGCTCGCGGGTTTGATGCCGCCGGGGCCCTGGCTCTATCCGGAAGATCAGATCTCGGATGCGCCTATCCGGGCGCTTGCCGCCGAGATCACCCGTGAAAAGATCTTCGACCGGCTGCACGACGAACTGCCCTATCAGACGACCGTCGAGACGCAGGCCTGGACCGACAGGAAGGATGGCTCGGCGCGGGTCGAGCAGACGATCTATGTCGCGCGAGAGGCGCACAAGAAGATCGTCATTGGCGAAAAGGGGCGTACGATCAAAGCGATCGGCACTGCGGCGCGGAAGGAGATCGAGGCTGCGGCGGAGCAGAAGATCCACCTCTTTCTGTTCGTCAAGGTGCGCGAGAAATGGCTCGACGATCCGGAGCGCTACCGCGAGATGGGGCTGGAATTTCCGAAAGAGTGAGAGCGCTCTCGCGCCGGACAGAGGCGAAGCGAATCGAGGGCGCGCCTACCTTCTCCCTGTGGGCGCCATAGGACGCGCTTCGCGCGCCTGTCACGCTATTGAACGCCCGCCGCTTTGCGGCGGGCTATGGCGGGGCGGATGAGGGGTTACAATCTCGCCGATATTGCACCATCCTAACCCCTCACCGCCGCCTTCGGCGGCACCCTCTCCCTCTGGGAGAAGGTTCGCGGGTGGTTGACGGCGGCCTGGAAGCACGTGGTCCAGTCGCAAGCAGCGGTGCAATGGCGGAGGGGAGGGCTCCGGCATTGCGGCGCTGGGGACTGGCTCTTCTACGCAAAAAAAGTGGAGCTCGGCTTGCCGAACTCCGCTCTCTCAATTCATCTCGGGTGCCCTCGCCAAGCGAGCGGCACCAGCGTCACGGCCCGATTCAGAGCTCGCTTGACTCGTAAGCGGTGACTTCCATGCCGACGCAGATTTCGCAAACAATCGGGGTTGACCAAGCCATGATATTCTCCTGTTAAAATCTTCCCGACTCGGGCGCCCCCTTGGGTCGCCCTGTGAGACTGGATGTGGGCCTACACTATTCAGCGGCAAGAAGAAGTGGTCAGGGCTTGGCAAGAATAATGTAAGATCTATGTAAGAAACGTCCGTGCGTGGCGACATTCTCATCAGTCTTGCAGGAGGCTCCGAAATCCGCTTGACGGGGCATCGCCGTCGCCGTGGATATGGGCGAGCTTTGCAGTCTGGCCGTCATTTGAGGCCGCAGCCGTCTCGGCGCCCATGATATCCGAAAAATCTTCCGGGCTGCCGGTCTCCACGCTGCCAGGAGAGATGAGAGGTTTACGCGCGGATATGAACAAGGAGTCCTTCAGGCGCCGCGCCTTCCTGCTCGGCCGGCCGCAGAGGCCCGGCATCTGGCGCACGGTTGCCTGGTTTGCGGTGCTTCTGGCCTTGCCGCTGGTCGTGTTCGGCATCTTTGCCGCCTATCTCATCGATGCCGATTATGCGGTCACCCGGACCAGAGAGGTGGCCCAGGCAGCACAGAAAGTGGCGGCGCTCGGCACGGTCGCAAACAACGCGATCGATGCCAAGGCCGAACACGCGGTCGTGCAGATTCGCGACGCGCTGGCGAGCGGCCAGGATATGCTGCGCAACGTGCGGGTCGCGGGTTTCGTCAATGAGGTTCGCTTCATCTTCATTCATTACCCTGACGGTCGCGTCATGCCGCTCGGGATCGGTACCTTGGAGACGGAGAATGACTTGATGCGCCGCGTCGGCGGGGCAATCTCCACGGTGCGTTCGGAACTGTCGAACGTGACCGGATCGGTATCCCCGAAGGTCGGGATCTGGACGGTCGGCGACACGCTCATTTCCTTCGTTTATTGCGAGCGCGACCTGGATATGCGCGACATCTGCGTCACCTTCGATGAGATTACGCTCGACCCGGTGCTGGAAGAGGCGCTCGACTCCGCCACGGCGAAAATCGACGACCGGCTGATCGTTCTTCGCGATCCGGCCGGCCGCGCGCTCTGGAGCCATGGGCCGACTTCGCTCAGCACCTCGACCATCGCCGAACTCAGCGGATCGATGCGCGGCTGGCACATGGAAAGCTCGACGCCAACGGGCACGCATCGCGGATTGCTGCCGTTGACTGCGATCACCATTCCCTTGATCGGTTGCTGGCTCATTCTCGTCTGGTACATGTATCGCAACCAGCAGGCGCGCCTCATGGAGACTACATTTCGGAGCGAGATGACCGCCAGACTTTCGCATGATCTGCGCACGCCGATCGCCAATTTGCGCCTCTATGCCGAGCTTGTCTCGCGCCGCGCCGGCGATGCGGCAGCGGTGCGGGGCTATTCGAACGTCTTGAGCGCCGAGATCGAGCGCCTCGCTTTGCTCGCCGACAATACGATCATCTACGGCCGGACCGCCGCGCCGGCGCCGATCCGCCTCGACGAGGCGGTGCCGGACGCCGTGCTCGATTCAACGATCGAGCGATATCAAAATCTATTCGCAGCCACGGGCTCGACGATCGGGGTCGAGCACAATGCGCCGCAGGCCGGTCGTTTCGACCGGATGGGATTTGAGCGCATCTTGATCAATCTTCTCGATAACGCCAGCAAATATGCGCCGGGGCGAATCGAGGTTGCGACACGCGAGCAAGACGGGATGCTCTACCTCAGCGTCCGCGATCATGGACCGGGCCTTGATACCGCATCCAAGGAGCAACTACTCGCGCCCAATCTCGCCGCCGGCGGCGCGAAAGACGGTTTCGGCCTCGGACTGGTCGTCGTTCGCGAACTCGCCGGAGCTAACGGCGGCAAGCTCACGATCGAAGATGCCGATCCAGGCATGCGCCTGACCGTGTCGATGAGGATCGTCGTGGCGGCAAGCGCGCAGGAGGCCAAATGTCCATCTTGATCGCCGAGGACGATCCGCATCTGCGCGCCGGAATCGTCGATCTGCTGAGCCTCGAAGGGTTCCAATGCCAGATCGCCGATGACGGCGCCAAGGCCCTCGCCTTGTTTCAAGCCGCAAAGCCGGAGATCTGCGTTCTCGACGTCATGATGCCGGTAATGGACGGACTGACGCTCTGCCGCGAGATTCGGCGCATCGACCCGCTCGTTCCGATTCTGCTTCTGTCGGCGCGCGGCGAAGAGATTGATCGCGTGCGCGGATTGGAGATCGGCGCCGACGACTACGTCGCCAAGCCTTTCAGCGCGCGCGAACTGGTCGCCCGAATCAAGGCGGCGCTGCGCCGCACGAAAGTCCAGGGGGCGCCGGCGCGAACCGAGCCGGATGGGCGGCTGCGGATGGGCGATCTCGAAATCGACCAGAAGGCGATGCGCGCCTATCGCGGCGAGCAGCGGATCGATTTGACGAGCCGCGAGGTCGCCATCCTCGCCGCGCTTTATGAGAGGCGCGGCCAGGCCGTGTCCCGCGACGAATTGTTCGACCTCTGTTGGGGGCGCGATTATATGCCCAACAGCCGGGCGCTCGACCAATACGTCTCGGCGCTGCGCAAGAAGATCGAGGTCGATCCGGCCTCGCCGCGCATCATCCGCACCGTCCACGGCGTCGGCTATCGCTACGACGAGGACGTCGAGTAAGCCGCGGCCGAGATGAAACCGCATGGAATGGCGCGATCAAGGTCTGATCATAGGGGTCAGAAAACATGGCGAGACGAGCGTCCTCGTTGAGGCGATGACGCTGTCGCATGGCCGCCAACGATTAGCGCATGCCATTGATGAGACATCGGATATATCCGATGTCCAAAACCGAAAAAGTTGGAGAGACTTTGCCAAGGATGATATGCTTGCGCTTATTGACTCTGAATGGGTTTTCAGATCGGATGATGCCGCCCGATCTGAAAACGCTCTAGTTCATTTTTTTACCGCGTTATCTGCGCGGTAAAAAGTTCGACTGCCAAAGTGATACTCGGCCACCCACCCTGCGGCGGGCGCGATGTGTCGAATCCCTCACGTCTCGGTGTCGGGGGGGCCTAGCGCAATCTCGGCTTAAGATGGCCCCAGGGATCCGCCGCTTACTTGGGGGACAGCGAAATTGACCAAAGTTCTCCTCGTCTTTCCGCAATTCAATCCGAACTCGTTCTGGAGTTTCCGCGGCGCCTGCGAGATTCAGGGCGCCCGTTGCCCGGCGCCACCACTCGGTCTGATCACCCTTGCCGCTCTGCTGCCGCAGACGTGGACGTTTCGGGTCGTTGATAAAAATGCCGAGACGCTGAGCGATACCGATTTGGACTGGGCCGATCTTGTGATGACGGGCGGCATGCTGCCTCAGCAGCCCGACACGCTCGCCATGATCGATAGAGCGAAGGCGTTCGGCAAGCCGGTTTGCGTCGGGGGTCCCGATCCGACATCGAGTCCGCATGTCTATGCGGAGGCCGATTTCATGGTCCTCGGCGAGGCCGAAGGCATTATCGACGAATTTGTCGCGGCTTGGGACGCCGGTGCCCGCTCCGGCCATTTCGAAGCCGAGAAGTTCCGCGTCGATGTGACGATGAGCCCGGTGCCGCGCTACGATCTTTTGACCTTCGACTATTATCTTTTCGTCGGCCTGCAATTTTCCCGCGGGTGCCCTTTCAATTGTGAATTTTGCGATATTATCGAACTCTACGGCCAAGTGCCGCGCGCCAAAACCAATGAGCAAATGCTGAAAGAGCTGGATCGGCTCTATGCCCTCGGCTTTCGCGGGCACCTCGATTTCGTCGACGATAATCTGATCGGCAACAAGAAGGCTTTGAAACGCTTTCTGCCGGCCTTGGAGGATTGGCAGCAACGCCGGAACTATCCGTTCAGATTCTCGACCGAGGCCTCGATCAATTTGGCCGATGACGCCGAGCTTTTGTCGATGCTGCGCGCGGCCAATTTCCATGCCGTGTTCATCGGCATCGAGAGCCCTGATACGACGACGCTCATCGCGATGCAAAAGAAGCAGAATACCCGCCGCAGCCTGGAAGAGAGCATCTTCAAGATCTATTCTGCGGGCCTTTTCGTTTTTGCTGGATTCATCATCGGATTCGACACCGACCAAGACGGCGTCGCCGGCGCGATGATCGAATGTATCGAGGCAACCAGCATTCCGGTCTGCATGGTCGGGCTCTTGACGGCGCTCCCCAATACGCAATTGACGCGGCGGCTCGAACGAGAAGCGCGCCTCTACCCTGGATATGATGCAACGGCACCTGAGTGCGGCGACCAATGTACCGCTGGATTGAACTTCATCACGATCCGGTCGCGCCGCGAAATTTTACACGATTACAAGGACGTCCTGGCCAATGTTTACCGGCCCGAGGCGTTTTTCGCGCGGGTGCTGAAAGTCGGCCTTGTGCTGAGGATTCCGAAATTCGGCATCAAGCCGTATGCCAGAGATCTGAGGATTTTGGTGCGCTTGATTTGGCGATTGGCGACACGCGAGCCGAAGCTCCGTGCACCTGTGTGGCGCAGCATTCGCGCCTGCGTTCGCACCAATCCGACCGCTCTCCAATTTGTCCTCACGATGACGGTGCTTTATCTCCACCTTGGTCCTTTCGCCGCGCATCTCATCGCCGCGCTCGAGCGTCAGATCGCGGCGATCGATGCCGGCGAATGGGACAGGGCGCAGGGAACAGGGCAAAGGGCGCTCGGTGCGGTCGCGGCGTCGATTTAGAGTATGCTCCAGGCTTGGACAGAGGTCTCGTCGGCGGGGACGGCGGCGGCCTCAGTTGTGCCGCCCTGAAACGTAAGGCGCGACTGCGTCAGACAACGAAATCCTGGGCACGCATCGCGGGACACCGGGGCTTTCCTCTTCACATTCTGATTTTCCCATGGAATGGCGCGACCAAGGTCTGATCATAGGGGTCAGAAAACATGCCGAGACGAACGTCATCCTCGAAGCGATGACGGTGTCGCATGGCCGCCATTTCGGCCTCGTGAGGGGCGGCCGGTCGCGGCGCATGCAACCCACGCTGCAGCCCGGCAATCATGTTTCGCTCACCTGGCGGGCGCGGCTTGACGAGCATTTGGGGCTCTATGCGGTCGAGGTGACGGAACCGCGCGCCGGCCGGCTCATGGCGAGCGCCGCGGCCCTGCATGGCCTCAATCTTCTCGCAGCCCTGCTGCGGCTTCTCGCCGAGCGCGATCCGCATGCGGGGCTTTACGAGGCGGCCTCGTTCGTCGCCGATCATCTCGATGACGAGAACATCGCGCCGGCCCTTCTGGTGCGCTTCGAACTCGCCGTTCTTGCCGAGCTCGGCTTTGGGCTAGACCTCTCGCGCTGCGCCGCGACTGGCGCGACCGAGGATTTGATCTATGTTTCGCCGAAGACCGGGCGCGCCGTGTCGCGCGAGGCCGGCGCGCCCTATCAAGACAGGCTCCTGCGCCTGCCGGGCTTCTTGCGCGGCGACGCCGTCGGCGAAAACCCCGCGCCGTCCGATCTGCGCGACGGGTTCGAGCTGACCGCTTATTTTCTCCAACGCGATGTCTTCGGACCACGCGGGCTTAATCTGCCCGATACGCGCCGCGCTTATCTGTCGGAACTGGCGAAAATCTGCTGACGGTCGGCGACAGATCACTGCGTGCATTTGCGGCGCACGACTGTGCGGCTGACGCCATAACCTTCATCGAGGGGCAACTCCTCGACACTGCACCCGCCAGTGGTCGCCATCTTCGGCGGCGCAGTTTTGCGCGCGGCACCACCGTGGGTCGCCGGTGCGCCGATCACGGCAATGGCGAAGATTGCCAAGCTCGTGAGAAGACCGAGGGCGAATATGAGTTTTGTCATCGCCCGCCTGAGGCCAACCATTTTTAGCTTCGTGATGCGGCAAGAGCCTATTGTAGACGAGCTAGCCTCCAAGCGCCGCATGATTCGGGATTCGTATCTAATGCGCTCGGACAAGCCGAACTAGTGTAGGTCGGCAACACAGATGGATTTCCGCGTGCCAGCGAGATTGCCGCTCGGAACGGTTCATTTGCCGCGACTCAGATGATCCTTTAGATGAGGCGCATCATCCCCCGCTGGCCGAGGCCAGGATTGGCGGGCCAAAGGCGTATCGAATGGGCAAAAACGTCGTTCCGCCGGCTCCCGGCGACAAGACCGAACCGGTCAATCTGCGTGAGGCGCTCGAGGAGCGCTATCTCGCCTATGCGCTCTCCACGATCATGGGCCGCGCGCTGCCGGATGCCCGCGACGGGCTGAAGCCGGTGCATCGGCGCATCCTCTATGGGATGCATATCCTGCGGCTCGATCCCGGCACCGCCTTCAAGAAATGCGCCAAGATCGTAGGCGACGTGATGGGTTCCTTCCATCCGCATGGCGACCAGGCGATCTATGACGCGCTGGTCCGCCTCGCCCAGGATTTTTCCTCACGCTATCCGCTGATCGACGGGCAGGGCAATTTCGGCAATGTCGACGGCGACGGCGCCGCGGCCTATCGCTATACCGAAGCGCGGATGACGGAAGTCGCGCGGCTTCTGCTCGAGGGCATCAACGAGGACGCGGTCGATTTTCGCGACAATTATTCCGGCGACCAACGCGAGCCCGTCGTGCTGCCGGCGGCCTTTCCCAATCTCCTTGCCAATGGCGCGCAGGGAATCGCGGTCGGCATGGCGACCTCGATTCCTTCGCACAACGTCGCCGAGCTCTGCGATGGGGCGCTGCATCTGATCGCCCACAAGAAGGCCACGACCGACGACCTGCTCGGCTTCGCGCCGGGGCCGGATTTTCCGACCGGCGGCGTCATCGTCGATTCGAAGGAAGAGATTGCCGAGACTTACCGGACCGGCCGCGGCTCGTTTCGGGTGCGGGCCCGCTGGGTGCGGGAGGAAGGCGCGCGCGGCACCTACACCGCGGTCGTCACCGAGATCCCCTACATGGTGCAGAAGTCGCGGCTCATCGAAAAGATCGCCGAGCTGCTTGCCGAGAAGAAACTGCCGCTCGTCGCAGACGTCCGCGATGAATCGGCCGAGGACGTGCGCATCGTCATCGAACCGCGCTCGCGCGGCGTCGATTGCGCGCTGATGATGGAGCAGCTGTTCAAGACGACGGAGCTCGAGAGCCGCTTCCCGATGAACATGAACGTGCTGGTCGACGGCGTCGTGCCGCGCGTCATCTCGCTCCGAGACGCCTTGCAGCAATGGCTCGACCACCGTCGCGTCGTCCTGCAGAGGCGATCGCGGTTCCGCCTCGGCGAAATCGAGCATCGTCTCGAAATCGTCGCCGGCATGCGCATCGTCTTTTTGAACCTCGACGCGGTGATCCGCATCATCCGCGAGGAGGAAGAGCCCAAGGACGCCCTGATGGCGACCTTCAGGCTGACCGAAGTCCAGGCCAATTACGTTCTCGACACGCGCCTGCGCAGCCTGCGCCGGATCGAGGAAATGCAGCTGCGCCGCGAATTCGAGGAGCTCACGAAGGAGAAGAGCGACATCGAAAAATTGCTCGGCGACGATGCCCGGCAATGGCGGGTAGTCGCCGCCGAGATTCGCGAGCTGAAGAAGAAGTTCGGTCCCGACACTGAGCTCGGCCGCCGGCGCACGCGGTTCGAGGCGGTGCCGGACGTTACCGATCTCGAGCTTGCGAGCGCCATGATCGAGCGCGAGCCGATCACCGTCGTCGTCTCGCAGAAGGGCTGGATCCGCGCCTTGAAGGGCCACGTCGAGGATCTGACCAACGTTCAGTTCAAGGGGGACGACAGGCTCAAACAGGCCTTCTTCGCCGAGACCACCGCGAAGATCCTCGTCTTTTCGACCGACGGACGGATCTTCACGCTCGAGGGCGCGAAACTGCCGGGCGGCCGCGGCCAGGGCGAGCCCTTGCGGCTCATGGCCGACATCGGCGAAGGCGAGGACATCGGCTGCGTCTTCCCCTATGTCGCGGGCGAGAAAATGCTCGTCGCATCGAGCGACGGCCGCGGCTTCGTCGCGCCCTGCGACGAAATGGTCGGCGGCACGCGCAAGGGCAAGATGCTGCTCAACCGCGAGCAACCCGCCGAGGCGGCACTGATCGTTCCGGCCGCCGGCGACCATGTCGCGGTCATCGGGCAGAACCGCAAGCTGCTGATCTTCCCGCTTGAGCAAGTGCCGGAAATGGCACGCGGCAAAGGCGTGCGCCTGCAGAAATATCGCGACGGCGGCATTGCCGATGCGAAGGTCTTCCGCCGCGCCGAGGGGCTCACCTGGAAGGACTCGGCGGGCCGCACCTTCAGCGTCGCAAGCCGCGATCTGCGCGACTGGATCGGCAACCGCGCCGACGCCGGCCGCCTTCCGCCCAAGGGCTTTCCGAAGAACAATAAGTTCGGCTGAGGTTTCGCCTCGAAAGCCCGGCACAAGCCGCTTCTCTTAGCCTTCATCGTTCGAGACAGGCTCGACATCGCCATGAGGTCTCTCGATGCAGATCGAGCTTCCCGCCGCGTCGGAGATCGACGCAGCTCTTGCCGGTTGGCGTGCCGCCAATTCGTCGCTCAACAGGATGTTCGACCAGCATCCGGCACCGCACGAAGCATTGCGGCGGTTCGGGCTCACGCTCTGGGCGAAGGGCCACATCGAGACGGCGATCGGCGTTCTGAAAGCCGCGATCGCGCTGGCGCCGGAGGAAACCGCGCTCTGGAACGATCTCGCCGGCGCCTTTTACGCTTCGGCGCGGCTCGAAGAGGCGCGCGCCGCGCAGCACATTTCGCTCGAAAAGGATCCGGCGCAGCCGCAGGCGTGGCTTCTGCTCGCGACGCTCGACAACGGGGCGGGTTCTCTCACCGCGGCCGAGCGCGGCTATCTCACCGCGCTCAAGCTCGACCCGCATCTCCCCGATGCGTCGTTCGGGCTTGGCGTCATTTATTTCCAGCAACGCCGTTTTGCTGACGCGGTGACGCAACTGCGCAAGTCCATCGCGGACGGCGGCCACAACATGGGGCTTTACGTCTGTCTCGGGCAGGCTTTGTTCCTGCAAGGCGATTTTTCGGGCGCGGTCTCTGCGCTCTCCGTTGCAGCGAGCTTCACGCCGAGCGACGGGAAGGTCATCGAAAAGTTCGCCAAGCTTCGGTTGATCGAGACCGCCGTTCGCGGCAGCGCCGATGAAGCGATCGCCGTCTATCGCGAGGTCGCTGGTCCCTATGCCGAAGACATCGATGCCGTCACGGCGCCGGCGTTTCATTTCTTGAGCGGCTTCGGCTATCGCGACGCCGCGATCAGGCTCGGCCGCGCGCGCCTCGCGCATAAGCCCGCCGACGCGATCCAGCGCTATCTTCTCGCCGCGCTGGAAGGTGCGCGGGTGGCACGCGCGCCCGACGATTATCTCCTCGCCTATTTCGACGGCTTCGCTGAGACATTCGAAGCGAAGCTCGTCGGCGCTCTCGGCTATCGCGTGCCCGAGCATTTGCACGCGCTTCTCGCCGCGAGCGGCCGGCGTTTCGCCAATATGCTCGATCTTGGCTGCGGCACCGGGCTCGCCGGCCCGCTGCTGCGCGAATTCGGCGGCAGGCTCACCGGCGTCGATCTTTCGTCCAGGATGCTTGAGAAGGCCGCCGCGCGGGAGCTTTATGATCGTTTGGTGGAAAGCGAAGTCGGCCGCTTCCTGGCCCAGACGAAAGAGACGTTCGATCTCGTGCTCGCCGCCGATCTCTTCGTCTATTTCGGCGATCTGACGGGGCTCCTCGGCGAGATCGCAAGGGCCATGCAGCAGGATGGCCTCCTCGCCTTCAATGTCGAAACCACACGCGCTGATTTCGCCGTTTTGCCATCCGGCCGTTTCGCCCACGCCGTCGCCTATATCGAGGCGGTCTCGCGCAGCGATTTTGACATCCTCGAGATTCGGGAGACGATGATCCGGCTCGAAGCGAATAAGCCGGTCGCCGGCGTCCTGGTCATCCTGCAACGGCGGTAGTTCGGCCTCACTCAACCCGTTCCCAGCCGCTCATGCCGAGCCGTTCCTGCGGCAGGAAGCGCGCCTTATACGCCATCTTGCGCGACCCCTTCACCCAGTAGCCGAGATAGACATGCGACAGGCCGAGCTGGCGGGCGCGTTCGATGTGATCGAGGATCATGAAGGTGCCGAGCGAGCGTTTCTCTTCCTCGGGCGCATAGAAGGAATAGACCATCGAGAGTCCGTCGGCGAGGACATCGGTGAGGCAGACGCCGAGCAGCGGTCCCATATCCAGCGCGCGGTATTCGAGGAGCCGGCTTTCGACATGGCTGTCTTCGACCATCATCGAATAGTCGAGCACCGTCATATCCGCCATGCCGCCGTCGCTGTGGCGTGCATCGAGGTAGGCGCGAAACAGCGCATATTGCTCCGCGGTCGGCTCGGTGCACACCACGCTTCCGGAAATATCGGGATTGCGGCGGAGGACCCGGCGCAGGCTTTTCGACAGCCGAAACTCGTCGACTTTGACCCGCACCGAGACGCAGGCGCGGCAATTCTCGCAGGCCGGCCGATAGGCGATCGTCTGCGAGCGGCGGAACCCCGATTGCGTCAACGTATCGTTGAGCGCCGCGGCGCGGCGTCCGATGAGATGGGTGAAGACCTTGCGCTCCTCCCGCTTCGGCAGATAGGGGCAGGCAGAAGGTGCGGTCAGATAAAATTGCGGGGCGTCGCGCAGCTCTCGCGTCAAGCTCGTTTCTCATCGCTCTTGGGGGCAACCGTGCGCGCGCGCCTCGGCGCGACGCCGCTTGCCCTCGGCAGCGTGAAGTTAGCCCGCTTGCCGCCTGCCGCAAAGCAGAATCATCGCGGAAAATTATACGGTCGGCGGGTAACGATGACCCCGGCCAGGATGTCATGCAGGCAGCGCTTATCATTGGACAGAAGCGAGACCAGGAACACCGGGGGAAACATCCAGCTCACGTAAAAAAGAACCGCGTGCACCGCAGCATTGAGGAAGGAAACGCGGCTGCCGTCCATGCAGCGCATTTCGAGGTCCATGGCGCTCATCCCTGGCGTGGCCATCCGCCAGCCGGAGACGGTGAAGCCATTGTAGAAGAAGGCGACGAGCGGGAAGAGCGGCGGGACGAAAAACAGCGAAAGCCCGAGGGTCGAGATGAGCAAGCCGAGCCAGATCACGAAGGAGAGGATCGAGACGATGATGAAATCGAGCCCGAGCGCCAGAATGCGCCGCGTCCTGACGCCGGCCAATGCCGCTGGCAGCAGAGAAGTCTCACCGAAGAAGGATCCGCCGTAAAAATGCTCGGTCTGGCTCATCGCTTTGGCTCCGCAAAAGGCTGGCGCGAAGAAATGTGGCCCCGGAGATAGGCAGAAACAAGGGGAAGGCCGCCCGATTTGGCGCCAGGCCGTTACGCCTGTTCCTTCAGCTTCTTCGCCACGAGCGGGGCGAAATAGGTGAGCGCCCGGTCCGCTCCGGCGCCCGAGCCGCCGTCATGACGTGTTCGATGCGGCCCCGGGCGGCCCAAAATCAGCTTGCGGATCTGCTGTTAAAACAACGGCGTTTGTGGTAACAAAAGGCATGGCGATCACACTCACACCCGAACAGGAAAAATGGCTTCAGGCCCATGTCGCGCGCGGGGATTTCCCCTCGATCGAGGAAGCTGCGCGCCAGTCATTGACGAGCGCATTGCCGCGCACGAGCTGGAAAAGAGCGATGATATGGCAGATGATATGGCCTGGGCAAAGCCCTATGTGGATGAGGGGCTTGCGGCGCTCGAACGCGGCGATGTGATCACGCTTGAAGAACACAAGGCGCGTAACGCCGCTCGCCTCGCTGCCATGAAGCGCTAATGGCGCGGGTCGCGACCAAGCGGCTCGTATCTGGCTACCAAATCATTTGTTATCGAGATCAGTACGAAAGCCCTCAAGCAGTGTCTTATTGGTGATTCCGTCGAGAATTGCATCGACGACGATGGATGCTATTCGGTCCCAAGGTGGGGTGTGGGCAAACCAGTCTCGCCGCTCCTCGCGCGTGGCATTGGCGTAGAAGGGCTTT
>Ga0116223_10001140_pt1 | contig 28297 bp, 23 predicted proteins | sample Sb_taG_3_FD_90092 | JGI IMG/M metagenome (GOLD analysis project Ga0116223, IMG submission 90092) | Peat soil microbial communities from Weissenstadt, Germany - Sb_50d_a_PC metaG | ecosystem: Environmental > Terrestrial > Soil > Wetlands > Peat | place: Germany: Weissenstadt | collected 2010-09-21 | reverse complement strand
CGGGGAGCGAACTCTCGGGAGGGAAATGGAGCCGCAAAAACCGAACTGACTTACTCAGCCCCAGACTGCATCAGCCGAGCGGGACCCGCGCTTGGAACGCTGAATCTGTGCATAATCCAGGTTGAAAGCTTCTACCATGGACATCCGGCTCTCTTGCTACGGCCAGGCCTCGGCCCACCCCTCTCCGGTGAATCGCATGATGGCGAGCTTCGCCCGCGGGTTCCGCGATGGCGTCGATATCAATCTCGGCGTCGGATACGTCAACGAAAAGACCATCCCCGTCGCCTGGCTCAACGAGGCCATGCAGGCCGTGGTGGCCAATGGCTCGAAGTATCGCCAGGCGTTCAACTACGGCGGCCCCGAGGGATCGCCCAACCTGATCGCTTCGCTGCGCGGCTTCCTGGGCGGCATGCGAATCGGCCAACTGGACGACGCCACGCTCGCGCGCAAGCGCCTGATCATCGGGCCCTGCGGCGCCACCAGCGTGCTCGACGCCCTCACGCAAGTGCTGGCGCCGGGAATCGTCGTCACCTCCGATCCCACCTACTACATCTACGCCGATGCCCTAGAGCGCCGCGGCTTCGAGGTCCTTGCCGTTCCGGAGGACGCGGAAGGCCCCGGCCTGGAGGCTCTCGACTGTAAGTTGCGGGCGCTGGGCGATCGCGCCCGTGCGATTTCCTTTTTCTACGTGGTGACGGTGAACAATCCGTCGTGCACGATTCTGTCCAACCAGCGCCGCCGCGCACTGTTCGACGTGGCGGCGAAATTATCGCGCGAACAGTCGCGGCCCATCCCCATCTTTTATGACGTCGCGTATGAGCTGCTGCTGCACGACCCACGCGCCGAGCCGTTCGTCTCGGTGCTTCCCTTCGACGACCTGGACATCGCCTACGAGATCGGCACTCTGTCGAAAATCCTGGCGCCCGCCATGCGGATCGGGTACATGCTGGGTCCGCATGGAGCGCTCATGACGGCGATGGTGCAGAAGACCAGCGACACCGGCTTCGGAGCGCCGCTCTTCGTCCAGGAGATGGCGAGTCATGTCCTCGATGAGCGGATCGGCCCCCAACTGCGCGCGGTCAACGCCGGTTACCGCGAAAAGGCCGTGGCCGTTCGCGCCGCCATCGATCGCAGTCTCGGACCCTTCCTGGCCGAGTGCCGCGGCGGCAGCGCCGGGTTCTACTACTATTTGACCTTCGAGCATGTCGAGACCCATCCGCAATCCGCTTTCTTCCGTTACCTGGCGCGCACGGCCGGCGATCCGCGCATCGACGGACCGGGCGATTCGCCGCTTCCACGCGTGGTCTACATCCCGGGTGAGTACTGCGTACACGCCCGCGGCGACCTGGCCGAGGTGGGCCGGCGCCAGCTACGCCTGTCGTACGGCTTCGAGGAAGTGCCGCGGATTCTGGAAGCGCTGGGATGGATGCGGCGGGCGATCCTTGAGGAGGCACGACCGTGACGCCGATGAGCCTCGAGGAATTCGGGAGCCGAGCCGGCCTCACCTGCCCGGACCGCCTGCACCCGGCGGCGGCGTGCCGCGGCCTCCCCTTCCTCCCGCCGCGCCTGCGTTGTCCAGCGGATTCAACCCGTTCTTGTAGCCCGGGTCCATGGCGGCGAAGTCGGTGCGATACGCCACCGTGTTCGCAGTCGGGTACACCGGCGGTACTTTCTGCGTCACCTTCCCAGTGGCGGCCCATTCCGTTCCGCGCTGCAACGTTACTACGAAATCCACGGCGCTCATACCGTTGATGTCGTGCCCCAGCGCGGTGTGGAAGATGCGGCCTTTTCCGTAGGAAAGAACCATCAACAACGGCTCGTCGCGCCCGCTGCCGCGGTTATCCGGGTCGGAATAGCCGGTCGCCAGAACCGTCATGTTCTTCCCCGGCCCGCGCATTCTGCCGTACAACTCGTCTCCCTGGTGCATCCAGACCTGCGGCAGGCCTCTCACGATCGGGTGATTGGCGTCGCGGACGGTCATCTGGAAGGGCACCCGGCTGCCGTGAGCGCCGGCGTTTCCGGGGGAAGTGTCGGAGATCAGCTTTCCATCCTTGTAATACCAGTACGGGCCGGCTTTTTCGTTCCGTCCCCGCCAGCCGCCGATTCCGTTCATCTCGTTGAACGCCTCCCAGCCGGGGAAGGCGTTGTCGGCGGCATGCACGATGACCAGGCCGCCGCCCTCTTTCATGTATTGCTCGAAGGAGGTTTTCAAATCCTGCGGCCAGCGGCTGTCCGGCGCGTCGTAATTGAAGACGATCGCCGGGTACTTCTTGAAATCGGGCTTGAAGTTGCTGAAGTCGCCGTCCGCCGGTGGAGCGGTTACCACGTCCACCTGGAACAGCCCGAACTCCTCCAGTTGTTTCTTCAGCACCGGGGTCGTCAACTGCCATTTGTGATACGGGCCGCCGCTCTCTCCATCCAGGAGCATGATGCGGGCCGGCGCGGCTGGGTACAGGGCAAGCCCGCAGAGTACCGCGCCAAAGATTCCAATCGCAGCTTTCTTCATGGAAGCGCCACCACATTCTCGCTCGTGTTCACCCGTCTCAGGATTTCACCGCCCCGCGGCGAGGGGACACTCCCGAACCCTCCGCTCGGAACCGCCACAGCCAACTGGGTTCCGTAAAAGAAGTAGCGCCTGGAAAACACGTGATCGCTCATTGCGAGACCTCCTTGCGGTTGTCGCGCCGGCCGGTTGCCCCGGCGGTGGAACCGGTTCCAGCGTCAGGGGCAGTGTACACCCTATCAACTCCGTTTGCACCCGTTACGATACCGCCGATGCGTCGACCTCCTCGAACGCGATCTCCTCGAACGCCCAGGGACCGGGGCCGCGGCGTGATAATCTTGTTCCCAGCTCTATGAACCTTCGAGGCCTTGCCGCCGCATCCCTCTGCTGCGCGCTCTTCGCCACAGAGCCCAACGACCGGACCCGCCGCTGGTGGTCGCATGTCGAGGCCCTCGCCAACGACGGCCTCGAAGGCCGCGACACCGGCAGCGAGGGCTACCGCCAAGCCGCGCGCTACGTGGTGACGCAGTTCGAACGCGCCGGACTCAAGCCCGCGGGCGAATCCGGATACTACCAGAGCGTGCCGCTGCACGTGGTGCGGCTGCGCACGGACCAGTCCGAAATCGAGCTGGTGCACGAAGGCGCCGCACACAAGCTCGAATGGCTGCGGCAGATCACGATGCCGGCGCGCACGGGATTGCCCGAGACTCTCGAAGCCGGGCTGGTGTTCGCCGGCTCCGGCGACAATGCCGAGGGATTGAACGGCAAGATCCTGGTACAACTCGGCGGCGGCCGGCGCGGAGCCCCTGCTGCGCCTCGTCCGGGGATCGCGGGCACCCTCACCATCGACGCCACGGGCGGTCCCGAGCCGCCGCGCTGGCCGGTATCGTACTCTGTCGCCATGAGCGTCGCCGATGTCCCCCAACGGCAGGGCGCCCCCGCGCCCCTCACGTTGCGTTTCAATCCGGCCTTCGCCGACGTGCTCTTCGAAGGCTCGGGCCATACCTACAAGGAGCTCGCGGACCTGGCTGCCGAAGGCAAGCCGCTGCCCCGCTTCCCACTGCCCGCCACGCTGCGCGCCACGTTGCGCGTTGAAGCCGCCGACCTCCGGTCCGACAACATCCTGGCCACGCTCCCCGGTTCCGACCCGGCCCTGGCCAGCGAGTACATCGTGGTTTCCGCTCACCTGGATGGCTACGGCATCGGCGAGCCCTGGAATGGCGACCGCATCTACAACGGCGCGTTCGACGACGCGGCGTATGTGGCGACCCTGATCGACATGGCCCAGCGGCTCCGCGAAACCGGCCAGAAGCTCAAACGATCGCTTCTGTTCGCCGTGGTCACTGGCGAGGAGAAGGGCCTGCTCGGCTCGAAATATTTCGCCGCGCACCCCACCATCCGGAAGGAGCAGCTTGTGGCCGACATCAACCTCGACCAGCTTCGCCCGATCTTCCCGCTGAAGACCCTGACCACCCTGGCGCTCGACGAATCCACGCTCGGCGACACGGTGAAACAGGTGGCCGAGCCGATGGGCATTCGCATCCAAGCCGACCTGGAACCGGAGCGCCGCCTGCTCACCCGCTCCGATCATTACAGCTTCATGCAGATTGGAGTGCCCGCGGTGGGCTTCATTTTCGGCTACGAGAAGGGATCGCCCGAAGAAGTGGTGTATCGGCGCTGGTACGCCGAACGCTATCACAGCCCGGCCGACGATTTGCAGCAGCCCTGGGACCCGCCCGCCGCCGCGAAGTTCAACGACTTCTTCAATCGCCTGGTGGAGACGCTGGCCAACGCCGCCGCGCGCCCGCGCTGGAAGCCGGGAAGCGCGTTTGCGCGGTAGGGCCGGCGGACATACACTATCTCTCATATGCGAAAACTCGCCCTTGCTCTGCTGGCCGCGACCTGCTTGCTGGCGCAGCCCAAGATTGCCCCCGACAAAGAAGCCGCCATGAAGGCCGACCTGGCCGGCCAGATCGACGCCATGAAGAAGCAGGCCCAGGTCATGGTAGACAGCGTCTTCAGCTTTGGTGAACTCGGCTTCCAGGAGTTCGAGACATCCAAATACCTCTCCGGCATCTTGGAGAAGGAAGGCTTCAAGATCCAGCGCAACTTCGCGGACATCCCCACGGCCTGGGTGGCCGCGTGGGGTTCCGGCAAGCCGGTCATCTCGCTCGGCTCCGATATCGACGACATTCCGCAAGCCTCGCAGAAGCCCGGAGTGGCCTGGCACGAGCCTATGATCGAAGGCGCTCCCGGGCACGGCGAGGGGCACAATTCGGGCGTCCCGCTGAACATTCTCGCCGCGCTGGCGGTGAAAAAGATCATGGAGCGCGAGCATCTCCAGGGCACCATCCAGCTCTGGCCGGGAGTGGCGGAGGAACTGGTCGGCACCAAGGCGTACTACGTTCGCGCGGGCCTGTTCAAGAACGTCGACGCGGTGCTCTTCTGCCACGTGGCCAATAATCTCGGCGTGTCGTGGGGCCCTTCGCTCAACCAGAACGGCCTGGTCTCCATCGAATATATATTCAAGGGCGAGAGCGCCCATGCGGCCGGCGCTCCCTGGCGCGGCAAAAGCGCGCTGGACGCCGTGGAGCTGATGGACGTGGGCTGGAATTTCAAGCGCGAGCACCTCCGCCTGGCGCAGCGGTCGCATTACGTCATCTCGAACGGCGGCGACCAGCCCAACGTGGTGCCGCCGACAGCCGCCGTCTGGTACTACTTCCGCGAGGCCGATTATGACCACATTATGGACATGTGGCGCATCGGCGACAACATGGCGAAGGGCGCCACGCTCATGACCGACACCACATTCACCGAGCGCCTGCTGGGGAGCGCCTGGCCCGGCCACTTTAACCGGCCCATCGCCGAAGCCATGCAGGAGAACATCAAGAAGGTCGGGCTGCCCACCTGGTCGGAGGACGACCAGAAGCTGGCTAAAGCTCTGCAGGCCGAGCTGAAGGTTCCGGTGCGCGGCCTGGCCACCAAGCTTCAGGAGATGCGCCCGCCCCGCCCCGCGCCGGACCCGGCCGCCGGTGACGGAGGCGAAGGCCAGGGCGTCGGCCCGACCGGCGGCGGCTCCGACGATATCGGCGACGTCTCCTGGAACGCCCCCACCATCACACTGCGCTACCCCTCCAACATTCCTGGCGGCCCGGGCCACAACTGGGCCAACGGAATCGCCATGGCGACGCCCATTGCGCACAAGGGCGTCATCGCCGGCGCGAAGGTGCAGGCGATGACCATGCTCGATCTCCTGCTGCACCCCGACCTGGTGAAGAACGCCTGGGACTACTTCAACAACGTGCAGACCAAGGACGTGAAATACAAGAGCTTCGTGCGCCCCGACGATAAGCCGGCTCTATGGCTCAACGCCAAAACGATGGAGATCTATCGCGACCGCATGAAGCAGTATTATTACGACCCGTCGAAGTACGACACGTACCTGGAGCAACTCGGGATCAAGTATCCGACGGTGCGGTAGGGGCGCTCAATAGGTAGTGCCCCGCGGTCCTACTTGAGGTCCGCTGCAATCTGAACGCGCAATAAGTTCTGCTGCAACTTGATTTTTTATTTTCAATCGGTTAGCATGAAAATGTAATCTCGGTGAAGGCCTGCCCGCCCGGCAGAGATTGGTCTCCTTCACGGGGAATAGCCGAGATGAATGAAGAGCCCCTTGTTTTCAAGGGGTTTTTTCTTTTGTAGGCCTGATATATTTCGTCTCCGCCGCGCGCTTCAAAAGGTCCCTCTCCTCCAGCCTCCCGAAGATCGCGGCGCGGACGCAGCCGGCCCACATGTCAGCCAGGCGGATGATGGGCTCGCTCTCGTCGCGCCGGCTCTTCACCATCTCCAGCGACATGCCGCGAAGCCGCAGGGCGTTGGTGAGCTCAGCCGCCTTCTTGTGGTCGATACCGTCCACAAAAATTTTCGCGGTGTAGGAGGGCCCCGCCTTCCGTTTGATGGCGTGCTCCAAGACTTCGATCAACGGAAAGAAATACGGCAAGAGCTTCGGGTACGAACCGAAGAAGACATCCTCCGCGCCAAGATTTCGTTCCAGCGCAAGTTCGAGGTAACGCAATCGCCGAGCGGACCGGGACTTGTGCCACTTCCGGTTGCCGGTTCCCGCGATCCGCTCGATGTCCGTGAGTGCTTGGCGGAGCTTTTCCTGGTCTCGTTCGCTCACGACCGCCACCACCACGAAGACCGTCGAAGCGCTATCCTGGCCGGTCTCATCGACGTAGCAATAGAGTTTCTGTTTTTTCGGCAGCATGGAGGAAGTGGTTTGATTGGGTTCAATATAATGCTGTGGCCAGAGGTGAACAGCAAACCCCGTGCCCTCGGTCCCGAGGATTCGCAGCCATTCATTCCTACTATACGCCGATGTCGCCGGATCTGACGACTGTTAGAATGCGGCTTGGTACCCATTCTATGCACCGCATTCTTCTTCTCATCGTGCCCCTGACGCTCCCCGCGCAAACTTACACCCGCGGCATCGGCGTGTACCCCGGCGACCCCACACAGAGCTTCGCGCCCTCGATGACCGCCGACACCACCACCTACCGCAACCTCGCCCTGCACCGGCCCGCCTGGCATTCGAGCGCCTACGACTACAACCTCACCGCGCAACTGGTGACGGATGGCATCAAGGACACGATGCTGCCGCGCTGGCTGGCCACTTCCACCAGTAATGGCGGCGTGCTCAAGAGGAATGAGCGCGAACTGGCACTCGACCACAACGTCGTTTCCACGGTGAACGTCAGTGGCTCGCCGGCGTGGATCCAGTTCGAGTTCGCAGGCGGCGATGGCCCGCTGGAGGCAGACCGCGTCGACATCCTTGCGAGCATCCGGCCGAATACCCAGCAAGCCGCAGGCTGGACCTGTATCGTCTCCGGTTCGGACGACGGCCGGGCATGGAAGGAACTGGGCCGCGCCGCCGGCGACGACCGTCCCGCACGCGAGTTCAAGCCGTCGATCGCGCTCGCCGCCCCCTCACGCAGCCGCTTTTATCGCATCGAATTCCAGGCCCCCAGCGTGAGCCTGTGGCGCGTCGGCGAGGTGATGTTCTTCGACCAGAACGCCCGAGTGGAACCCGCCGGCCCGCACCACTTCACCAGCGCGTGGAAGCCGGCTGGCACTGGCGAGGAGTGGGTCTACGTGGATCTCGGTGCGCCGTGCTCGTTCGACCGCATCGCTCTCTCGTGGATCCGCCGCGCGGCCGAAGGCGCGATCCAGGTGTCGGACGATGCCGCTACCTGGAAGACGCTGCGGCCGCTGACCGCGACCGACGACATTAAGCTCGCCCCGCCCGCCAAGGCGCGCTACGTGCGCGTGCTGATGACCAAGCCGGCATCGCCCGAGGGGTATGTGCTCAGCGAACTCGAGGTGTACGGACGCGGCGGTCCGGTGCCGCGCGCGAAGCCGGCGGCCCTCGGCGGCTCCTGGCGTCTGGAGCGCGACTCGCTCGTCACCGCGGATGGCGCGGCCCTCGCGAAGCCCGGCTTCCTTGACTCCGATTGGCTCGTGGCGACCGTTCCCGCCACCGTGCTTTCCAGTTATTTGAACGCGGGCGCCATACCCGACCCCGACTTCGGCGACAACCAGCGCATGATTTCGGACTCCTTCTTCTGCGCCGATTTCTGGTATCGCACCGAGTTCACCGCGCCGCCCACGGCCCAAGGCAAACACGTCTGGCTGAGCTTCGACGGAATCAACTGGAAGGCCGACGTCTTCCTGAACGGCGAAAAGATCGGCCGCATCGAAGGCGGATTCATGCGCGGCAAATTCGACGTCACCGCTAAGCTCCACGCAGGCGCGAACGCCCTCGCCGTGCGCGTCGAAAAGAATGCCACGCCGGGCAGCGCGAAGGAGAAGACCTTCGACAGCCCCGGCCTGAACGGCGGCGCGCCCGGCGCGGACAATCCCACGTATCATGCCGCCATCGGCTGGGACTGGATTCCCACCATCCGTGGTCGCGACACCGGCATCTGGGCCGACGTGCGGCTCACCACCACCGGCCCGGTCACCATCGAAAGCCCGGCCGTCACGACCACCAGCCTGCAAGGCGATGTCACGCTGGAAGCGACCTTGCACAATCAGGAAGCCGCGCCGATCTCCGGAACCCTGCGCGGGACTTTCGGCAGTGTGCCGTTTCAGGTTCCCGTGCAGCTCGACGCATCGTCGTCCAAGATCGTGAAGGAGGAACTGCACATTCCTAATCCCCGCCTATGGTGGCCCGCCGGCTACGGCGATCCAAACCTATATAAGGTGACCGTCGAGTTCGCGGAGGGCACGATCTCCGATTCCACTACCTTCCAAGCCGGCATCCGGCAGTTCACCTACAGCGAAGACGGCGGCGCCCTCAAGATGTGGATCAACGGCCGGCGCTTCATTCCGCGCGGCGGCAACTGGGGCTTCCCCGAATCCATGCTCCGCTACCGCGCGCGCGAGTACGATATTGCCGTCCGCTACCACAAGGAAATGAACTTCACCATGATCCGCAACTGGGTCGGCCAGACCGGCGACGACGCCTTCTTCGAGGCTTGTGACCGATGGGGCATCGTGGTGTGGCAGGACTTCTGGCTGGCGAACCCCGTGGACGGCCCCGACCCGGACGACAACGACCTCTTCCTCCGCAACGCACGCGACTTCATGCTGCGCATCCGCACGCACCCCTCGCTGGGCCTCTACTGCGGCCGCAACGAAGGCTATCCGCCCCAGCCCATCGAAGAAGGACTGCGCAAGCTCCTCGCCGAGCTTCATCCCGACCTGCACTACATCTCGAGCTCGGCCGACGACGTGGTGAGCGGCCACGGCCCCTACCGCGCGCAGCCGTTGAAAGCGTACTTCACCCAGCGCGCCACGCCCAAGTTCCACAGCGAAATGGGCATGCCCAACATCGTCACGTTCGACAGCCTGAAGCTGATGATGCCCGAATCGGCCATGTGGCCGCAGGGCGCCATGTGGGGCCTGCACGATTTCAGCCTGAACGGCGCGCAGGGCGGCGCCTCCTTCCGCGACATGATCGACAAGGGCTACGGAGGCGCAAGCACCGCCGCCGAATGGACAACCCTCGCGCAGTTCATCAACTACGATGGCTACCGCGCCATGTTCGAAGCGCAAAGCAAGAACCGCATGGGCTTGTTGATCTGGATGAGCCACCCGGCGTGGCCCTCCTTCGTGTGGCAGACGTACGACTACTACTTCGAACCCACCGCCGCGTACTTCGGCGCCAAGAAAGCCTCCGAGCCGCTGCACATCCAGTGGAACCCCGCCACCGACAGCGTCGAGGTGGTGAACTACAGCGCGCGCGATGCCCGCGGACTCACCGCCCACGTCGAAATCCTGAACCTCGATGGCACGTTGAAGTGGGAGCAAACCGCCTCCGTGGACAGCCCCGAGGACAGCGACGTGAGCCCCATCAAAATGGAATACCCCTCCGGCCTGAGCGCGGTGCATTTCATCCGCCTCAAGCTCACCCGCGGAGCGGACCCGATCTCCGAGAACTTCTACTGGCGCGGCATAGAGGAAGGCAACCTCCGTGCGATCCGCGACCTGCCGAAGGTGACGCTCGAAGCCAAGACCAGCGTGGAGCGCCGCGGCGACCGCTGGGTTCTGACTACCGACCTGCACAACGCCTCGCGCCAACCGGCCCTGATGGTGCGGCTGAAAGCCGTGCGCGAAAAGACCGGCGACCGCATCCTACCCGCGATCTACAGCGACAACTACGTGTCGCTGATGCCCGGCGAGCGCCGCACCATTCGCACCGACCTGACCGACGCCGACACCCGCGGCGAGCGGCCGCGCATGGCGATCGATGGGTTCAACGTAAAAGCGGAGTGATGCCGGCGGGCAAGACCGCCGGCGTTACCTGCGCTACACTTCCCACATGGACAAATTCGGCCAAATCTACGAACAGATCCGAGTACACGCCAACGAGCTCGCCGACAAAGTCGGGGAGCTGATCCACGAAGGCAATGTCCGCCGCATCATCATCAAGGACGAGCGTGGCCACACCTTCATGGAGATCCCGCTGACCGTGGCGACAGTCGGCGTAATCCTCGCCCCCATTCTCGCAGCCGTCGGAGCAATCGCCACGGTGGTCTCCAAATTCGAAGTGGTGATCGAGCGCAATCCACCCGAAGCGCCGCCGGAAGAAAAGCCCGCAGAGAAAAAGGAAGGGGTCTGACATGGCGGATGCGAACAACCCCGCAATCGGCCAGATCGCCTGGATCGACTTGACGGTCGGGGACGCCGAATCCCTGCGCGACTTCTACGGGCACGTAACGGGCTGGAGCGCGTCACCCGTCGATATGGGCGGCTACAGCGACTACTGCATGAACCCGCCCGGCGCCGCGCAGCCGGTGTCGGGCATTTGCCACGCCCGCGGCTCGAATGCGGACCTGCCGCCCGTCTGGCTCATCTACATTACGGTGGCCGATCTCGACGAGAGCGTCCGCCGCTGCCTGGAGCGCGGCGGCAAACTCCGGCATCCGCCGAAGAGCATGGGCGCGGCCCGCTACTGCGTAATCGAGGACCCCGCCGGCGCTGTCGCGGGGCTGTACGAGCCCGGCCAAGTGGTAAGGTGACAGACGACAAAAACCGATCGTCTCGCTCCGTGCAACGGAGTGTCCCACCTACACCACGTAGGGCTTGCGGTAGTCGCGCGTGATCAGCTTGTTGGCCGCGGTATCGCCGGTAAACTTGGGGCCGGGCTCGATGGTGAGCTTGTGCCCGGTGCGGTAGCTGATGTTGGCCAGGTGGCACAGGGACGCGCTCAAGTAGGCGTTGGAGATCTCATCGTGCAGCTCTTTGTAGTTGCGCGAGCGGCAGGCAGCCAGGAAGTTCTCCATGTGCAGGCCGGTGGCGTCGCCGCCCGGGCCGCGCTCGGGCCGCTCTTCCATGATGAGCTCGTTGCTCTCGCCCTTGAACGCCTGGAACCCTTGGTCACTCATGGCCGCCCAACCCTCGGTGCCGTAGAACAGGTTGCCGATGGCGACGTTGATGGGATTGGTGGGGGTCCGGGGGGCGGCAGGAGCGGCGGTGGACGGGGGTTGTTGGGCGTTGGCCGGCGCTCCCGGGCGGCGCGCCATAGGCAGGCCTTCACCGCCGGTGAGCAGGCCGCGCACTTCAAACACGATCTCGCGCCCGCCGTAATCGTAGCTGGCGAGCAGCGTATTGGGCGTCTCCTGATCGTCCGTGTAGGCGTACTTGCCGCCCGTGGCGAACGCGGCCTTGGGAAAGTCCGGATCCCCCAGACCCCAGCGGCAGACGCCGATTTCGTGCACGCCCTGGTTGCCGATATCGCCGTTGCCGGTGTCCCAGAACCAGTGCCAGTTGTACTTGAATCGCTTCACGTTGAACGGACGCAAGGGCGCCGGTCCCAGGAACAGATCCCAGTTCACGCCGGGCGGCGTGGGGCTGTCATCGGCATGCCCGATGGACGCGCGCCGCTTGAAGCAGAGGCCTTTGGCCAAGTAGATCTGGCCGATGAGGCCCTGGTGCATGGCGTCCATGGCTTTGATCTTGAAGGGCGTGCTGCGATGCTGCGATCCCACCTGCACCATGCGCTTGGTCTCGCGAGCCACCTGGATCATCACCTGGCCCTCGTGGATGTTGTAGCAGGCGGGCTTTTCGCAATAGACGTCCTTGCCCGCCTTGCACGCCCAGATAGTGGCCAGCGCATGCCAATGGTTGGGAGTGGCGACCGAGACGGCGTCGATCCCGGAATCGGCGAACGCCTGGCGCATGTCTTCGAATTCCTTGGCCTTCTCGCTGGTGTTCTTCAAGAGGGTTGCCTGGGCCTTCTCGCGAGCCGCCTGATCGATGTCGCAGAGCCCGGCGACGCGAGCGTCGGGAAGCCGCGAGTAAATATTCAAGTGATTCGTACCGCGGCCACCGAGTCCGATGATCGCCACATTGATCTTGTCGTTCGCGCCCCAAACGCGCGTTGCCGCGGCGGCCGTTGCGGCGCCGAGGAAGAACCTGCGGGAAGTCTCGTGAGACATAACGTTGCTCCTTGACGCGATCATTATATCAGGGGACGTTCGGATCTTTTCAGCGGCAAAACGGACACGCGCGCGGCGGCCCTTGCGCGGGCTCGAAACTCACTTTCAGCAATTGCGCGACGATGCCCGCCACATCGGTGTTCGGCAGGGTTCCCACACGCGCCCCCGGCCGGATCCCCACGCCCCAAGCCACCAGGATTGCCTCCATGTCCGGGTCCGTATTGAGATATCCATGGTTGCCAGGCGTGGCGCCCGGATTCACTTCGGAAACTACTTCGCCCTTCGTCGCCGGGTCGAAGGCATAGCCTGAGGCGGCCGCCAGCACCATGTCCGACATCCGGCCCTGGCTCACCGGGGCAGGGTATCCGTACGATGCAAACTCATCCGGCAGAATCACCTTGGCGATGCCAGGGACATTCGTGAAGGCCTCCTTCAGAACTTTCAGAGTGGCTTCGCGCTTCGACTCGCGGGTGACGTACACCATCGCCGTTCCGCCTTCGGCCATCACCCAGGCATCGCAATCCACCTGGCTCCCCTCATCGCGCAGCAGTCCCTTTTCGCGCAGGACGACGTTGCCGCGGATGACGTGCCGATAGGTCTTGAATCCGTGATCCGACACCACCAGCACGGTGGTCCGCTGGCGAATGCCCGCGCGCTCGATCGCGTCCAGGATACGCTCGACCTGGCGGTCCGCCAGAATGAGGGCCGTATTGCCAGCCAGCGAATCGGCGCCATAGCGGTGCTGCACCGAATCGGTGGTCAACAGGTGATAGAGCAGCAGGTTCGGCTTGTGCTTCTCAATGATGTGGACCGCGGCCCGCGTCCAGATCTCGTCCTTCATGGTGATCGGCGCCTTGGGGAAGGCTTGCAACTCCTCGGCTGTCAAGACGCCGCCGGCCACCATTTCGCGTTCCACTTCTCCATCTGGCCGCGGCACTTCGGCAAAAGACCAGTTCACCGACGCGGCCTGATGGATCGCCACCCAATCCACTTGGGCAACCGTCAGCCCGGCGTCATGCGCCGCATCGTAGACCGTCTTTGCCAGCACCAGGTCGTTCTTGGGGACCCACGGCTCGACGCGGATCGGCTTGCCGTCACCTGGCCGCACGGGAAGGCCGTTGTACAGGACACCGTGCCGGACGGCGGTGGCCCCCGTGATCATGGCGGTGTGATTGGGCCACGTGACCGTCGGATTGATGGGCTTCAAAGCATCCGCCACCGCGCCTTCCCGGATCAGCTTGCGCAATACGGGCAACGGGAGATCCGGATCGCGCAGCGACCTCGCGGGAAAACCGTCGAGGCTGATCAACACGACATGCCGATCGGTCTGCCCGGGCAGCGCCCACGAACCAACCAGAAACATCGAGAGCCGTAAGAGGGGCCAGGGGTCGAAGCCGCTGGCGGTCGTCTTGATCGATTTCATAAATGCTTCCTCAAAACAATAAAACCGCTCAAAGTGAGCGGTCGGTTCAATTTAGAATCAACAACTTACCATGGAAGACTGCTCAGCGGTGAGCGGTTTTCGCGGACCGGCCGCGGCGGATCGAGCCGCATTTCAGCCTGCCGAACCGATGCTTCTCCCCGGTGGCGTTCAAACTCACCGCGCAATTGGGGCAATCCATCTCTTCCTGATTCAAATCTAGCAGACAGATCTGGGCCGGCGGGGATGCGCGGCGCCGTGGAGGGTGAGTAGATGGGCGCTGTGACCGGCGGAGCTACAGCGCCCGGCGGACGTGGGGCGGCGATTCGTTCGCGATGCCTGGATACACCGGACGGGATGTAAGGTCTACGGGCCGGAGTCAGGCGGCGGGGTCGGTGGAAGGGGATTTCGCAACAGCTATGAGTTCCTTTAACCCCTTCGGTTCGGTGTTAGTGGGGGCTCGTTTGCTCAGTGCTCCGACCAGCGTCAGTTCAGCTTCTTCAGCCAAATGTCCCGCACCGAAACCTTGGTCGTCGCCTCGAACTCAATCCCGAACAACCCCGATTGATTGTTGGACGACTGCGGATCGTCATCGACCATCACCGCCATCAACTGGCCATTCAAAATGTGGATGAGCACGCCGCCGCGCGCGATCACGGTGTACTGGTTCCAATCGTTCATGCGCACGAGTTTTCCGAGCGCATCGCGGTCGCCGATATTTCCCATCAACCGCTTCGTTCCCATACCCGCGCCTTCCACCACCTGGCCGCGCCACGCCATGATGCGCATGGGTGTGTTTTCGGAGTAGAACTGGCCCGTCCAATACGGCGCACTCGGCCAGAAGTCCGCCTGCGGACCGGTCATTCCAATTGAGGTTCACCGGACCCACGTTCGCGGTGACGTTGGGAGCAATCGGCGCAAGCCAGGGGATGCCGGTTTTGCTGCGGTACTGCATCCCGCTGCCTCCCGAGCCTTCGATCTTGATTTCGAATTTCAGCGTGAAGTCCTTGGCCTCCACGTCGCGGTATACGATATAGCTGTTGCCGCTGGGATTCTGCGGGGTGGACTCTCCGACGATGGCGCCACCCTCCACGCGCCAGAACTTGGGGTTGCCATCCCAGCCCTTCAAGCTCACGCCGTCGAAAAGAGGACTGTAACCCTCGTGGCCGTTGAAGTCGATTGGTTCCGGCAAAGTGAAACCCAGGCCGCCACCACCGCCGCGGCCGCCGCCTATGGCGCCTGCCGAAGCGACCAGGAACGCTACATAGTCGGGCGACAGCTTGGCGGGCGAGGCCTGGAGGCGCGTAAACTCGTCGGCGCGGGCATTGGCTAGCGCAAGTTCAGCCGACTTCAGGGCATCGGCCTTCGCGGTCTGCTCGGCTGCGGGCGCCGCGAGGAGAGCGCTCCGGGCAGCGGCGGCGGCCTGTGTCAGCGGCGCCAGGTCCGTGTTCATCCGGGCTAGCGCGTCAGCCTGCCGCTGCGTCAGGTAGACGGCCGCTCCACGGCCACGGCCTCCTCCCTGCGCCGAACTGGCCACTCGATTCCAGGCGGCGACCTGATCGGGCGAAAGGCGATCCGGCGACGACTGGATGCGGGCCAGCACATTTGCATGAGCTATGGCAAGGGCCAACTCGGCCTCGCGGACCGCGCCCGACATAATCGGAATCGCGGCGGGATTGCGCGGTTCGGCCAGCGCGGCCGCGGCCAACGCGTTGCGCGCCGCGGTCACAGCACCGGCCTGTAAGGACAAATCCTCATTCGCGCGTACCAGCAGAGCGCGCTGCGCAGTGGTCAGACCAGGAACTGAGTTGAGAGTGTTGGCGTTGCCGCGTCCCCCTTCCTGACTTAGACCGGCCTGCAGCATAACGCTCAGCAACACAATGGTGATTCCAGTAACCCGTTTCATGTCGTGGTCCATTCTATCGAACAGGCCGGTGCCACGGCGTGCCGGTGTTTGCTTGAGAGCTGCCACTCATGCAAGCCATGGCCTTCCCCAAACGGGATGTTCTTACACAGCGCTCTCCAATGCGCCGGAATGCAGTAGCACTCAGATGACAATCGAAGAGTTCGACTTCCGGAACCGTCTGGAGACGGGCAACCGTGATGCTCCTTGCCGGGATTGTGGGACCACCGGGGAAAGCAGACATCTCCGCCAGCCGTTCGCCCCGGCTTACCACCTGCCCCGACGGACGGGGGACGGCCGCGGTGAAGAGGAGTGGGACCGATGAGCACCAAGGGCCCTCGTGATCGCTGGTGGGAAGGGGATTTCGCAACAGGAATGCAGGGGATCTCGGGATTCAGTCGGGCGTCCGCCATCCGGCCCGCATGATCACGCAACCGGTAACACTTGCTCAGCTAAATGGAGTACGGAGGCCGAGCATGGCTTCTCTCTTTCATCCGTAAGTCTGTAAGACAGCCGGCAGTTCCTGGCGCTCGGTTGGTGGTCGGATCTGGGGCTACTTCCCGGCCGAGGCCTGCCAGTTCACCAGAACACTGATCGAGGAGCGCTCGGTTGGAGTTTGTTCCGGCAGCCGGTTCACCAGAAAACGGCCGTCGCGCGCGGCCACGTATCGATTCCGCCGCCCCTGGCCGGCAAAGCGGGCCTCGAACAGGACCCGCGGAACGCCCGCTTCGAAGGTGGCGCCGTCCGTCTTCACCGGGACCGCCAGGAGCTTGTTGCCCGACAGGTAGTAAAGCTCTTTGCCGTCGGCCTTCCATTGGGGCTCAGTTCCCACGGAGGGCGACACTTGCCATCTCCCGCCGGTGGGCGGAAAGGGCTGAACGTAAACCTGGAGCTGCCTGCCGGATTGGTTCGAACCATAAGCCAGGAATCTTGAGTTGGGTGACAACTGGCCCTGCCGCTCAATGAACTCCGTGGCGCGGACGGGGAAGGGCTTGCGTTCCGCTCCGGGGCCCATCGGAAGTGCGAAGATCGCGAGCTCGGGGCCTCCCTCGACCGGCTGATTGAAGATCAGGTATCCACCATCTTTGGACCAGTCCTCCGTTTGCTTCGGCAGGGAGGATACCAACAGGGGCTCGTCCTGACCCTCGCCACTGGCCGATTTGACGTACAGGTCCCGCGCACCTTTGCGGTCCGAGGTCCAGGCGAGCCGGCGGCCATCCGGCGACCAGACGGGGTCCAGATCGTCGGCCGGATCGAAGGTGAAGCGGGTCCGTGAGCCGCGGTTCAGGTCGAGGATCCAGATATCCCGCGTTTTCGTGGACGGATCGTAGATATCCACGGCTAATCGGCTGCCATCGGGCGCAAGGGCGGGACTGCCGTAAGAGTCCGGTGGTCCAACCGCTCCGGTGCGCCTGCCGGAGGCATCCAACCAGACCAGCTCCGAGACAGTATGGGTGGCCGCCGTCCTCCATGCCAGGACGCCGTTGCCGGAAGCCGAGAACTGGGCTATCAGGTTGTCACCCTGGCTCGCCGTTCCACCGACCATCCAGGAGGCTTCGGCGAGTTTCATGCTACTCACATCCAACTTCTGCGCGAACAGCGCACCCTCGCGGGGAAACAGCAGGTAACCGGGCGGCGCGTACTGAAGAGACGTCGATTGAATCGTCAGTTCACCCGACTCTTTGCCGTCCAGGGATCCCCATTTTGTCTGAGATTGACCCTGCGCCAGGCTCGCGATGTAGACGAAGCGCTTTCCATCGGGCAGGAACACCGGGCGGACGTGGGCTAACTCCCCCTTCCGCGACTCGAGCGTGGTGACCAATTGGGGAGCCCCACCTTGCGCGGGCACGCGCAATAGCCCCCTGCGCTGGCCTCCGAGCAGGATTACGTCGTCCCGGTTCCAGTCTCCGTTGGTCACATCGGCTACCGAGCAAAGCGTCTGGGGCTGTCCTCCGGCGAGGTCCACTCGTTTGAGGTGTCCGTCACTATAGAACCCGATGCTCCGGTTATCCGGGGACCAGAATATGTCCGTCCCGCGCTCCGTCCCTGGGACCGCCACCAGTTCGGAGGAGTTCAGCCTGCGAACGTAGATCTGGGTTCTCCCGCCGGTTAGATACCCGCCGCTTGAAACGACGCTGAAGGCGATGCGCTCGCCGTCGGGCGATACCCTCGGTCCAAACAGGGTGGTGTCTTCGGGAGCCATGATACTGAACTGGACGGGACGCGCCGCCTCAGGTGCGCGGCGGAAGGCCAGGTATCCGAGAGCCGCGGCCGCAATCATCAACAGGGCGGCGGCGATCCACCCGGCCTGCGCATGCGGTCTCCCGGCGGCCGGGGCGCCGGTGGATTCCCGCACCCCTTGGAGGGCGTGCTGGAGATCCCGGGCGGACTGCCAGCGGTCGTCGGGATCCTTCGCCAGGCAGGTCAGCACCACACGCTCCAGCGCGGTCGAGGTCGCCGGCTGGAGTTCGTGAATCCGCGGCGGCTCGCCGGCCAGAATCGCCGCAGCCACGCTGGCCGAACTCTTCCCTTCGAAGGCGCGGCGGCCCGTCAGCATCTCGTAGAGCACGCAGCCGAACGCGAAGATGTCGGTACGCGCATCGGTTGGATTGCCTTCCACCTGTTCCGGAGCCATGTATTGCGGCGTGCCGAGTACCGTGCCCTCGGCGGTAAGCGGCTGCGTCAAAGTGGTTGAAGAAATGGCCTGCGGCACGGCGGCGCGTAGTTTCGCCAGCCCGAAATCGAGCAGCTTCACACCGGATTTCGTGACCAGAATGTTGCCCGGCTTCAGGTCCCGGTGCACGATCCCCTGCCGGTGTGCCGCGTCGAGCGCGGCGGCGATTTCGATGCCGATTCTCACCGCCTCGGTTTCCGGCAGGGGCCCTTTCGGCGGCCGGCCCTCCACATACTCCATCACCAGGTAGTCGGGGCCGACGTCGTAAAGTGTGCAGATATTGGGGTGGTTGAGCGCCGCCACCGATTGCGCTTCGCGCCGGAAGCGCTCGCTGAACTGCTGCTTGGGGAACTTGATGGCGACAACGCGGTCCAAGCGTGTGTCGCGGGCCTTCCAGACCTCGCCCATCCCGCCTACACCCAGCCGGCTGAGGATGGTGTAGGGCCCGACTTGGCTGCCTTCCAAAACGGACATGCAGATCTGAATGAATAATACTACACGGAACCGGCGGACGCAGCTCGCCAGTCTAAAGTTTTACCCGCTTTTTGGCGTTTCATCCGGTCCTCCCATACGACACGACGATTGCGACGGCGTATCAGCTTGTCAGGCCGGCGGGAGATGTCCACGGCAGAGAATTCCTGGCGAGAACAGCCCTTCCCACCAGCAATTCGTCCTGATCGAGCGCCCTCCTGTCCGGAACCCGCCCGCAACCGCGCGGCCGGGGCGAACGCCAACGCCGGCAATGGCGCCGATAGAGTTGCTCGGCGGTACTGCGTGTGCACACGTCAAATTTGCCGCACGCCCGCACTGGCTCGATTCCTGGTGGGAGAAAGGATTTCGCACCAGCGATTGGATCGTCAATTCGGTACCTTTAAGGCGACCCGCCGGGCAATCCTCGATGTGCGGCGAAGCAACAATCAGAGCCACACGAGGGCCCGCACTCTTCTCTCCACGAGATTCGCACTGCCGAAAGGCGCCGTCGCTGGCGTCGCCATTAAAGATCTGGCAAAAACGCAAAGTTAAAGTGATTGAGTTCGGCAGGGGGCGGCGGCATCGGGCGCATCCAGTACACCGGACGTATGAAATTCTTGCGGGCCTGATTCAACGCATGCCTCCACTCGCGCTCCACGTATGTGGAATCGCGGGCAGCGTCAGACCAATATAGCTGGAAGATGTCAGCCTGCTCAATCAGCTCAAGTAGACGCCCGTTCCATTCCTCGCCGCTGCGGAGCACCTCGATGTCACGCAGGAACTGCATGCCCAAGGCTTTGTAAGCTCTCCCGACCCGCGCAACGATCGACTCATCTACATGTGAGTAGGATACAAAAACGGATTCGTAGCCCGCGCGTGAGGACTTTCGCATGGAATCGGCGCTACGGCCGCCATCGGCCTCTGCGGAACCGACAACCCAAATGGGAACCTCTCCGATCAGTACCGATTCCGCGAAGAAGCTGACCTGGCCGGTTAAAGGCCGTTCGAGTTCAAAGCCAGGACGCCCAGCGGCAAGTTGAACGCGAAACTCAGCACAGTGGAGGTCTTCGAGCAGAAGCAGGTTAAGACTGCGCGGATTGAAAACACATCCCGGGAGTTCCGGAATGACCGTGATCTCAGTGCCGCGCAGTAGTGGAACAGTCGCAGCACCGCGGGCTTTCCGATGGTGATCCATGCGGCCCAGACGTTGCAGCGAGTCGGCCTCGACATCGGCATCCGACGCTTCCGTGTGTATATACGCGAGCAGGCGATGCCACGTCTCAGGTGTCAAATCAGACGGATGGTAGACCGTGAAACGTACGCGTGCGGCGGCGAGCTCTTTCACGTCGGGCGAGGTTCCGCCCGGAGGCTCAACACGAGACGAACCAGTCCCGCCTGGGCGCGTCATCCCCGTCGAGGGCCCACGCTGTTGAACGGCGGGAAGTCGAGGAGGGGCGTCGATACTCGCGTTCTGCGCGAGACTCCACGCAAAAACCGGGACCGCTTCAACCCTAGCTCGGTCCGACGCGGCCGACTGATACTCCAGTTCCACACGCTCAAAGCGCAGCGAAAGTTGTTCAGTGGAGCGCCCGCCCTCCGTACCTGCGACCTGGATTGAGGCGATGATGACATTCGTCATGCGTATCTGCAACCGATGATCCGCTTCCTCCTCTACGTCGAGCGTGACCTCGGGAAGATCTTCGCCCGTTGCGCAATACCGGAATAGTGCGGGCGACGACTCGTCGACGAATTTGGTGATCGCAATGTTTGTGATGTCGGTTCGAACAGTGCTGGCACCTCCGCCCGCCCGCCCCTGCCCAAGGCCGGTTTGGGCGATACCCCAGTTCCACCCCATCGCCGCGATATTGCGAACCACGTCGGCGTTGTTGCCGGGCCGAATCTGGAGGGAGATCCGCATGAGGTCACCGTTTAGCCATTGTCATGAAATAACCAGCTCAATCGGCGGCAACCGCTCCCTTACGGTCGCGGCTCTGAGAGCGCATCGGAGCCGCGACCGTAAGGAGCGGTTGGCACAGTTATTTCGCGACGAGCGCTTAGGGTTAGCGTACCATGCGAGCAAGGTTCTCCAGCCGCTGACGCGCCCGGGGACACCGGCGGCCGGAGCGTCGTGCGGATTTTGACTCTTTCTGAGCTCTTGCGGAGTGTATGTCTAAGCGTTCTACCCTGTGGTTCAAGGCCGACGGCCGCCGATCGATTGCCTGGGGCCTTCCGACTGCGATTCCCGGCGAAAAACAGCCCTTCGCACCACCAATGCGGATCACTCCTGGGAGACGCCGGTCACGCGGTCGGCCCATGGCTCAGAACACGTTCCCGGTAAACCATTAGTCCAAATACGGTTCACCTTCGGGGCGAGAATGCCGGTGCCACGTCAGTCGAAGGGCAGACCGGTGTAGTTCTCGGCGAGGTTGGTGGCGGCCGCGCGCGAAGTGGTGACATTTTCCAACTCGGCCAACTGACGCCGGTAGTCGAAGCCGCTATCGCCATCGACGCGATGCAGCATCGAGGTCATCCACCAGGAAAAGTGCTGGGCGCGCCAGACGCGGCGCAGGCAGGTAGTGGAGTAGCCGCTCAGTTGATCCTCCGAGCCTGCGCGGTAGAACGAGCTGAGTGCGCGCGCGAGCACGCGGACGTCGGCGATCGCCAGGTTCATCCCCTTGGCGCCCGTGGGTGGCACGATGTGGGCCGCATCGCCCGCCAGGAAGAGCCGGCCGCACTGCATGGGCTCGGCTACAAAGCTGCGCATCCCGGTAACGCCCTTTTGCATGATCGGGCCTTCCGTAAGACGAAAGCCGCCGCTCGTTCGAAAGCGCGCTTGCATTTCGTCCCAGATGCGGCGGTCCGGCCAATCGGCTAAGTCTTCGTCCGGCTTGCACTGCAGGTAGAGCCTGCTGATGGCGGGGGTTCGCATGCTCATCAGCGCGAACCCGCGCTCATGATGCGCGTAGATCAGCTCCTCGGAGGCCGGGGGCGCCTCGGCCAGGATGCCGAGCCAGGCGAATGGGTAGATGCGCTCGTAGAAGCTCAGCGCGCCGGCGGGAATCGACGGTCGGCAGATGCCGTGGAAGCCATCGCAGCCAGCGATGAAATCGCAGGCGATCTCGCGCGGCTCGCCCGCGGCCTTAAACTCGATGCGCGGCGCCGGGGAATCGAAGCCGTGAACGGACACGTTCTCCACATCGAAGATGATTTCGCCGCCGGAGGCCAGGCGCGCCTGGATCAGGTCCTTCACCACCTCCTGCTGGCCGTAGACCGTGATCGAGCGGCCCGTCAGCTCGTAAAAATCGATGCGATGTCCGCAACCGTTGAAGCGCAGCTCGATGCCGCGATGGACCATCGCCTGCCGCTTCATGCGCTCGCCCACGCCGGTCTCAATGAGAAGATCCGCGGTGCCCTGTTCGAGCACGCCCGCGCGCACGCGCGTCTCGACGTGCTCCCGGCTGCGCGCCTCGATGACCACGGACGAGATGCCTTCCAGGTCGAGGAGGTGAGCGAGCATCAGGCCGGCGGGACCGGCGCCCACAATGCCGATCTGCGTGCGCATGGCGCGGCTCATGTGCGGGTCTGCTCCAGCTCCTCGGCGGCGATCTGGAACGCCATATTGGCTGCGGGAACGCCGGCATAGATGGCGGACTGCAGAAGCACTTCCTTCAGGTCGCACGGTTCGAGCTCATGCGCGAGGCCCGTGCGGACGTGCATCCGAAACTCTTCCCATCGGCCGAGGGCGACCAGGGTGGCGAGCACCAGCAGGCGCCGCGTGCGGGGCATCAGGCCAGGGCGCGTCCAGATGGTTCCCCAGGCGTAGCGCGTAATGAGGTCCTGGAAGTCGCGGTTGAAACCGGTGGTGCGCGCGATGGCGCGGTCCACGTGAGCATCGCCCAGAACGGCGCGGCGCACGGCGAACCCGGTTTGCAGGCGGTCGGCGGGATCGGGCAGAAGAAATTCGAGCAGGGCGGCGCTGAACGAGCGGGGCCGTCCGATGTTCAGCAGGTGGGCGGCTGGAAGACGAACGGCGCGCGCGCCGGCAATGCACTGCGCCAGCAGATCGCCATTGCCCGTCCAGGGAGTGGAAGCATCGCGATCACCCGCGAGGACGAGGGTGGGCACGCGAATTTCGGCCAGCAGCTCGCGCTGGTCCATGTCGCGGATGGCGGCGCAGCATCCGGCGTATCCATCGGGATTGGTGGCCAGCAGAGTGCTGCGCGTCGAGGCGATGGGCGGCGAATTGGCGGCCAGCAATTCCGGCGTGAAGAAACGGCCCATCACAGCGTCCGCAATCGCGGCCATGCCGCCGCTCAGAACGGCTTTGCGGCGCTCCTCCATTAGCGACGGATTGTTCAATCGAGCGGACGTGGCCGCGAGGACGAGGTGCGTGAGGCGATCGCCGGCGCGGGCGCCCAGCCACTGGCCGATCATGCCGCCGAGCGAGAGGCCGCAGAAAGCAAATCGGCCGATGCCCGCCCGATCGACGATGGCCAGCACGTCGCGCGCGAGTTGTTCGATGCTGTACTCGCCGGGAGGCGCGTCCGACGCGCCATGGCCGCGGATGTCGTAGCGAAGGATGCGGAAGTGCGGCAGAAGCGCGGGGACTTGCAGATCCCACTGGCCGTGATCGACGCCGAGCGAGTGCGAGAACACGAGCGCGGGACGGTCCTCGAGGCCCTCGAGGCGGTAGTACAGGCGGGTTCCATCAAGATTGGCAAAAGGCAAGAGAATGGCACCTCACTCACTGGATTCGAGCAATTGTTTCCGGAAGATCTCGGCCGACCCCAGGTACTGCTCGGGGGAATCGAGACCCTCGATCTGGGCAGGCGTCAGGACGCGCACCGCCTCCGGGATTTCCGTCAGGACTTCCTTCAGCTTGCGGCCGGTCTCGATGCTGTGGCGGGTGGCCTGCTCGAGAATCGTGTGCGCGACATCGCGGCCCAGGGCCGAGCCGAGCAGCATGACGGCGCGCTCGGCGAAGATGACGCCGTGGGTGGCCTCGAGGTTCTCGCGCATGCGCCGCGGATCGACGGCGAGCCCCTCGGCAACCTCGCGCATGGAGGCAATCGCCAGGCCGGTGTCCTGGACCACGCGCGCGAGGGTGGCCCACTCGGCCTGCCAGCCGCCCGCGGCGCGTTCGTGCTCCTGAGCCATACCGAAGAGAAACGACGACACGTATCCCGGCACGCGAGCGGCGGCGGCCAGCGTAAGCGAACAGCCGGTGGGATTGCGTTTGTGCGGCATGGTGGAGGAGCCGCCGCGGCCTTCGCCCGCCGGTTCGGCGCCTTCCGCCACTTCGTTCTGCATCAGCAGCGCGATGTCGCGGGCCATTTTTGCCAGGCTTCCGACGTAGACCCCGCAGGCGCACACCAAGGCCGCGAGGCGATCGCGATGGGTATGCCAGGGAGCGGCGGGGAGCTTCAGGCGAAGCTCGGCGGCGAGGGCGCGGCCGACCACGATTCCGTTTTCTCCCAAAGCCGCGAGCGTCCCGCTGGCGCCTCCGAACTGAAGCATGCGCGCCTCTTCAAAGCGCGACTCGACGCGTTTCCAACCGCGGACCGCCGCGCCGAACCATCCGGCAGCCTTCAGTCCGAAGGTGACCGGAGGCGCGGCTTGCAACAACGTTCGCCCGAGCATGATGGCGCCGGCATACTGGTCGGATAGTCGCTGCAGCGCGCGTTGCAGTCTCTGGTGATCGGCGGCCAGGATGGCGCGGGAGCGATCGAGCAGCAGCACGATGGCGGTGTCGGCGACGTCCTGGCTGGTGGCGCCCCAGTGCACGAAGCGGGCGCTTTCGTCGCTCACGGCGCGCACGTGATCGGTAAGGGCTTTGACCAGGGGGATGGCGGGCGTTCCCGCGCGCAGGGCCTTTTCGGCAAGGCTGGCGACGTCGAAGCCGTCGGGGATGGCGGCCGCGGCAATGGCATCCGCCGCGGATTCAGGGATGACGCCCACGCCGGCCTCCGCGGCGGCGAGGCCTGCCTCGAACTGGAGCATGGCGCGCAGCACCGAGCCGTCCGAAAAGACTTCGGCCAATTCGGGCGTAGTAGCGAGGCTTTCGATCAGGCGCATGGGTTCAACCGCTCCGAACCATAGGGTACCCCGGTCGCGGCTCCGTTGGAAGGCCGGGTGCGCTTGAACCCTGCGGCCCTGTTGCCGCATACTGGGTGAGACGGCCACTTTATGGACGACGAGCTAAGGCAACAGTTTCAGGCGCTCTCTACGCTGGTCGAGAGCGTGAAGGAATCCCTCGAACGGGAAATTGATGGCGTGAAGGTATCCCTGGAACGGCAAATTGAGAGCGTGAAGGATTCCCTCGAGCGGCAGATTGGAGGCCTGAGCCAGTCGGTACAGCGCATGGAAGCCCGGCTGGACAAGATCGCCGCCGGCGCGCATTACGTCACCCGGCTGGTGGAGTGGTCCGAAGCGCAGGACGCTTTCCAGCGGGACCTCCTGCGCCGCGTGCAGGTCCTGGAGTCCCGGCTGGACAAGATGCAGGGTTAAGCACCGGACTATCAGGCATCGAAGAAGACTGTTTCGCTCTCGCCGCTGAGGTAAATATCGAAGTTCCACACTCCGGGGATATTCGCGTCGGGCCGGGCCAGGAGCGTCTCGCGGCGATCCGCGGGGACCAGCGCCAGAATTGCATCGTCTTCATTGGCCGGATCGCCGGCAAAGTAAATGCGCGTGAACAGGTGCCACAGGACGCCGCGCGCGAATACATTGACATTGATGTGCGGAGCCTGCAGCGCGCCGCTCAATCCGGGGACGCGACCCGGACGCACGGTTTCGAAACGGCACGCACCACAATTATCGGTGGCCAGCCGGCCGAAACCGCAGAAGGCGGGATCCGGTGCGGTTGCCTGGGTATCATCGGGATGGTGGTACTTGCCGCCGGCATCGGCTTGCCACAGCTCGATCATGGCGTCCGGGACCGGCTGGCCGTCGCCATCGAACACGCGCACCTCCAGGTGAAGGCGCTCGCCGCGCGCGCCTTCGCGCGCCATCGATCCGAGTGCCGCGTTGGCGGTGAGGGCGAAGTCGAAAAATGGGCCGACGGTTTGGGAGGGATAGGCAACGAGCATGGGTTACTCCTCGAATGGCGTGGCGGCGCGGCCGCGGAGCACGATGTCCCAACGATACCCGAGGGCCCACAATTCCTCAGTCGTGTCGAGATCGAAACGGGCGATCAGGCGCTGCTGCGCCTGGGGCTCGCGGATGGATTGCAGGATGGGGTCGTAGGGGAACAGCGGGTCATCCGGAAAATACATCTGGGTGACCAGGCGGGTGACGAAGGCCGGACCGAACAGCGAAAAGTGAATGTGCGCGGGCCGCCAGGCATTGCTGTGATTGCGCCAGGGGTACGCGCCGGGCTTGATGGTCACGAAGCGGTAGCGGCCGTCCGCATCGGTAATGGCGCGCCCGGCGCCCGTGAAGTTCGGATCGACCGGCGCGGGATGGTTGTCAACGTGGTGCCGGTATCGGCCTCCGGCGTTGGCTTGCCAGATCTCGATCAGGCTGTTGGACACCGAGCGCCCGTCTTCGTCGAGCACCCGGCCGGCGACGATGATGCGCTGGCCGAGCGGCTCGCCCGGGTGCTGGCGCGTCAGATCGTTATCGGTGTCGCCGATCGGGTTGTGGCCGTACAAGGGGCCGGTGACTTCCGAGAGAGTCTGCGGAATTTGAATGAGCGGCTTTCGCGGATTCCGCTGTAGTGTCGATCGGTACGCCTCATGGAGGCGCTCGGGTTGGCTGCCCGGAGCGAGTCTTCGATATGGGGTCAATTCCTCTCCACCTTTTCCTTGGCTGCCGCGGACCCATGGGCGCGAGCGGTGCGCGCCTGGAGGTCCCGCAGGATTTCCAATTCCATGGCCGACGGCGTCGTCGTCTCTTCCATTCCTTCCGCAAACCGGATCTCCCACCCGGTGTTCCTGCGAACCTCGTCGCGGGTCACGCCGGGATTGAGCGAGGCCACCAGGAACTCGTTGGTTTCCGGGTCGGGCCGCATGGTGCAGAGATCCGTCACGATCAGGACCGGCCCCTTGGTGGGGATTCCGAGCGCGCGCCGTTCGCGGCCCGTCCTGCCGTGCCCGAGGGTGGTCACAAAGTCGATGGTCTCGACGAACGTGCGGGGGTTCTGCGGCATTACGATGAAGATCTGCCCGCAACTGGTTCCAATCTCCGATGCGCCGCCGCTGCCCGGCAGCCGCACCTTCGGTCTGGAATACGGGCCAATGACGGTGCTGTTCAAGTTGCCGAAGCGATCCACTTGCGCGCCGCCGAGAAACCCGATGGAGATTCTGCCGCCCTGCAGCCAATAGCGGAAGACCTCGGGGACCGAGACGGTGGTTAGCGCCGTCTCGCACAGCTCTCCGTCGCCGATGGAAAGCGGGAGCACCTCGGGCCGGGTCTCGAGCGTCCCGGATTCATAGATGAGGGTGATCTGGGGGGCATGGCTCAGGCGCGCCAAGTTGCAGGCGGCCGAGGGCAGCCCGATGCCGACGAAACAGACGTCGCGGTTGCCGAGCGCGCGGGCGGCAGCGACGGTCATCATCTCGGAGGGCGTGTAGGTCATGGCAAGCGTACCCGGGCGGCGAAATCCTCCGGCGCGCGCGCCAGAACATTTTCGCCCATCCAGGCCAAGAACCGGTCTCGATCTCGGGAGATTTCGTCCCACTCCATGTAGAACGAATTATCGCGCGAGTAATACCCGTGCGCATAGGAGGGATGCGCGCCGCCGGGAACGGCGGCTACCGCCGAGAGTGTCCAACCCGGCAGAATGACAGCGTTCGCGTGGCCGGGCGACAGTTCGTCCACAATTTCCTCCACGGTGGCGATGGCCCGCCGGGCCGCCAGCACGGCCTCCTTCTGCACACCGATGATGCCATCCAAAAGGACGTTGCCGGCGCGGTCCGCCTTCTGCGCATGAATGATGGCGACGTCCGGGCGCAGGGCGGGGATGCAGGCGAGCTCCTCGCCGGTGAAAGGGCAGGCGATGAAGCGGATTCGGGGATTCACGCGGGGCAGGTCGGTGCCGCGGTACCCGCGGAAGAGCGCGCACGGCATTCCGGCGGCGCCGCTTCGTAGGCATTGGCCATGGCGGCGTGGCTGTGCTCTTCGATCTCCAACGTATGTGGCCAACCGCGCTCGACGGCATCGCGCAGGCGGTGAAGCGAGCCCACCCCCGGGTTGCCTCCCCACGAGAAGATGAGCTTGCGCGCCGCACCCATGCCGATCATCTGGTCGTAGAGGAGATCCGGAGTCATGCGGATGAGGGTCAGATCGCGCAGGCCCTGGCGGATCGTCTCGTGGCCGGCCGCGT
>Ga0116223_10001135_pt1 | contig 28364 bp, 27 predicted proteins | sample Sb_taG_3_FD_90092 | JGI IMG/M metagenome (GOLD analysis project Ga0116223, IMG submission 90092) | Peat soil microbial communities from Weissenstadt, Germany - Sb_50d_a_PC metaG | ecosystem: Environmental > Terrestrial > Soil > Wetlands > Peat | place: Germany: Weissenstadt | collected 2010-09-21 | reverse complement strand
TGTTGTCCTTGGCCGCTTTCGCCTTCTTCAGCATCGCCTTCAGGACATCGCAAACGTCCTTCCCCGTGCGCGCGGCCTCCTTACTTAGCCTCTTCGGTGATCTCGTTTTCGCCTTTTTCGGGTGCTTTCGTCACACCGCACCTGTGACATCGACACTTTCCCCACCACCTGGTCGGTCAGTGTATCGACGTCTGTCGAAGTGACCAAGCTGGACGTCGAAAAAAGGTCGGGAGTCGTTTCCGACAATTCGGCGTGGAAACGACTTCTAATCCCTCGACCCCTTTCCCGGCTGCCTTATTCCTTCCCGCGCGCCCGTCGCCGGCCTGTGACGAGGGCAAGACTTACGCGCCCTGGACGTTCAACTCCTCCGCGAGGAGTCTCCGAGCCACTTCGATGGCGGCCGCGGGGACCGCCGCAGTCAGGCCGGGCACCGACAGCCCATGCACCGCGCCCGTGCGATAGCGCATCGTCTCGTCCAGGCGGTCAAATTCCTCGCGGCTCAGCAGCCCTTGCGAGTAGAGGGAGCGGATCAGGAACGTGGGCGCGGTCGTCTTGATCTTGAGCCCCGCGTTCCGGGCGGTGCGCCGCATCGTAGCTTCCAGCGCGGACCAGGCGAGGACGCAGGACACCAGCAACTCCCCGACCTCGGCCATTGTCTCCGCATGCCGGAGTTGCTCTTCGATCTGGTCCCTGCGGAGTTCGGCACCGTTCTCGATCTTCGCGAGGGGGTCTGTCGCGCCCAGCACCATCAGATCGACCCGCCAACCCCCCTGGGTCGCAGCCTCGACGAGGCGAATGAGGTCCCGATCCTTGGCAAGGTCCTCCCGGGTCTCCTTCACCTGCACGATGACCCGTTCGTCTCCTTGCGTCGCGATCAGGTCCACGGGGTATCCCCCCACGAACGAAGGGAGTTGGTCGCCGGTCGGCCGGACAAGCACCCGGTACCCTTCTGCCTCGTAGGTCTGAGCGGCCGGCAACAGAGCTTCTTCTGGGATCATGGCTGTCACTTCGGCAATTGGGTTTCGGCCGGTGCGTCCTCGATCCTGACGTAGACGAATTCGTCACCGGCATTGAACGCTTCCAGCAGTACCATCGACACCCATCGGATGTGAAAGCGGTCGTCGATGCTGGACTGCACGTGATGCGAATGGCGGATCTGCTTGTCGTCCGCGTAGACCAGGCCGTTCAGGGCGTCACGGATCGGCTTGACCATGTTGTCGTCGTCCAGCGGTGGAGCCGCACCGGCGTAGAAATTCATGATCGTGCATTTGATGAGCGTGGTGAGGGGCGGTTGCGTCCACACCTTCGCGGCCTCCGCCTGCACTTGCGCCTTCCAGCTCTGGAGAAGGGCCTTGTTGCCCGACTGATGCGAGATGGGGGGGCCCGGCACCGTGAACTCGACGACAGGCATCCCCATTGACTCCTGTGGCCCCCCTCCCGTCGGCTCAGCACGACGGCGGTCTGTAACTCGGTATGTTATCGCAGGACAGCGGCAGCGACAAGGCGGGTGCTCGAATCGCGCCTGCTTCTCCCGCCCGCTGCCCCTCACCGTCGAAGAAGAAAAGCTGTTGGATGGGCAAACCGAGCGCTTCCGCTGGCCGTCCCAGACGCGGGTGCCGGGGCGCGACAGTAGTGTCACGCGAGGCGTGTCGGGGGTGCAACTCCCGCGTCGGGGAGTACGGCGTGGCATGATAATTCGCCACGGGCCAATTGTAGCTCACAACCGCGAGCGATGGGGGGCAGCCGGACGATCCCGAGGTTAGAACATCTCGATACGCGTCACGGCGATGTGGCCACGGAAACAGACGTCCACGTCGGCGCCGGGGGCGCGGCGGCGGTTGTGGTAGTCGCCGGCGTAGTGCCACAGGTCGCCGTCGCGGCGGAAGTCGAGCGGCAGCGGCGCCGGGTCGAGGGGACAGAAGACCACGTCGGGATCCGCCGCGCCCGGCTCCGGGTGAGGCAGGTTGACGTTCCAGAAGAGGCCTGGTTGCCGGGGGCGAGTCGTCAGGTCGCGCAGCAGCGCTTCGACCCAGCGGGCGGCGCGCGGCCAGTCGAACTCCTGGCCGCGCTTCTTGTAGTGCGAGACGGCGATACCGGGGACGCCGTGCAGGACCGCCTCGCGCACGGCGGCGACGGTGCCGGAGTGGTAGACGTCGGCGCCGAGGTTGCCGCCGGCGTTGATGCCCGCGAGGACCCAGGCCGCGTCGGCGGCGAGGTCGTGCAGGGCGACCCGGACACAGTCGGCGGGGGTGCCCTCGACGGCGAAGCCCGACGGCCGCCGCCACACCCGGATCGGCCCGTCCGTGGTGACGCGATGGCCGCAGCCGGAATGGCCGACGGCGGGGGCGACGACCACCGGCTCGCCGAGCGGTTGCGCTGCGGCGAGCAGGGCCTGGAGGCCGGGGGCGTCGATGCCGTCGTCGTTGGTCAGGAGGAGTCGCATCGTGTTCCGAAGCCTGTTTCTCGGTTACCAGGGGATAATCTCACCCCGACCCCGATCGATCTTTTCTCCCGGCAACTCATAACAGGCCATCTCGTTGTGATTCCGCACCAAGACGAACCCTTGCGAGAGGGCCGGCGGGTTCCACGTCTTTCCTTCGAGGGCCGGGAACTTACCCAGCTCACGATGACCCTCCGGCGTCGCCTCGACCAGGACGAGATCCCCCGACTCCGAGAGAACGAGGATGTGCCTGTCGGCCATGAGGATCTGGCCGTGGCCGTAGCGGCCGTCCTTCCATTTGCGCTCACCGGTCTTTGCGTCGAGGCAAACGAGAATGCCCTCGTCCAGCCCGTACAGGTAGCCTTCGCGATACACTGGGCTGGTGAACTTGCAGCGCATCAGCTTGTTCTGCCACAACACTTCGGGCTTGTCGTCCTTTTTGATGCGGAGCATGGCGCAGCCGACGTCGTAGCCCGACGAGATGAAGACCCGGTCCTCGTCGAGGACGAGCGGCTGAGCGACGTTGATGAGCTGGGGCGGCATCGCGACCCAGGGGTGGTGCCAGAATTCCTTGCCCGCCTTCGGGTCGTAGCCGGTCAGCCCGTCGCCGTCGAAGACCAGGAGTTGCTCGGTGCCGCACAACATCCCGATCACCGGGGAACTGTACGCGCCGCGGTGGTCGCCGAAGGCCCGCAGCTCCTTGCCGCTCCGGGCGTCGTAGACAATGACGGCACGCCCCTTCGCCCCTTCCGCCTGAACGCCGGGGGCAACGATGACCTCGCTGTGAAACTGCTCCACGTCTTGGGCAACAAAGTTAGAGAACCACAGAGGCGATGCCGCCATCCCCCAGGGCAAATTGGCGTTGTCCTTGAGGACGTCGATCACCCCGGGCCAATCCAGCTGGCCGGTCTCGAGGTCAACGGACAGGAGTTTGCCGGTGGCGCCCAGGGTGACGACGTGGGGGCGGGTCCGTTTTTCCTGATCCCAATAAGAACAGATTAGGGGCGTGGCGCGCGGGCCGGGCCCCCCGAGTGTCTCCTTGAAGTGGGCCGGGTAGGAATGGACCCACAACTCGCGTCCGGTCTCCACGTCGTAGCAAGCCACCACCTCCTTACCGCGACGCTGTTCGATAGTGGCGGCGCGCTTCCCGTCCACCACGAAGCCCGCGTAGCCGCCGCCGACCGGCTGGCGCCAGAGCATCTTCGGCGGCTCGGCTTGCCAGTCCTCCCGCAGTTTCACGTCGTCTACCAGGCCATTTCGGCGGTTGCCGAAGAACCCCGAGAACCAAGGGGGGTAGGCGTCAGGAGCGGATGAGTCCGGAGTGCGCGCCGGAGTCGCCGCCTGCTTCTGCCGATGCTCCTCCAGAAGATCGTCGTGCGTCTTGTCCCACCAGAAGGTGAAGACCGGGAACATGTCGCCGCTGTAGTTGACTTCGCGGACGCTGAGGGCAAGGAAGGCAATCACGGCGGCGAACAGGGTCACGGGGGCGAAGCGCACCCAGCGCGGCAAGCGCGACAGGAACAGCAGCCAGAACGCCAGCAGCACCAGCGCGCCCCCCGTCAGCGGCACCAGCGTCAAGAAGCGATGGCCGTGGTCCCAGTCCGAGGGCCAGTACCACACGGCGGCAGCGGCCAGCGGGGCGGCGATCAGCACCAGCAGCGGGAACCAGAGGCGAGAGGAGGGGCGCGGCACGGCGGCGGTAGACATCAGCGGTCTCCTGCGAAGGCGGACGCGATCATTATAGGGTCGCAGGATCGATTCATGTCATTCTTCCGATACCGCGAGCGCGAAACGGCCAGCGGCGCGGGACGAACTGGTCTTGGCGATGGGCGCGCCTGCGGTTTACACTCGGCGTACATAGAAGGGAGGCGCCATGCGTCGGATCATCCTCACCGTGCTGCCCGTGCTGAGCCTGCTGGCCCCTGCCTGCGACGACTACCGCGGCCCGCGCCTGGCCATGGCCACCAACCCGGGCGGCACTGCCGCGGCGGTTCGGGCCCCCGGAGGGGCGCCGGTCGCGCGCAAGGGGCCGACCGTCTACGGCGGCAAAACGGCGGACCAGTGGGCTCAGCTCCTTCAGGGCCACAACCGCGAGGAGGCCGTCGAGGCTGCCCGCGCCCTGCACGTGCTGGGCCGCGAAGGGCGGGAGCACCTCTTCCGGGGGCTCGATTGCCCTCACTGCGAGACACGGCGGCTGTGCCTGGAGACCTTGACCATCGCCGATTTCAAGAAGATGAGCGAGCCCGGGCGGCAGAAGCTCGTTGCGCTCGCCGGCGATCGGGACGACGTGCGCATCCGCGAGCGCGCCGCCTTTCTCCTGACGCAGTGGCACGGCTCCATCCCGGCCCCGTGACGTCACTCCCGGGCGCCGTCCGGCCAGAAGCCGAACAGGACGAGGGCCCCGACAAGGGCGGCGATCCCCGCGGCGACCGCGAAGACCGGCGGCAGCGCCCCGTCCGTGGCGGAGCGAATCCATCCCGCCAACACGTTGCCGGCGAGCATTCCCAGGGCGTTGGTGGCCGTCAGCAGGGCCTGGGAGCTGGTGCGCAGGTCGCCGCGCGCCCGGCTGTTGACGTATACCTGCCCCGCCACGAGGTAACAGCACACCACCACGCCCCACCCCCCCAGCGCCGGCACCGCCAGGGCGACCGACCGGGCCAGTGTCAATGCGCTCAGGCTGGCGGACCAGACCGCCAGCCCGAGGAGCATCGTCCGCCGCGTCTCCAGCCGCGTCAGCAGCATCGGCAGCAGGGCGAGCGAGAGCACCTCCGTGCTCTGCGAGACTGTCTGGGCGGGGGCGATCCAGCGGTCGGGGACGCCGAGGTCCGCCAGGCGCAGCGGCGCCACCTGCGAGAAGACGGCACCCGTGAGCGACGCCCCCAGGCTGCCGGCGGCGAAGACGAGGAAATTGCGGTCGCCAAGGAGGCGGGCCGCGGCGAGCGGAGCCAGGGGGGCGCCGAGGCGGTGCTGCGGCGGCGTGTGCGGGAGCGTCAGGGCGTACCCGGCCAGGGCGAAGGAAAGGGCCGCCGCCAGGCGGATCGAGTCGTCTAATTGGCCCTCCGGCGAGTCGGGCCGCAGCCAGGCTCGCAGGGGATCCGCCCAGGACGGGTTGGCCAGCCAGTAGCCGAACATCCAGCTCGCCGCCACCCAGCCGAGCGTGCCCCACAGGCGCACCCGGCCGTAGCCGCGCTCCAGGTCGGCCAGGTGGGTGAGAGTGATCGTGGTGCCGAGCGTGATCGCCGGGGCCATCAGCAGCCAGACGGCCAAAGTGACGACGAAGACGGCTGCCGGCGTCGCGAGGCCGGCCAGGAGCCACAGCAGTAGGCCCGAAGCAACGGCGCAGACGAAGAGGCAGCGCTCGGCCGAGGCCCAGCGATCCGCGACCTGCCCCGCGATCAGGGAGCCGATCAGGTTGCCGAGCGCCGGCGTGGCGCAAACCCAGGCGACTTCGGAGGGTGAGAATTTCAGGTGGTCGAGGTGGCGGCTGAACATCGGCAGCATCGCCCCGGCCGGGGCGTACTGCAGGAACATCAGCAGGGACAGGCGCCAGCGCATGGGAGATGTTTAGCCGCCGCCCTCGGTGCGGCGCTCTTGCGTGCCGAGCGCACCTAGTGACCGCATTTATGCGGTCGCGGGCCGGTGGGACCCGATAAATCGGGTCACTACCAGCGCCGCACCGTGGGCGGCGGCTAAACGGGGGCGGCCCGTTACTTCGCCTTCGGCGTGATCTTGACGTTGCGGAAGGCGACGGGGCCGTGATCGCCCTGGAACAGTAGCGGGCCGGTTTCGACTTCCTTGCTGCTCAACTCGCTGCCGGTCGGCTTCGGCGCCTCGACGTCCTCGTGGATCACCTCGTCGTTGAGCGTCACCTTGAGGAACTTGGCGTTGGCGGTCTTCTTGCCGTCCTCGAAGCGCGGCGCCTGGAAATTGATGACGAACTTCTGCCACTCGCCGGCCTTCTTGCAGGCGTTCTTTTTCGGGGCGGCGGTGTTGTAGATGCCGCCCATGTCGCTGGCGCTGACCTTGTCCTTGCCGAAGCTGTCGAGCACTTGCACCTCGTACTCGCCCATGAGGTAGACGCCGGAGTTGGACCCCTTGGGGATCATCAGTTCGACCTCGACGGTGCAGTCGCCGAACTTCTCTTCGGTGTAGATGTCGCAACCGTGCTCGCCGACCTTGAGGTCGTTGACCAGCTCGTGCGGCTTTTTATCCTCGGGAATCAGCACGCTCAGCTGGCGCGGTTCCTTCTCGTCGAGAGAGGCCACGCCGACGATCCAGTGACTGTTCTTCTCGTTGCGGAGTTTCCAGCCCTTAAGGTCCAGACCATTGAAGGGCTTGACGGTCTTGCCCTTGTCCTCCTCGGCGGCGTTGCCGGGGACGAAGGCGGCCAGCGCCAGGGCCAGCCCGGCGAGGGCGCAGGTTGCGACGCGCGGCATGACGGTCCTCCTACAGGCGAGCCAGGTGAGCGCGGGAACGGGGCCGGGGGTCGGCTCGGGAGGGAAGGAAGTTCCCGCGGCGGGGCAATTCTAGCGGGGCGACCGGGCGCGCGGCCACCTAAAAAAGGACTCCGTCAAGTATCAGGATGCCCGCGAGGATACCCGGACATCCAGGGTTTGGTACACTGGTCCTTGTCGGTTTCGGGCCGAAACTCGCGCGGCAGGGCGCAGCCTGTCCTGCGCGCGGACCCTTCTTCGCGGGAGCTGCTGATGTCGCGTCAACTCCTCATCCCCCTTCTCCTGGTGCTGGCGGGTTGTACCGGCACGACGATCAACTCGGGGCCGGCGACGAGCGCCCCCGAGAAGTCCGGCTCCGGCAAAAGTACGGCCGCGGAGGGGGCCACGCCGAAGTCGTCCCCCAAGGACAGCGGGCCCCGCGGCCCCGAGCAGCTCCAGGCGCTCATCGCCGACCTGCGCGACCCCGACGACGCCCGGCGCGTGCGCGCGGCGAAGGAGCTGCGGCAGTGGGGGAAGGCGGCCGAGGCGGCGGCCCGGCCGCTCGCCGCGGTCATCGCCACGCCCGGGGCGGAGCCGCGCGAGGCGGCCCTCGAGGCGCTCGCGGCCATTTTCCCCGACCTCGCCGCCGACCTGCACGCCCTGGTCGCCGACGAGGACCCGGCGACGCGAATTGCCGCCGAAAAACACCTGGCGGGGCGGGCCCCCGAGGCCGGCAAGCCGCACCCGGCCACGCCGTTCGTCCCGATCATCGACTGGCGCATCGCGGGGCTCCCCACGGAGGCGCGAAAGCCGAACGTGGGTTACGCCCTCGCCGGGGAGGAGTACGCCGCCCTGGTTCCGCTCCTCCTCAAGGCGGGGATAGACCCCGAAGGCTTCAAGGCGATTGTGGCCTGTGCGAAGGTCAACCCGGAAGGGGGAAAGGCCCTGTGGGAGCCGGCGCAGTTGACCCTCTGCGAACTCGCCAAGGACGCGGCGCTGCGCAAGGAGGCCCTGACCGCCCTCGACTCGTCCCTCTCCAGCCGGACGTCGGTCGCCACCCTCCGCGCCGTCGGCGACCTCGGCGCGGACGCGAAAAGCCTGGCCCCCTTGCTGGAGACGCTAACGGCCGACCGAGACGAGAACGTCCGCAAGGCGGCCGCCGAGGCGCTGAAGAAGGTCAAGGGGTAGGGCGCGGAATGGAGTTAATGAATCTCCTCTAAGAGGTATTTTCGGGTCAGGGCGCCCACGGGACACGGGCCGGAGCTGTGGCGGTCGGTCATGCCCGGCGCCCCATCACCTCCCCTTCGCCAGTTCGGCCAGCGTCACCCGGGCCATCCGCTCACGCACCATCGCCGCCACGTCGTCGCACACGGCCTGCAACCGCTTGTCCAGCGGCGTCACACCGGCTTTGCCCACGGGCTCCGCCAGGCTGCGCACCGAACCGTCCACGGCCTCGACGACTTCGAGCAGGGTGATGTCCTTCGGCGCGCGGCCGAGGCGGTAGCCGCCGTTCGGACCTTTGAGGGAGCGCAGCACGCCGCTGTCCACCAGGGGCTTGAGGACCTTGAGCAGGAACCGCTCGGGGATGCCCTCGGCCTTGGCGATTTCGTGCGAGGGGACGGGGTCGGCCGGTTTCTCGCGGGCGAGGTAGGCGAGGGTAGTCAGGGCGTAACTGCTGGCGCGGGTCAACTTCATCGGGTCACCTTTGGTCGGGGGATGATGCGGCACGGCTGCGCTGACAGGCCGCGCGGCGGGTCGCTTCACTTCGTTTTACTGACCGTCCCGGATTGGGGCTGGTTCAAACGCGGGTCGCGCTCTGCCCGTGCCCGGTCTGGAATCGGGCACGGGCACGGGCACGGGCACGGGCAGAGCGCGACCCGCGTTTGAACCAGCCCGGCATGACTCTCGAATACATCGCCCTGCCGGTCGATCACCCGATCAATCGAGAGAATGGGACGTGCCTGGCCGCGAGGATCGAGGGAAGGAGCAGCATCGCGAGGTGTGGCCTCCTCGTCCACTTCACGGCTCCCGCCGACCCACATCTGCGAGTGGCAGTTCATGCAGATCTCGGTCGAGGGGAAGCCGGCGAAGTCCGGCTCCGCGCAACTCGGTCCCCGGAGGCCGCCACGTCTTTCGCCTGGCCGCGACCCCATCGGCCATTACACTGACAAGACTCTCCCGAGGACGATCCGAGTCATCCCACCGGGTTCATCCATGCTGAAGTACGCATTCAAGGAATGGGCGGTGATCTGCCGGGCGCTGGCCGAAGGGCGACAGGCGCTGATCCTGCGCAAAGGGGGCGTCGCCGAGAAGGGCGGCGACTTCGCGGTGGAGCACACGCGCTTCTGGCTTTTCCCGACCTACCTGCACCAGAAGGCGGAGGCGCTCAAGCCGGAGGCGCTGCCGCTGCTGCAAGCGGTCGAGGCCGACCGGCCGCTCGCCGGCACGGTGCGGCTGTCGCACTTCGCCGAGGTCGGCGGGGTCTATCACGTCCACGACGTCGTCGGCGCCCTGAAGATCGACCCGCTGCACCTGTGGTCGCCCGAGACGGTCACGGCGCGCTTCGAGTATCGGGCGCCCGGGCTGTTCGTGCTGCCGCTGCGCGTCTACCGCATACCGGAGACGTTGGAGATTCCCGACACGGCTTATTACGCGGGCTGCAAGAGCTGGGTGGAGCTGGAGAAAGAGCTGCCGACGGCGGGGGCGGCGCCGGTGCTCGACGACGACGCCTTCCGCGACGTGATGCGGATGCTCGACCTGCTGCTGCAGCCGACGGCGTTGGTTTAGAAACTGTAACACAAAGGACTTCGCCGCTTGCGGCTTCGCAAACTTTCCTGCGAAGCCGCAAGCGGCAAGAGAGTTTTTGATACAGTTTCTTAGCCGTTGGCGGCCCCTCCCGCGCGCGCTCGAAGTTGCTCGGCGACCCAGGCCGCGTCTTCGGCGCCGAGCGGTGGGGTGAGGGTTTTGGAGTAGTTGATGCTCTGGTCGTAACTCGCGCGCTGGTAGACCGCTTCGATCATCGGCTGGAGGTCGAGAGGAATGTCTGGGTGCGGATCGTCCAGGGGGATCGAGATCGGCGGCAACGGGTGCCGGAAGCCAGCGGGCCAGACCGAGCAATAGGGCGCCCGCCTCCTGCGAGAAACCAGGAGATAGTAGGGACTCTTGGGCCAGGGGGTGACCATCGGCATGCGCCGGCCGCCGCGCAGCAGGTCAATCTCGACGAAGTGGGCCGACCCCAGCAACAGTGCTTGCCTCTTCCGCAGATACAGGTCCCAGCCCTCGGTGCCCGGTCGCTTGTTCGACGGGGACAGGACCTCCACGCACGTCACCAGCCGCTCTTCTGACTCGGCGTCGAAGATCTCGATGAAGTTCTCCCGGAAGCGCTCGTCGATGAAGGCGAGCATCTGGATGGGGCCGCTGCCCGTCGCTGGCTCGGCCAGCGCTGTCGCGGCCGCAGCGGACTGCGCCGGGGCTGGGGTAGACGAACGAACGTTGACGTCGGGGAGGAAGGGGCTGGTTTCCTTCCCCTCCGTCCCCGCCAGCACGACGTAGCTGCGTACCTCCGTTCGCACGAAGTAACTAGCCGGCAGGGCGGCGGCGACGGCGCGCTTGATCTCGCTGATCAGGTCGTCATGAAAGTCGGGCCACAGGCCGCGCTCCTCGATGTACGGGTCCATGCCGGGGAACGGCGACTTCATCGGCGGCTCCTCCGCGAGGTACGGGCGCATCTCGGCTGGAGATTACCGCCGAGGCGGTCGGGTGACCAGCGCAGTTTCCGTCAACTCCGCGTGGCGCGCGCACCGGAGAGTTCGCCCTCCCGTTCGCAGGTCCGGTCGGATTGTAGCAACCCGGACGGGGCTCACGACCGGCACCGCGGGGCGTCGGAAGAAAATTCCACTCTGCCTCTTGCAACGGAGGCGCCGTCCTGTCACACTTTAGCAGTTTTCGCGGGAAGAATACCCCTGACGTTCGGCCGCGACTTGGCGTGCGGGACGGATTCTGCTGTCCCCCCTTCCGAGCGGGACCTATAGTTGCTAAGTTGAGTCATTGGCACTAACGCGGCATGCCCTTCCGCGGCCGCGAAAGGCGGGCCGATGCCGGCACCGACTACCACCGACGAATTCCTCGACCTGGTGCGCAAGAGCGGGGTCGTCGAGGACAAGCGCCTCGACGCCTACCTGGCCAGACTGCGCGCCGCCGGCCCCATTACCCCCGAGCCGGCCAAGTTCGCCGGCTTCCTGGTCCGCGACGGCATCCTCACCCACTTCCAGGCCGAACAGGTCCTCCAGGGCAAGTGGCGCCGCTTCACCATCGGCAAGTACAAGGTCCTCGAGCGCCTCGGCTCCGGCGGCATGGGCAGCGTCTACCTGTGCGAACACAAGCTCATGCGGCGGCGCGTCGCCGTCAAGGTGCTGCCGACCGCCAAGGCCGACGACCCCTCTTCGCTGGAGCGTTTCTACCGCGAAGCCCGCGCCGTCGCCGCCCTCGATCACCCCAACATCGTCCGCGCGTACGACATCGACCAGGACGACAAGCTGCACTTCCTGGTCATGGAGTACGTGGACGGCAGCAGCCTGCAGGAGATCATCAAGAAGGTCGGGCCGATGGACGTCACCCGTGCCGCCCACTACATGCGGCAGTCGGCCCTCGGGTTGCAGCACGCCCACGAGAGCGCCGGGCTGGTCCACCGCGACATCAAGCCGGGCAACATTCTCGTTGATCGCACCGGCGTCGTGAAGATCCTCGACATGGGCCTGGCCCGCTTCTTCCACGACGAGGAAGACATCCTCACCAAGAAATATGACGAGAACGTCCTGGGCACCGCCGACTACCTCGCCCCCGAGCAGGCCCTGGACAGCCACGGCGTGGACATCCGTGCCGACATCTACAGCCTGGGAGCCACCTTTTACTTCTGCCTGACCGGGCGCACGCCGTTCACCGAGGGCACGGTGGCCCAGAAGCTCATCTGGCACCAGACGCGGCAGCCCAAGTCGATCAAGCAGACGCGGCCCGAGGTGCCCGATGGCCTGGCGGCCCTGATCGAGCGCATGATGGCCAAGGATCCGGCGCAGCGACCGCAGACGCCGCAACAGATCGCCGATGCCCTGGCCCCGTTCACCCAGAGCGCCATCGGCCCGCCGCCCGACCAGGAGATGCCGCACCTGAGTCCCGCCGCGCTCGGCCTGCCCGGCACCGAGGCGGCCCCAGCCCCGTCCACGCCGGCAGCCGCGCCCGGCCCGCCGTCGTCGGGACAGCGCAAGAACTGGCAGGTGCCGACGACATCCGGCCCGCGGCCCCCAACCGCTGTCGGCCCCCCGCCTCGGCCGGCCGGCAGTTCGGGACCCGCGGCGCCACCCCCCGCCCCGCCGAAGCCGCCCCGGCCCAACCCGCCGGCCCCGTCCGGCCGTGTGGCCGCCGTCCCTCTCGCCGCCGCCCAGCAACAGGCCGCCGCGCCCCAGGTGCAACGCGCGCCGGCGGCGCCCGCCACCCCATCCCCCGCGGAGGAGGGGGCGCCGTGGGAACACCTGGCCCCGGACACGGAGGAAATCGCCGCCCGTGCCGACACCCCGCCGCGCCGCAGCCGCAACTCGTCGGCGACCTCGACCCGGCGCGTCGGCGGCCCCAAGAGCGGCATCGCCCTCGACACCAAGCGCGTCATCATCGTCGTGGCCGTCGTCGCGGTCGTCCTTCTGGGCGGCCTCGCCGCCGCCGTCTTCTGGCTCCTGTCCGGTGACAAGACGCCGCCCGTGGTCCCGACCGAGAGGCAGGCCAAGCAGCCACTCCGCGTCGGGAAGGGGCCGAAGAACTACCCGACGGTGTTGCGGGCGATCCAGGCCGCCATCCCCGGCGATCACATCGTCGTACAGGGGCCCGAGCACGAGGAAGCGCTGAACTTCGAGAACGCCGAGCTGAAGAACCTCACTATCGAATCCGAGGGCGAACAGGTCGTCTGGCGCGTCCCGAAAGCGGTGAAGGATCCGCCTCCCTTGATCGTCCTGCGCGGCATCGAGGGACTCAAGTTGCGCGGCTTCAAGCTCGAGGGCGACAACCGCTGCAACACCGTCATCCAACTCAGCGGGAAGTGTCCGGGAACGACGCTGGAGGACTTGAGGATCCAGGGATTCACCCGCAGCGGCCTGACGTTCCTGAACTGCGACGGCGAGAAGGGACGGCCTGTGACCGTCACGAAGGTCACGATCGCCACCGCGGCCGAGAAGGACAAGGGCGCCAACGCCGCCGTCGAATTTGTCCTCGACCCCCAGGAGAAGGACTCGAACCACTTTATTCAATTCAGCCAGCTGACGCTGGAGGGGGCCTTCAAGACGCCGGTCCAGAACCGTCAGATGGCCAAGGACGACGTGACCGGCCTGCCGCCGAAGTGAGCCGCTTGCGGCTTGGCGCGTGCGAAGCCGCAAGCGGCTTTCCGATCACGCCGCGCTAGACACCCCGACCAGCGTCAGCATCAAGCCGATTGTCGCCTTCGCGTCGCCGGCCTTCACCTCGACGGGCCGCGTCAGGATCCAGTCGCTCATGGCGTCCTTTTCCAGCTTCGGCGTGTCGGGGGCCTGCGCTTTCGGCGGGAAGAGGAGCAGCACCGCGGGGTGGCTGCCGCCGGCGACCTTGGCGCTGGTTTCGTGCAGCGCCTTGGGCTTCATCAGCTCGGCGTCCTTGTCGTCGTCGGCCAAGACCGGCAGGCAGAACTCGTTGTTCGGCGCCGTGCCCATGTGGTCGCCGTCGGACGGTTGGTAGGCCAGGCGCAGCGTGTACACGCCCGCCTTGATCTTCTGCTTGCGGTAATCGGTCATCGTCTTGTGGACGCGCAACGCCCCCAGGAGCGTCGTCTCGGGGATCTCGCGGAGGGTGATGCCATTTTTGACCTGTTCCGGCGTCGCCTTGACCGGCACCTCCTTGCGGAACCACACCTCGCAGATCAGGGTGTCCTTGCCGTCGAGCAGCTGCACGGCGTTGTCGTCGAGCAACTTGGCCACGGCCGGCTTCAGCTCCTTGGGCAGTTCCGTCTTCGCTTCCTTGATGGAGTACTTGGCCTGAGCGTGGGCGGTGCTTGCGACGGCCAGCAGCGCCAGGACGGCCGCGCCGCGCAGGGGACGGGATAGCATCGGTGGCTCTCCATGAAAACGGGGTGACGGGACAGCGCGTGCGGAGCACTCAGTACTCAGTACTCAGTACTCGGTACTCGCCGTCCCGCCACCCCGGCGGGTGAAGGTCGGCCGACTACTTGATCTCGAACGAGCCGACGTAAGCGCCGCGGCGCTCGCTCTCCTTCCAGGTGTGCTTGAGGCCCTTGCCGCTGTAGCCGTGCTCGACGGCGACGGCCGCCGTGGCGCTGACGTTCTTCGCCAGCGGCGGGTAGTAGGCGTACTCGTTGCCGCACTTCTTGTCGTGGTGGCTGTTCAGGCAGCGCGTCTCGACCTTGGCCGACCCGGCGCTCAGCTTGGCGCAGCCGTTCTCCTGGCACAGGCAGGCGTCGAAGGTGATCGGCGCCGTCTCGACCTTGACGACGTTCTTGAGCAGGTCGCCGCCCTGCCCCTTGGCGAGTTTCACCAGGGCGTCGCGCTGGGCGGCGCTGGCCTTCTCGTCCACGATCAGGATGGCCCTGGCCGGGCCGGTCTGTTCGAGGCCGAGGGTTTCGGCGGCGTCGATGACGGCGACGACCGACAGGCCGTCGAGCTTGGCCCCGTCGAAGACGCCCTTCTCGACCTTCCAACCCACGACGGCGTTGTGGCCGGCGGTCATCTCGGCGTTGGCGAAGCAAGGACCGGTCCAGACGTCGCAGGTGCGGCACTCGACGTACTGCCCGGTGAGGCCGGCGGCGCTCGCCGGCAGGACCACGACGACCAGGGCAACGGCGGCCATGGCAAAGCAGCGCATCATGAGAAGAACCTCCCTTGTGGGAATGCGTGGGGTGAGGGCAACGCCCATTGTTGAACGGAAGCGCGGGGCCGTCAAGGGGTTATTAGCCGCTTGCGGCTTAGCGTTCGCTGCCTCCCTCGATGAAGCGAACGCTAAGCCGCAAGCGGCCCTCAGTCGAACTCCTCGGGGTGCAGCTTCTGCCGCAGCACCTCGTCGGGGGCGGGGGCGAAGGAGTGCGGCTCCATCACCGGATCGGCCCGCCCCTGCGAGAGGCTGCGCACCTTCTCCGAGTAGTCGAAGACCTTGGCCAGCGGCACCAGCGCCTCGACGACGCGCAGCTTGCCGCGGGCGTGGACCTCGTGGATCTCCGCCCGGCGGGCGTTCAGGTCCGCCGTCACGGGGCCGAGGTACTCCTCCGGGACCGTGACCTCCAGCTTCATCACCGGTTCGAGCAGCACGATGTTGTCGCGCATGGCCTTGTGGACCGCGTCGGCGGCGGCCGCCTGGAAGGCCACCTCGTTAGAGAACTGCGGATCCAGTTCGGCGTCGAGCAGGGTCGCCCTGACGTCCATCACCGGGTAGCCCAACTCGCCCGACGACAGCGCCCCGCGCAACCCCTGCTCGGCCGCGGCCAGGAACAGCGGCGGCACGTCCTTGTCGGCCGGGAGACGGTTCACCACCGCGATCGGCTGACTCCCCTTGTACGGCTCGAACGCCACCTTGAGCTTGGCGAACAGCCCCGAGGCGCCCGCCTGGCGGACGCATTCGCCGACGACGGTCGCCCGATTACGGATCGTCTCGCGGTAGCTCACCAGCGGCTGGCCGACGCGCACCTCGAGGTGGAAGTCGCGCTCCATGCGGTGCTGCTTGACCTCCAGGTGCAGCACGCCCATGCCGGTCATCAGCGTTTGGCCCGTTTCGGGATCCACCTTCCAGTCGAACGTCGGGTCCTCGCGCTTCAGCACCTTGAGGCTGTCGAGCAGCTTCTGCTTGTCGGCCGACGACTGCGGCTCGATCGATTTGCTGACGACGCCCTGGGCGAAGGTGATCGTCTCCAGCAAGATCGGGTGGTTGATGTCGCAGATGGTGTCGCCGGTGATGGCTTCCTTCATGCCGATGATCGCCACGATGTCGCCGGCGTAGCCGGCCGGGACCTCGGTGCGGTCGCGCGGGTCGGCGTGGGTGTGGTACAGCTTGCTGGCGAACTCCTTGAGGTCGCGCGTGGCGTTGTACGGCCGGCTGTTCGCCTTGAGGATTCCGGAGTAGACACGGAGATAGAACAGGTCGCCGTGCGCGCCGGCGACGATCTTGAAGACCAGGGCGGCGAGCGGCTCCTTCGGATCCGGCTTGCGCTTCTCCTCCTTGTCCTTCTTCTTCGGGTTGGTGCCGGTGACCGGCGGCCGGTCGAGCGGGCACGGCAGGTACCAGCAGATGGCGTCGAGCAGCGGCTGGATGCCGATGTGCTCGCGGCCCGACCCGCACAGCACCGGATGGATGTATTCCTTGAGCGTCTGCTCGCGCAGGGCGGCGCGGACGTTCTCCGCTGGGGGTTGGCCCCCTTCGAGGAGGGTGCTCGTCAGCCGGTCCTGCTCGTCGTGCTCGGTCAGTACGTCGAAGAGCCGCTCACGGTAGCGCCGCGCCTCGTCGCACAATTCCTCGGGGACCTCCTCGGCGCGGAACTTCTTGCCGTCCGGCGCCTCGTAATAGAGCGCCTTCATCTCGATCAGGTCGATGATGCCCGCGAACGGGGTCGTGCTGTCCTTGAGCGAGCCGCTGCCGATGGGGATGCTGATCGCGACCGGCTTGCCTTCGAGGCGGTCTTTGATCTCGTCGAGGACGTTGGCGAAGTTGGCGCCGACGACGTCCATCTTGTTGACGAAGACCAGGCGCGGGACGTGGTACTTGTTGGCCTGCCGCCAGACGGTTTCCGACTGCGCCTCGACGCCCTTCTGGGCGTCGAAGACGACCACGGCGCCGTCGAGGACGCGCAGGGAGCGCTCGACCTCCGCGGTGAAATCGACGTGGCCGGGCGTGTCGATCAGGTTGATGGTGCAGTCGCGCCACTGGAACGGCACGCAGGCGCTGTAGATGGTGATGCCGCGCTCCTGTTCTTCGGGGTCGTAATCGGTGTCGGTGGTGCCCTCATCGACGCCGCCGAGCTTGTGCTTGGCGCCGGCGTAGTACAGGAGGTGCTCGGTGGTCGTCGTTTTGCCCGCGTCGATGTGCGCAATGACGCCCATGTTGCGGAACGTGCTAAGGTCAGGTGGTCCGTCTTTGGCGGCCATCGGCGTTCTCCCCATCAAATCGTTGAGCGGCCGCCCTCGGGGCGGCGCGGATTCATCGTTTCGCGAACCGATAAATCGAAGGCGGCCGCTCAACGCAACACTGTATTCTAACGACAAACGGCCATCGGCCAACAGGCCGCGGAGAATGTCCCCCGCGGCCTGTTGGCCGATGGCCGTTGTCTGTGGCGCCGGTCTTACCAGGCGAAGTGGGCGAAGGCCTTGTTCGATTCGGCCATCTTGGTCGTGTTCTCGCGCTTGGTCATGGCCTCGCCCTCGCGGCGGTAGGCGGCCATGAACTCGTCGGCCAGGCGCAGGTACATTGGCCGGCCCGCCTTGGCGCGCGAGGCGCCGATCAGCCAGCGGATGGCCAGGCTCCGTTGCCGGGTCTTGTTGACCGGCATCGGCACCTGGTACGTCGCCCCGCCGACGCGCTTCGAGCGCACCTCGACGGTCGGCTTGACGTGCTCGACCGCCTGGGTGAAGACGTCGATCGGGTTGAGGTCCGGCATGCGCTTCTTGATCTGGTCCAGGGCGCCGTAGAAGATGCGCTGGGCGGTGCCCTTCTTGCCCTGCCACATCAGGCAGTTGATGAACTTGCTGGCGAGTTCCGAGCCGTAGCGGGGATCCGGCTTGAGCGTCGTGGCGCTGGCGGTTCGCTTGCCCATGATTCGGTGGTCCTGTCGTTCTTCTCGTCTCGATCCTAGTTCAGCGACGGCTCGGGCGTCTGCTGCGGGAACCGGTAAGGCTCCACGGCGTGGACGGTGCCGCCGGGATCGAAGTACAGTTGAAAAAGCCGTTGACAATTGGGGCAGGGGATGCTGACCGAGGCCACGAGCCGCTCGGGCCCTTCCAGTCCCTTGCCGCTGCATTCCACGGTAACGCTGACCGGCCCGCCGCAGTGACAGCAGGCAAAATCGAGCGTCAGTCGCAGTGCCCTCATCGTCACCCCGCGCTAAACAGTTTCCCGTCTCGAGTTTCCCGTGTCGAGGTCGCCATTGACTCGAACCGCGTCCTGAAGCTCGACTCTTGAAACTGTTACTTGCCTTCCCTCTTGGCGCCGTACTTGGAGCGCGCCTGCTTGCGGTCGGCGACGCCCTGGGCGTCGAGGACGCCGCGGATGATATGGTAGCGCACGCCCGGGAGGTCGCGGACGCGGCCGCCGCGGACGAGGACGATGGAGTGCTCCTGCAGGTTGTGCCCCTCGCCGGGGATGTACGCCGTCACCTCGATGCCGTTGGACAGGCGCACGCGGGCCACCTTGCGCAAGGCCGAGTTCGGCTTCTTGGGCGTCATGATCTTGACCTGCAGGCACACGCCCTTTTTCTGCGGGCAGCCCTGCATGGCCGGGTGCTTCGGCTTGCGATATTGTTGCCGGCGCGGCTTGCGCACCAGCTGGTTGATCGTCGGCATTCCCTACTCCCCAGGCACTCTCGGACTGTGCTACCGTCACTAGAAACAATTACCCTAGTGGCACGGCGGAGGTTGGTCAAGAGGATTAGCCCTTCAGCATCCCCACCGAGCGCGCGTAGGGGAACAGGCCGCCGGCGTCGAGGATCGGCGCCACCTCGCCGAGCGGCTTGAGGCGATACTCCTCGCCGGTCGTCACGTTGCAGAGCACGCTTCGGGCCACGTCGAGGCGCAGCTCGTCGCCGGTGCAGACGCGCTCGCACAACCGCTCGGGGCACTCGAACGGCACCAGGTAGCCGCCGTTGACCGCGTTACGGAAGAAGATGCGGGCGTAGAACTCGGCCACGACCGCCTCGATGCCGGCGGCGTCCAGGGCGATGGGGGCGTGCTCGCGCGACGAGCCGCAGCCGAAGTTCTTGCCGCCCACGATGATCTTGTAGTCCGACACGAACTCGTCAGCCGTGTGGAACGGCACGTGTCCCTTGGGCAGCCCCGCCTGCGCCGGCGGTACGCTGCTGAGGGCGTACTTGCCGAACTGCTTGTACTCCTCCGGGATCGTCGGGTTGTAGGTGAGGTACTGCGCCGGGATGATCTGGTCGGTATCGACGTTGTCGCCCAGGACGTAAGCGCGGCCGGTGATGATCGATTGCATGCGGGTATGCTCAATGAGTGGTTACACCAGTCCGAGACAGAATTTGACCGTATCTTCAATGCGTTGCAAGTCTGCCGCGGACACAACCCCGATCGGAGGCTTGTCGAAACGGGAGTGATCCACGGCCTTAAGCTGATCGCAGCGAAACGCCGTCAAGTTGGTCAAGCCATTCGACGGCGTCTGCTGCACCAGCGCCTCCTCCTTGTAGGACCGGTCGGCGGGGTCTTTCGTCTTCCCGGGGATCACAGTGACGACCCACTGCTTTCGGTTGATGTAGTTGATCGAGATCACCAACACGGGGCGCCGTTTGGCGTCGATCTCCCTACCTCGTGTCGGCCCCAATTCAACGAAGTAAAGTTCACCTCGCAGGATGGTCATGGGCTGCCTCGGTAACAACAGTATCCCGGTTAGGCCGGGGGCTCTTCTGATTCCCCGAAGTCTTCCTCGGTGATCTTGCTGTAGCCGGTCACTTTCGGCTGGAACCCCTGTGCCTTTGCCTTGCCGAGGTCGCAGCCGTTGCGGACGATCTCGCCCAGATCGTGGCTCAGCCAGAGGAGGACCGGGGCGAAGCTCAGGCCGTTGCGGATGGCGAACTCGATTGCGCCTTGCACGTCACGCAAGAACTCGACCTCCTCCTCCGACATGGGTCCGGAGAAGTGCTCGCGAAGTCGTTCGGCCAACTCGGCAGTTTTTTCACTCATGATTGCGCTCCTTGTTCGTGGAGGATGTGATTTACTCGATGTAGTCCCGCGGGTCGGTAATCACCCCCGTCACGGCGCTGGCCGCGACGGTCAGCGGGCTGGCCAGGAACACCTGCGCCTGCTTGTGGCCCATGCGGCCGGGGAAGTTGCGATTCGTCGTGCTGATGCAGCTCATTGGCTGGTTGAGCCGGCCGAACGTGTCGCTCGGCCCGCCCAGGCAGGCCGCGCACGAGGCGTCGCCGAGCTTCGCCCCCGCCGACAGGAACACGTCTTCCAGCGTCTGCCCATTGAGGCTCTCCGTCTTCAGCCCTTGCCGGACCTCCGTCGTCGCCGGCACGACGAACGTGTCGATCTTGACCGTCTTGCCCTTGAGAATGCTGGCCGCCGCGCGGAAGTCGGTCATCTTGCCGCCGGTGCAGGAGCCGATGTAGGCCCGGTCGAGCTTCGTGCCGCGGATTTCGCTGACGTAAGCGCGGTTGTCGGGGCTGTGCGGCTTGGCGACGACCGGCTCCAGCTTCGACACGTCGTAGACCTTCTCGAAGCTGAATGTCGCGCCCGGGTCGCTGGCCAGGGGAGTATACGCTTTGTGGGTCTTGTCGCGGGCGTTGACGTAATCGAGCGTCACCTGGTCCGGGGCGATGACGCCGTTCTTGCCGCCGGCCTCGATCACCATGTTGCACAGCGTCATGCGCTCCTCGATGTTCAGCGCGTACAGCCCGTCGCCGTCGAACTCCATCGCCCGATAGGTGGCCCCGTCGCAGCCGATGTCGCCGATGACCGCGAGGATGAGGTCTTTCGCCATCAGGTACGGCGGCAGGTCGCCGTGGAAGACGAAGCGCATCGTCTCGGGCACCTTGACCCACAGCTTGCCGGTGCCCATGACGAAGCCGGCGTCGGTGTTGCCGATGCCGGTGGCGAACTCACCGAAGGCCCCCGCGGTGCAGGTGTGGCTGTCGGTGCCCAGCAACACCTCGCCGGGCCGGGTGTGGCCCTCCTCGGGCAGCGCGATGTGACAGACGCCCTTGTAGCGCGGCGTGCCGACGTCGTAGTAGTAGGGCAGCTCCTGCTCCGCCGCGAAGGCCCGCAGCACATCGACGTTGCGGTTGGCCATCTTGTCGGCGGTGAAGATGTAGTGGTCGGGGATAATGACGACCTTGGAACGGTCCCAGACCTTGGCGCCCTGGCCGAAGTGATGCTTGAAGATGCCGATGGTGCCCGGGCCGCAGACGTCGTGCGTCATGAGGACGTCCACGTCGATCCAAATGTTGTCGCCGGGGGAGACGTGTTCGCGGCCGGCGTGGCGGGCGAGGATCTTTTCCGTCAGCGTCATGGCACTCATTGCGAGTCGGCTCCGCGGGTAAACAAGGCAGGGGCGGGTATGGTATTGTAGCAGGCGCCGCCGCTTGCGGCTTCGCATGACCTGCGAAGCCGCAAGCGGCCGCGAAACGGGGAGTCCTCATGACCGCGACCCGCACCTGCCGCCTCGTGACGCTGGGTTGCAAGGTCAACCAGTACGAGACGCAGTACGCTCGGGAGATGCTGGAGGCCAACGGCTACCGCGAGGCGGCGGATGGCGAAGCAGCCGACCTGTGCCTGGTCAACACCTGCACGGTGACGCACGAGGCCGACGCCAAGGGCCGGCAAGCGATCCGCCGCCTCGCCCACGCCAACCCCGGCGCGGCCATCGTCGTCATGGGCTGCTTCGCCACGCGCGACCCGGACACCGTCGCCCGCCTGCCGGGCGTCGTCAAGGTCGTCACCGACAAGGAGCGCCTCGCCGAGGAGTTGCGCGACTTCGGCGTGAGCATCGTGCCGCCCGGCATCACGCGCTTCGACGGCCACCAGCGCGCCTTCGTCAAGGTGCAGGGCGGATGCCTGCTGAACTGCACCTACTGCATCATTCCCCACGTCCGCCCCACCCTGCGGAGCCGGCCGCCCGAGGACATCATCGCAGAGGTGCGCGGTCTGGTGGAGCGCGGTTGTCAGGAAATCGTGCTGACCGGCGTTCACCTGGGCCACTACGGCATCGACCTGAGCCGCGGCCGGCCGAAGGATCGCTTCTGCCGCCTGTGGCACCTGCTGGAGCGACTGGCCGACGTGTCCGGCGACTTCCGCATTCGCCTGAGCAGCCTGGAGGCGGCCGAGGTCCGCGACGACCTGGTGCGCGTCCTCGCGGGCCACCCGCGCTTCTGTCCGCACCTGCACCTGTGCTTGCAGAGCGGCTCGGATCGCATCCTCGCGGCCATGAAGCGGCGCTACCGGAGTGGCGGCTTCCTGGAGCGCTGCCGCCGCCTGCGGGCCGCCCTGGACGAGCCCGCCTTCACCACCGACGTCATCATCGGCTTCCCCGGCGAGACGGACGCCGACTTCGACGCCACCTGTCGCGTGGTCAGCGAGGTCGGCTTCTGCAAGGTCCATGTCTTCTCGTTCAGTCCGCGCCAGGGGACGCCGGCCGCCTCGCTGCCGGGAGCCGTGCCGCCTGCCGTGGTGGCCCAGCGCCGGGCGCATCTGCTGGGGCTGGAGGCGGAGACGATGGCGGCGTATCACCGGCGGCTGATCGGCCGGCGGCTGGACGTGCTGGTGGAAGGGTCCGCCCCACGGCGGCCGGGCTGGGCGCAGGGAACGTCGTGCCGCTACGCCCCGGTCGCCTTCCCCGGATACGCCCCGGCGCTGCTGGCCCGGCGCGTGCCGGTGCGGGCTGCGGAAGTCGCGGACGGTGTCGTGCTGGGACACCCGGAGCCGGAAGCCGGGACCGGGGGGACGGCACGGGTGGCGCTGCCGTTGCTGCGCTGAGCAATCCCCTTGCCGTTGCGGCGCGCCGCCTTACACTCCCCCACATGGCCAGGAAGAAGAAACAGCCCGCCGCGGTGGCCGAGGTCGCGGTCATCGGCGAGGTGGACGACTGGGAATCGGACGTGGTCAAGGAGCTGCTCGACGTGCCGGCGGGCGGCGAGTGCGTCTTCTACATCGACTCGGCCGGCGGCAGCGTCTTCGGGGCGCTGGCGGCACTGACGCTGCTCCGCCACCGCAACATCAGCGGGACAGCCGTGGTGATCGGCGAATGCTCGTCGGCGGCGATCCTGCTGTTCGCCGCCTGCCGCAAGCGCCTGGTGACGCCGCACAGCACGCTGCTGTTTCACCGTATGCGCTGGCAGAGCGACAAGCGGGTCGCCGCCGGCGAGGCGATGCTGTGGGCGCAGCACTTCGACGAGCTGGAGAAGGGCATTGACGATCTCCAGGCGCGGCTGTTCGGCGCCGCCGAGGAGCAGGTGCGGGCGTGGACGGCGTCGGGGACCTACGTCACCGGGCCGCAGGTCGTCGCCGCGGGGTTGGCGGAGTTGCTCGAGCTGTGACGGCCCCTTTGTGGTGTTTCGCTTGCGGTGGGTAGCGGGCGGGATTAGCATGACCCGTGGGGAGTCGGTCGAGGCCGAGCAAAGCCCATAGTCAGCCGGTGGTGGGGCGGTTAAGTTCAACGGGATTCCACCGGGGTGCCCCGCCGTAGGCCCCCGCGGCAAGGTGCGGCTGTTGCCGGCGGGGCACGCCGGATAGAATCCTCAACGTTCGGCAGCGCGAAGGCAGAAAACCAAGGGGGACGCAGTTCATTTTTCCGCCAAGCCAATCCTGTACGAGCGAACTCGATCATGCTTCAACGGGTCTATATTGAAACCACCTTCGTCAGCTATTTGACGGCTCGTTCCAGCCGTGATGTTGTGATCGCGGGGCATCAGCAAAGTACGCAGGAATGGTGGGAACAATCTCGCGCGGACTTTGAACTCTGCACGTCGCAACTGGTCCTCCAAGAAGCGGGGGCCGGCGACCCAAAAGCGGCTCAAGAGCGACTGGTGCTTCTGAAAGCTATGGTTTTGTTGGACACGACGGAAGAAGCCGTGATTCTGGCAAGCGAGCTTGTTCGGTCAAGGGCGTTGCCTGAAAAGGCAGCGGACGATGCCTTGCACATCGCCATCGCGGCTCAGCAAAAGATTCCCTTTCTTTTGACCTGGAATTGCCGGCACATGGCCAATGCGATGATGCGACCTGCGATCGAAGCAGTGTGTGCCAGCAAGGGATACAAGGTGCCGATCATTTGCACCCCCGAAGAACTGAGGAAGGTGATCCCATGAATGATCCGATCGTAGACGAAGTTCGCCGCATTCGGGCGGAGCATGCCGCACGATTCAATTATGATCTGTGGGCGATTTACCGAGACATCAAGCAGCAACAAGAACGCAGTGGTCTCAAGTTCGTTTCGTTTGCTGACGAACCGAGCGTCGCTAAGTCAGAGGTTGGGGTTGAGCCGAACCAGGCGCTGCAGCCGACCGGGCCGGCCCCAACGGCAGGAAAAGGAAACATCGCAGATAATGGCGCCTAACGAACGGACGCTGTTGACCGGGCCGGCATTCGCTCATTCCCTGGTGCGATGTCCAACCAGCCGGCCCGGCAACGGATCCGGGCGTTCGCCGCCGCTACGCCTGTGGAAGATAGGCTTACTACAAAAAGGTGCAACCATGAAACCGGGCGTATGTCCCACGGGGCTTGTGCTGCTCGTGGCCGTGTCTCTTGGTTGCGGAGGTGGCCAGACTTCCCACGATCCATCGAGCCAAGAGAATCCCTCTTCGACTGCATCGTCGAGCGCAAAGGTCGGCGACGACAAGCCAACTTCGGCTCAGACGGGCAGTGACGCCCAGAAGAAACCAGGCCCGCCACCCGAAGCCGCCACTGCCCCCTATGACAGCGCCACCCGCGGAGCGCTGCAGGTCAAGGGTGATGCGACCGGGGACTGGTTTGTTGTCTACCAGGATGGTAAGCGAGTTGCCCTACCTGGCCTCAGTGTTCCGCCGACGCTGAATACAGTCGTTGAACTCGTCCCCGGCACCTATGAGGTCCTCGTCAACAAGACGAAACGCATGGTGACGATTCGCGCGGGAGAAAAGGCGGTCCTGCTAACCGGCACCTTGGTCGTCGAAGGGGAGGGCAATTGGTACACCCCATACCAAGGGGACGAAGCGAAGCTCGCAAGAGGGCAGCCCAAAATGAACAGCGCGATCGCCCTTTTCCCGGGGACGTACACCGTCTGGGTTCGGGTGCGCCTTGATCAGTCTGAAAAACTGACGGACAGCGCTCAGGTCTTGCCAGGTGAAAAGACGGTTTTGAAACGGTAGTTAGGAAGCGAAAAAGGGATATTCATCATTTCTGAAATGATGAATATCCCTTTTTCGCTTCCGCGGGTGGTGGGGCGGGATCCGCCGCTTCCCTGGCAATTTGAGCCCCAAGGAGATCGCGATGCGCCGAGACACTACATGCGCCCTCCTGGCCGCCGGTATCGTCCTCGCACTGGGGGTCGCCCCGGCCCTGGCCGCGGAGGACTGGGCCGACCCGAACCTCAAAGTCACCGACGGCCTGGAGGTCTGGCTGGACGCCGCCCGGCAGAACGCCGGGCGCCGCGCCGCCAAGATGCCGGAGGTCGTCAACGGCCAGGCGCTCGACGTCTGGCTCGACGCTTCCGGGCGGCGCCGCCACCTGACCCAGAAGGATGCCGCCCGACCCTTCTTCCACTCGGCCGACGGCCACACCGCGGTGCGCTTCGACGGCGAGCGCCAGTGCCTGCTCCGGTCGGGGATGGACCGCGCCTACCAGGCCGTGACGATCTTCGTGGTCGCCGCCCCGTTTGCCAACCCCGGCGAATTCCGCGCCTTGCTGGCGCTAAACCAGGCCGGCAAGAACGACTACGTCAGTGGACTGACCATCGACCAGGGCCCGGGGGCCTCGCCGCGCTTCCAGTCGCTCAACGTCGAGGGGGCCGGCTTCGGCGGTGCCGTCAACCTGCTGCGCGAGGGCAGTGACTTCGGCACGGTGCAGCGCCTGTGCGTCACCTCGGCGGCCGGCAGCGGCGGCACCCGGCTGTACGTCAACGGCAAGCTCGCCGGCCAGCGCGACCGCACCGACTCGACCTTGCAGATGGACCAGCTCACCGTCGGCGCCCGTTTCTACACCAACGGCGGGCCGCCCCAGGTGCGCGGCTTCCTCGAAGGCGACCTTCTCGAAGTCCTCATCTACGACCGCGTATTGACCGATGCCGAGCGCGCCGCCGTGGAGAAGTACCTGGCCGCCAAGCACGGCGACAACCGCAAGGTCGCCATCCCGCGCCGGCCGGGCGCCGGCAAGCCGCTGGTGAGCGTGGCCCACCCGCCGCCGGTGCAGGTCCTGGTTCCGGGCTTCACCGTCAAGCAGCTCCCCGTCGATCTGACGAATATCAACAACGTCCAGTACCGGGCCGACGGCAAGCTGGTGGCCCTGGCCTACGACGGCAACGTCTACCTCCTCTCCGACAGCGACGGCGACGGCCTGGAAGACAAGGTCGAGCTGTTTTGGGACAACAAGGGCCGACTCCGTGCCCCCATCGGCATGGCCCTGACGCCGCCGAAGTACAAACACGGCAACGGCCTGTTCGTCGCGTCCAAGGGGAAGTGCTCGCTGATCGTGGACAGCAAGGGCGGCGACCGGGCGGACAAAGAAATTGTCGTCGCCGACGGCTGGCAGGAGATCGGGCACGGCGTCGATGCCCTGGGCGTCGCCTTTGACCCGCGCGACGGCAGCGTCTGCTTCGGCCTGGGCACTACAGATTACACCAACGCTTACCAGGTTGACCGGGAGGGCAAGGCCCACTACCGCCTCGACGGCGAGCGCGGCACCATCCTGCGCGTCGCGGCCGATTTCAAGAGTCGTGAGATCGTTTGCACCGGCATTCGCTTCCCGGTCGGCATCCGCTTCAACAAGGCCGGCGACCTGTTCTGCACCGACCAGGAGGGGGCCACCTGGCTGCCCAACGGCAACCCGCTGGACGAATTGCTGCACGTCGAGAAGGGGCGGCACTACGGCTTCCCGCCGCGCCACCCTCGGCACCTGCCCAACGTCATCGACGAGCCGAGCGCGTTCGACTACGGCCCGCAGCACCAGTCCACCTGCGGCCTCAACTTCAACGAGCCGGTCAACGGCGGCCCCGTCTTCGGCCCGGCGTGGTGGCAATCGGACGTCTTCGTGACCGGCTACTCGCGCGGCAAGCTCTATCGCACCAAGCTGGTCAAGACCCCGGCCGGCTACGTCGCCCAGAACCAGCTGCTCGCCGCCCTGAACATGCTGGCGGTCGATGCCTGCGTCTCGCCGAAGGGAGACCTCGTCGTCGCGGTCCACGGCGGCGGGCCCGACTGGGGCAGCGGACCCGACGGCAAGGGCAAGCTGTACAAGCTCACCTACACCGGCAAGGACCTGCCGCAACCGGTGCTGGCCTGGCCGCAGGGGCCGCGCGAGGTGCGCATCGCCTTTGACCGGCCACTCGCCCCGGAACAGCTACGCAACCTCACCGGCAAGGTGATGATCGAACAGGGCAAGTACGTTTCGGCCGGCGACCGCTTCGAGCTGCATCGGCCCGGCTACCAGGCCGTGCAGGATCAGCTGCGGGCGCCGCGCTTCGACCTGCCGGTCGTCGGCGTGCAGGTGACGAAGGACCGGCGCACCTTGATCCTGCAAACGGCGCCGCAGTCGGAGGCGGCCGGCTACGCCGTGACGCTGCCCGGCCTGGGTCGGCCTGCCGCCGCGGACGACAAGAAGAAGGAACTGCCGCAGGTGCCCGAGACCGATCTGCGCTACGACCTGTGCGGCGTCGAAGCCTCCTGGCGCGCCCGAACCGGCGAGGCGGCCTGGTCCGGTTGGCTGCCGCACCTCGATCTGGACGTCGCCGGACAACTGACCGCCGGAAGCGCCCTCCACGAGGACTTGTGGCGCCACGTCAAGCAACCCGGGACACTGACCCTGCGCACGAAGCTGAACCTGTGGGACATGCTGCGGCCCGCGGTGCAGCCCGGATCGAAGATCGATTATCAATGGCCCGCCGAGGAGGTCACGGTCGTTTTCCGCTCCGCCACGGCGTTTGAAGTGAAGGGTCCCGGCAAGGCGACGCCGGAGACCGACAAGGACGGCCGCCGGGTCCTCCGCGTCACGGTCAAGGCCGCTCCCGACGCCCCCGTGCCGTTCGAGGTGATCCTGCCGACCGGCGACGGCGCCGTGGGGCTGGGCGTGTCGTACCACACCAACGAAGACTCCCGGCCGCGCGCCCTGCCGCTGCACCGCTTCCTGCTCCCCTGGGCCGCGCTGACGAAGGACGCCGCGCCGTCGCTGGCAGAGCGCGACGTCCCCGAGCTGAAGGGCGGCAACTGGGAGCGCGGCCGCCGCCTCTTCTTCAGCGAGCAGGCGGCTTGCTCCAGGTGCCATGCCGTCGCCGGCGAGGGCGGTACGATCGGGCCGGACCTGTCGAACCTGCCGCAGCGCGACTACGCCTCGGTGCTGCGCGACGTGGCCGAGCCGAGCTTCGCCATCAACCCGGATTACATCGCCCACGTCGTCTCCCTGAAAGACGGCCGCGTGCTGACCGGCACCGTCTGCACCGACGGCGACCGGCTCCACGTCGGCGACACCCAGGGGAAGGTCACCACCGTCCGCCGCGACCAGGTCGAGAGTATGCAGACCTCCCCCGTCTCCATCATGCCGGAGGGCCTGCCGAAGCAGCTCGGTCCCGAGAAG
>Ga0116223_10001133_pt1 | contig 28383 bp, 22 predicted proteins | sample Sb_taG_3_FD_90092 | JGI IMG/M metagenome (GOLD analysis project Ga0116223, IMG submission 90092) | Peat soil microbial communities from Weissenstadt, Germany - Sb_50d_a_PC metaG | ecosystem: Environmental > Terrestrial > Soil > Wetlands > Peat | place: Germany: Weissenstadt | collected 2010-09-21 | reverse complement strand
TCGAAGCGCAGCGCTCGCAAAGGCGATATTACGGCCTTGAGCCTCGCCATCGGTCACGGCGCCCGGCAGACAGGCCTAAGCCTGGGAGCGCTCTCAGGCGTCCGCTCTCCCACGGCGTTGCAATTCTATGATCGTGCGGCTTCAATTCGGCATGAATAAGGATTCATGCGTGATGTTCACCGCTATTTTTTAGGCAAACTCGGCCCCGAAAAATTTAACCTATCGTCGCCGGCTTTTGCGAAGCGTGACCGCCGCACGATATGTCATTGTCGTGTCGCATTATCGGCATGCGAAGCGAGGCGTCAGCGAGGCTCTTATGCGTGCGATGGTTTTGAATAAGATCGGCACGCCGCTCGTTCTCGAGGACCTGCCGGACCCGCAACCGAGCGCCGGCGAGATCCGGGTCAAGGTCGCCGCCTGCGGCGTCTGCCGCACCGATCTGCATGTCGTCGACGGCGAACTGCCCGATCCGAAACTGCCGATCATCCCCGGCCACGAGATCGTCGGCCGGATCGACGCAATCGGCCCCGGTGTGGCGGGCCTCACGCTCGGCATGCGGGTCGGCATTCCCTGGCTCGGCCATACCTGCGGTCATTGCCCCTATTGCATGGCCGGCCGGGAGAACCTTTGCGATGAGCCCCTGTTCACCGGCTATACGCGCAACGGCGGGTTTGCGACACACACCGTCGCCGATGCGCGCTACACGTTCCCGCTCGGCGAGGCCGGCCGCGCTCAGGACCTCGCGCCTTTGCTCTGCGCCGGTCTCATCGGCTGGCGCTCCTTCGTCAGGGCTGGCGAAGGCACCAACCTCGGTCTCTACGGCTTCGGCGCCGCGGCCCATATCATCGCCCAGGTGGCGCAGCAGCGCGGCCGCAAGGTCTTCGCCTTCACGCGGCCGGGCGATCACGCCGCACAGGATTTCGCCCGCAGTCTCGGCGCGGTTTGGGCCGGCGGATCGGACGAAAAGCCGCCCGAGCCGCTCGATGCGGCGATCATCTATGCGCCGGTCGGACCCCTCGTGCCGCTTGCGCTCGCGGCGGTGAAGAAGGGCGGCACCGTCGTCTGCGCCGGCATTCACATGAGCGATATCCCGAGCTTTCCCTACAGTCTCCTCTGGGAGGAACGCCGGCTCGTTTCGGTCGCCAATCTTACCCGCCGGGACGGGCTGGAGTTCCTGAGCCTCGCCGCAAAATCCGACATCGTGACGCATACGGTTCCCTATCCGCTGCAGCGCGCCAACGAAGCGCTCGCTGATTTGCGCGAAGGGCGGCTGCAAGGCGCCGCGGTGCTGATCCCGCCGCAAGAATAGGAATCCTTCTCCCGTTTGCGGGAGAAGGAATCAGCCGATACCTTTCAGCGCCTCCTGCCTCAATTCCGAAATCGGCCGGCCGGCATCGAGCCGCGCCCAGTCGAGGCGACCAAGTTCCCACGAAGTTTGCTCCCGCACGACTGCCGCTGTCGCATCGGATGCATCGTCCCTACGCGCCTCGACGCGCGACGCGAGCGTTTCGATCGGCGCCTCAAGCCAAAGCCCGGTGAACTGCGCGTTCGCGCGCGCCGCGATTGCGGCAAGCGCGTCGCGTTCTTCGGCCTTGGCGTGAACCGCGTCGACGATCACGCTTTGGCCGGCGCGTAGCGCGATCCCGGTGAGATCGCGCAGCCTCTGATAGACCTTGTCCGAGATCTCCGGCTGATAGGCTTCCTCCGGCAGCCGTTCATATTCACCAAGGCTGAATAGCCTCTTGCGCTCGATGTCGCTGCGCAAATGTACGGCGCCGGGCGCCCGGCCGATTCTCGGCGCAAGCTCTTGCGCAAGCGTGCTCTTGCCGCTGCCGGAAAATCCGCCGATCGCGATGAGCCGCGGCGCCTGCGGCGCGAGAAAATCCGCTGCCGCGGCGAAAAATCGGCGCGCCTCGCGGCTGCGCGCCTCCCGCGCGACAGGTTCAAGCTTGCCCAAAGCCGCCGTCACGCGGGCGCGGATCGCAGCCCGTAGCGCAAGAAAGAGCGGCAGCGCCGCCAAGGACTCGAGCTCCTGCTCGATCTCCGCGCAGCCCCACAGATAACGGTTGAACAGAAGATTGCTGTGGGCGTGCAGATCTCTCTGCCAGAGGTCCATCAACACGAAGGCAAGATCGTACATGATATCGACGGTCGCCATCGAATCATCGAATTCGATGGCATCGAAGAGAACCGGCCGGCCGTCTTCGAGGACGATGTTGCGTAGATGCACATCGCCATGGCAGCGGCGCACCTTCCCCTGCCCTTCCCGCGCCTTAAGCAGCGGCTCGTTGGCTGCGTAAGCCGCCATAAAGCGCGCGCTGAGCGCCGCGACGGCGGCAGGCGCGAACACGTCCTGCGCCGCGGCGAGACCGTCGATCGTATCTTCGAGCCGGCGGAGAAACACCTGCGTCGCGCCGTGATTGCGGCGCGGCGCATGCTCATGCGCGGCGACGATGATTTCGGCGAGGCGCGCGACGATGCCGAGATCGAGCTCCCCCTTGTCGGCAAGCCGATCGAGTGTCTTCGTTTCGTCGAACCGGCGCAGATGAACCGTCCATTCGACGATTGGGCCCGCCGCTCCACCGAGCTGCAATCCGCGCGTCCCGCGTCGGATCGGCACAGTGCCGAGATAGAGATCCGGCGCGTTGTCACGGTTGACCGCGATCTCGTTTTCGCAGGCGGCGCGGCGCTTTTCCAGCGTCGAAAAATCCATGAACGGAAAATAGACCGCGCGCTTCACCTTGTAGACGTCGCGGCCGGCGAGAAAGACGACGGCCCCGTGCGTGTCAATACGCGTGACCGTTCCGTCTAGCGCATGCGTCGCCGGGTCCGCGAGAAAGGCGAAGACCTCGCTTTGATCCTCCGCGTGGTCCATGGCAGCGCTCTTCGTTCAACCATGGATCGGCCGAATCGATGCGACGGCCTGGCGCGGAGAAGGCGGCGCAAGAAACGCACCGCCCTCCTCTATTCGGCGGCGGCGAGTTTCTGGGTCGCGTTTTTGGCTTCGCCCGCAAGATAGGCCATGGCCGCCTGCACGCCCGCCTTCTTGTGCGGAATTCCGGCCAGTTCGAGACCCATTTCGACGCCGGTGAGGGCACCTAAGATCGTCAGATCGTTGGTGTCGGCGAGGTGGCCGATGCGGAAGACCTTGCCCGCGACCCGGCCGAGACCGGTGCCGAGCGACATGTTGAAATTCTCGCGCACGACCGCGCGGAACGCATCCGCGTCATATCCGGGCGGCAGAAGAATCGAGGTCACGACCGGCGAATAATATTTCGGGTCCTTGCAGAGGACCTCAAGGCCCCAGGCGACCACCGCGCGCCGCGTCGCCTCGGCATGGCGTTTGTGGCGGGCGAAGATCCGCTCGTATCCTTCTTCTTCGAGCATATCGAGCGCGACATCGAGGCCATAGATAATATTGGTCGCCGGAGTATAGGGGAAAAAGCCGTTGGCATTATTGGCCAGCATATCGGCCCACGACCAGTAGGACTTGTTGAAGCCGGAGTTTTTCGAGGCTTGCAGAGCCTTCTGGCTGATGGCGTTGAAGGCGAGGCCCGCCGGCAACATCAGACCCTTCTGCGAGCCGGCGATGGTGACATCGATGCCCCATTCGTCATGGCGCAGGTCGATCGAGGCGAGCGAGGAGACGGCGTCGACGAACAGCAGCGCCGGATGGTTGAGCTTGTCCATGACCTGGCGGATCTCGGCGATCGGCGAGGTCGTGCCGCTCGCGGTCTCATTATGAACGACGCAGACGGCCTTGATTTCCTGTCCCTTGTCCTGCCGCAACCGCTCTTCGATCTGAGCCGGATCGGCGCCGATGCGCCAGTCCGATTCGATGAACTCCGGCCTCAGCCCCAGATTGGTCGCCATGGCCTTCCAGAGGACGGCGAATTGGCCGGTCTCGAACATGAGCACGCGGTCGCCGGGGGTCAGGCAGTTGACCAGCGCCGCTTCCCAGCCGCCCGTGCCGGAGGCCGGAAAGATGATGACCGGGTTCTTGGTCTTGAAGGGAGCCTTCACCTTTTCGAGCACGCGGCGGGAGATCTTCTGGAATTCCGGCCCGCGATGATCGATGACCGGCATGTCGATTGCCCGCAAAACCCGGTCGGGTATTGGGGTCGGACCGGGAATCTGCAAAAAGTGACGCCCGGGGTTCCGCGGCCTATTGCTCATCATCTGTCTCCCAAAGTCTCAGTTGCCGCCTTTGCCCAAACAAGGACAAATGCATCTTTGTTTCATTGTCGGGCAGATCCGGACGACGGACCTCGCGCCGGCTTTTCTCACGCTGGCCATGGCCAATGGAGAGAATCCGCGGTCGAGCATGCCGCTCCACCAAATAGTCTGGGCTCGTCATTATGGGCGGAACAATGTCCCAGCATAGACGAGCCCGCAATCGCCGCATGAATAAAGAGAAATAAGACAGGGCTCAATACAAATTTGCCCTGAACGCATGGGCTATTCGGTCGATTGCGGTGCGATAACAATGCCGCTCTGCAGCATTCGGAAGCCTGGCTTGGATGTGCCAATATGACGCGTGTGGCGGCTCAGAATCCTCTCGAAGGAAGGCGAGACCGGGCCGGCAATTGTGGCACCTCACAGCTGCGTGATCCATGTAACATGATCGGTCTTGGCGCCGAAGAAGTTTCGGGCGCCACGCGCCTGAAGCGCCCGCGCCTCGCGGCCGCATCACGAGGGAGAGCAACATGAAAATGAATTTCGTTTCCGGCGGCAGCATCGCGCTCGCCGCGGTCGCGCTTGCCTTGACGAGCGTTCCCGTGACCACGGGTGCAAAGGCGGCGGGAAGCGTTCATTGCATGGGTATCAACAGCTGCAAGGGCAAGAGCGCGTGTAAGTCCGCCTCCAACGCCTGCAAGGGGCAGAATTCCTGCAAAGGACAGGGCTGGCTTCCGACCAAGTCGGAGGCGGCTTGCATCAAGAAGGGCGGCAAGGTCGCCGCGTAATCCTGCAACGAAATCTTGACAATGCAAATTCGTCGATCGGCGCTATGATGGCAGAGCGCTTTCACGATCTTCGTCGGGAGCGCTCTTTCCTCCGCAACGTCGCGTGAGGTCTGCACGCCTCGAGGCGACTTGCGATTGGAGCAGCCGATGCAGAAGCCACCGCCACTTGGTTTCGGCCTCGGGCTGCGCCCGGTCTACTACCAGGACATTCTCGAAACCAAACCGCCCGTCGACTGGTTGGAGGTCATTTCCGAAAATTTCATGGTGGACGGGGGCAGCCCGATCGCCACGCTGGAACGCATCCGCGCCGATTACCCGATCGTGCTTCACGGCGTTTCGATGTCGATCGCTTCGACGGCGCCGCTCGATTTTGATTATCTGACCGCCCTGAAGGGCCTGGCCGACCGGTTCCAACCGGCCTTCGTTTCCGACCATCTCTGCTGGACGGGGGTGCATGGCGTCAATCTGCACGATCTCATGCCCGTGCCCTATACGGCCGAGGCGCTCGACCATGTCGCCCGCCGGATCGGCCAGGTTCAGGATTTCCTCGGCCGGCGGATCGCGATCGAAAATGTCTCGAGCTATGTCACCTTCGCCGAATCCGAGATGGACGAATGGACCTTCGTGAAGGCGCTGGCCGAGCGAGCCGATTGCTGGCTGCTGCTCGACGTCAACAACATCTTCGTCTCCGCCTTCAATCATGATTTCGAGCCGCGCCAGTTCATCGACTCGATCGATGCCCGGCGCATCGTCCAGTTCCATCTCGCCGGCCATGCCGATCATGGCACCCACAAGATCGACACGCATGACGAGCCCGTGAGCCCTGAGGTCTGGGCGCTCTTCGCTGAGGCTTGGCGGCGGTTCGGACCGGTCTCGGTGATGATCGAGCGCGATGATAAATTTCCGCCTTTTGCGGAACTCCTCGCCGAGCTCGACCACGCGCGCAGGATCGCGATCGAAGTCTCGGCCGCAAAGATCGGAGCGGCGGCGTGAAGCTCGCCGAGCTGCAAGCGAAATTTCAAGACGCCATCATCGGCGAGGACCGCGCCATCCTCGAGGCGATCAACCCGTCGCGCCGGCTCGACCCAGCGGCGCGCTTCGCGGTCTATTCGCAAGCCTATCGGCTGCGGCTCGCGGGATTTCTCTCCGAAGATTACCCCGTGCTGCGCAATGCGATCGGGGACGAGGAATTCGGCGCGCTTGTCAAAGCCTATATCGAGGCGACGCTCTCGCATCATCCGAACGCACGCTGGTACGCGCGGCGATTGCCGGAGTTCATGCGCGCGACGGAGCCCTGGCGCGATCGGAAAGAACCGATCGATCTTGCGGCCTTCGAACGCGCGCTCGCCGACGCCTTCGACTCGCGTGACGCCGAACCACGCGAAATCACGGCGCTTGCGGCCGTTCCGGCCGAAAACTGGGCGCAGCTGCGGTTCGATTTTCAAGAAAGTCTCGCCCTCTTGGCGGTCTCGCGCGGGACGGTCGCGGCCTATGAGGCCGCCTCGGAGGATGCGCCGCTCCCGCCTCGCACCGGCGCGGAGGAAGAGATGGTCCTCGTGTGGCGCGATCCGGAGCAGCGGGTCCTTTATAGGGTCCTCGATGACGCCGAAACGCTTGCGCTGGCGGAGGCGAGCGTCGGCAAGACATTTGGAGAGATCTGCAGCTTGCTCGCGTTTCGCGACGCGAGCGACGCGGTGGCCGAGCGCGCCGCCGGCTTCCTGGCACGATGGTTCGCCGACGGACTCATTGCCGACGTGAAGTGATGCCGCTCAACGAACGATTGCCGCGCGCGCCTGCGCGAGAGCCTCTTCGCAGGCACTTGCCCGGCCGGCTCGATCAGCGCTGCGCGCCCGCGCCAGTGCCGCGAGCGCGCGTCTCGTTCCTTCGCTTTCATGCAGCCGCTGCTCGGCGGCGGCGATGGACGCTGGCGTAGGCTGGTGGTGCAAGCGGGCAGCCCTGGTCTCGGCGGCGCTAGGCCCGCTGCCGGCGATCGCATCGATCTCGGCATCAACCTGCGCCTGGACCTTGTCGATCTCGGCCGTGCAGGGACCTGCTTGCGCCCAAGTGGCGGCCATGGTGAAAACTGCCGCGACAATCACTCGGGTGATGCAGATCGGCATGCGAGCTTCTCGTCCCGACGTGCATCTCTTCAGATGCAAGGAGCTTATGGGAAGCGCCCACTACCGGTCCCAAATATCGCCGGATTTGTTGGGACTCCGAGAAAGCGGACGATTGTCTAAGAGATTGATCTTATTGGCGGGAGAGACGGGGCTCGAACCCGCGGCCTCCGGCGTGACAGGCCGGCGCTCTAACCAGCTGAGCTACTCCCCCGCGGACTTGATCGGCTAAGCGGAGATCCGCCCGATAAGGTAGGGGGCCTCGCAAGTCAAGCAAGAACCCCGCGCCAGCGCGGGGGCTCAAAACTTGGACGAGCCCAAGCGAAAGCGAGCGATTTCGGCGCGGGTCATGATGTGGATTCGATCCGGCGAAATGTGTTCCGCCATGGCGATCAGCGCCGGGCTCACACCCATGCTTCCAGTATAGCGCGACAGAACAGCCGCCATCTCGCCGTTGTCATAGCGTTTGAAGCGTACTTCCGCCGAGCCATCGGGATAGGCGGCATCGACATAGGTGAACATGCGATGGATGCCGACCAGGCTCTGCGGCGGGATCACGCGCTTCTTGGCGCCCATGAGCGCATAGACGCAGGCGGACAAGCAGCGTGCCGCCAGAAACTCGCTCATGCCATTGCTCGCTTCGGGATCGACACGCCCGACGATCGCCGCCGCCCCGATCCGCCGCATGATTTTGCCCAGCTCCATCGAGGCGACCACCTTGCCGCCCGGCGAATCCAGAAAGACGATCGCGTGCAGGTTCGTGCGTCCGACATTACTTTCGACAAAATTGATGAAAGCACCGGGCGTCCCGTTGGTGATCTCGCCTTCGGCGGCGATCACCACGGGACAGCTCTCGCCGCATTTCGCCTGTTCGCCGACCGAGACCAGCCGGAAGGTCATCTCCTGAGCGCTTGCCTGATGCGGCGCGACGGCGAGAGCCAACAGAAATCCAAGGCAGAGGCAAATGACCTTGAGGATCGCCGGCGCGCTCCGCTGATCCCGCCAAATGCCGCAGTGATGAAGCTTGCGCATGTCATGTCCCGTCATCGCGCCCGATCAGATCGCAGCCCGGCGCGTTGCAACAGGATAGCGTGTCGCACGAACGAAGCAATCGCGGCGAATCAACGAAGCTCGATTGTAAGCCGGCGCGGCGCGGCAAGGAAAGCCGAAGGCGCGACGCGCCTGTTGCGCTGCGCTTGGGTGGCGCCGCGCTCTATCCGAAATTCCGTTATCTCGGGCTATGATGGTGGGCGGTGACGGGCTCGAACCGCCGACCCTCTCGGTGTAAACGAGATGCTCTACCAGCTGAGCTAACCGCCCGATCGCGCCGGCCTCGAACCAATGGGCGCCGCGCGGGAAGCTAAACGCCGGGTGTTTCCGGCGCGCAACATAAAAATGCTGAACCCGGGCCGTGAGCCCGGGTTCAGCTTTACACCATGAGCGCTTAACGCACCGCGCCGCCTTAATGGGCGAGGATGCCCGGGGCTTCCTCTTCCGGCGGCGGCGGCGCGATCCGCTTGTGATCTTCTTCCCAGACGATCGGCACCGGCTGGCGCACGAGGGCGTGTTTCAAGACCTCGTCCATGCGCGAGACAGGAACGATCTCCAGTCCGTTCTTCACGCCGTCTGGAATTTCCGCCAAATCCTTGGCGTTATCCTCCGGGATAAGCACCTTTTTTAAGCCCCCACGCAACGCCGCAAGCAGCTTTTCCTTCAGCCCGCCGATCGGCAGGATCCTGCCGCGCAGCGTGATCTCGCCGGTCATCGCTATATCGCGCTTGACCGGGATGCCGGTCATGGTCGAGACGATGGCAACAGCCATCGCCACCCCGGCCGAAGGCCCGTCCTTCGGCGTGGCGCCCTCCGGCACGTGCACGTGAATGTCGCGCCGATCGAAGAGCGGCGGCTCGATTCCGAAATCCACCGCGCGTGAGCGCACATAGGAAGCGGCCGCCGAGATCGACTCCTTCATCACGTCGCGCAGATTGCCGGTGACCGTCATGCGGCCCTTGCCGGGCATCATCACGCCTTCGATCGTCAGCAGCTCGCCGCCGACTTCCGTCCAGGCAAGCCCGGTCACGACGCCGACCTGATCCTCGAGTTCGGCCTCGCCGTAGCGATAGCGCGGCACGCCGAGGAAATCGCCGACGTTCTCGTCGGCGATGGTCACCGAAAGCGTCTTGCCGGTGAGGATCTGCTTGACCGCCTTGCGCGAAAGATTGGAGATCTCGCGCTCGAGGTTGCGCACGCCTGCCTCGCGCGTATAACGGCGGATCATCGTTACGAGACCGCTGCGCTCGATCTGCAGTTCGACGGGTGCCAGGCCATGCTTCTTGAGCGCCGCCGGAATCAAGTGGCGCTCCGCGATCTCGATCTTCTCGTCTTCCGTATAGCCGGCGATGCGGATGATCTCCATGCGGTCCATCAACGGCGGCGGAATGTTGAGCGTATTCGCCGTCGTCACGAACATCACGTTCGACAGGTCGTAGTCGACCTCGAGATAATGGTCGTTGAACGCGTGGTTCTGCTCGGGGTCGAGCACTTCGAGCAGCGCCGACGACGGATCGCCACGGAAATCCATGCCCATCTTGTCGATCTCGTCGAGCAGGAAGAGCGGATTGGATGTCTTGGCTTTGCGCATCGACTGGATGATCTTGCCGGGCATCGAGCCGATATAGGTGCGCCGGTGGCCGCGGATCTCCGCTTCGTCGCGCACGCCGCCGAGCGACATGCGGACGAATTCGCGCCCCGTGGCCTTGGCGATCGACTTGCCGAGCGAGGTCTTGCCGACGCCAGGCGGCCCGACGAGGCAGAGAATCGGCCCCGTAAGCTTGTTGGCGCGGCTCTGCACCGCGAGATATTCGACGATGCGTTCCTTCACCTTGTCGAGGCCGAAATGCTCGCTGTCGAGCACCTGCTGCGCGACCGCCAGATCCTTCTTGACCTTGCTTCTCTTGTTCCACGGGATGGCGAGCAGCCAATCGAGGTAGTTGCGCACGACGGTTGCTTCCGCCGACATGGGCGACATCTGGCGAAGCTTCTTCAATTCGGCGACGGCCTTGTCGTGCGCCTCCTTGGAGAGCCGCGTCGTCTTGATGTGCTCTTCGATCTCGGAAAGGTCGTCCTTGCCCTCCTCGTCGCCGAGCTCCTTCTGGATGGCCTTCATCTGCTCGTTGAGATAATATTCGCGCTGCGTCTTCTCCATCTGCCGCTTGACCCGCGTGCGGATCCGTTTCTCGACCTGCAGGATCGAGATTTCGCTTTCCATCAGCCCAAGGCATTTCTCCAGCCTTTTGGCGACGGAACTCGTCTCCAGGACCGACTGCTTGTCGAGAATCTTGACGGCGAGATGCGAGGCGACGGTATCGGCCAGCTTCGAATAATCGTCGATCTGGTTGACCGCCGCGATGACCTCGGGCGAAACCTTCTTGTTCAGCTTCACATAGGATTCGAACTCGGCCACGACCGAACGCGCCAAAGCCTCGACCTCCACCTTGTCGGTGGGCTCCTCGGCGGCGATTTCGGCCTCCGCCTCGTAGAACTCGGCGGTCCGGGTATAGCCGTGGACGCGGGCGCGAATCTGGCCCTCGACCAGCACTTTGACGGTGCCGTCCGGAAGTTTCAGGAGCTGCAGGACGGAGGCCAGCGTTCCGGTCTTGAAGATTGCGTCGGGGCTCGGGTCGTCATCGGCGGCGTTGATCTGGGTTGCAAGCAGGATGAGCTTGTCGGCCCGCATGACCTCCTCGAGCGCGCGAATCGACTTCTCGCGGCCGACGAAAAGCGGCACGATCATATGCGGAAAAACGACAATGTCGCGCAACGGCAGAACGGGATAGCTTTCGATCGTTCCCGGCGAGATCGTCTCGCGCTTCTGACTGGTCATCATTTCATCCTATCTGAACATTCGTTCATAACCAGAGCCCGACCCGCATCGCGTTTTCTACGCTCCTCGCCTTGGGGGTCCTTCCGGCAACTTAACCTTACTGGTTGCTTTACGGAGTGATAACTCTGAGCCCCTCATTGGGGCATTTTTTCCACCTTAAGATGGCGTTCCACGGCGCCACATTCAAGCAGCGGACCAATTCCCGATTTGGCCCCGGCGGGCCTCGGCCAGGAGACGGCAGTCCGCTCCGCAGACTCAACAGCAGCGAGGCAGGAACAGCGCTCGGAAGCGCGGCGCGCGCGGCCGAGGAGGCATCCGGCTATCGCCGGATGCGCCTCAGCCTCACCAAGGCACGCTCGATGGCAGGCGACTCCTCAGAGGAGCCGAGGTCCGGATCCCTCCGGACCGCATGATATCAGGCGCTGGTGGCGCTCTTCTCGTTGCGCTCGGCGTAGATGTAGAGCGGCCTGGACTTGCCCTCGACCACGTCCGGCCCGATGACAACCTGCTCGACGCCGTCGAGGCCCGGCAGCTCGAACATCGTGTCGAGCAGGATCGACTCCATGATGGAGCGCAAGCCGCGCGCCCCGGTGCGCCGGTCGATCGCCTTCTTGGCGACGACGTTCAGCGCCTCATCCTGGAAGGTGAGTTCGGTGTTCTCCATCTCGAACAGGCGCTGATATTGTTTGACGAGCGCATTCTTCGGCTCGATGAGGATTCGCTTCAAGGCATCCTCGTCAAGATCTTCGAGCGTCGCGATGACCGGCAACCGGCCGACGAACTCGGGGATCAGACCGAATTTCAGCAGGTCTTCGGGCTCGACCCTGCGCAAGATTTCCCCGGTACGTCGCTCGTCCGGCGACTGCACCGTGGCGCCGAAGCCGATCGAGCTCGTGCGGCCGCGCGTCGATATGATCTTCTCGAGGCCCGCAAAGGCGCCGCCGCAGATGAACAGAATGTTCGTCGTATCGACCTGCAGGAACTCCTGCTGCGGATGCTTGCGTCCGCCCTGCGGCGGAACCGAGGCGACGGTGCCTTCCATGATCTTGAGCAGGGCCTGTTGGACGCCCTCGCCCGACACGTCGCGCGTGATCGACGGATTGTCGGACTTGCGGGAGATCTTGTCGATCTCGTCGATATAGACGATGCCGCGCTGCGCCCGCTCGACATTGTAGTCGGAGGCCTGAAGGAGCTTCAGGATGATGTTCTCGACGTCCTCGCCGACGTAGCCGGCCTCGGTCAAGGTCGTCGCGTCGGCCATGGTGAAGGGCACGTCGAGGATGCGGGCCAGCGTCTGCGCCAGCAAAGTCTTGCCGGAGCCGGTCGGCCCGATCAGCAGGATGTTCGACTTCGCCAGTTCGACGTCGTTGTGCTTGGTCGAATGATTGAGCCGCTTGTAGTGGTTGTGAACGGCGACCGACAGGACCCGCTTGGCCTGCGCCTGTCCGATGACGTAGTCGTCGAGAACCTTGCAGATCTCGCGCGGCGTCGGAATGCCGTCGCGGCTCTTGACCAGCGAGGACTTATTCTCCTCGCGGATGATGTCCATGCAGAGTTCGACGCATTCGTCGCAGATGAACACGGTCGGGCCGGCGATCAGCTTGCGGACCTCGTGTTGGCTCTTGCCGCAGAACGAGCAATAGAGCGTGTTTTTCGAGTCGCTGCCGCCGACCTTGGTCATGGCTTATCTCCGTATGGCCGCAACCGAACCGGGCTGCGTCAACTACCCGAGGCGAGAACTCGAACCGAGCCCCCGCCATTCACGGCGGTCCCGCTTCGGATCTGCCGTTCATTCCTGCTCGCGAACTCCCAGAATTGGCATTTGTTGTTAACGCAAATGCAACATGCCGGGAGGCCGGGATCAAGCCCTACAGCCGGATTCCCCTGTCCACGAGGGTTTATGCGTCACATAGGCGCAACAGTCCGGCGTCATAATGACTGAAAATTGCGTCCAATCGGTTAAGTGGCCAGCTTCCGGCATAACCAGCAATCGATGTGCCAAGGTGGGAGTCCCGCCCCCGCACCTGCTGCTGGCCGGACAAACTCACTACCGCGAACCTCAAGGTTGGCCGGAGCTCTCACGCAGCGGCTTTGCCCGCCGCCGGCTCGTCGGGGCGCTTTTCGAGCACTTGATCGATGATGCCGAAGGTCCGGGCCTCCTCCGCCGACATGAAATGGTCGCGGTCAAGCGTGTTCTCGATCGAATCATAGTCCCGGCCCGTGTGCCGCACATAGATCTCGTTGAGCCGGCGCTTCACCTTCATGATGTCTTCGGCGTGGCGCACGATATCCGAAGCTTGGCCTTGGAAGCCGCCGGAGGGCTGATGCACCATGATCCGCGCGTTGGGCAGCGCGTAGCGCGTGCCCGCTTCCCCGGCGGCAAGCAGCAGCGAGCCCATCGAGGCCGCCTGGCCGATGCAGAGCGTCGATACTTTCGGGCGGATGAACTGCATCGTGTCGTAGATGGCAAGCCCCGCGGTCACGACCCCGCCGGGCGAATTTATATAGAGCGAGATCTCTTTCTTCGGATTTTCCGCCTCCAGAAACAGCAGCTGCGCCACGACGACCGAGGCCACGTGGTCGTCGACCGGCCCCGTCAGGAAAACGATCCGCTCCCGCAGAAGCCGCGAGTAGATGTCGAATCCGCGCTCGCCCCGGCTGGTGTTCTCGATGACTTGCGGGATCAGGTAATTGGCGTGAATTTCGAGCGGATCGCGCATGTTCTTTCTCGGGTTACGGGCCGAATCGAATCGGCGGTGGGGAGCCGTCCGGCTCTAGGCCCAAGATAATAGCTTCCGCCGCTTTCGCAACGGGGCGGCGGCCTCGCCGTCCGGCCGGAACGCGTGCGCAGCGCGCGCAGCTCCTATGCGGGCGGCGCGGCCGCACCAGCGGCTTCCCCTTGTTCTTCTGGGTCCATTTCCGCGGCTTCGACCGCTTGCCGCAATTCCTGCTTGCCGACATGCCGATCGGTCACCTTGGCCTGGGCCAGGACGTGATCGATGACCTTCTCCTCGAAGACCGGGCCGCGAATTTCGTTCATGAGGTCGGCATTCTTCCGATAATACTCGACGAATTGTCTCTCTCGGCCAGGAAAGTTCCGCGCCTTCTCGTAGAGGGCCTGGGTAACCTCCTCCTCCGAAACCTTGAGGCCGGCGCGATCGCCGATCTCGGCCAGAGCGAGGCCGAGCCGCACCCGCCGCTCGGCGATGGCGCGGTATTCGGCGCGCTCCGCCTCTTCCGTCGTTGCGTCGTCGGCAAAGCTGCGGCCAGTGGCTTTGCGTTCGGCGTCGGCCTGGCGCCAAATGGTCTCAAATTCCCGCTCGACCAGCTGTTCCGGCAGATCGAATGTGTATTTCCTATCAAGCGCATCGAGAAGCTCGCGCTTCCACTTGCGTCGCGAAATCGCCGCCTGATCGCGCTCGAAGGCGGCACGCGCCGCCCCGCGCGCCTTGGCGAGATCTTCGAACCCCAAGCTCTTGGCAAAGGCGTCGTCGATGGCCAATTCTCCGGGTGCCGCGATCCCCTTTACGGTGACCGCGAACTCAGCCGGCTTTCCGGCAAGCTTCGCTTCCGCATAAATCTCCGGAAAGGTCACCGAAATCGTTCGCGTTTCATTGAGCTTCATGCCTTCGATCTGATCCTCGAAACCGGGAATGAAGGAGGCCGCGCCGAGCACAAGATCGGCGTCAGTGGCGGTGCCGCCTTCGAAAGCCTCGCCGTCGATCGTGCCGACGAAATCGATCGTGACCTTGTCGCCCTTTTCGGCGATCGCCTCGCCTTCCTTCGGCGCATAGGGCCGGTTTCGCTCGGCGATATTGTTGATCGCCGCATCCACATCTTCCTCGGGAATGTCGGCGACAAGCCGCTCGATTTCGATGTCGTCGAATGTGCCGATCTCGAAGTTCGGCAGAACCTCGACGGCCACGACATAGGAGAAATCGGCTTTCGCCTCGAAGGCTTGCTGCAGCTCCGCCTTGTCGTCCGGCAGCTCGATCTTCGGAGCGCCGGCGAGTCTCAGCTTGTTCTCCTCGACGATCTTCCGATTGGCCTCGTTGACCGCCTCCTGCACCACCTCCGCCATGATCGAGCGGCCATAGAGCCGCTTCAAATGCGCGACCGGCACTTTGCCGGGCCGGAAGCCGTTGATGCGCGCCTTGGACTTGATCTCGGCGAGTTGGCCCTCTACGCGCGAGGCGAGATCCTCGGCTGCAAGCACGACCTTATATTCGCGCTTCAGTCCCTCGGAGAGAGTTTGCGTCACTTGCATCGGCTTCGCCCTTCGGTTCACCTGTCAGATAGCCGCCCAGCCGCAAGCCGGCGCTCGTTGGTTAGCTCATGGCGCGATTTGCGGAGCTCTGGTGCGGGCGGAGGGACTCGAACCCCCACGATTTTCACCACCGGAACCTAAATCCGGCGCGTCTACCAATTCCGCCACGCCCGCGAGCGCATCGAAGCGTCGCGTGTCACATCGGGCCGCGTCTATAGCATGCCGCCCGTCCTCTGCAGCAAAAAAGTGAAGCGGAGCGTTGCGAAGCCCCTTCGGCCAGCCAGATGACGGGTTGGCCGATCGCCGATATTGGTAAGCGGACCCGCTTATCTTCGAACCGTCGCGCCTATGCTCCTCACCCGCCGAGCCCTGCTCGGCTCTGCCTTCGCCAATCTCATCGCGTTGCCGGCGCGAGCCGAGGGTTTCCGGACGGTCACCGCCCGGAATGCGAGCTTGCGTATTTTGCCGGAACCTGCGGCCGAGACCGCGGTCCGCGGCTTTGACGGCCAAGTGCCCGGCCCATTGTTTCGCTGCAAGAAAGGCGAGGAGGTCAAAATCCGTCTTGTCAATCAATTGGACGAACCGCTGACCTTTGCCTGCCAAGGCATGCGCCTCGACAATGCGATGGACGGCGTGGCCGGCTTGACCCAGCCGCCGATCATGCCCGGCCAAACCTTTGACTACCGGATCACGCCGCCCGACGCCGGGTTCTTCTTTTATCGTTCGCAGGTGGCGCCCTACGCCTCTCGGCAGCTCCGCGAGGGCCTTTATGGCGCCTTCATCGTCGATGAACCCGACCCGCCTGCGACGGACCGTGACATTGTCGTCGTGCTCGCCGATTGGCAACTGGACCAGGCCGCGCAGATCTTTGATTCCGGCGTATTGGCGCGGCCCACCGGCGCGAGCCAATCCGGCGCGAAAAGCCCCGGCCCGGAGAAATCAGTCGGAGCCGCTGGCTGGCCTCGCCTGGTAACAACGGTCAATTCCAAGCTTGCTCCGCTCGCCGAGACACAGCGGCCCGGCGCCAGAGTTCGGCTAAGACTGCTGAACGCTGCGGCAGCCCGCATCATGTTCGTCGGTTTCGACGGGCTGAAGCCGCTCGTGCTGGCAATCGACGGCGAGCCTTGCGAGGCTTTCGCGCCGCTGCAAGGCTTGCTGCCGGTCGGGCCCGGCGCTCGATTCGACGTGATGTTCGATCTCCCAATCGAGGCAGGAGTCGAGACGCGACTCGTCTTGCGCGGGGCGCCGGATCAGCCGCTTGCCACCTTCAAGACTCAGGGGCAAGGACGCAAGGATCTGCCGCCGATCGTCTCCTTGCCGCCAAATCCGCTGCTGCCGGCCGCGATCAATCTGAAAGCCTCGCGCAAGCTCGATCTTGTGATCGACGGCGGCCCAAAAACCACGGCGGCCGACCCGCCCGAGCCGTTCAGCCTCAACGGCATGCCGGCGATGGATTTCGCACCGAAGCCGCTCTTCTCGGTCAGGCGCGGAACGCCGGTCACGCTCGGCCTCGTCAACAGGACAGCCTGCGTGCAACAGATCGGGCTGCACGGCCATCATCTGCGGCTGCTGCACGATCTCGACGACGGCTGGGAGCCCTATTGGCGCGACAGCGCCATCATTCCCGAGAGGCGGACCAAACATGTCGCCTTCGTCGCCGACAATCCGGGCAAATGGGCCATCGAATGCCTGCCGCTTCTGCCGCAATCGACGCAAATGCTGACCTGGTTCGAAGTCGCGTAACGGGCCGCTTTCGCGCTGTGACGCGCTGACGCGCTGCACAATCCCGTGAGTCCTATAGTTTCACGGAAATCCAAGCCATACCAATCGACTATTGGCTAGATATCCCTGCTGTCGAGGAGCCGGCGCAGGACCGGCGGCAGGTATTCGGGAATGTCCTCGGATATGAGACCGGGGCCGAATTCGCGCGCCGCCGCCGCATGCAGCCAGACGGCGGCGCTCGCCGCCTCGAAGCCCGGCATGGACTGCGCCAACAGGCCGCCGATCATCCCCGCAAGCACATCGCCGGAGCCCGCCGTCGCAAGCCAAGGCGGCGCGCCATGGCCGATCGTCGCTCGGCCTTGCGGGTCTGCGACAACCGTGTCTGCCCCTTTCAAAACTAGGATTGCGCCCATGAGAGCGGCGCCGGCGCGGGCGCGGGCAAGCTTGGATGGCGAAGCCAACTGAGCAATGTGCGGGTGATCGCGCAGCTCTCCTTCCTTCGCCGCGAACAACTGCGCGAACTCGCCGTCGTGCGGCGTCAGGACGACGAGCTTGTTGGAGCTTTTCACGGCCTCGGCGAGATGCGTGGATTCCCCGGCGAAGCTTGTCAATGCATCGGCGTCGAGAACGACGGCGCGCTGCGGCTTCGGCGAGTCGGCGCCGCTCTGCAGAGCAGCGAGGACCATGGCGCGGGTCTTGGCTCCGACGCCCATGCCGGGTCCCATGACGATCGCATTCTTGCGCCGATCGGCAAGCAGCTCGACAAGATCTTCGACGCTGTCGCAAACCCGCGTCATGATCGCGGTCAGAGCCGCGGCATGAGCGGGGAGCGCATCCTTCGGGGTCGCGACGGTGACGAGCCCTGCGCCGATGCGCAAGGCGCCGCGCGCCGCAAGCCGCGCCGCCCCCGTATGCGCAAGCGACCCGGACAACACGAGGGCGTGGCCGCGATTATACTTGTGGCCATCGATGCGCGGACGAGGAAAATGCTGGCTCCAAACCGACGGCGCATTGGCGAACGTCTTGGGCGCGATCTCCGTGAGGACGGAGTCCGGAATCCCGATGTCGACGAGGCTGATTTCCCCGCTATGCATGTATCCCGGCAGAAGCAGATGGCCCGGTTTCAGGCGGAAAAACGTCACCGTTTGCGCCGCCTCGACCGCGGCGCCGCGCACCTCTCCTGTCGATCCGTCGATGCCTGAGGGAATATCGACGGCGATGATCGGCTTTCGCGTTCGCCTCGTCCACTCGTTGAGACGCAGAATCGCGTCGCGCGCGGAACCGTCGACGTCGCGGCTGAGGCCAGCGCCGAAGATCGCGACGATCGCGAGATCGGCCTCTTCGAGCGGTACGTCCGCGAAGCGCAGAAGCGCGTCGCTCCAGCCTTGCGCCGCGCCGGCGGCATCGCCCGTCAAGCTCTCGCGCGGGCAAAGCAGACCGAGAGAGACCCTAAAACCGTCGGCCTTGAGATAGCGGGCGGCGACGAAACCATCGCCGCCGTTATTGCCCGGACCGCAAAAGACCGCGATCCGGCTGTTATGGGGATGGCGGGTCGCCAGCATCCACGAGGCAGCTTTGGCGACCGCCGCGCCGGCGCGCTCCATCAAAGTGGCGCCGGGAATGCCGGAAGCGATGGTCAGTCGGTCTGCCAGCGCCATTTCGGCCGCAGAAAGCAGTTCCGGAGGAGTCGTGGGCGAAAGCATCACTCAATCGTGGCGAAGAATGCAGGGCAGCGCAACCGCCGGATAGACCGCCCGAAGCGGCCGCCGACCGGCATCGGCGACCGCCATCATGTTGACATCGCTGTTGGCGGCGGGTTACAAAATCTGTCGCCGCGACGCAGAATTATTGGTCTTTTTGGCAGATGAATCCTTGCTCTTCGGAGCGCTCCCCCGTGAACGTGAAACCCCGCTCAGCCAAGTTTGGTATTGGCCAGATCGTGCGACACCGTAAATATCCCTTCCGCGGAATCATTTACGATGTCGACCCGGTTTTCGCGAACACCGACGAATGGTGGCTTGCCATTCCTGAAGAAGTGCGGCCGCGCAAAGACCAGCCTTTTTATCACTTATTCGCCGAAAACGCCGATACGGAATATGTCGCCTATGTCTCGGAGCAGAATCTTCTGCCCGACACCTCTGGCGATCCGGTGCGCCATCCGCAGGTTGAAGAAATGTTCACGCGCGCCCAGGATGGCGGCTACCATATCAAGCTCGCACGGCTGAACTGATTCTCCCGGCCATTGGGCGCCGTGGCGGCCAGCCTTTCCCATCGCTGTGGTGGAGAGCGACCGGACGCTGCCGCCCGGTCGCCTCATCTTGTAGCGATTATTTGCCTGCTGGAGCAGACGAAGGCGCGGCGGTCGGCGGCGCCGGCGCAGCGGTCGGCGGCGCCGCACCTCCTGTCGGAGAACCACCGCCCTGCTTCTGCGCCTCTAGCTTCTTTCGCTCCTCATCAGCGCGCTTTTGCAGTTCCTCCTGAAACTTCTTCTGCTCTTCCTCGAGCACCTTCGGATCGACCGCCGGCCCGTCGAAGGCCTTGCCGAAATCGGCCAGCGGTACGCCGAACGTCACCTCGTTATTGGCCTGGTTACGCACCGCGACGTTAAGCGTGGTCCCCTTCTTCATCTGATCGATTGTCGGCCCTTTGACCTTGGATTCCGCAAAACAGCCGTTCGGGAAGCAAATTTCGAAGGCGCCGTCGAGGGTGGCGCCCTTGTCAACCCAAAAGCGGAAACCAGGGCGCAGCATGAGCCCGACCGGCATCAGCAAGCGGACGATGCGCGTGTCGTCGCCCTTGATGTCGTAAATAGCAACGGCAAGGACCGGCGGCTGGTTAGGCTGCGCGCTGAAATCGCGCGTTGTGTAGCAAACATCCTTGTTGGCGGCCTGATCGTGGCCGCAAACCTTGGTCCATTGAGCCTGGGTGCCGGTCAAGTCCAGCCTGATCGGACCCTGCACCGCCGGGGCGGCAGCTTGGGTCTGGTCCGGCTGTTGAGTGGCGGGCGCCCCTTGCGCAGTTCTTTTTAGCTGCTGAGCGAAACCTTGCCCGCCAGCCAAGACGAGAAAGCCCGCCAGACCAGCCAAGCCGAGACGCGTCAACGAGAACGCCATCAGTAAGCCTTTCCGATAATCCGCGCTTTGCCCAAAAGGCCTTGGTGCCCGGGGGAGCGCAAAGTGACGGCCGCCACAAAGACGCGAAGGCCGGCCGCAGTCAAGAATGCGTCTCGCGAATCGGCTTTGAATGCGGCGACAAGTTGGCCATTCGCGTCATCCGGCCGCCATCAGCGTGCTTTTTGCTGAATAGAGCCGTTCAGCAGCAACCGAAGAGCGGCATTTCCGGCCTATGCTCCACCTGTTCATATATGCCGACACGCCTTAGAGTCCGGCCATGCGATCCGGCGCGATTCGCCGCCTCGGGGCGGTCTGGCCCAAAGCCATCGAAATCAGGACGGTGATGATCCGCGCCCTGGCGATCTTCGCCGGCTTGACCAGCGTGCTGGCGCAGGCCGCCCCAACCGCGCTCCATGTCGATGCGATCGCGAATGGGTGCAGGGCCGTCGCGCAGGTTTCGGACGCCCTCGATCCGGATTCGCAAATTGAGGTGCCGCGCTATGCGATAGCCATGCACGGCGCTCCAGCGCTCGCGCAAGACTTCACGCATTTTCCCTACGCCAATCCCGCGGCCCCGAAAGGCGGCCGGCTCGTCCTCGGTTTTCAAGGCACCTTCGACAGTTTGAACCCGTTCAACATCAAGTCCGGATCGGCGGCGCAGGGCCTCAACCCGAACGTGTTCCAGACCTTGATGGCGCGCTCGATCGACGAGCCCTTCACGCTTTACGGCCTGATCGCCAAGAGCGTCGAGACTGACGCCGACCGTTCCTACGTGCTCTTCCGCCTCGACCCGCGGGCGAGGTTTTCCGACGGGACGCCGATCACCTCGGCCGACGTTCTGTTCACCTTCGAGCTCTTGAAGCAGGAGGGCCGGCCGCAGCAGCGCTCTGCCTATACGCTCGTCACGCATGTCGAGGTGCCGGACGACGAGACGATCCGTTTCGACTTCCCCGGCATCGACGATCGCGAATTGCCGCTGATCTTGGCGCTGATGCCCGTCCTTTCGCGGCGCGCGACAGATCCGGCGAACTTCGAGCAGGCGAGCCTTGCGATCCCGATCGGATCGGGACCCTACCGCATCACCGAGGTAGATCCGGGTGAAAGGCTGATCCTGCGCCGCAACCCGGACTATTGGGCCAAGGATCTGCCGAGCCAACGCGGGTTCTTCAATTTCGATGAGATCGACATCGAGTATTATCGCGACGCCAACTCTCTCTTCGAAGCCTTTCAAGCCGGGCTCATCGATTTTCGCATCGAGACCAATCCGCTGCGCTGGACGACGAGCTATGATTTTCCGGCCGTCAAGGAGCATCGCGTCATGTGCGAGAGCCTGCCGGTCGGCGGACCCAAGGGCATGGACGGCTTCGCTTTCAATCTGCGGCGAAATCTGTTCGACGACGTCAGGGTGCGCGAAGCCTTGGGAATGATGTTCGATTTCGAATGGATCAACGCCAATCTCTTCGCCGGGCTTTATACGCGAACAAAGAGCTTTTTCGACGACTCGGAATTCGCCTCGACCGGGCGCCCGGCGAGCCCGGCGGAACGCGCTCTTCTTGCGCCCTTTCCAGGTGCGGTTCGCGACGACATCATGGAAGGGCGTTGGCGGCCGCCGCAGACCGACGGAACCGGACATGACAGGGCCTGGCCGAGACGGGCGCTGAACCTTCTCGCAGCCGCCGGCTATCAGTTGGTGGACGGGAGACTGAGCAAGGATGGCAAGCCTTTCGGTTTCGAGATCATGGTGGAGGATCGGGCCCAGGAAAGGCTGGCGCTCAATTACGCCTATTCACTCGCCCGCATTGGGATCGAGGCGCGGGTGCGACTCGTCGACGAAGTGCAATACCAAAGGCGCCGCCAGAATTTCGATTTCGACATGATGATCGGCAGCTGGATCGCCTCCGCCTCCCCCGGCAGCGAACAGCGCACGCGCTGGGGCTCGGCCGCCGCCGATGAGCCGGCCTCATTCAACCTCGCCGGCGTCAAATCGCCGGCCGCCGATGCGATGATCGACGCGCTGCTTGCCGCGAAATCGCGGGACGATTTCGTGACCGCGGTGCGCGCCTTGGATCGGGTGCTCCTCGCGGGCTTCTACATCGTGCCGCTGTTCCATTCGCCCGACCAGTGGATCGCCGCCTCGGCGGCGCTTCAGAGGCCGGAGAAATTGCCGGCCTTCGGGTCACCGACCGTCGATGCGACGCTCGACACATGGTGGAGGAAGCCGTGACCGCGCAGCCGGCGCCGGGCGGACGGACTTTCGCGCCGCATGGTCTCGAAACGCTGGTCTCCGGCGCCGCACGGCTGCGCCCCGAGGCCATCGCCTTCGCCGACCGCACGACCACCTGCCCGTTCGGCATCGTCGCGGCGCAACTCGCGGCGCTGGCGCGGCTCTTCGCCGATTGCGGTCTGCGGCCTGGCGAGCGGCTGCTTCTCACCGGCGGGGCGGAAGTCTCGATTGTCATCGCGCTTCTTGCGGCGCTGCGCGGCGGCTTCGCGCCGGCCTTGGCGCCGCTCGATCTCGGCCCGGCCGAGCTCGCCGCCTGCGCGCGGGCGATCGATGCCGCGGCCCTGGTCGGACCGACGGCTTACGGAGAGCTGAAACCGGTCGATGCCTATTTCGCCGCGGCGGCGGCGGTGCCCTCGATCCGGCTTCTTGCGACGCTCGGCCCCGGCGAGGTCGACGGCGCCGTCGATCTGAGCGCCGCGGCGGTGTTGCGCTATGCTGCCGCCCACCCGGACCATGGGCTGGAACGCGGCAGGTCCGCGCCGGCCCCTTCACCGCTCATCACTTTCGACCGACGCCGCCTGAAACCTGTCGCCCACGAGCAAGCGACGTTGATGGCGGCCGGCCTCGATTTTATGGCGCGGGCGGAGATCGGCCGGGCGACGCCGATCCTCTCCTGCTTGCCGCCGACAAGCTTTGCCGGCCTCGTGGCGGGGCCATTCGCCGCGCTTCTCTCCGGCGCCAGATTGCATCTTCATGGGCCGTTCGCGGCGGATGATTTCCTGAAGGCCCGCGACCACGGTGGACATGCCCATCTCGTCATTCCCGCCGCCATCGCGCCAGAGCTTGCCGGCGCCGCAGTTCTCGACGGCCTCGCCTCCGCCGTTCTGGTCTCACGTCTGTGCGCCGAAGCAGCATTCAGGCCGCCGGCGCTGCTCGCCTCTTCCTGCCGCGTGGTCGATCTCTATGCCCTCGACGAGACCGCCGCCGTCGCCGAGCCGCATTTCGTCGGCTTCGACGAAGCCCGCGTCCTGACCATAGAGAGGGCGCCCGAGCATGGGCTCGCCTTCAGGGGCGCGGCGGTGACGCCCGAGCGCCCGATCGGGAGAGATGCATGACTTTTCTTCTCGCCGCGCTCATCGTCATTGTCCTGATCGTGCTCATGGCGAGCATCCGCGTCGCCAACCAATATGAGCGCGCCGTCGTCTTCCGGCTCGGCCGACATGCCCGCACCGCGGGACCAGGAATGTACCTGCTCTTTCCCTTCATGGAATGGCAGGTGAAGGTCGATCTGCGGACGACGACCACCGCCGTCGAGCCGCAGGAGACGATCACGCGCGACAATGTGCCGGTCAAGATCAACGCGGTGATCTGGCGGCGCATCGTCGATCCGAAACTGGCGATCATCGAAGTCACCGATGTCGGCAACAGCGTCGTGCAGGTCGCGGTCACCGCGCTGCGCAACGTGATCGGCCAGCATTCGCTCGATGAAGTCTTGAAGGAGCAGGTTGCCGTATCGGAGGCGCTGCAGACCATGATCGACACCGTCACCGAGCCTTGGGGCGTGAAGGTCGTGCGGGTGCAAATGAAGGATGTCGAAATCCCCCCCACCATGCAGCGGGCCATGGCGCAGGAAGCCGAGGCGCTGCGCGAGAAACGTGCCCGCCAGATCAAGGCGGAGGCTGAACTCGACGCGGCGCGGCTGCTGCGTCAGGCGGCGGAGACGATCATGCAAAGCCCGGCCGGCCTCGAACTGCGGCGGATGCAGATGATCACGGAAGTCGGGGCCGAGCAAAACACGATGACGATCATCATGATGCCGAGCGAATTCGTGGAAATGGCGCGTGCCATCGGCGCCCGCGCGACGGCCAGCGAGTAAGTCTGGCACGAGGATTGCGGGGACTTTGCGCTCCGCGCCGCGTGCGCTCCAGCGTCGGGTTGAACTGTGATCGTACTTCAAGTTCTTCTTTTAATGCATGATCTTATCCGAAATCTCTGCGATATTTCGGGATCATGCCGGAGCTCAGCAGGATGCCGGGAGAAGGTAAGCATGGCACCATCATCGGGGTGGTCACGGTCTCCGACCGTGCCAGCGCCGGCCTCTATCGGGACGAAAGCGGCCCCGCCATCGTGGCCTTCCTGGAGCGGGTCATGACGACGCCCGCCGCGATCCTCACGCGCATCATCCCGGACGGGTTCGAATCGGTCCGCGGCTGTCTGATCGATCTTGCCGACAATGAGGGCTGCGACCTGATCCTGACGACGGGCGGCACGGGCCCGAGCCCGCGCGACCTAACGCCGGAGGCGACCGAGGCGGCGGCGCCGCGCCTGCTGCCCGGCTTCGGCGAGCTGATGCGGGCCGAAAGCCTGAAACAGGTGCCGACCGCCATCCTCTCGCGGCAGATCGCCGCGCATCGCGGAGCCTGCCTCATCATCAATCTGCCCGGCAAGCCGGCCGCGATCGAAGTCTGTCTCACTGCGGTCTTCCCGGCGGTTCCCTATTGTCTCGATCTCATCGGCGCGGCGCGGATCGAAACCGATCCCGCCGTGCTCTCCTCCTTCAGGCCGAAGCTATAGAATGCGCGCTGCAACATCCCCTACTCTCCCCGAAACGGCGGCCCAGCGCTTCGCTGCGCTGACTGCCGGCTACCGCCCGCTGCCCAATATTCCGGACGAATTCGTCACCGCCGACGGCCAGAAGCGGGCGCATTGGGTGAAGTTCCTGAGCGCTCTCGCCGAACTCGGCGCCGACGAGATCGAGCGGCGCTTCGCCACCGCCGACCGGCATATCCGCGACACCGGTGTCTCCTATCGCGCCTATGGGGATACGAGCGAACGCGCCTGGCCTCTGAGCCACCTGCCGCTCCTGATCGAGACGGCGGAATGGGCCGAGATCGCGGCGGGCGTCACGCAGCGGGCGCGGCTTCTCGAAGCAGTGGTCGCCGACATCTACGGCCAGGCGAGCCTCGTCAGCGGCGGCGATCTGCCGGCCGCGGCGCTGACCGGCTGCCCTGACTTTCTCCTTCCGCTCAAAGGCTTGAAGCCGCCGGGCGGCCGCTTCCTGTTCCTCTATGCGGCGGACCTGGGCCGCGGCCCGGACGGAAGCTGGTGGGTCGTCGGCGACCGCACCCAGGCGCCCTCCGGCACCGGCTATGCGCTCGCCAACCGTCTGGTCCTGTCGCGCGCGTTCCCCGCCCTCTACCGCGACATGAACGTCGAGCGTCTCGCGCCGTTCTTCCAAGCCTTCCGGCATGGCTTGACCACGATGGCGACACATGCCGACCCGCGCGTCTGCCTGCTCACGCCCGGCCCCTATAACGAGACCTATTTCGAACAGGCCTATCTCGCCCGCTATCTCGGTTTCCTGCTCGTCGAAGGCGGCGACCTGACGATGCGCGACGGCGAAATCCATGTCCGCACGATCGCCGGGCTGAAGCGCGCCGACGTGATCTGGCGGCGCATCGACTCGGACTACGCCGATCCGCTCGAGCTCAACGCGAAATCGCGGCTCGGCGTGCCGGGCCTCGTCGAGGCGCTCAGGGAAGGCGGCGTCGTGCTCGCCAATGCGCTCGGCTCGGGCGTGCTCGAAGCCCCGGTGATGATGAGCTTCCTGCCGCGGCTCTGCCAGCGCCTGCTCGGCGAGGACCTGCTTCTGCCGAATGTCGCGACCTGGTGGTGCGGCCAGCCGCGCGAGCGCGACAAGGTGCTGGCTTGTCCGGAAGGCATGGCGGTTGCCGGCGCCTTCGGCAATCCCGTCCTCGATTTTCCGCCGAACCAGGCGCTGGTCTTGGCCTCGCTCTCGGCGGCCGAGAAGGAACGGCTCGCGGCCGAAATATCCCAACGCGCCGTCGATTACGTCGGCCAGGAGGTGGTCAATTTGTCGACGACGCCGATCCTCGAAGACGGCCGGCTGGTGCCGCGGCCCTTCGTGCTGCGCGTCTATGCGGCACGAACAAAGAACGGCTGGACGATCATGCCGGGCGGCTTCTGCCGGATTTCGGGGCGCCCCGATGCCCGCGCGATCTCGATGGGCGAAGGCGTGCGCTCCGCCGACGTCTGGGTGCTGGCCGAAGGGCCGGTCGAGTACGTCACGCTTCTGCCGACCGCCGAATCGGTCCGCATCCGCCGGCTGATGGGCCTTCTGCCGAGCCGCGCCGCCGACAATCTCTTCTGGCTCGGCCGCTATCTTGAGCGCGCCGAGGCGACGCTGCGGCTCATTCGCTGTCTCGCCGGACGGCTGATCGACACCGACACGCAGGCCAATGCGCACTCCGCGGTCGAGCGGATCGGCGGGCTCTTCGTCGCCTGGGGGGCGGCGCCCGCCAAGGCGCTGGCGCAGGCGATGCGGCTCGCCGCGACCGGCCTGCACAGCAGCCAGGAATTCGGCTCGGCGCTCGCCCTGGTGCGCGACGCGCATCGCGCCGCTTCCTTCATCCGCGAGCGCCTCTCGCCCGACACATGGCGGCTCATCGACGATTTGCGCGGCCGCCTCGATCAGGACGAAGAGGCGATCTTGACCGAAGCCGAAGCCTTCGAGCGGGCCAACGCGGCACTGCGCACGATCGCCGCCATCGCCGGCCTCGCGCAGGAAAACATGAACCGCGGCGCCGGCTGGCATTTCCTCGAAATCGGCCGCCGCCTCGAGCGGGCGATCAACACCTGCCGCTTCGCCCGCCATTTCGGCACGCCCGACGCGCCGGCCGAGGATCTCGACATATTGCTCGACCTCATCGATTCGCCGATCACCTATCGCTCGCGCTACATGATGGGCGTGGCGCTTGGCCCGGTGCGCGACATGGCGCTGCTCGATCCGTATAATCCGCGCTCCGTCGCCTTTCAGGTCGAGCGGCTCGACAGGCACATCGCCGAACTGCCGACGCTCAGCGACGACGGCATGCTCGAAGCGCCGCGCCGGATCATCCTCAAGCTCTCCGCCGAGATCGCCGCGACGACGGCGGATGCGCTCGACAACACGCGGGTTCTCGCCTTCGAGCAGGCGCTGCTCGGCCTCTCCGACGCGATCGCGGCGCGTTATTTTCTTCAAGGCCCGCATGTGGCCCGCGCCGAGCCGGCGAGTGGGCTCGCGTGATCTACGACATCCATCACGTGTCGACCTACGAATACGGATCGCGCGTCACGTTCAGCTATTGCGCCCTGCGTCTCCTGCCCCAGGACGGGCCCGGCCAGAAAGTGCTGGCGACGGATCTTCATATCGATCCGGCGCCGAAGGAGATGCACGAGCGCCCCTGCTTCTTCGGCAATCGCGTGACTTCGATCACGATCGACACGGCGCATCGGCGCTTGACGGTCGAGGCCTCCTCGAGCGTCGAGGTGGCGCGCGATCCTGCGCCCGATCCGTCAACGACGCCGGCCTGGGAGGAGGTGCGCGAGGAAGCCTTCGGCAGCCAATCGCTGTCGTGGCAATCGCCAGCCCATTTCCTTCATCCGAGCCGCTTCGTGCCGCGCTTCCCGCCGGCCCGCGATTACGCGCATCGATTCTTTTCGCCCGGCCGGCCGGTGCTCGAAGCCGCGGTCGATCTCATGAAGAACATGCGCAGGGACTTCACCTATGATCCGACATCGACCGTGGTCTCCACGCCGCTCTCGCAGGCGTTCGAACAGAGGTCCGGCGTCTGCCAGGATTTCGCCCACATCATGATCGCGGGACTGCGCGGCCTCGGCCTGCCGGCCGCCTATGTCTCGGGCTATATCCGCACGGTTCCGCTGGGAAGCACGCCGGTCCTCGAAGGGGCGGACGCCATGCATGCCTGGGTCTCGCTCTGGTGCGGCAAGGCGGGATGGATCGGCCTCGATCCGACCAATGCGAAGCTGATCGGCAACGACCATATCGTGCTCGCAGAAGGGCGCGACTATGCCGACATTTCGCCGGTCGCGGGGATTATTTCGGGGTCGCGCGAGCAGGACATCGATGTGAAGGTCGATGTCGTGCCGCGGAGGGGGTGAGGGGGTGCTGCGTCATGGCCGGGCTTGTCCCACGGCTGTCCGGTTTGATTTTTGTGGACGTGGCGCATGGCATGGATTCTTCTGTGTTTTGACGTTTTGCCGACGTTCGAGACACGGCAAGGAACCCACGCC
>Ga0116223_10001130_pt1 | contig 28419 bp, 40 predicted proteins | sample Sb_taG_3_FD_90092 | JGI IMG/M metagenome (GOLD analysis project Ga0116223, IMG submission 90092) | Peat soil microbial communities from Weissenstadt, Germany - Sb_50d_a_PC metaG | ecosystem: Environmental > Terrestrial > Soil > Wetlands > Peat | place: Germany: Weissenstadt | collected 2010-09-21 | reverse complement strand
GCCGCTTCTCTTTCGCAAGCCACGGCATGACGGCGGCGGCGGCGATCAAAATGGCTATCCCCAGAAACGTTGGTTTGGGTTCGCTATAGCCCAGCAGACTCGTGACCGAAGTGACTGCGACATAGGCAGCCAGCGCGAACAACAAGCCTCCTGCGACACGGGCAGCCCGCCTTTCCACGCCCCCGTGTGGAGCAGCACTTGTACGAAATCTCCACAGCACTACTACGGCCGAGAAGAGTTCGATGGCGCTGTCTCCACCGAAGGCGAGCAGCGCGGGGCTACGCGCACGCCATGCAGCGAAGAGGGATATCGCACCCTCGGCGCTCATCCAGACAATCGTTATCGTCTGAATTTGCCGGATGCGTCGGGCAGCGACTTGAGTCGTGATCGGCAGGATCGAGACCACAATGGAGCAATTATGCCAGCATTCCGTTTCTTGCGAACCTTGTGCCACAAATGCGTATCTACAAGGTTGCGAGTCTCCCCTGAAGCGCCGGTCAACCAAATCCAGTTGCGTGACCGCCGTCACTGCTCCCTTCTCATCGTCCCCGCATACTGGTTTGGCTCTCTGGACGGGAACAGACGAAACAGCGAGACTGTCTCAGTGCTAACGGCGATCAAGCTTTTGCACACGGTGATTTGGGCGTTTCTGGCAGCGAGCATTCTGGTCTTGCCCGTCGCAGGCGTGTTGCGCCGATTCCGTTGGGCTGCAATCCTCAGCGTGATTGTTCTGTTGGAGTGCGGGGTGGTGGCTGTCAATGGAGGCAGATGCCCATTATCCGATTTGGCAGCCCGATACACCGACGAGCGAGCGAGCAACTTCGACATCTACCTCCCGAACTGGCTGGCCAGCCACAACAAAACAATCTTCGGAACGCTGTTCGTCGTCAACGAATTGATAGTGCTGTGGTGTTGGCTGAAGCGAGCGCGATTATCATCGGGCAACGACGGCGGCACCCTGTGATGCAGTTGGTGAAGGCGGGTGTACTTTATTTCGCACTGGTGTTCGGAGCGGGCTTCGTGCTTGGAACTATCCGCACGCTGTGGGTCGTGCCGCGTTTCGGCACGCGGATGGCTGAACTGATGGAGATGCCCATCATGCTCGCGATCACCATTGTGGCGGCTCGTTGGACAGTTCTGCGCCTTTCGGCGCCGATCATGTGGTCTGCCCGACTTGAGATGGGCTGCGTGGCATTAGTCCTCATGCTCATCGCGGAGTTTGGGTTCGTGCTCTGGATTCGAGGCATCTCGATCAGAGACTATCTCGCCACGCGAGACCCTGTGTCTGGAACGGTCTATTACCTGATGCTTGTGCTCTTCGCAGTAATGCCGCTTCTCGTGGCTAGAAGATGAGGATAGGGCGGCGTCCATCAGCCTCTCTGTTCGCGATGCCGACCTATGCGGCTCCCGAATTTTTCGACGCTAGGGACGCCAGCAGGTCGCGGATGCTGATCCCTGAGTCGAGCAACGAGATCATCTCCTCCGGGGTGACCCCAACCTGCTGTCCGAACCGCACAAGCTTCTCTGCCACATGTTTCAAGAGGAACGCGTCCTTTTCATCGAAACCCTCGGCATGGCTGCCATCCGTGATCGATTGTGCGGAGTACGACGTTGCCATGGGAAATCCCCGAGCCATTTGAGGTGGAATATTCGCTTCGAGTCCCGGTTAAGTAGAAATATACCTCTGATGCTCTGCCGCGTGCAACGTAGTCCCAGCTTCAAAGCCGGGTTCTTCCGCCCGACGTGGAGGCTTCCCCAACCGTACGAAGCTACGGTTCGCAGATGGGAGTATCCCAGCATCAAGCTATGACCGAGGAGAGTTCGCTCGGCTTCTGCATGGATGCAATCTCGTAGTGTGCGGACTTGGCGTCATGCCGGGACAAATACTTGCGTCGTTCCTCGGGGATCACGGCAGTCTCGTAATCCGGCCCTGCGACGGCGCGGATTGCATCAATCGAGTCCCAGAGCATGATCGTGATGAACTCGACCTCGTCTCCAGCCTCTCTTCGGAGCAAGTAGCTGCCCCTGTAGCCCTTTGCCTTGCTGATGCCGGGCAGAAGTTCTGGTTTCAGCATGGCCCTCATAGGCGTCGGCGTGCTCAGGCATCGTATACCCGTGCCAGATTCTTGCGATCACGTGACCTCCTCCACAAACGGAAGCATTTTATTTTATACGCTGCGACCCGCGATCTCCCGCAATTGTTCTGAGGTAAGGCCATAGAGCGGCGGCACACTGACACCGAGCACTCCGAGATATGCGTAGAGTTCGCCACGATGGTGAACCTCGTGCTCCACCATTGAGCGCAAGAGTTTCCAAGTGGTCATCGGGGTTCCATCCGCCGACTGGCACTTCTGCTGCAATTGGTCGTCGCTTAGCTGCGTCAGCATCTTCATCGATTCGCTGTGCATCCGCTCCATGAATCGCACAACCTCGTCGCGGCCTTCTGCCAGTTCGCGTCCACATCCGGCATAACGGTTACGCCCACCGCACGCGCACTCCGCAAAGACGTTTCTTTCGGTTGCGGCAATGTGTCGGGCAAGGTCGCCAAGCGTAAACTTGTCTGCCGTCGCACGCCATTCGATTTTGTCGGGTGGAATGGAGGCAACAACCCGCATCGTGCGCTCACGGATTTTGCTGAAGTAATCGAGAAACGACTGGATAGTGCGGACTTCCATGAGAATCATGGTAACGCACACGCATGGGGCGAGCACCCAGTACCGGGAAGATCGTCACCACTCTTCGGGACAGGGGGCTGGCGATAACGAATTGCGATCACCTGCGCTCGTCCGTCTCACTTTTCATACCAATCGGAGTGCGGCGACCACCGCTTACACGAGAGACATTGGGTTGAAGTCCACTGGTGGAGGCACGCCGGGCACGCTCCTCCGGTGTCGAACGTATTCCAGAGATGGCCGCAGCTACACGCCCAGCGTTCTATTGGCTGCGCTCGTATAATTGTGCGCATATGAACAGAATGTTTCGCGTTTTGTGCTCCATTCTCGTCGCAGTCCCTCTGCTTTCTGAAGCTCAAGCGCAATCGCACAACGAAAAAGTTCCTGTCATACAAGGCGGTGCTGGTCCCTGTTCCCTCGAACTTACAGTTATGGGCGCTGACGGCAAACCTGCTTACGCGGCCACGGTCAAGGTTCATATTGCGTATGGTTTTGGTGGACTGCGCAAGCTCGATCTCGAAGCCGGAACCAACTCGGACGGGAAGGTGAAGTTCGCCGGACTTCCCGCCCGTGTGCAGCGACCTCCACTTGAGTTTCACGCTTTGAAGGATGAGTTCGAGGGTGTCGCGGCGTTCGATCCGTCAACCGAATGCCAAGCCAAACATGACATCACGCTGGAGAAGTCGAAAGCGCAAGACGGCCGCTAACGGGCGATCTTGAATGTACTTCTTCGGGAGCCTCGTCCACTCAGTGCTTCAATCCCGCTGAAATTTCATTTAGAGTGGCAGCGCAATGAAGTCCACACTATGCGCTGTTTTCCTGATCCTTACTTCGAACGTTGTGAGTGCTGAGACGACCGCTATGGCCCCAAGTTTTGACATCAACGCTGCTGAGCGGTTCGTCAAACTTGCACTCGCGTGTGTCCATAAGGAATATCCGAACAAAATCAGTCACAGCCTGAACAGCGATGCGGACGTAGCCCCGCCCCGAAAGCTGACGCCCGCGTTCTACGGGTGCTACGACTGGCATTCTTCGGTGCACGGACATTGGCTGCTAGCACGGCTGATCCGAACTTTCCCCAATGCTGCCTTCGCGTCGTCTGCACGCGAAGCTCTGCGGCAAAGCCTGACCGCAGATAACATCGAGCAAGAAGCGGTGTACCTGCGGGCTGAGGGACGCGCCAGCTTCGAACGTCCCTATGGACTGGCATGGCTGCTTCAACTGGTTGCGGAACTGCGCGAGTGGGACGATCCTGACGGACGCGCTATGGCGGGGGATTTGCATCCGCTGGAAGAGGCTGTGTTGGGGCGACTGGAAGACTGGATTCCCAAGCTCTCCCATCCAGTGCGGATCGGCGAGCATGACCAAACTGCCTTTGCTCTCGGCCTGATGCTAGACTATGCCCGCGCAACGGCGGATACGAAATTTGCGGACCTAATCGTATCAAAAGCCCGGCAGTTCTATTTTGGGGACAACCATTGTCCGCTTGGATATGAGCCCTCCGGGGAGGATTTTCTCTCTCCGTGTCTGGGCGAAGCAGACGTAATGCGGCGTGTGCTGCCCAGTCCTGAGTTTGCTCGCTGGCTCCGAGCTTTTCTGCCGCAGATTTCCCCGGCGAGAAAGGATGCTTGGTTAAAGCCCGTGGTGTCGCCCGATCCCAGCGACCCAAAGTTGGCACATTTGGATGGGCTCAACCTGAGTCGAGCATGGATGCTGGAGGGTATCGCTGCGGGTCTGCCGAAGGGCGATAAACGTCTGCCGATGATCATAGCGGCAGCCGAGGAGCATAGACGTGCCGGACTTGCGGCGGTGACTGGCAAGCATTACGAGGGTGGTCATTGGCTGGGGAGCTTCGCCGTATATCTCGTCACCAAGAGAGGCATTCCGCAGAAGTGATGCCTCGATGAGCGTGCGATTTGGGACGATTTTCCACCGCGCAAGGCGAACCGCAGCAGGTCATCGCTGCTGAAATGGGGAGTCGGGCTGGGAAATGTTGACCGCATAGAATGATCGCCGCCCCCAGATGCGGGCCTCGTTAGCATCAGCAAACAGGATATCCACGACCGGGCGAGTCTCAGTCTGTGCCGTGCGGTCCACAAAACGTGCAAGATGCTTGCGGACACGATTTCCGGACATGAGCACAATCGTGTCGTTCAGGTTGGCATGCAGCTTCCGCTCTGCCATCGGTGAGAGTGCTACGTTCAAGACTTTCCCGGCCGGGAGAGTGTGCTTGGGCACCGCATAAGCACTCCGCGCTGGAGCATTGTTCGAGAAGAGCGGATCGGAACCGAAATCGTCGGTCAGAGCATAAGCTGTCACTTGAACGCGGGCTTTAGAGGATTCGAGGAACCCTAGTTTTTTGTTTGCCTCTGATAGTCGAACGGTAGCATCAACAAGCTCGGATTTGGTCTGCTCCAGTTGATCACTGAGTCGGCGCACAACCGCCGCGTTTCGGACGCTTTCGTAAATGTGAAACCCCACACCTGCTCCGAGCACGAAAGTAATCAGGAGTGCCATCGTCAAATTTCGAATGGTCATAGCAGCCTCGGCTCCGATGGCATGTTCCGATGCTTGCACTATGCCATTCCAAGCAACACGAACCTATGACCGAGTCGTGGGGGAAGCGCCGCCGTAACGTGCAGTGCGGACGGGAGTTCCAATCTGGCTGTCGGCAAGGTTCGCGTGCATCCGGAGGTGCGGCGACTCCACCCAGTTCATAGTCACCTACAAAGTAACGTTGCATAATCTTGCGCAGAAATGGAATCGCTGTAACATGGCGGTCGCACTGGGTAACTCTCACAATGGTTACCGACAATCCGCCGCGCACGGCAAACCGTGCAGGATTCCTAGAAAGCGACCGCATCAAGATATCCTCGATCTGCCGCAGGACGGACGTTTGCTGACGATTACAAAATCCATCGAAGCGGCGATGAAGTCCGGGACTACTGCGGATGTCCGCCGCGCCTGCGCTGAATTTCTGAAAGCCGCATCGGAGTTCTACAAAGTCCCCGCTTGCGGCATCGACTGGCCGAGGACGAATCGCCCAGCACCACTCAAGTTAGGATAGTCTTCAACGGAAGGACCTAAGCGGTTGCTCTGCCCAATCCATGCGGGACGATCTCGCGTTGCTCGCAATGGCTTGGCAGACAAATCCCTGAGTCGTTTGGAGGCACCATGTCGCCGCGTACACTTTTTCTTAGCAGGCTCATCGGGCTGTACTGCATTCTCGTCGCGCTATCCATGATCACTCGCAGACAAGCCACTCTGGAGTCGGTAACAGCACTTCTTCACGATCCATCAATGATGTTCATCCTCGGTGTGATCACATTGGCCGCTGGGCTGGCGATGGTTCTCGGGCACAATATCTGGTCGGGTGCTGCGCTGGTTGTGATCGTCACCCTCGTCGGTTGGATAACGCTCATCAAGGGCTTGTTGTTTTTGTTCCTTCCACCTGAGATGGAAGCGGGATTGTTTCTTGGGCAGCTTCACTACCAAGAACTTTTCTACCTGTACGGAGCTATTTCACTCGTCCTCGGCATCTACCTGACCTATGGCGGGTTCAAGTCAACATCACATTAGCCACGTCTTTGCAAAGGCTCCGCAGTGGTACCGTGTTTAGCATGCGAGACCTAAAAAATCGAGTTGCTCTTGTTACTGGCGGCAGTCGCGGAATCGGGGCCGGAACCGCATTGGCTCTGGCTCGGGCTGGTGCCGATGTTGCTGTGACCTTCCGTGAACGAGCCGACGCCGCGAATGCGGTGTGTGCCGAAATCACCGGGATGGGCAGGAAGGCAATCGCGATTCAGGCGGATGTGTCAGTCGCCGCCGACGTGAAGCGAATGACAGCCGAGGTTGAAGCGCACTTAGGTGGCATCGGCATCCTCGTCAACAACGCGGGTATCGCTCGCCCGCGCAAATTGGAGGAGATTGCGGAAGCGGAATGGGACGAAGTGCTCGCCGTCAATCTCAAGTCTGTGTTCTTGGTGACGCAGGCGGTGGTGGGCGGTATGCGGCAAAGAAAATGGGGACGCATCATCAACCTGTCTTCGGTTGCCGCGCAGACGGGCGGGGCTGTAGGAGCCCATTACGCGGCGTCCAAGGCAGGGATTGTAGGGCTGACGCACTCTTGTGCTTCATCGCTCATTCGAGATGGAATCACCGTGAACGCCATTGCCCCGGCTCTGATTGAGACCGATATGGTGACCAGCAACCCCAACGCCAATCCGAATCTTATTCCGATGGGGCATTTTGGTTCGGTGGACGATGTCGCATCGGTGGCTGTGATGCTGGCAACGAATGACTACATGACTGGGCAGACGATTTCGGTCAATGGTGGCTGGTATATGAGCTAGTCCGACCAAATCCGCTCGAACACGTCTCCTAACATTTGGAGAATTCGCTGGATTCCTTGGTCGAAATCGTAGGTCGGCTGGCGAAACGCCTTATTATGAAGTGTCTGGTCAGAAGCAAACCCAAGCATGGCACATCTCTCGCCCACGGCAGTTTCCGACGTTCGAACTCTAGCCGCTTACATCATCTTCATTGCCAGTTATCTGGTCTTTGCGCTGGGGAAGTTTCCCGGACTCAAGATAGACCGTCCGGGCGCGGCGATTATCGGCGCTGTGGGCATGGTGGCGTTCCGGATTGTGCAGCCAGCCGACACGCTGCGTTTCATCGATTTCCCCACGCTGGTGCTGTTGTTCTCGATGATGCTGATTGTTGGCATTCTTCATCTGGTGGGATTCTTCGAGTGGAATGCGGAGATGGTGCTGCGGCGGCTGAAGCCGTCGCGGCTCTTGCCTGCGGTAGTCTTTACCTCGGGGGTGCTTTCCGCATTTTTCGTGAACGATATTGTTTGCCTCGTGATGGTGCCATTTGTACTGAGCATCACGCGCAGGCTGCGGCGGGAACCATTGCCGTATCTGTTGGCGGTGGCGACGGCATCGAATATTGGCAGCGTGGCGAGTATCACGGGGAATCCGCAGAACATGCTGATCGGGTCGTTTTCCGGCATTGCCTATCGTGACTTCCTCCTACATCTTGGGCCGGTGGCGGTGGTGGGTTTGTTCCTAGATTGGATGGTGCTGCACTGGATGCATATGCGGAGGGTGAAGCATGCGGAATTGGTGAACGACGGGATTCCACTGCCGCCGCTCGATCTTTCGCGGCTGACGAAACCAGTGATTGTAGTAACCGCAGTTGTGATCGCGTTTTTTGCAGGTGTGCCTCCAGCGATGGCAGCGGCGTTAGGCGCGGCGGTGTTGCTGATTAGCCGAACGCTGGAGCCGCGAAAGCTGTACGAGGAGGTGGACTGGGGTCTTCTAGTGTTCTTTGTCGGGCTGTTTTTGATTGTGGGCGGGGCGCAAAACGCCGGAATTATAGAGAAGTTTCTGGGAGTCGCAGAGCATTGGAATCTCCACAAGCTGGGGGTCTTCACGGTTGCCGTGTCGTTGCTAAGCAATATTGTGAGCAACGTACCAGCGGTGATGCTCTTGAAGTCGCTGGCACCGCGCTTTGCGAATCCGCATACGGCGTGGCTGGTACTGGCGATGGCTTCAACGCTGGCGGGGAATCTGACGATCACGGGAAGCGTGGCGAACATTATTGTGGTCGAGAGCGCCAAGCCGGAGGCGAAGATCGGGTTCTGGGAATATTTCCGCGTCGGGCTGCCGATTACCGTGATGACGTTGATTGTGGGATGGGCGTGGCTGGAGTGGGTTAAATAGATTAAGAACAGACAAACGAAAGCGCCCCAGACTCATCGAGTCATCGGGACGCTCTCGGAACAGCCCTTCCTTCCCCGAAGTCTGCTCAATGACAGGCTATCTCTTTTGCGGTAGTGAAGAATGGCTCCTGCGTGCGACGTGGCGGCACTGCTTACTGTAAGGGCATTCCAGTTCAGGTCAGTTCAATCAGAACCGCCACGTCGAACTTCGAATAATATTTCTTCACGTCCCTTGCCCCGTACTTCTCCCGGAACTTCTCGATCACGGATTTCACAGCTTTGGCATCTGTGACTGGCGTTGCCGCCTCGCGCATCAATCCGAATCGACGAGTTCTTGAGCACGTTCTTGTACCATTGCGTATCCGAGCCCTGCACCGGCAGGAGGTAGAGCTTCTCGCCTTCCAACACGAACCAGACAGGCATCGAAATTGTCTTTCCCGACTTCCGTCCGATCACGCTGATCTTGATCTCGCGGTAGCGGGCGAGGCGGGCTTTCAGTTCGCTTTCCTTCACTTGATAGCTCCGTATTTCTTCAGTATATCTGTGGTTTTCTCAATCGGCAGTGCCTCGACGGTGTGCCCGCGTCCGATTATTGTCGTTGCTCGAAGCAGGGAGTTGTACACCGCCTCCTCGGTGGCTTCGATCACAGCCAGAAACAGCGGCGACATCGCGTCATTCGGCAGCACTTCGATGTGCCCGAGAGATGACTTGTCCTCCGAGCGTATGCGCATCTGGGGCGCGGTCGAGAACGCAAGCGCATAATCCCCGCTGCCGTTTGAACCCGAAGCACCCGTGCGTCCCAGCCCCAGCATCGCCCTCGCTGCCATCCGCTTCAGGTTCCGTGCGTCCACGGGCGCGTCGGTAGCGATGACGATCATCACCGATCCTTTTCCTTGATCTCTCGCACTGCCTTCCTGCTGAAGCTCCTCGCGTAGATAGTAGCGATCCAGTTCCCGACCTACGGGAGCACCCGCGATGCTGAGCACGCCTCCGAAGTTCGTCTGGACGAGGACGCCGACCGTGTACCCGCCAAGCTTGGGAGGTAGGCGGCGGGAAGAGGTCCCGATACCGCCCTTGAAGCCGAACGCCACCGTCCCGGTACCAGCGCCGACCGAGCCTTCCTCGACTGCGCCACTCTTGGCGTTCTTGATCGCGGCGAACACGTCCTCACGCGTGATATGGCGTCCCCGGATGTCGCTTAGGTATCCGTCGTTCGTTTCGCCGACCAGCGGGTTGATGGACTCGACATCCTCGTTTCCCGACAAGGCGAGCATGTAGTCGATGAGCGCGTCAGCCACACGCGGCACACTCAAGGTGGATGTGAGCAGGATGGGAGTTTCGATCTCGCCCAGTTCGTTCACTTGGGTCGAACCAGCCAGCTTGCCAAAGGCGTTGCCCACGAAAACCGCACCCGGAACCTTTTCGCGCAACAGGTTGCCGGGATGCGGCAGAATGGCGGTCACGCCCGTGCGCACGTCGTCGCCACGAATGATGGTGGTGTGCCCGACCTCGACGCCAGCAACATCGGTGATGGCATCGAGTACCCCGGTCGGCAGGACGCCGACCTTCAGCCCCAAGTCCGAGGCACGGGGCCGCGCAACGGGAGCCGTGTTCTGCGCGGCAAGGGCGGCGGTCACCAGCGAGACCACCATGGATGCGAGAATGCTCTTGGTCATCGCACGGGATTATATTCTGCTTCACAACCGGGGCTCGGCTGGATAGAGGCACCCGACATTCGAGGGCTTACACGGCAACCGTTTCCCCGTCTTCCGCGATCTCATAGCCGGTCTCACGGGCGCGGCGGAGCATTTCCGTGCCCATATGCGTCAGGATCACACGCCTAGCACCGATCTGCGGCAGTTTCGCGGCCAAGGTTGCAAAATCAAGGTGAAACTTGACCGGCTTGTCGAAGAAGGATGACTCCACCAGCAGCAGGTCCGAGCTGTGCGCGGCAAGAAACAGGTCATCTACCCATTCCGTATCACCCGAATAGCAAAGAACCTTGTTGTCGGCTTCGAACCGAAGTGCGAAAGGGGGTGCGCCAGACGGGTGCTTGACAATATATGGCGTGACCGTGACCCCCAGCACGTCCTGCGCCTTCTCAGGTTCGAGTTCAAGAATGTCGATGGCGAACTGACGCTCGATGTGGCTGGAGCCGGGAAAGAGAACTTCCATGGCGGCAAACAAGCGGTCGCGTAAACCCGGCGGCCCCGCGACGGTGAGGGTTGTGGTGCGACGACTTACAAGTTGGGCATCAAGAATTAGGAACGGAAGCCCGCCGAAGTGGTCGCCATGCAGATGGGTGATGAAGATAAGCTGAATGCCGTTGGGATCGATTCCGAATTTTCGCATGGGGATCATGGAGGAAGCGCCACAATCAATGAGGAACGCTCCGTGGCGATGCTCGACATAAAAGCAAGTGTTGAAGCGCCCCCCGCTGCCAAACGCATCTCCCGTACCCAGAAAGCGTAGTTTCATTCGGCCACGCTCGCATTCTCCTCGCTACCCGAGAACTTCGAAGCTTGACGGGGCATTCCGGTTGAGCGGAAGGTCTCGCCGCATGCCACTAAAGCTCGGCAACAGCCTTCTAAGTGCAGGTGACACATTCGTTCCCTCCGTCTCGGATGGCTGCGCCGGATGAGCAATCAGGTGAGCCTTAATGTCGGTGGGCAGAGTCTTCCAACTGGGTGTGAAGGAGAGGAGAATGCAGTCGCTGGCGACTACCGCAGCCATTCCCGTGCGTGCCGTGAAGCAGTCGGTAATCGATCACCACAGCATCGCCCGCTCGCAAGCAGAGTGTCACTTGGTCCGGGAAATCGCTCAAAGCGATGTGTCCCGGCTCAAGTCCTTCCGCACTGTGCCCGTGCGCTTCGGGAAGGACAGCGTGGAGCGGCGTGCTCTTGAGATGAGAACCTCGCAAGAGCCGCAGAGCACCATTTCTTGCCATTGTGTCCGCTAGATAACAAAGAACGGCTACTTGTGGTGCAAGTCGCCGATAGCTCAGCGGATGATCCCAGCGCCACCAATCCTGATGCCACCACAAGGGCGGGCTGTGCGGTTCCTTGACGCTCACGTATCCGGAAATCCATTTAAGATCGTCCGCACTCAAGGCATCGGTCATGGCGTGCATTCGGGCGTCGGATTTCAGCAGCCGCCGAACGATAGGATCATTCCGTCGTAGCGGCACAAGAGTATTGTGTGGGCGTGTGCACGCCAGTTCGTGGGATGAGGTCAGGATCGATTCGACGAGGGGTACGAGGTTTTTCAATTCCACCTCGTTCACGAAGCCTTCAAGCACGGCAAAGCCGTTACGGGCGAAGTCGGTTTGGAACTGTTGCTCGCACAAGCTAGCAGGTGACGCGTTGTTGTCAGCAATGGCTGAATGCGACCCACTCTTCCGTTTCACCATGTCCGGTTCTCACATGCTGGCATCGTACCAGACTGTTCCACTAGTGTCCTCGGCATCGCCTACATTAAGCGGGCTGCCCAATGTACACACCAGTGGTCCTTGCCATTTCCAGACCAGCCACGAGACGAGTCAGCGATTTTGGCTGAGGGGACTTTACCTTGTAACGGATTATCATGTTCCGGCGAACTTGATCCTTGTGTCTCTCGAACTCGGCGACGCTGTTCCCATCACTCTACCTCCTCTTCTTCCTCGCTTCCGTATTCCTTCTCAAGCGCAGCCTTGATGATGTCCTCGTCGATGGGATACCAATCATCATCCCGCTTTTCCCACAGCCCGCTCTCGTCCTCAAAGATGTAGAGGTAGGAACCGTAGGATTCGAGCACACCCGTTGCGTCTTCTTGCATCCGGCGAACGGCGTCCCGGTTGATGCCGTTCTTTGGACGGTCAATTCTATCCAGCCATTTTTCTGCGATAGTAGTTTTTTTCACTTTATTCTCCATTGCAAAGTCTTGCGTTCAACTTTGAGCATGAGGACTAATACCGAGGATGCCGCAGATTCCGGAAAACGAAAAAGCCCCGAATCTCTTCGGGGCTTCGGTTGCAGCGCAGGGCGGCTCCATCGCGACTTACGCCACCAATGCCCGACGCCGGAAATTTCATTCTGGCAACTTGTCTTTGTGAACGCCAGGATCTTCTTCGTAGGCAGCGACGATGTTCCGGCTGGCGCAAAGATCGAAGCCACTCGTGCTATCAACGAGGCGCTTGAGGCGGGAGGGAGCGGTCTTGAGATCGCCGAGATTGTCCCTTTGGATCAAATAGCACGCGCCCACGAGTTGGTCGAACACCCGGTAAAGCCGGGGCACGTGATCGTCGTGATCTGACGAATCCCAAATCAGACGGAGGTTGCAGGCGGTCGCTGGCGCGGATCGACTGGCAGCGAACAAATCGCGCAGTCGCGGTCTTTGGAAATGCCGCTCCGAATTGACCTCTGCGCCTTTATGTTAGATATTGTGACGGATGGACGCTGAACAGACTATTGCCGAAATCGAGCGGCTAGAGCGCATCTTCGCCGTGCCGGACACCAGACCGCTGAGCGCGAGCGACCTCTGGGCTGTGAATCGAAGGCATGACGATTTGCTCGCGCACAGCCCGTGGTTTCGCCTTTGGCAGCGGTACGGCGTCTGCTGCCGCTCCGGGTCCCCAGTAATGCGACTACCGGAGGGCTAAACTCTCGCAGGACTGCGACGACCCCCATCTTCGTGGGACGCTCGTTAGAACAGCCCTCCTCCAGAGACCTAAGTCGGATGCCTAAGCAACCCAATGCCAAGCGTGACCACCGAAAAGGCGAGAATCACTGCCCCGACGTAGATCAGAGAGACCGCTCCACTCGCTTGAGTGGCGGTCGGCGGCAGCACCGAGAAGAAGAACCCCGCCGAAATGAGGATCGCCGAGAGCGGCACTCCGATTCGAACGAACCAAAGCAAGGGAGTGGGAAGAACTGCCGCATCCGCGAGTATTTGGCAAACCAGCGAAAGAATCACGATGACCCCAGCGTGGGCATGCCCGGCACGGAAGAAATTCTGCCGGAGCGGATTCTCCATGTAACCACTGCTCTTGTTCATCAAAGAAGTCAGCAGAAAATATCCGCCGTACTGGATCGTCGGCACGGTGATGAGAATGATCCCGGACATCAATCTGGCATCGCGAGTCATAAATCTCTCCTTCAACGCAGCGGCTAATTTGTGATCTGTTATGACCTTTTGGATGAATAGAACCCAAGTCTGGTCGCTGAATCGAGCGGTCGTCTTCAGGCATCGAAAAACCTATCAGTGGAGCTTGACGATGATGAACCAACTGAAGAAGCTTGAAAAGGAAGTCACCACGTGGTCAAGTATTTCAGTTCACCCACATCGATTCGGAGGCCGGGAATTTTGCCTCCGAAGCGCGGAGGTCGGACACGTCCATACGAATGGAATCGTTGACATACCCTTCCCGCGTTCGATACGCGATGCACTGTTGGCGGATGGTCTCGCTGAGGAGCATCACTGGGTTCCGAACTCAGGCTGGATCACATTTCGGATGCGCAGTGCGGAAGACCTCAGCCATGCGCTCTGGCTCATGCGGCTGTCGTACCTCCGCTACGTGCTCAAGGCCGCAGCCGATCCACGCAAGGTCTTCGAACAAGAAAGTGAGCAACTGCACCTGAGTCCTCGCTTCAAATCGTTGCTCGAACCGTTCGTTCCAAAGACTGCTAAACAAGTTTCGGCTGAGCCAATCCCAGCGTAGGTGCGGGCGAAGGGGTCGCCGAACCCAACCCGAACTCTGAATTGCCGAAGGGGAGAGCATCTTGGCCGCAAGAATTCTCATGGTTCTTAGTGCGAGCATTATCCTTACGCTCGGAGTCGTCCACCTCGTCTCCCCTAAGTGATTGTGTTTAAAGAACTGGCGGAGAGAGAGGGATTCGAACCCCCGATACCCGTTAAGGTATACACGCTTTCGAGGCGCGCGCCTTCAGCCACTCGGCCATCTCTCCGCGCCGCTAATTTCATTTTCATTTTATCAGGGAGCTGTTGGCTTCGAGTTTTCCCCGCCCATCTCACTGGACTGAGCCCGGCTCAACCTCCTCACCCAAGGGTCTGCGATCTGGGTGTAGATGTCAGGGTGGTTCGAATGTCGCTGTGCCCATGTTGGGCGTGCATTTGCGTCGGGTGAGCCTCCTTCCATGGCAGGAAGTTCGGAGGCTTTTCCACGGGTGATGACGGCAGCATCTATAGCCGGCATGGAGTGGAGCTAGTTCGGCACACCGGCGCGACGAATCAGATCCCGGAAGCGGGGATTCGCGTGGAACTTCAGAAAGAAAGGATCGACATTGAAGAAGGCCACGCTCAGCGAGCGCTCCCGGAACATGCGTTCCAGCCAATCAAGAGCCGCATCATCGCTCCCCAGTCCGGAATAAACAATCGCGACTAGATAGGGATCGACATATCTCTGCGGAGGTGGGCGCTTGAGGCGCTCGAGTATGGTGAGGGCATCTTTGCGATCGCCTGAAACCGCGCACGCGTATGCCGCTATCGCTGAAACCAACGGGTCTTTGCCGGAATCGGCTCCTCTACAACTCCGACGGAAGTTTCTTCGGCACATGGATCGGCGAGATCGAGGACGACCTGGACGCGTCGGGCACCCGCATGCCATCCGGTCCCTTCACCTACAAGATCATCGATGCTAACGGCGACGTGATTGACTCAGGCAGCGGGCAATCGAGCGCCATCAAGATGCCACCCCCTGAAGGTCCACAACACTAACGGCGGTAGCACAAATCGCCTCGCCACAACTGGAACTGTTCTCATCAATCGTTCTGGGTAGGGCAAGGCTTCACAGGTTGCGGAAAAGCTCCGGTTTCGTATCAGGGCATCGCTTTAGCGATGCCGTGAGTTCTTCGAAATCAGATGCCCCTTTCCCCAGCAGAGCGGCAAAAGAAAGCGGATATGCCGCTCGATGCGGATACGAGAGTCCGAGGTCGAGAGATGTATCCGGTTTCGGGAGGCGGGGCGATAAGCCCCGCTTCTCTGTACCTGTAGCGTGCTCAAGAACCGTGTATCATGAGTTTTCGGCGGTTGGTGCTGGTATAGATGTCTATAAGTTGCGTGCTATCAATGCGGGGTCTGGGAACAAATCCCACCCTCTCCGCCAGACTTCCCATTTGCTAAGGAACTCTCGCCCGTGAACAGTCCCCTGCAAACCCCGTTTGACAGTGTCGAGAATGCCCACCAATACGTGCGACTTCTGGTGGAGGCAATCGCCGAAGCCAAGACCGAGATCGCGGCCGACCTCGGTGCGGCCGCGACGGCAAAGTCGGAACGCCGGGTACAGGCTCTGCAAATCGTGCAATTCAAGTTGGACAAGCTGGAACAACACCTGAAGACCAGCAGTAGGCTGCTCAACGACCTGCGCACCTTGCGACGGCTTCTGTTAGACGAACGGCCCGAACCCACCACGGCCAGTTCCGACCAGCACTCTGAGGAACCCGGATTCTGAGGAATAGATTCCGACCGGTGTTCAAGCCAGGTGACAGATTCCTGTTCACGCTCTCAATCTTTCGGCAAACTTTTTTTCCAATTTCGCCAGCTTCGGTGAGATCACGAACATGCAATAAGGCTGGCGCGAGTTTTCGTTGTAGTAGTTCTGATGGTAGTTTTCGGCCACGTGGAATTCCTCGGCCGGCTCGACTGCGGTCACGATCAGTTCAGAGAATGCCTTGGCTGCCGTCAACTCTGCAATGGTATTTTCGGCGATCCTCTGCTGTTCCTCATCGCTGTAGAAAATCACCGAACGATACTGCTCGCCGGCGTCATTTCCCTGCCGGTTCAGCGTGGTCGGATCGTGCACCGCGAAGAATACGTCCAGCAGTTCGCGATAGTTGATTTGGTCGGGATCGAAAGTGACGCGCACGACTTCCACATGCCCGGTGTCGCCGTTGCACACCTGGCGATAAGTCGCCTGGTCGGCGCGTCCGCCCATGTAGCCGGACTCGACGTGGGTTACGCCGGTCAGACGTTGAAAAACGGCTTCGATACACCAGAAGCATCCGCCGCCGAAAACTGCTGTTTGCTCTTTGGCCATGGTGGTTAGATGCGCCTGCTTACGGGAAGTTCCACACCGTTCTCACCACGGAGGCACAGAGTCACGGAGAAAAACAGAATCAACGGCTTTGATTCCCTCCGTGCCTCCGTGTCTCCGTGGTAGATTTTTCTTCACTCACACAGAAACTGTGAACGACGTCTCCGTCCGCGTAACCGGCCGGTAGAGGGTGTCGCGCTCGATCGGTTCGCGGCCGGCTTCCGTGATCAAACGCACCAGGTCGTGCCGCCGCAGACCTTGGGGAGTGGTCGCGCCCGCATCGTGGTAAATCTTTTCTTCGACGACCGTGCCGTCAATATCGTCGGCTCCGAAGCGCAGGGAAATCTGCGCAATCTTCGGCGTCATCATCTGCCAGTAAGACTTGATGTGCGGAAAGTTATCGAGCACCAGGCGGCTAACGGCAATCTGCTTGATGTCGGTCATGCCGGTGGTCGTAAAAAGATGCTGCAGCGGCGTGTTTGCGGGGTGGAATGCCAGCGGGATGAAAGTCTGGAAGCCGCCGGTCTCATCCTGCAGGGCACGCAGTTTAAGCAGGTGGTCGACGCGATCCTCGTCGTTTTCGATGTGGCCGTAGAGCATGGTGGCGTTCGATTTCAGTCCGATCTGGTGGGCGAGGCGCGCGGTATCGAGCCATTGATCGCCGTCAATCTTGTGATCGCAGATAATGTGCCGAACGCGGTCGGCAAAAATTTCAGCGCCGCCGCCGGGCAGCGAATCGACGCCCGCTTCTTTCATTTTTTCGAGCGTCTCGCGGATCGTCAGCTTTGCCCGCTTCGCTAGGTACGCAACTTCCACCATGGTAAAGGCCTTCATGTGGACTTGCGGAAAGCGCTCTTTCAATCCGGAAACAAGGTCGAGAAAATATTGAAACGGCAAATCGGGATGCAGCCCGCCAACAATGTGAAACTCAGTGACCGCTTCGGTGTAGCCGGAAGCTGCCGTCTGGAAGGCTTCCTCGAGCGCCATGGTGTAGGCGCCAGGAGTGTCTTTCTTGCGGCCAAAGGCGCACAAACGACACGCTGCCACGCAGACATTCGTCGGATTGATATGGCGATTGACGTTGAAGTACGCCTTGTCGCCATGCATCCGCTCACGAACCCAGTTGGCTAGCCAACCCGCGGCCAGGATGTCGCCCGTCCCATAAAGGACAAGCGCATCGGCCTCGTTCAGGCGCTCGCCGACGAGGACTTTATCTTTGATCGGGAGCAGACGCGGATCGTCGGTCTGAAATGGGTGCGAAGCAGTCATCTGTCCAATCATAAACCAGCTTGCGGGAGGATCACATAGGCCGGTGAAGCACCAGTAGTGGACAAGTTTCCGTGTAGCCGACGGCCCGGAAGTATTATTGGTCAAGGAGTAGGGAGCCGTGACCACGCGTCAACACAAGGTTCACACTCAACTCGGCCGAGCCGCAGTCCAGATCTTTGCCGCCAATGATCGCATGAACCAGGTTCTTATCGAACATCTTGACCCTACCGCCTGGAGAGCCAAACCGCCCGGCAAGAACAAAGTCCGCACCATTGCGGCCATCTTCACGCACATGCACAATGTCCGCTCCAAGTGGGTCAGGCTTACAGCTCCGCACCTGAAGGTTCCACCACAGCTCAACCGCGCGCACTGCACGCCGCAGCAGGCCCGTGCGGGATTGGCGGAGAGCGCCGCTCTCTGCGCGGAGATGCTCGCTGAAGCGCTCGGCGGTTGCGGGAGCCGCGTCGAGAAGTTTCGCAGAGACGGCTGGGCTCGGCCTTGGCCGGTTGGCCCGGAAATGCTGTGCTACATGCTTTCTCACGAAGCCCACCATCGCGGGCAGGTGTGTATGCTCGCGCATCAACTCGGATTCCCGTTGCCGATTGAGGTGACGTCCGGGATCTGGAATTGGGAAAAGCTGTGGAAAGAGTGCGGGTCGCCCGGCGGCCCCGGCTACGATTCTTAAGGAATCGCTCAAGGGCACAGGCAAGGGGATGGGCTGCGAGGGCGGAGACATCGAGCCCCAGACGTTGGGGTTTTGTCCTGGAAACCAGCGTCAAAGCTACGAAACAAGCTACTTGACTTTATAATTGCGCTGGGTGCCCCACTCATTCGCGCACTTTGCGAATGAGTGGGCTCTCGACCTCGGCAAAACTCTGGTCGGGACGCCGCTTGTCCCCCGCCATTTTCATCACAAAATTCCCGTACACCCGTCACAGACTTTCCCCTCCCCAAATGTCATCATGATTCTCCGATTGCGGAAGCGAAGCGTGCCCGTCGCCAGCGATGGATCTCAGCCTTCTTTGAAAATTGACCCTTGACACAATTTACCCCACTTCAGAGGCCGTTAAAGCCACAGACGCGGCGGGAAATCCGTAAGTCCTTATTCTGGAATACTTTGACATAAGTCCTTTAGATTCAAAGACCGGATAGAAAAATTCCTGCTAACCTCATGATTCCAGAAGACCGGGGGGAGGGGGGGTAGGGGTATCAAGTAGTAAACATCCGCCCCAAACGCGCCCGCGTTCCACCACATTTCACACCCGAACGATAAAATAATTTTCAGTTCGACTGAATGATTGGCGGGTGCCACATCCTTCGCGTTTTTTGCTAAAGGTGGGTGGCAGACTGATCGCACCATGGGCTTGGTGAGGTTCACCCGCGCCTCAGCAGCAGATCTCCAGCGACAAAGAAAAAGAACACCACCGAAATCACGCCGTTCATGGTGAAGAACGCGGCGTTCAGCTTGCTCAAGTCATCGTGCCGAACCAGCGCATGTTCGTAGAGCAACAGCGCGGCCACGGCAATCACTCCCGCGACCGCCAGCTTACCCAAGCCGAAGGTGACGACCAGTGCCACCAGAAGGCCGAGCATTACGATGTGAAACAAACGGGCGATGACGAGCGCACTCCTGATTCCGAGATAGCGCGGCAGCGAGTGCAAGCCGTGGCTGAGGTCGTGGTCATGATCCTGACAGGCGTAGATCACGTCGAATCCGCCGACCCAGAACGTCACCGCGGCGGTGAGCAGCAGTATCCGCCGATCGAGCGACCCACGAACCGCGATCCACGCCGCAGCCGGGGCAATACCGAGGGCGAATCCGAGAAACAGATGCGACCAGCGCGTGAATCGCTTGGTGTAGGAATAGAGAAGTATCACCGCCAGCGCCAGCGGCGAAAGCATCAGCGTCAAGCGGTTCAACTGGGAAGCGGCGAGAACAAAAATTCCGCACGCAACCAGAACGAAAGAGCTCACGAACGCTGGCGTCAACAGGCCGACCGGCAGGGCGCGAATTGCGGTGCGCGGATTGGCTGCGTCAATCGAGGCGTCGGCCAGGCGATTGAAGGACATGGCGGCGGAGCGCGCCGAGATCATGGCGACGACGATCCACGCCAGCTGCCGCCACCCCGGCAATCCTCCGGCGGCCAGCATGGCTCCGCAGAGCGCAAACGGGAGCGCGAAGATCGAGTGCTCCCACTTGATCATCTCCAGCGTGATCCTCAGATTTCGGAGGAAGCCCACGACTTATTGTAAAGGAGTGGATCCGGTGGAGAGCCGAGCGTCCCCGCCCGGCTGGATCCTTCGACTCGCTCAGGGTTAGGCTCACGAGACGCCCGTCCGTCCACCGCCTGACTCATCCCACGGCCACGGAGCTATCCACCATCAATTGTTCCCTCCACCAGCGGCACAAACCGGCAACCTTCGAGAATTTCTACCTCGGGCTGTCCGCTGACTTTACAGATCAATTGCAGTTCCTGGCTGAAGGGCGGGCCGACCGGCACCATCATCCGTCCGCCTTCGCGCAACTGAGCAAACAGAGCTGGCGGAATCTCGGGGGTTGCAGCAGAAACAAGAACGGCGTCGAACGGCGCGTACTCTGCCCAACCCTGGCTGCCATCGGCGACTCTGATTTTCACGTTGCGATATTCCAACCGATGCAGCGTACTTTCCGCCAAGGCGGCCAGTTGCGCGTGGCGCTCCACCGAATACACCTCGGCGCAAAGCAGCGAAAGCAATGCCGTCACGTAGCCGGAACCAGTGCCGACTTCGAGGACGCGATCCGTGGCCTGAAGAGCGAGGGGCTCGAGCATCGCGGCCACAATGTAAGGCTGCGAGATGGTTTGCTCTTCGCCGATGGGCAGCGGGTGATCTTCGTAGGCGTCCTGCCGGAAAGGCTCCGGGACAAACTCGTGTCGTGGCACTTTACTCATGGCGTCGAGCACGCGAAGGTCGCGGATTCCGCGTTCTGCGAGCTGCCTGCGAACCATTTCTTCGCGCTGTAGCTGTGGAGAATCGCGTTGGAAGGGGAAGCTCATGGCTTCTATTTTGTGGCGCGAATACAGTTTTCTACTCCATCGAACGCGGACTTGAGCGCGGACAACTTGCCCGGCTTTCGCCGGGCGGGACAGCTGACCACCCCAGCCCGCGAAAAGCGCGCGGTCTGGGGACCCCGGCAAGGGCGGCCGTCCCTACTCGACTTCAGTACGGGCCGATGATTCCGCCAATGTTGCCTGCAGTGGGCAGCTCTGGCCGCGCCTTCCTTTCTTGCGCTTCGATCATGTCGAGATACTTGTAGGCCGTTCCCGTATTAAATAGCACGACCGTATCTTCGGCGCGGAAGAAGCCGCTGGCGCGCAGCTTCTGGTACGCAACGAGTGATGCGGCTCCTTCGGGCGCGGCAAATACGCCTTCCACGCTGGCCCAGTGCCGCGTGGCTGCGAGGATTTCCTCGTCGGTCGCTGCGACCGCGGTGCCTTGACTTTTTTTTAGGATGTCGAGAATCAGGTAGTCGCCGTAAGCTTTCGGGACGCGCAAGCCGGCGGCAAAGGTGGCGGCGCCGGCCCACATTTCGGAAGTGTTCTTCCCTGCTTCCAATGCACTGACGATCGGCGCGCAGCCAGCAGCCTGCACGGTAATCATTTTCGGACGCTCGCGACCAATCCAACCCAACTCTTCCATCTCATCGAAGGCCTTCCACATTCCAATCATGCCCACGCCGCCGCCGGTTGGATAGATGATGCCTTGCGGCAGTTTCCACTGCAGCTGTTCGGCAACCTCGTAGCCCATCGTCTTCTTGCCTTCGACGCGGAACGGCTCTTTGAGGGTCGAGACATCGAACCATCCTTCCTTGTCCTTACGTTCGGCCACCATGCGGCCACAGTCGCTGATCAGGCCGTCGACCAGAGTGACGTGTGCGCCGTAGTAGTCGGATTCCATGCGATTCGCCATGGGGACATCTTTCGGCATGAAGATGTGGGCTTCGATGCCCGCCGCTGCCGCGTATGCTGCCAGCGCGCCACCGGCGTTTCCGGCGGACGGAGCAGCCAGCTTTTTCAGTCCATAATGTCTGGCCATGGTCACGGCGGCCGACATGCCGCGCGCTTTGAACGATCCGGTTGGATTCAGGCCTTCGTCTTTGATGAAGACGTTCGGATACTCGCGGCTGGCGAGCATGGGCGTGAATCCCTCACCGAGCGTGACGGGCTTGGCATCTGGGAGAACTTCGGCGTAACGCCACATGCTGGCCACGCTTCCTGACAAATCTTCGCGACGCAACTTCCCTCTCAGGCTGGCAAGATCGTAGCGGACGAAAAGCACGCCGCCATCTTTAGGGCAGACATTCTGCGGGCGATCGGCGGAGAGATGCCCTCCGCAGCGGGTACATTCAAGGTAGGCAATTCGCATCGAGGGCAGGATAGCACCCTGGCCGTGAGACTCGTGTGGCTTATGAGGTAGTAGTTTTTGACGCCTCGATTGCCCAGACCATACCGTCGCGCAGGAGAATCGCTACTATGTTTTCGGAAGTATAGGGCTCGCCGCCAATCGATTCCTGGTGCTCGTGTACGTAGATGAGCCTGTCGCCATGGCTAACGGTAGGTGGGCCCAAAGTCTTCAGCACTTCCGTTTCCGCTATGCCGAGCCGGAGTGCGACAGGCAACTCTATCCCTCCGCTCGTGTCTTGAAGCGTCTTAAACGTCTTGCCAACGGTACAGTGCTCGATCGACGCTGTGCCACTGAAAGCTGCCGACCATGCCTCCATCGATCTCACCGCTCTCTAACCACAGCACCCAGCGCCCCTTGGGGTCTGTTCCACGAAAGCAGAGCCATTCAACATAATCACCCGCGTCACCTGCGTGCCCAATTGTGCCCCCAAGGCGTGTTCTCACGTCATCCATTTTGGTCTTCTCAAAGAAGATAGGAACGCTTGACACTCGCAGTGTCACCACCATCTCCTTGGAAACGGTCGCTTTGGGAAGTTCAGTCAAGAAGTTCCACGCCGGTGGCTGCCACGCCACCCGCGCGTCGTCGGGCGAGATTGAACGATTAGCTGTTTGGGTGAACGCTGTGCAGGTCACAATGAACAACACTGATATTCCGCGAAGGCGACTCATATCCGTCCTGATTGTAAGACAATACCTGGGCTAGCACGCATCACCGTTTCAACACCGCCGGTACTCTCTCACGCCGGCAATCTCTTAAGCATCTCATGCGCCCGCCGGAACCAAGGCCGCTCGCGCCGCCGCAGATACCCCGGCATAGTCGGCTTCTTGTCGAGCACCTTCTGTGCCCATTCTCGGGCTTCGGCGTTGCGACCCTCTGAGGCCAGCAGATCCGCCAAATTTAAGTATGTCTCCGACAGCGTCGACGTGATCGTTACCTGCCGGAAGAGCGCCTCGGCTCTTTCCTTTTGTCCGGTCAGCGCGTAGGCGTGGGCGAGCAAGCCCGCCGCGCGATGGAAATCGTAGTCGGACTCTTTGCCGACCACACGTTCTAAGTCGGGTAACGCTGCCGCCGCGTCGCCTAGCTGGATGGCGCAAACGCCGCGCCGGTAAAAGGGGTCGGGCGTATCGGCGCGCGAGGCGATGGCTTTATCGAATGCGGCTCGCGCCAACTGGAGTTGGCCGTCGTCCATGTAAAGGTCGCCGAGTTCTTCATAGTTCCCAGCCGACGGATTGTCGCGAATCGCAGCTTCCAGTTCGCCAATGCGCTTGCGGCGCGGAAACACTTTGAAAGACTGTCCCAGTAGTCCAATGTCGGGAAGCGCCTCAACGGCAAGATAGATAATCGCGCCGAGCGGACCGAGAAACAGAATGATAAAAATCCAGTAGGTATCGGGCCGCCGCCGGATGAAGTGGACGATCGCCAGTCCCTGGAGGATCAAGCCCCACGGATATAGAAGGTAGCTCAGAAATCCCATGCCGGTCTTAAGCCTAGCGCGAGATTACACATTTGTGGAAGATGGAGAAAGTGACTGTCGGGTGGCAGCGCGGCAAAACAGCAGCTAGCCGCGAGACGCAGCAAGCTGCGTCTCTACAGTTTGAGAGCAAGCGAGGAGCGGCGATGTCGATCGAGAAGATCGAGAACGATGAGCAGCAGATTCTGGCGCTTCATGAAGCTGGAGACAAGGCGCTGATGAATGCGGATATCGAAGTGCTTGCGCAGATCTTTGCCGACGACTACGCGCAGTACAACGAGGCGGGCAAGGCCTTCACGAAGCAGGATGTGCTGAACAATCTCCGGACGAGGGCGATTCGTTATCCGTCGATTGTTTCGACGGGACGGAAGATTCGCGTATTCGGTGAGATGGCGGTGGTGCATGGGTCGGAGTCGGACGAGGTCGAGGCGGGTGGAAAGCGATCCAGCGTGCGCTACTTGTACCTCGACGTCCTGCAGAAGCGCAACGGCGAGTGGAAGCTCGTGGCGTCGCAGTTGGCACGGCAGATGTAAAAATGACGCAGACGTTCCGATTTCATCCGTGCCCCTCTGTGTCCGTTGTGGTTTGGATCTTCTTAACCCCAGGGGACACAGAGGAATACAGGGGAAAGCTAGAGCGGCGAGCCGCGGCACTAGAAACTCGATCCGTCTATTTTTCGTCGACGCCCAGCCGGTTCTGCCAGTGCGACCAGAGGAACCAGACGATCCCGCCCAGCAGAAACGCGCCGATCACGGCGTCGAATTTATGGAAGTACTTGCCGAGCGCGCGCCAGTTCTCGCCTAGCTTCATGCCAAAGTAGGCCAGCGCGAAACACCAGGGCCACGATCCGAGGAAGGTATAGATGTGGAATTTGCCGCGCGGCATGCGGGCGATTCCGGCGGGCAGCGCGATAAACGTGCGGATCACTGGCAGCAGGCGCGCGATGAAAACCGCCATGTCTCCCCAGCGCAGAAAGAATCGGTCGGCCCAGTCCAGTTCGCGGCGGCCCATCAGGATCCAGCGCCCGTAACGTTCGACCAGCGGGCGTCCACCGTAGCAGCCGATTTCGTAGGCGACCAGCGAACCTAGATTGCAACCAATTGCGCCGGCCGTGGCCACCCAGACCAGCTTCATCGTGCCGGTATAGACGAGGTAGCCCGCGAAAGGCATGATCAGTTCGGACGGCAGCGGAATGCACGCGGACTCAATCGCCATGAGCAGCGCAATCCCGGCATAGCCGGTCGCCGCCACGAGGGAATTGATGAAGACGAAAACTACGGTAAGGATCTTCTCGGTCATGCGATCAGAGTTGCGGCCCTGCGAACTGCAGATCCCTCGCTACTCCACCCCAGCACGCTCGGGATGACAGGTGGGAAGGGAGTTGGGATTGCTGGTGAGGAGGGCCTCGGGATGACAAGTGAGGAGAGGCTCAGGAAGTCGGTCAGCAAGAGTCAGAACGCCCCTTCCTGCGTGAAGCTGAAGCCGGGCAAGGATACGCCATCCGCCGATTTGGCGACCTTCACCTTCACGACAGGCGCGTCGGGCGCGGTGACCTCGGCGGGCCGCAGAACCGCGTATTGCGTGAAAACTTCGCTGTACACCTTGGTGACCAGATGATCCTGGCCGGTTGCATCCTGGCGCCAGACTTGTCCGAGTTTGATGCTCTTCACAGCCACAAGTTTTTCCCTTGTTCTCAGAGTACTCACCCGGCCGCCAACCCGTCAATGCAGCGGGGTTACTTTTGTCGGATGTGCGGGCTGTCGCAAGTCTGCGGCTTTGTTACCATGAACCACTGATCAGGAGGAAACCGATGCCTCGCGGAACTATGCCGCGTCAACCGAGTCGCAGCGGACGACAGGAAGGTGCGCGCCGGGCGAAAGGTGCGCCGTTGAAGGGTGCACAAGCGAAAAATGCGGCCGCGCGTCCTACCGCCGGTCGAGCACCTGTTAACGCCGGGAAGGCACCTAAGGCTGGCGTTCTGAAAAGGAAATCTGTATCTGGAGCGGAGGCGGCAAGCCGCGTCTCTACATATGATCCTTTGGCGCCTGAGCGCGTGCGTCAGATCATCGCGGGCCTTGACCAGCTTTATCCCGACGTGACCTGTGCACTCACCCACCGAAACGCATGGGAGTTGCTGGTGGCGACGATTCTTTCCGCCCAGTGTACCGACGTGCGGGTGAACATGGTCACGCCCGTGCTGTTTGAGAAGTATCCGACCGTCCAGGATTTCGCGGCGCTCGAACCGGAACAGTTGGAACCGGATATCCGCTCGACCGGATTCTTCCGCAACAAGTCGAAGTCGGTGGTGGGCGCGGCGCGGAAGGTGGTGACAGACTTTGGCGGGAACGTTCCCCAAACGATGGAGGAGTTGCTGAGCCTCCCGGGAGTGGCTCGCAAAACCGCGAACGTTGTGCTCGGGACGTGGTTCAAAAAGAATGAAGGGATCGTTGTGGATACGCACGTGACGCGGATTTCACGCCGTCTGGAGCTGACCAAGCAGGAAGACGCCAAAAAAATTGAAGAGGATCTGATGCAGATCATCCCTCGCCAGCGGTGGACAGACTTTTCTCACGAAGTGATCTGGCACGGGCGAAAACTCTGCGTGGCACGCGGTCCGAAGTGTGCGGATTGCGCCCTGGAGAAGCTGTGTCACGCGGCGGACAAGACTTGGTCTACAGTTGAGATTCATCCGGAGGCGCGGCCTTAACAGTTCTTCCTATTAACTCCGGCGATACTACCTAGTACTTAACGTCCCCCCCTCCCCCCCAATTTGCTGCAAAATATTCAAAAATAAGGACTTACTTGTAAAATATTCCGTAATATGGACTTAACCCTGATTTTCGGCCTAAATTCCCATTTTGGGGCGGTTTGGGGGCGGATTCCCGCTTCTCCACCCTGGGGTCGCTCTCACCCGCTGAACACCTCGGTTTATCAAAGAGTACTGGCTGCCGCGGCCTTGCCGCTCAGAAGTCATTGTCGCGGATGGCGGGTCGGGAGTCTGTGATGGCGGCCAGAGGTTGTTTGTGATGAAAAAAAGTCAGGCGTTAGATTGCAAGCGTCGGACGCGCGCGGAACACCAAACTCGCAATTACGCAATCGCCTTATACGGGTTAGAATCGAGCCGCGGTGGAAAAGAACAGACTCTATTACGGCGACAATCTCGAGGTCCTGCGCCAGCACGTCAAGGATGAGTCGGTTGACCTCATCTACCTCGACCCGCCTTTCAACGGCCGCCATGATTACAACGTACTCTTCGCCGAGAAAGATGGCACGCGCTCCAGTTCGCAGATCATGGCCTTCGAGGACACCTGGGAGTGGAACGTGGACGCCGAGCGGGCCTATGAGGAAATTGTCGAGCGTGGCGGGCGTGTCTCTGAGGCGATGCGCGCTTTCCGCACCTTTCTTGGCCACAGCGACATGATGGCTTATCTCCAATTCCGCAACTCCAAAACACGACGAACGGGATAGAATCCGGGCTAAACCTTGGATGGATTAAACACGCCGGAGGAGGGATGGTTTCGAATCTAGAGCGTTATAAAAAGGACGTCGATTCGCTGGTCGCTAGGGGCGAAAATCTCCACAATGTGATTCAGGCAGAATGTTTCCCTGAGAAAATTCGCAACCTGAAGCGAAAGGTAAAGGATTACGTCAAGACTTTGCCGTCGTTCCACGACGCTTATCAGCCGTGGTACTCCGAGGCAAAAGTACTGGTGAAGCAGCTTCTCCCCGACCGACTCTCGGACTTCGTCCGTCACTATGAGAAGCCGACGACGCGTAAGGATCTCAACCACTCGAACTACGTGATTGAGGACTATCTTCAGGGTGTCAGTGTGACGCGTGGAAATGATTTCATGGGTAAGGAGAAGGTAGTCGGACCGGACTCCGCGATCCCACGCTTCCGCCAGCAGCTTGCCATACTGAAATCGGTAAGCGCTCGCTTCGAGAGCTCTCTTTTTGACATTCGCCAGCTAGAGCAAGCGGACCTCTTCGACTCCGAGCTGGACGCAGCTGAAGAACTTGCAAGAAAAAGGTTCACGAGGGCTGCCGGCGCCTTAGCCGGTGTGGTCTTGGAGCGACACCTCGCGCAAGTGTGTGAGAATCATGCTGTGAAGATTACAAAGAAAGGGCCCACGATCTCGGATCTCAACGACGCACTGAAAGGCGCAAATGCGATCGATATCCCGCAATGGCGCTTTGTGCAACATCTGGGAGACATCCGAAACCTCTGCGACCACGATAAGAAGGCCGAACCCACGCCGGAGCAGGTCAGTGACCTCATAGCTGGCGTGAAGAAGACAATTAAGACGCTGTTCTAAGCACTCTCGAATATACGTAAGGCGAACGGGCGCGGGTTGCGAGTGGCAGCCGTGGAATCCCACCCTTGCGCACAGAACGCGCAAGGATGGGGCACCCTCGGGTGCGGGTTAGTCCGAGAAGATCAAAGGCAAAATCAAAGGCAGGATCAAAGGCAAAATCAAAAGCAAGATCAAAGGCAAGATCAAAATCAAAGGCAGCGGACAGGAGTGTCCGCTCCACACAGATCCTCTAGCCGCCGGTGTAGGACAGTTCGACGACGGTGCAATCGTCGTTGAGCGGGGTGCCTCCGCAGAAATCGGCGACGGCGGCGAAAACGTCCTCCATCGAAGCGCTCTTGCCGGCCACTTGTTCGAGGCGCTCAGTGTCAAACATATCTCCGCGGGCGTTCTCGGCTTCGGTGACGCCATCGGTCACCAGGATAAGTCGATCCCCCGGCCTCATCTGGCAGCGGTCGCTCGAGTAAGTCGCTTCCGCCAGCAGGCCCACGGGCAGGTTG
>Ga0116223_10001129_pt1 | contig 28430 bp, 21 predicted proteins | sample Sb_taG_3_FD_90092 | JGI IMG/M metagenome (GOLD analysis project Ga0116223, IMG submission 90092) | Peat soil microbial communities from Weissenstadt, Germany - Sb_50d_a_PC metaG | ecosystem: Environmental > Terrestrial > Soil > Wetlands > Peat | place: Germany: Weissenstadt | collected 2010-09-21 | reverse complement strand
GGATTGCGGCGAAAAGCCCATCGTCGTGTCCACGCTGCGGCCCGCATCGATCGCGCACATCGAGGAGCTGCCGCCCAGATGACAGCTCACCAGTTTCACCTGGCGTCCCAGCATGACGGCGACCCGCTCGCCCACGTACTGATGCGATGCGCCGTGGAAGCCGTACTTCACCACGCCATCTTCCAGCCACGCCCCCGGCACGCCGTAGAGCCGCGCCTGCTCCGGCATCGTCGCGTGGAACTCCGGCTCGAATGCCGCCACAATCGGCGTGCCCGGCATGACTTCCCGGAAGGCTTCGATGGCCGTTAGGTAAATGGCATTGTGCGCGGGCGCGGCGGGCAGGAACTGGCGTAGTGCCGCCACCACGCCCTCGTCCACCAGGAACGTTCCACGGTACCGCGGACCGGCATGCACGGCCTTGAGAGCCACCGCATCGATCCGCGTCTCCCCAATCTGGCGAATGGCCTGGCGAATTGCGTCCCGATAATCGGCGACGCGCTCCAGCCGGCCCTTCGCCAACACGGTCTCGGCGGGCATTGCGAGTACCTGGTACTTCAGCGAAGTGGATCCCAGATTCGGTATCAGAAAATTCATTACACTCCCGGTCACGCCAACTCGGTAACGCCGGCGGTCTTGCCGCCGGCCGGTACATGAACGGCCCTCAGTACACGAACCCCAGTTGCTTCAGGGTGGCCGCCGGTTCGTCGTCTTCGAACCTGGTGAGAGGCGCCTTCTCGCGGCCGTTCTCCAGCGCCACTCCAAACGGATAGGTGGTGTACGAGAAGATTGGCGCCAGCCTCGCAAATTCGTTCGAAATCACCGCATGCAGGCCGGTCTCCTGCAAAAACCCCGGACCGTATTGCGGCTGCTCCACCGGAATCGCCACCACCGCGGTATCGCCCCACTGAAGCTGCGACATCCGTTTCGCCGCATCGAAGCAGTGCATGCACTGCGGGTCGAAAAAGAAGAGAAACACCCTGCCGTGCTGGAGCGAGTACGGACGCCCGTCCACCAGCGTGCTCTCCGGAGCCTTCATGCCCGATTGCCGCACGGCGGCCACACCATAGGACACCAGCGCGAACACCACCACCGCTCCCAGCACCAGAAAGGCGGTGCGCAGGCTTTCGGGCCGCCTGGACCAGATGCCCGCGCATACCGCCAGCAACAGCATGATGCTATCGCCGACAAAGAACCCGGGACCCACCGCGCGCTTCAACCAGGGAAAGCAACTGCAATCCTCGCCGCGCAGGGCGTTGTAGTTGATCCCGATGTAGATCATGAACGCCACCAGCAGCACCGTGGTGACGATGGATCCCCAGCGCCGGAACCGGGGCACCAGGATCAGCACACCGCCCACCGTCTCCGCGATCCCGAACACCAGCGCGGCGGCCACGCTCAGCGATTGCGGAACCTTGGCCTGCGCCATGCGCATCGCGGCCGACTGCACGTCGGTGATTTTCCAAAGCCCCGAAGCGAGAAACAGAAGGGCAATCAGACCCGCCGCTACCCAGCTCAGCGCGCTTTTCCAGCCTGGCAGCTCGAGGGAGGTGAGTCTCCCTCGCGGCTGTGCCATACTGTCGTTCATGGCCCTATTGTAGCCCTTTAGGTTGCTGCCAAGGGTCGCGCGGACCTTGCCGCTCTCCATGATCGTCCTTGCCTGGATTCTGTTGCTGGCCGCGTCCACGAGCGTTGACCTGGTGGATGAGGTGTACCAGATTCCCGCCAGCGAATGGCGGTACGTCGAGCTCGGCCTCAATCAGAGGCCGGCGCTGGTGTCGGCCGAATACGAGGTCCAAGGCGGTTCCCGAGAGGTGCGGCTTGCCCTGATGCGGCGCGACGATCTCGACCGCCTGCGCGAAGGCGTGCCGCAGAGCGTCATCGATCTGACCAGCGCCGCGGCGTCCGGCAGTCTGAAGCCACACGTCCGCGGGCCTGGCGATTTCGTGGTCGTGGTGGACAACCGCGGAGATGCTCCCGCCAAGGTACATTTGCGGGTCCATCTCGATTTCGCCGTGCGGCGGGGCTCCGAGGTCACTCAACTCTCGCCGCGGCGGCAGCTTGCCGTCGTCCTTATCAGCTTCGCCGTGTTCTTCGGAATCGTCGGTTGGTCGGCGCGTAGGCTGCTGCGCGGCATCCGGCGCTAACCCGGGGGACTCATCGGAAGCCCTCCACCAGCATCAGGTCCGTGCCCTTCTCGTCCGGCCTGGTGAGCAGCACATACCCTTCATCCGGCGACACCGAGAGTCCCAGCGATGGCACGAAGTCCAGTTTCAGGACTTCCGAGATCTTACCGTCCGCGAAGCGCAAGGACTGCACGGAGGAATAGGGCCTCCCCGGCTGGTGGGACGGACGATCGGTTTCTGTCGTCTGTTTCCATGGCCGGGATCGGCCACCAAAGCCGATGAAACAACCGCTCAGCTCGTGGGGCAGGCAATCTTGCCTGCAGCCGCCTTTCAGGCGGCTCTCCGAGCTTGAACAGTTTGTCGAGCCAGAGGTGGATGTTTTTCGAGAGTGTCGTCTTGTCAACTCAGAGGTGGGACACTCCGTTGCACGGAGCGAGACGCTTTCGTCTGTCAACCTTGCGATCCCTGACGTCATTCCTCCCGCAGGGCAACCGTCGGGTCGAGTCCCGCGGCGCGTCGCGCGGGCAGACAGGATGCGGCGGCGGCGATGAAGAAGAACAGCACGGCCATCGCGGCGAAGGTCGCCGGGTCGGTCGCCCGGACGCCCACCAGCATGCTGGTCATCACGCGCGTCAGCTCGAGGGCCGCCAGCAGGCCGATGGCGATGCCCGCCGCTCCCAACCGCAGTCCCTGCCCCACCACCAGCCTGAAAATACCGGCGGGAGCAGCTCCCAGTGCCATCCGCACTCCGATCTCCGCGGTGCGCTGCCGCACTACGGTAGCGAGCACGCCGTAAAGGCCCACGCTTGCCAACACCACCGCGATGGCCGCGAAGGTCCCGATGAGTAGCAGGGCAAAACGCGTCTTCGCCTGATCGCGATCCACCATCGCATCCATCGGTTGCATTCTTGTGATCACCAGTTGCTTGTCGATGCCGGCAATCTCCGCGCGGACTGCCGCAGCCAGTTTCCCGGGGTCGCCCGCCGTTCGAATGGCCCAATGCCGCGAAACACCAATGCCCGAAAAGCCATCCAGCAGGTAGATGGTTTCACGCCCGGGGCCGGCCAGAGAATAGGCGCGCTGATGCCGCACCACCCCAATCACTTCGACCCACGGAATGTCCGGCCACGGTACCCGGATGCGCTTGCCGATGGGAGACTCGCCGGGGAACGCCTTCGCGGCCAGAAGCTCATCGATCACGCCCACTCTCCGTCCGGGCGCGTTGTCCTCTTCCGTGAACGTGCGCCCCGCCACCAGTGGCGTGCGCAGTGTTTCGAAGTAGCCGGGCATGACTTGCCCGAAGTCGGCGCCTTCGGCGCCGGGCTCTGAGGGCCGCTGCCGGGGGATGGTCAGACTGATCGAAGAAGGCCCGTGGCTGAGCGGGAGCGCCAGCGCGGCGGTCGCGTTTTCGACGCCCGGTAGAGTGCGCAGCCCCGTCTGTATCTCGCGCAATAAGGCCAAGCGTCCTTGCTGGCGGGTCAGTTCCCACTGCCGCGTGATCATGAAGGTCAGTACGCCGTGCGGATCGTACCCCGGGTCGACACGAAGTAGTTCGATGAAGCTGCGGAGCATCAGGCCCGACCCGATGAGCAGCACAAACGACAGCGCAACTTCGGCCACCACCACGCTGTTGCGCAACAGGGTGCCGGCTCCCCATGCGGCCGTGCGCCCTCCGCGGAGAACCTGCGCGACTTCGGGCCGCGACGCGCGCCATGCCGGCGTTACACCGAAAATCGCCGCCGCCCCCAGACCGGCCGCCGCCGCAAACAGGAGCACGTGCCAGTCGATCGTGACTGAGTCGAGGCGCGGCACATTCGCGGGCGCGATGGCCAGCAGTTCGCGGATGCCGAATCGCGCCAGGACGACCCCGAGCAGCGTGCCCGCCCCCGCCAGCAGCAGCGCCTCTACCAGCATCTGGCGAATCAGGCGCCACCGGCCACCGCCCAGCGCGGCGCGCACCGCAAGCTCACGCTCTCGCAGCGAGGCCCGCACCAGCAGGAGGTTGGCCACGTTGGCGCAGGCAATCAGCAGAAGAAACATCACCGCGCCCATCAGTGCGAGAAGCGCAGGCCGGACCTCCGCCACCATGCGCCGGTGCATGGGCTCCAGCCGGAAGGGCCGGTCGAACGTGGGATAACTCTTGCGGAGCGTGGCCACCAGCGCGTCTACCTGTTGCTGGGCCCGCTCCAGGCTCATTCCGGCCTTCAGACGGGCGACCGCTCCTGCCGTGAGGAGGTTGCGGTGCTGATTGTCGTAGCCCAAGTTGTTGGCTACCCAAAAGTCCGGGTCGGCGCCGGTATTGTTGAGCGCGGTTGCCAGCAGCTTGAATCCTGGCGCCAGCACGCCGACCATGCGCGGGCCGCGCTGGCCGGAGCTGAGCATTTCGCGGCCGAGAATCGCCGCGTCTCCCCCATACCGGCGCTGCCAGTATTCGTAACTCAGGATGGCGGCGCTGCCCGGCGGGATGAGGACTTGCGGGTCGGCCGGTTGCGGCACGGCGTCGGCCTCCGTGAAATCGCGGCCGAGAGCGATCGAGGCGCCCATCAGCCGGAAAAAATTGATCGTGACCAGGGCCTTGCTCAGTTGCTCGGCGCTGCCGTCTTCCCGCGGCACGAACGCGCGCGATACCGAGACGCCGCCCATGTCCTCGAAAACGTGACGCGTGCCGTTGCGGAAGTCGAAGTAATCGGCATTGGAAAATGTACCCGCCAGCACCAGGCGCTCGGGATTCCGATACGGAAGCGGCCGCAACAGCACGGCGTCGGTCACGCTGAAGATCGCCGTGCTGGCGCCGATGCCCAGCGCGATGGTGCCTGCCGCGGTCAGCGCGAATAGCGGGCTCTTGCGCAGCGTCCGGCACGCGTAGGCAAAGTCTTTGATCAGGTGTTCCACTACGTTGACATGACGCATATCCCGGCATTCCTCCTTGCATCGTTCCAGGCCGTCGAGCGCGGCCATTGCCCGCCGGCGGGCCTCGCGCGCGTCCATGCCGCGAGCGATGCTCTCGCGGATTTGAACTTCCAGATGGAAGCGCAGCTCGTCATCCAGTTCCTGTTCCACACGATTGCTTCGGACCAGCGACCGCAGCCGCAGCGGGATGGTGTAGAGCCACTGGTCCGGGCGCATTAGGCTTCCTTCAACCGCATGACGTGGCTGATGGCCCCCGACAACCGCTCCCAGTCCGCGGCCTGTTTGGCGAGCTGGCCGCGGCCCAGACGCGTCAACGAGTAAAACTTCGCACGCCGGCCCAACTCGCTGGTTTTCCATTCCGCCTGGATCCAGCCCTCCTGTTCCAGCTTGTGGAGCGCGGGGTAAAGCGAGCCGTCGCTTACCTGCAGGATGTTGCCGGAAACCAGTTTCAGCCGTTGGCTGATGGCCCAGCCATGCAGCGGCTCGAGCGCCAGCATCTTGAGAAGCAGAATGTCCAGCGTCCCCTGGACCAGGTCGGAAGGTTTGCTCACGGCTCCATATCCTCGGTTACCGAGAACATGATAAACCGTCAGAGCTCGGGCGTCAAGGCCTGGCTGGATTCGTTGGATTCGTTGGATTCGTCATCTTCGGCCGGGCTACGGGCTGGTTCCCGGCAGGTCGATGGCGTACACGTTGCCCTTGACCTCGGTGTACTCGAAGGCCATCTGCTCGGTACCGGGGCGCCAGGCGGGACTGCGTACCACGGAGCCGTAGGCTGTGTAGTTGGTCACCTGTTTGATGTCTGCGGTGACCCGGTCGATCCAATAGACATTCCAGACACCGTCGGGACAGGCGGTGTATGCGATCCGGCGATTGTCCGAAGCGAACGAAAAGGGAAAATGTACGCCGGGGCTGGCCAGGATCGTCTGCTGGTGCTCTCCGTTCCGATCCATTATCGAGATGGTGGTCCCTTCGCCTCGGTATAGCTGAAACCCGATCCATTGTCCGTCGGGGGATAAGAACGGGAAGCCGGCGCCTTCCCGGTCGAACGTGAGTTGCCTGGGTGGTCCGCCTGGCAGGGGAAGAATCCAGATATTCAAAGGCCTTCCGGAGTCGTAGACCATTGCCCGCAGGTCTGGCGTGAGGTGAGCGCGGTTGTAATACTCCTTGGAGTCCAGCAGAACCTGTTGCGATCCATCGGCCGGTTGGAACTTCCGGATCTGGGCTCCGCCGGTGTTCGCGAATGTGTACCAGATGGCCTTGCTGTCCGCGGTCCAGCCGGGACCATTGGCCAGACCCTGATCGGACACCACCGGCGTAGCATTCGAGCCGTCGGCATTCATCATCCACAGGTCCTGCGTGGCGTTTTGCGGCTGCACCAAGTAGGCGAGGCGTTTGCCATCCGGTGAGTACACCGGGAGTTTTGCCCGAACCACCTCATCCTGATAAAGCGCTTTGGCGGGGCTCCCGTCCGTGCCGCTTTGCCAGATTTGGCTGACGGTTCTCATGCGCGTGAAAAACAGCCGTTTTCCGTCGCGTGAAATCGCGATTCCGGTCGGCACGTCCTTCCCGGTCTTGTAAATCGCCGCGGCGGGAGTGTTTCCGGAGAGCGGCACCGAATAGATACCGAACCCATCCTTAGCCATGGCGCCGAAATATACCATCCCGCCGCCGGGGCTCATCACTGGACTCACCTGATTCACCAGATTGCCGGTCGCGATCCGCCTTGACTCGCCGGATGCGAGGTCCACCGTCCAAAGCGTATTAATGCTGGCTCGAGCTCCCATACTACCAAGCGAGGAAAAGATGAGATGCTTGCCATCCGGACTCCAACTGGGGTCGGCGTGTTGTCCGGCGGGATTCCGCGCGACGGTTACCTGGCGTAGGTGCGACCCGTCGGCGTCCATCGTAAAGATGGTCGATTCTCCTCCGCTGCCCCAGTCGAACCATGCGAGGTCGTTCGGGGACACGGACCGAAAGGCCAACTGGCTGCCGTCGGGTGACCAGACCGGCCTGGATCCGAAAAGCGCGAGTTGATGAGGCGAACCGGATCCGGAGGCCGGAACCACCCAGATGCCGTGGCGGGCTACCGAGTGGTAGGCGATGTTCTTGCCGTCGGGGGACCAACTGGGTTCGATGTTTTGCTGGCCGTCGGCAGTAACCTGGCGCTCGCTGCCTCGGGGTCCGGCGGAGCGCACGTAGACTTCGAAGCGCCCGGAACGGTTCGAGCTGAACGCGATCGAACTCCCGTCCGAGCTGAGGGACGCGCCCATCGAAAGTCCCGGCGAAATGGTCAACTGGGTGGGCTGCAGCGCCCCGGATTCCACTCGACCGGAAGCCAGCCAGCCAAACCGCCACGCCGCCCCTCCAGCGGCCAGAATCACCACTGCCGCTGCGGCCATCAAACGCCAACGGCGTACAGGCCGCCGCCCTGGTTCCGCCACAGCCCGCTTGCCTGCTTCGGATTCCTCCTTCACCTCTTCGAGCGCCACACCCAGATCGGACATGTGCTGAAACCGTCGGGCGGGCTCTTTGCGAAGGCAGCGCGCGATGATACGCCCAAGCTCATCCGGCGTCTCTTCCCGGATTTCGCCAGGCGGCTGAGGCTCGTCGCGCAGCACGGAGGAAAGCGTCGAAAGCCGGGTTTTGCCAGGAAAGGCGCGCTGGCCGGTGATCATTTCGTACAGCACCGCTCCGAAACAGAAGATATCGGAACGCGCGTCCAGGGGCTTGCCTTCAGCCTGTTCGGGAGACATGAAGGCCGCGGTGCCGACAATGGTTCCTTCCGCGGTCCGCTCAATCTCTGCGAAGGTCTCGGTGGCATCGGACTCGCTGACTCCGCGTTCCAGCAATTTCGCCAGGCCGAAATCCAGCAACTTGATCGCGCCCTGCTCCGTGACCATGATGTTGGAGGGCTTGAGATCGCGGTGAACGATACCCGCTGCGTGGGCCGCCGCCAGGGCGCCGGCGATCTGCCCGGCGTACCGCAGAGCATCGCCGATCGGCATGCCCTTTGGGGGGATCATTTGACCCAAGGTTTTGCCGGCCACGTACTCCATGGCGATGAATAGAACGCCATCGGCCTCGTTGATGTCGTATATGTGGACGATGTTGGGATGATTAAGCGCGGAAGCCGCCTTGGCCTCCTGCACGAACCGGCGCCGGCGATCCGGATTATTTACCGTTTCCGGCAGCAGCACCTTCAACGCTACCACGCGGCCCAAGTGCTGGTCCCGCGCCTTGTATACGGTGGCCATGCCTCCCTGGCCAAGTTCGCCAGTGATCTCGAAATGACCGATCAGCTTGCCGAGCATCTCTGCAGATAGGATATCGACTTAGTCGGATGACTGCAATTTCACTGGAACACTTTGTAGAACACTTTGTATAGAGGATTTGACCCGTCACGGCACTACGATTCAGCGGTATTCCTCGGCCAAGTGGACTGGGAAGAAGGGCGGGTTGTTTTCCGGCGAAGCACCAGGGCTTCAAAGGAAAAGCCCGGGACGAAGACCCGGGCTTCCCAATCTACGAAGCAGGAGGAGGTGAGGCCTCATGCTCACTCTGTGGCTGAAAATCGTCACATTAGTAGTGACGGTTAGGATCAAGCTAACGATCCGTAAGGGCCGCTAGCCGAAACCCGGGGCTGGGTGAACGCCTCACCTGGCCCCGTAGGCCACATTATACCGCGGATCGCGGCCGAGGGGAAGGTCAGACCTGCCAGAACTGCCAGACCTCTGCCAGACCGGCCCGCCTACCGGGCCGCTACTGAAACTACCGTCACGGGGCCGATGAGACCCGATTCGAGCGGGGTCTGGTTGCCGAAGCCAAACCCTGGGCCGCTCCCGCGACCACCCGCCGCGGAGCTGCCGGCGGGGGCCAGCACTCTCTTCTCCAGAGGGGCTAAACGATCGCCGATCTGCCGGTTCGTCCATTGGTTGGTGACCCTGATTTCCAAGCGGTTTGCTCCCGGCTTCAGAACGCTGGTGGCGTCCAACCGGTAAGGCGCCTTCCACAGGATTCCCAACGCCTTGCCGTCGATGGAGACCTCGGCCAAGTCCTTCACCGTGCCGAGATCGAGGAACACCTTGGCCCCCGGATGGAACCAGGACTGCGGCGCCTGCACGGTCTTGGTGTAAGTAGCGGTGCCGGAAAAGTATTTGACGCCTTGATCCGGGTTCGCCGTCCACGATTCGAGGCTGGCGACCTGGATCTCCGGCGGCGCTCCGAAGTTGGGCGGAAAGCTCAGCTTCCAAGGGCCGTTCACAGTTGCCAGCGTGGTGCCGATTGTGCGCGGCCGCGCCCGCGTGGTGGATGCGGCCGGCCGCCGGAAGACCACAAATAGCGATTCGCGCTCCGCCAGATCGAGCGGCACGGTAGTGCGCCCGTTGGCGATGGTGTATCCGGCCGGCTCGATCTTCCCCGTGTCGGGATGCCAGAGTTCCGCCTCCCGGCCGCTGACGCGGAAGCGCGCCTCGGTGTTCTGGGCACCGTCCGAGCGGTTAGCTACGAAGTAGATATCCGTATCGCCGGCCTGGCGATGGATCCAGGACATGTTGGAATCCAGCGCCGAGCTCGATTCGAAGTCCTTATCGATATGCTCCGCCGTGAGGATAGCGGGGAGCGGCTGGCCCCAGATCACTTTGCCTTTGCCATAGAGATGCGCGGTGCGGCTGATGCCGTCGAGGTCGCCCCAGACGTCGGCGGCAATCTCCCGCACTTCGCGATCGGCGTTGGGATACCCGGTGAGGCCCGGCGCCTCCACCGGCCTCGGCCCCACCACCGTCGCGCCGCCCGCCACCAAGGCGCGGATTTTGCGGAGTACCGGCAGCGTCATGCGGTCGATCTCCGGCAGCACCAGTACCCGGTAGCTCATGCCGTCCGGCAACACTAGTCGGCCGTCCTTCACCGACATGCGGTTGAGCAGGGCATCCGCGTTGATGAAATCGTAGTCGTAGCCTTCGGGCACCGGAGGGGGCAGGCCCAGCCCCCAAAAGGGCATGGTCGAGGGAGCGCCTTCGTTCAGCAGATAGACCAAATCGGCCGTGAAAAGCCCCTGCTGAAGCATGAAGCTGTTGCGGGCCAGATAGGTCATAAACGGCTTGGCCTGTTCCGCCCACGTGATGTTGCGGTTGATGTGCGTCCCCACCATGGTGTTGCCGGGCTTGGTATCGAGCGGTTGGTGCGCAGAGGTGTGGAAGACGATGCGGTTGACGCCTTGGGCCAGCCAGTAATCGCCAATCTTCTTCAACGTGTAAGGGGCTTCATATCCGCCGCCCGTGAAAGACTCGGTGGCCACCAGCTTCTTGCCGTAAATGTGGGACGCCGAAGCCGCTCCGCGAACGTCCATGTAGTACATGGCCTCCGGATGCAGGGCCCGCACCCAGAACTCGCCCATGGGGATATCCACTTTGCTCTTGTTCAGCAGCGAGTCCTCGATAATCTCGAGCGAAATGCCGGAAGCTTCCGAGTAAATTCTCATCCCGTGCTGGTGCGCCATCTCGTCCATCGTGCCGTAGTGGCTGTCCGCAAGCAGGTCGATGATTGTCCGGCGGAAGTCCCAGAGGAAGCGGTCGCTGACCGCGGCGCTCTCCACCACGCGGCCGGCCAGCGTTGGAAGGTAAGGCGTGGGATCGTAGCCGCGCCGCTTGCGGAACTCGCCGATCGTCTCGTCGGTCCAGTTCTGCATGCCCCCTTCGAAGCTGTCCATCATGAAATAACGCAAATCCTTGCCCACCAGTGGACCGAGAGCCTGGGCCATGGAGTCGAAGTAGCCGTGGAAATAGGCTTCCACATACTTGCGGCTCAGCTTGTCCACTTCATACCCGAGGCCCGCCGCTGTGGCCGGCCGGTTCTTCGCGCCGGTGAGGGAATAGCCCATTCGCAGAATGGTCCACTTGCCGGCCGGGACTGCCCAGTCGAGGCTGCCATCCTTTCCCATTTTGGAAGTCAGGTCGACGATATCGGAGCGATGAATCGCCGCGGTGGCGGGAACCGGTAGGGTAGGGATAGATTCGTACTCGAACAAGAAACTGAAAGCGGCTTTATCTTCCCAGCGGTGCACGCGAGCGCCGGAATCGAGCACCGCTTCGGTGAGCGTGAATTCGCGTGCGGGTACGATGGGGCCCTGGTTCATGTTGGCGGCGGGCGTCAAGGGCGCGGCGGTCATCTCCACCCGGTAGAATTTAGCGGCGGTCTCGGGGAATGCGTAGGTCCGCACCGTTCCCGCGCGGTAAGCCTGCGGGCCGGGCATTTCCACCAGGGTGCGGAAGTTGGCGCCGTCGTCGCTTGCCAACACCCGGCCGACTGGTATGCCGCCGCGGCCGGCGAGGGAGATGGCACGGGCCTTGAACGGCTGGGCGAACTCGTATTGCAACCATGCCGGGCCTCCGCCTTCGGGGGCGGCAATCGCAACTCCGGTATTCAGGTCGTCATCCAGCAACGCCGCGGCGTCCAGCGGGCCCGAACTGGTGGTTGCCTTGGGATGCAGGTCCTGCATGCCGGCTTCTTCCGGCGGCGTCCGATAGGCGAGGACGACGCTGTCGCCGTAGTAGGTAGGATCCGGAGGGCCTCCACGTCCGCCGCCGCTTCTCAGGTTGCGGATCGGCCCATTGTTGGAAGGCGGCAGCGGCAGCTTTCCTGCAAAACTCCGGGGACCTTCCACGGTGGTTTCGCTCCAGACGGCCTTCTTCATGGCCTGCTCGGGTTTCACCCACGGGCCGCCGGTCTCGCTCCAGCCGGCTGAACTGAAGATGGTCATTTCCAATCCCAGGCGATCGGCCTCCGACGCGGCGTGCCGGACTGCGTCCAGCCACTCCGGAGTTTTGAACTCGATTTTCTTCTCCACCGTCTGGCCGGAGCCGGAGGAGACGTCCGCCAGGTGCATGCCGCCGATGCCGACGCGCTTCATCCATTCCAGGTCCTTGGTAATGCCTTCCTTGGTTATGTTGCCACCGGTCCAGTGCCACCAGGTTCGGGGCTTGGCAGAATCCGGAGGGTTCTTAAAACCTTCTTCGAGCGCGTCGCCCGGACCTTGGGCCAACGCCCAGCTAACCAAGGCTACCAGCCCCGCAACGGCTGTCAGGCAGACCAATGCCGTGCGCTTTTCAATGGTGAAGTGCCACATCGAAGACCATGGTTTCACACGGCAATCGCGGTAGCAAAGGCCGCAGCCGCAGGCAACAGGGTTGGCTCATATACAATCTGAAGAGCGATGATGCTTTCGGCCGGAACCCGAAGTGGTCAAGGCGAAATAGATGCGTGACGTCGGCCGCTGCCTGCTGCCGCTGCTGCTGGCGTTGTGCCTGGTCCGACTCTGGTTCATGCCCCTGCCTTCGAGCTTTTGGCTGGATGAGATGGCCACGGTTTTTGTCGCGCAGCAGGGCGCAAATCACCCTTCTCTGGCCGATGCGGCGCCGCAGGCGTGGCGTTCCTGGTACTACCCCCTCATCCGGGTGAATGGCGCGTTATTCGGGTATTCGGAAGCGGCCACCCGCATGCCGTCTGTTCTGGCGATGGCCGGAGTCCTCGGGCTCCTGGCCGGCCTGGTGCGGCGGCTGATCCATTCGGATGCGGCATGGTTTGCGGTCTTCGCGTGCCTCGCTCTGCCGGGCTTGAACTACCAGGCCGCCAACGCGCGGCCCTACGCGCTGGGCATGTGCGCGTTCGCGGCCGCTGTGCTGTTCCTGGTGAGTTGGCTCGACTCCGCAAGATGGCGCGATGCATTGTGGTTTGCCGCCACTGCCGCGCTGGTGATGTACATTCACCTGTTGTTCTGGCCCTCGTGCCTGGTCTTGGTTCTCTATGCCGCGGCGCGCGTGGCCCGGGGCGCGACTCCGGTAAATTGGAGACGCGCGGTCTTGGTCTTTGCCCTTTGGGCTTGCGCGCTGCTGCCGGTGGTGGCGCAGACGCTCGCTTTGCTGCGCGACGCGCCGGCGCACGTCATCGCGCCTCTGCCGTCGTTCGGTCAATTCCTCCGCTCTCTGGAACTGACCCTCGTCCTGGGATGCGCAGCGGCCGCATGGTTGACCGCCCGCGTCGGGCGGTGGCGGCCGGGAACGGGGAAGCTTTCCCTACCTGCGATGGTTCTCATCGCCGGATGGTGGTTGTGTCAGCCGATCCTCCTGTACGCGTTTTCTTGGCTAACAGGCGACGCGGTCTTTGTCCCGCGCTACTTGCAGTTGGCGCTGCCGGGCGCGGCGTTCGCCTCCACCGCGATGGCGGCTCCGTTCATTCCCGCCGGGCAGTGGCGACGAATCTCGACGGTATTCGCCATCGGAGTGTTTCTCTTTCAGGGACAATGGCGCGAACTTTGGCCGAGGCACCACAACTCCGACTGGCGCGCCGCCGCGCGCTCCGTCAACCAACTCGAAGCCGCGGGGGAGATCCCCGTGATTTGCCCCAGTCCGTTCATTGAGGCGCGGCCACCTGCCTGGCGGCCCGACTACCCGCTGCCCGGGTTCTTGTACGCGCACCTGGCGGTCTATCCCATTTCGGGGAAGACTTATCTATTTCCTTTCGAGAATTCCCCGGAAGCCGAAGCCCAGGCTTCCACCCTGGCACAACGCGCGCTCTCCTCCTCGCGGCGCTTCCTGATCTACGGCTGGGGACCGCAAGTGGATTTCTGGCGGGGCTGGTTCGCGAGCCGTCCCGAATTCGCGGGATGGCATCAGCAGCGGATAGGGCCGTTCGCCGATGTGGACGTGGTGCTGTTTGAAGCTGCGGCTGCCGCCGCCGGGCACGTCGGCGAGGCGGGCCTTCTGCGGCCGGTGCCTAAGTACACCGTTTCAGAAGTTCACCATCGTATCGCGGGACCGCTTGCTGACGCGCGCGGCTCTGTTCAGAGCCACGACCGGTGAGGGAGTGGTCTTCTGGAGATACGAGACCGTATTTGCGAAACCGTGTACTAAGTTACTCAATTTCATAAATACAGTCTCGTGTCTAACCGTGGCATGGGCTCTCCGCATGCCGCGTTGACAACGTTCCTGGTCCGCCTCAACGTAAGCGGCATTGGGCGCTTCGCTCGGCGTCCAAGAGTCTGCCCGATCCTCAACTCGGCGCTCGGCCAGAGTTGCCCGCCTCTGCTCTGTAAGGCATCCCCTTTTCCCTCAATATTTACAGCCAACCTCCCGAAATCCGTCAAATCCCCAAAAACCGAGTCACAAGCTCAGAAAATAAAGTTCGATCTCCTGAATTCAATAACTTAGCTCAAAAACCACCTCCTTCCACACCCCGATTCTTGGCAGCCGTCTGCCACAATGAAATCAGGAGGAAGAATTGCGCAACCGAAGGCGGAACCATTCCCGGGCCAAACGGTCCCGCGCGTAAAAAAACGCACGGCCTTTTCGTAACCCGCTTGCTTTCAACAAATCTTTCGCCGTTCCCGCATTTTTCTGCGCAAATCAACAACTTACGAGCCATGGAAACACCCAAAGACTGGGTCGACTTCGGGTCGAAGATCGGCCGCCAACAGGCGTTCGCTGTCATCGCCAACCGCTGCACCGCCTCGCAGGCGCTTGCACTCAAGCAAATGAAGGAGTCCCGCGCATACGAAAAGCTCGGCTTGACCTTCGAGCAGTTCTGCATCGAGTATGTCGGCCTCAGCCGTTCCCAGGTCGACCGTATCATCGCTCAACTGGACGAATTGGGTGAGTCCTTCTACCATCTTCGCGAGCTCGCCCCTCTGTCCCCGGAAGCCTTCCGCAGCATCGCCGATAAGGTCGATGGCGAGACCATCGAAATCGATGGCGTCAAGGTCCCTATCACCCCGGAGAACGCCCCCAAAATCCGCACCGCTATCGCCGCGCTCCGCGCCAGCCTGCGAGATGCGCGCCACATCAACCGCCGTTACTCTCCGCCGGTCTCCGATCTGCGCCTTCGCCTGGATGCCCTCGTCGACGACGCCGCGAAACTCATCCGCTTTCCCATGCCCACGGTCGAGCACGGTAACCTCATCGAGATGGCCACCCGCGCCGTGGACAAGTGGACCCGCCTGCTGAAACAGGTCGAGAATTGCGGGCCCCCAAATTCATGATCAAAGTGGGGCAGGCGGGGTACCTCTGGGTCCGCCTGCCAATCTCCGGCACTCGTATTCAGCTTCCCGTATCGGGGAATCCCCGATCTCCGAAATAGAAGTTCCCCCGCGCACGGAATCCGCGCCCACCCGATTGAGCGGTCCCCGGAAGTCACTCAGTGCGGACAAGGTTCCGCACGGACGAGTGACTCAGAGACCGTCGCCCGTTCGTGAACATGAGCACCTGCTCGAGCGTCAACGTGGGACAGAACGCGCAGTGGGACGGCCTGATGGTGCCCATCAACATGGCGTTCTTCGTCGAGGGGCAGTTCCTGGCGGTGGTGGCGCCGGAGTATGCCGATGCGGCGCTCGAAGCTCTCCAGCAAGCGCCGGGCGGCCACGAATCGCGGATCATCGGCGAAGTGCGGGAGCAGCCCGCCTGCGCGGTCCTCTCGTCCACGCCGTACGGTGGCACCCGCATCGTCGACATGCTGGTGGGCGATCCCCTGCCGAGGATTTGCTAGGTGGCCACCGTTGTGGGGCAGGCAATCTTGCCTGCAGCCACCTTTCAGGCGGCTGTGCCGCGGCCCTTATTCTACTGACGCCCAGCACGTGTCCGTGGAATTCGCGCATCCCGTCATCGTGGGCAAGCGCGCGCTCCTCGCTCTCGATCTCTCGGTCCTCTTCGGCCCGTGGCTCCAGGCGATCCTGCGCCCCGAAGATATCGTGATGGGATTCGGCCCGCCCCAAGGCGACCCCGAATTGCCCGCTGCACTCCGCCATGCCCGCGCCGCAGGCGCTTGGACCGTAGCGTTGCCCGGCACGGAAGGCGACTACTGCTGCGAGGCGGCGACAGCGGACCCATTCAACCATCAGGAAGTAATCGAGGTTTTGTACCACACCCTTTGGGAGACGGTGCACGTGTTCCTGGAGCGCCGCGAACAGGGTCTCGACACCGGCGAGGCCGGCTTTCTCTACCCGTTTCTCGGGCAGCAGAAACAGGACACCGCCGATCTGATTCCTGAGGTGGCCCGTTCCATTCTCATGAAGGCTGCGGACGACGCCCGCCTCCGCGAGCGGATGGCCGCCGAATCCTCCGACGAGATCTCGTATGCCTCGGCCGCCATTGCCGCCCGCCTGGCGCGCGGCGAACGACGTGGGAACCGATTTGATCTTTCTGCGCCAGCTCATCGCTCAGGCGCGGCCCGACGACGTGGCTATCGGAATCTCCACCAGCGGCGGCTCGCGCAACATCGTCATGGCGCTCGAAGAGGCGCGCAAGCGCAAGCTGCTCACCGTGGCGTTGCTCGGCTATGACGGCGGCGAGATCCGGCGGCGCGGGCTGGCGGATTTCGCCTTGGTGGTGCCGTGCGGCTACATCCCCCGCATTCAGGAAATCCAGGCGTCGGTCTACCACGTGATTCGCGTTAACCTGGAATTGATCCGACATGCCCGTGCTTGAGCTTTTTGGAACCGCCGGTTGTCCCCATACTCGCGAGATGCGCGAGTGGCTCGAATTCCGCGGACGCGACTTCCTCGAATACGACGTGGAACTGGACCGCGCCGCCCTCGCGCGCATGCGCGATCTGGCCGGCCAGCGAATCGTGCCCGTGCTGATCGAAGACGGCAAATTGATTCAGTCCGGCTGGCAGGGCCGGGGTTGTGTGGTAGGCGAGAAATAGCGGCGATGACCTGCGCCCGGTCCATCCGCGTGCGAGGTGTGGTACAGGGAGTGGGATTTCGCCCGTTCGTATTCCGCCTGGCCCACGCCAACACCCTCGCGGGCTGGGTGCTCAACGGCGAAGAAGGCGTGGAGATTCACCTGGAAGGCGCCGAACCCGCGCTGGACGCCTTCCTCCGCGATTTACAGGCTCAGCCTCCGCCGGCCGCGCGCATCACGGCGCTCGAGGTCCGCTTTGCCGAGCCTGCCGGCTTCCAGGACTTTTCGATTCGCGAAAGCCACTCGCGCGCGCAGCCCTCCACGCGCATCTCGCCCGATCTGCCGGTCTGCGACGAGTGCCTCCGCGAGCTGTTCGACCCCTTGGACCTCCGCTATTGGTATCCGTACATCAACTGCACCAACTGCGGTCCGCGCTACACCATCACCCAGGCGCTGCCCTACGACCGGCACAACACCACCATGAGCAACTGGCCTCTCGACGAGGCCTGCGCCCGCCAGTATCACGACCCCGGCGACCGCCGCTTTCACGCCCAGCCGGTTTCCTGCCCGGCCTGCGGCCCGCACTACTTTCTGATGTGCGCCGAGGAGATCGCGGTCGCCGACGAACCCAGTATCGCCGCGACCGCGGACCTGCTGCGTTGCGGAAAAATCGTCGCCGTGAAAGGGCTCGGCGGCTATCACCTGGTCTGCGACGCAGCCAACCACGCCGCCGTGCTCGCGCTGCGTGAGCGGAAGTATCGAAAGGAGAAGCCGTTCGCCGTCATGGCCAAGGACCTCGCCTCCGCCCGCGCATTGACCCACCTGACCGCGGATGCCGAAGCCTTGATGACGTCCTCCGCGCGGCCCATCGTGCTCGCCCCGGCGCGCATCGCTCTCCCGGGAGTCGCACCCGATAACGACGAGCTCGGCGTCATGCTGCCCTATGCGCCGCTCCATCACCTGCTGTTCGCGGCGGGCGCTCCGGAGGTGCTGGTGATGACCAGCGCCAACCGCTCTTCCGAGCCCATCGCCTACACCGACGATGACGCGCGCGAACGCCTCTCCGAAATCGCCGACGCATTCCTCATTGGCGAGCGGGCGATTGCGCGTCGCGTGGACGATTCCGTGGCGCGCGCCGGCGCCTTCGGCCCCGTAATCCTGCGCCGCTCCCGAGGCTATGCGCCGGGCGCGGTCGCGCGCTTCGCCGCGGATCGTCCCATTCTGGCGGTCGGCGCCGACCTCAAAAACACCATCACTCTGGTGGCCGGCGGGCAGGCGTTTGTCAGCCAGCACATCGGGGATCTCGACCATTACCAGGCATTCGAAGCCTTCCGCGAGACCATTCGCGACCTCCTCTCGATGTACCAGGTGCGGCCGGAAGATCTGCTCATAGTTCGCGACGATCACCCGCAATATGTCTCCACCGTGCACGCGTTCGAGCTTCCCGCCGCGGAGAGAAGATCGGTCCAGCACCACCGCGCCCACATCGCCTCCGTGCTCGCCGAACGCGAGGCTTGGGATGAACCCGTGCTCGGCGTCAGCTTCGACGGCACGGGCTACGGCGATGACGGCGCGATCTGGGGCGGCGAGATTTTCGCGGGGAGCATCGCCCGAGGTTTCGAGCGGATCGCGCACTTGCGCTATGCGCCGCTTCCCGGAGGCGACGCCGCGGCGCAGCATCCAGTGCAGGCCGCGGCCGGCTTCCTGCTGGATATCGAGGGCCTCCCGAGCCTGGCCGCACCGCCGTTTCTCTTCCCCCAACGCTACGAAGTGGCGCGGCAACTGGCACGCACCGGTGTGCGAACCTTCCTGACCAGCTCGATGGGGCGGCTCTTCGACACCGCTGCCGCTTTGCTCGGCTTCCAGGGTCCCATCAGCTTCGAGGGCCAGGCGGCCATGTGGCTGGAGCACATCGCGCGGACCGCCCCGCAGCGAGACGCATATCCGTTCCCTCTGGCCGGAGCGGAGCTCGACTTCCGCCCGCTGCTTCTGGCCGTGGCTGAGGACCGGCTTCGCGGTCGCGACCCTGGCGAGATCGCGCGCGCTTTTCAGCTTGGCATCGCCCAAGGGCTGTGCGGTGCTCTGGAAACCTTGAGCCGGCAGGCCGGCATCGATTCGGTGGTACTATCGGGCGGAGTCTTTCAAAACGAGATGCTGCTCCAAGACATCCAATCTGTGGTTGCGGACGGCCGCCTTCGCGTCTCGACGAATCGCGCCGTCCCGCCCAACGATGGGGGCATCAGCCTGGGACAGGCGGCCATGGCCGCGATGGGAGCGACGGATCGATGAGCACGGAACCGCGGCTGGTCGAGGTTCGGAGGAACATTCTCAAGCAGAACGACGTCATCGCCGCCGAGTTGCGCCAACGCTTCCGCGAGGCGGGCGTGTACACCGTGAGCCTGGTGTCGAGTCCAGGATCGGGCAAGACCGCGTTCCTCGAAAAGACGCTCTCGCTTTTGGGCGGGAGCTATCGTGTGGCCGCCCTGGTGGGCGATCTTGCCACCGAGAACGACGCCGCCCGCCTCCGCCGCAGCCAGGCGCCCGTCAAGCAGATCACCACCGGCACGGTCTGTCACCTGGAAGCGGCCATGGTCCGCGGCGCCCTGGATGGATGGAACCTCGACGAACTGGATTTTCTGTTCATCGAAAATGTCGGCAACCTGGTCTGTCCGTCGTCCTACGACTTGGGCGAGAACCTGCGGCTCGTCCTGCTCTCGGTGACCGAAGGAGAGGACAAGCCGCTCAAGTATCCGACCATCTTCAACACCGCCGACGTGGCGGTGATCACCAAGATCGACCTGGCCGCCGCCGTCGAGTTCGATTGGGAAACCGCGCTGTCCAACATTCAAGCCGTCCGCCCCAAAATGCAGGTACTGCGCGTTTCCGCCAAGACCGGTGAAGGCCTGGACGAATGGCAGCGGTTCCTGGAGGCTCGCCTCCGAACTCAGCCACAACCGTGACCCACGTTGGCGCGCAAGGGCTTGACTGAACCGATTTCTTCACACCCGAGCGATAAGTACCCGCGGTAGTCGCTCCGATCGGAGCCGCGCGCGTCAGCAAGCGGTTCTGCGGTAGCATCGAATCTTCTTGTCTGTGTTGCGGAAGACTCGTGTCCGGGCCCGGCCGTCTAACTTGCCGGCTTCCTGCCAGGCGCTCGCCACGCTGTGCCGCACGACACTACGCCCTCGACGAAAGGTGCGCTCTGAAAATGGGTTAGTGGGTCAATACGCTTCACCACGGTTGTCAATGCCGAGGACGCGGATCAAATCAGGCGGATCGAGGCAGAAAAAGATCCGCCACTTGCCGACCCGCAGGCGCAGTTCACCAGGACGGTCTTTGAGGGACTTCACATCACCGTGGCCCGTCGCGGCGTAGCGTACCAGGGATGCATCGATCCATGCCTGGACGATGCGATCAAGGCGTGCGAGATCGCGCACCGCGGCGGGACGGAACACCACCCGGCGGATCACAGCCCAAGCCGGCGGCGGACTTCCTCCAGGGGGACATCTTCGCCCGGTTCCGCGCGGGCCAGATCCAGCTTGGCCGCCGTCTCCGCGTCAATGACTTCCTCCTCACTCAGTTCCGCCAGAAAAGAAATGGCCGCTTGCACCTCACTCTCCGGAAGGGCATCCACCAGCGCGTGGAGGCGATTGCGGTCGGGAGACATGCCTCAATTATAGCTTCACTGGCGGCCAGCCAGTTTCGGTCCCAACACCAATCGTTCCATGTGGGGATCTTGGCTCCTTCGGCGTTCACTCGCATGGTTGACAGAAGTTCTCGAACTGCTCGACTCCAGCTTTTCGCAGCTCTGCCATCAGACATCTTGACACGGTCCATTCGCCCTTGCGAAAGTAGCCCCCGCCGCTGAGTCCCGACTGATGAAGAAACCAGGCTGCGTCGCGCAAAGCATTGTCGACCACTCGCCAGAATCGCTGAAGTACACCCTCATTCGCTCGATGCTGTCCAGCCTGGTCCGTGCCTGTGCGTCGGCGTAAACAGGCAGCAGTTCAGTTAGACCGGGCGTCCACCCAGCCGAGATAACGAACGACAATCCCGAATCCTCAATTTCCCGGCTATGACCCAGCATGCGTTCCCTGACTAACGACATACCTGCCGCGTCAATGTAGTGACACCGCCCGCGAAAGGCCGCTTGTGCGACGCGATCCTGCAACACCATAACAGGGCCGGCGCAATTAACGATGATCGGGCATCGGCGGCAAAAGCCGTCTAACGAATGGGCATCGAGGATGTCGACATGCGCCGCGGACACTCTGTTATCGAACTCCGCCGCCAGAGCCTTCCCCTTCGCCAAGTCACGTCCGCCCACCAGGATCTCCGCTTCGGTGGACTTCCCAAGCTCGGACGCAACGATTCTCCCGGTTGCACCGTACCCACCAACAATGCCGAAAGTGACGGTTCGACTCACTGCTCAACCCGCGGCGTGCGTGCCATTCAGCCCAGTTTACTCGATCAAGAACTGGATAGGGAACGAATTGATAACCACCGTCCCACGCTATAATCTCTTCAAATGTCCGAAATCCGCCGTTCCGTCTGCGCACTCGACTGTCCCGACTGCTGTTCGCTCCTGGTCACCCTCGAAAATGGCCGCGCCACGAAGCTCCGCGGGAACCCCGCCCACCCGGTCACCCGCGGGTTCCTTTGCGGCAAGGTGGCGCAGTACCTGGAGCGCGAATACTCGCCCGGCCGCCTGCTCTATCCGCGGCGCCGCGCCGGTCCCAAAGGCGAAGGGCGCTTCGAGCGCATCTCCTGGGACGAGGCTTTCGACACCATCGCCCGGCGCCTGAAGAGCGTCGCCCAAGAGTTCGGGTCCGAGGCCATCCTGCCGTATAGCTACGCGGGGACCATGGGGCTGCTCAACGGCTCTGGCATGGACCGGCGGTTCTTCCACCGGCTCGGCGCTTCGCGTCTGGACCGCACCATCTGCTCGGCCGCCGGCGGAGCCGGCCTGACCGAAGCCCTCGGCCTCCGCTACGGCACCGAGCCCGAGCAGTTCCGCCACTCGCGTCTGATTCTGGCGTGGGGCGCCAACATTCTCGGCACCAACGTACACTTGTGGCCGTTCGTGATGGAGGCGCGCCGCAACGGGGCCAGGCTCTACACCATCGATCCTTACCGCAACCGCACCGGCGCGGCTTCCGACAAGCACTTCTTCATCAACCCCGGCAGCGATACGGCGCTCGCCCTGGCCATGATGCACGTGATCTTGGGCGAGGGCCTCCACGATGCCGATTACGTGGCCCGCCACACCGAGGGCATCGACGCGCTGCGCGAGCGCGTCCGCGACTGGACGCCCCAGCGCGCCGCCGGGCTCACCGGACTTCAAGCCGAGGAAATCGTCTCGCTAGCTCGCGAATATGCCACCACGCGGCCCGCCGCCATCCGGCTCAACTATGGCACGCAGCGCAGCGAGCGCGGCGCCATGGCGGTACGCACCATCGCGCTGCTGCCGGCGCTGACTGGATCGTGGAAGGATGTCGGCGGCGGACTGCAGCTCTCGGTGTCGCAGGCCTTCCAGTTGAACCGCGCGGGCCTGGAGCGCGCCGACCTGCAGCAGCAGGCGCTGGGCCGCGCGGCGCGCCTCGTGAACATGTCGGAGCTGGGCGGCGCGCTCACCCGGATGGTGGGTCCGCCGGTGAAGGCCCTGGTGGTCTACAACTCCAACCCCGCGGCCATCGCGCCCAATCAGAACGCGGTGCTCGAGGGCTTCCGGCGCGATGATCTGTTCACCGTGGTCCTCGAGCAGTTCCAGAACGACACGGCGGACTACGCGGATATTCTTCTGCCTGTCACCACCTTCCTGGAGCACACCGACCTCTACTACGCATACGGCCACTACTATCTTCAGTTAGCGCGGCCGGCGCTTCCGCCTCCCGGCGAGGCCCGATCCAACGTGGACATCTTCCGCCAACTCGCCGCGCGCATGGGCTTCGACGATCCCTGCTTTCGCGATTCCGAAGACGACATGATCCGCACCTTGCTCGATTCCCCGCACCCCTTCGTGCGCGGCATCACTCTCGAAGAGCTCGACCGATGCGGCTCCGTGCGGCTGCGGCTGCCCGAGCCGTTCCTCCCCTTCGCCGAGGGCGGGTTCGGGACGGACAACGGCAAGTGCCACTTCCACGCCGAAACGCTGGACTACACGCCGCCGGTGGAATCGCGGCACGGCGACACGGACCTGCGGCGGAAATACCCTCTGGAACTGATTTCTCCCAAGAACGACGACAGCATGAATTCCACCTTCGGCCATCGCGACGCGGTGGACCTTCAGACCGCGATCCTGCACCTGAACGCCGCGGATGCCGCCGGTTTGGGCATCCGCACGTCCGACCAGGTTCGCGTGTCGAACGGCCGCGGCTCGTGCGTGCTGATGGCCCGCGTCGATGACACCGTGCGGGCGGGCGTGGTCGCGGCGCCCTCCGTGCGCTGGGGCAAGCGTTCGCCCGGGAAGCGCAACGTCAACGCGCTGACCTCCGAGCGCCTCACCGATGCTGGAGGCGGAGCGACGTTTTACAGTTGTCTCGTGCAAGTGGAAAGAATCGGAGACTGAATTCAGAGCCGCAACCATAGGGAGCGGTTTCTTATTTGAGACTCAATCATGCGTCCTCTCGCTTCCGCACTCCTGATGATGCTCGCGTTTGCGCCGCTGGGCTGCAAACACAGACAGGCGCAATCGCAGTCGGCTTTCGAAAAGGGAGCGCCCGAGCTCGCCTCCACCGTGCACTTGGGAGACCCCAAGGTCGCCGACCAACTGGTCAGCGGCTTTCACGAGATCGAAGCCAACGCGTGGCGATGGACCGCCCGCCAGTTTGTGGTGGTGCTGCGGGCGCCGGCCGGCTCCGGCCAGATCGGCGCCGGCCTGCAGGTACATCTGACGGTGCCGCCCGTGGTGATCGAAAAGCTGGGGGCCGTCACTCTCTCAGCCTCGATCGGCGACGGCACGCTCGCGCCCGAGACCTGGTCCAAGCCTGGCGACTACGTGTACCGGCGGGACGTTCCGGCGAGCCTGATCCGGAGCGGATCTGTGCGGTTGGAGTTCCAACTGGACAAAGCCATCCCTGCCGGATCGGTGGACCAGCGCGAGTTGGGGATCGTGGTAAGCAGTATCGGACTGGCCCTCAAATAAGGCTCGCGCTCCACCAGAATTCTTCCGCGACACGGGGCACGGTTTTCTCAGCGCCCTCTGCTGCCTCGGCGCTCTCAGGTGTTCACTTTCTTTTTCTCGGCGCCTCAGCGTCTCGGCGGTGAGACAGTCGGTTCCTTTTCTGGTTCCGGCCACGCCGGGTCAGGTAGAGGGGATCGGTCAATTGAGCGCCCCCGGCCCTCCCACGAACCGGTACACCTCGTACACGTGCCGCCCGTAGCGGTCGGAGATGACTGCGATCACCGTCCGCCGGTAACCCGATTTCTCGGCAAAGCGAATGAGATTGGGGCTCGGAAGAGGAAAGAACGCGAACTCCTTGGTATGCGCGATATACACATTCGCCGGCTCGTTCAGCAGCCACATGGCGCCGCGGCGATCCTCGTCGCTCATCTCCGGCTTGGAGACCGGGTCGCTTCCCTCGATCAGCGGCAACCTCCCGCGGTCGAGCAGCCGCAGTGGGTCCATGATGCCCCAATCCATGCAAACCACGTTCTTGGCGTTGAGCCCCTTTACGTAGCCGGACAGCGCGAAGATGGCCTCGTTCCAGCTCTGGGCGCCTCCGTATCGCCACAATTCCACATAGTATTGGTTGATCACCAGGGCGCCGGATGCCAACAGCAGCGCCATCGCCGTGGCAAGTGCCGGAATAGCGGCACGTCCCAACCGCCGGGATGCGCCGGCGAACGAAATCGCGATAATCAACTCCGGAATGGGCCAGAGCAGAATTGTATGGTGGAGGCTGGCGCCGGTATTGGCGTTCATTGCCATCTGGATCCAGGCCACCGCCATGACAATCAGGCAAAACAGAATAGCGCGTATACCGTTGCGGCCCGCCAGCGGCGCCAGCATCAGCGCCAGAACGAAAGCGTAGACCAACTGGAATTTGTGCGGGCTGCCGGCAAGTGCCGAAATCCGGGCAGCCGTGCTTTGCGCCATGCCGTTCGGTGGCTGGGGCTCGGGCGTCTGCCAGTCGCTGGCGGTCAACCAGCCGAACAATCCCTTGCTCTCGGTATATAGGAGAAACCGCGCTTTTCCCGTAATACCCTTGGTGTCGCGGGACCAATTGCCGTGAAAGGTGCCCCAGTGGTTGTCCACGTTGTAGACCAGCAGCGGGAGCGCACCCAGCACGAACGCCAGCACTGCGATGGCGACCCGCCGGCCGGTAATGGTGACGAATATTTGCCTCGGAAGTGTCGATATTCCCGCAACTGCCATTCCACTCAACAGCCACACGGTCAGCGCCTTGTCCCACATGGCCAGCCCGAAAAGGAAGAAACCGCCGGCGAGGGCCCAAGGCTGCTTCTCCTGGTAGAAGCGGACCAACAGCAGGGCGCCGCCTACTAGCAGTAGATGCTGCAAAGCCACCGGCCCCCAGTCGAAGCACACCGTGGCCAGATAACTTGAATCCACGGCCAGCAGGCAGCATCCAATTAAGGCAGCCCGCTCCCCCGCGATCCTGCGAATGAGCAGGAAGAAGAGCCACACGCTTAGCGTGCCGGCCAGCAGCATGGGAACGCGCAGGGCGAAAAGCCCCGTTCCGAAAATCAGCAGAATCGGTTTGTAAATCAGGGATTTCAGCGCCCCCAGATAGCTCATCAGCATGAGCGGAACGTGGGAGGGCCCGATGCCGATGGCGAATAGTTCGGCTCGGGGTTCATAAATCGCCTGGGCGAACAGCGCTTCGTCATTCTCGATTCCGGCGTGGGGAATCAGGGCAAGACCGGCAATGAAGAAGAAGAGGCAAGCGATCAACGCGCAGACGTTTTTTCGCAGTCTATCAGTAGAGGTATGGCAGCGCACCGATTTTTTTTGACAACCGAAAGAGAAATGGTAGCATCTGCCGATAAGTGAATGGACTGTCCTCTGGGTCCGCCTGCCAAATGCGGCCGCCGAAAACGGAGTTTCGGAGCGTCTTGCACTTTGGCAATCGGATTGCTACGATATGGAGCCGTGCAACGTCGCTGGGCGAAAACACGACGAGCCATAGCCCTTTTGAGGGACGTTATTTTAGAGAGCTGACGTGAAACCTTTGGCATATTTTTCCGTCTATATTGTTGCAGCAAGCGAACACGATAAAGACAACAAATGAAAGGAAAAACTTGCTGGAGGATGAAGGAGATGGACCGATGAACCAGACCGAACTCAACAAATACAAAGCGATGCTGGAGACCAAGCAGGCGGAGTTGTCCGCCGGACTCCGAAACCGGGAAGACATCGCCATCGAAAAAACCCCGGACGCGATTGACGAAGTACAACTGGCCGGCGAGCGGGAACTGGCTATCCGCAATCTGGACCGCGAATCCAACCTGCTTCGCAACGTAAGGGGCGCTCTGGCCCGCATGGCAGACGGCAGCTATGGGATCTGCATGCACTGCGAGGAGGAGATCAAGCCCAAGCGCCTGGATGCGGTGCCGTGGACCAAATACTGCATTCGCTGCCAGGAAGCGGCGGACCGCCACGAATTCGAGTCCGAAACCGGCGAGACCATCGACGAGCTTCTGGCCGCCTAAGCTCCGGACCATCGAAGGGCGCGAGGGACATCTCGCGCCCTTTGTGTTTCTAAGGGCCTGCGTAAAACTCCGCTCTTTCACTCCCCTCCTCTGTGGGGAGGGTTTGGGTTTTTTCACGCAATTCCCAACTACAATGACAAGTCATGGAGTTCTTCCACCGGTCCCAGGGCGCCCCTTCCCGCCTTGGAATCCTGCCGGGCACCTTCAATCCGATCACCATCGCGCACCTCGCGCTGGCCCGTGCGGCAGCGCACTCGGTGGACGAAGTCGTGTGGGTTTTGCCGCGCGCCCTGCCGCACAAAGAATACACGGGTGCAACATTTGCCGAGCGTGTCGACATGCTGCGCGCAGCGCTAGGCGGTGAGCCGCGCTGCTCCATCGCGGCCTCCGGCGGAGGCCTGTTCGTGGAGATCGCGGAGGAGTGCCGTGCCGCCTATGGCAAGGACGTCCGGCTCAGCTTCCTTTGCGGACGGGACGCCGCCGAACGGATCGCCGGCTGGGATTACGGACAGCCGGGAGAGTTTGCCCAAATGCTGCGGCAGTTCGATCTCCTCGTTGCCGCCCGCCGCGGGGAATACCAGCCGCCGGCCGAGTTGCAGGCGTCCATCCGCCGGCTGCCCCTTGTGGGCGAATTCGAACACGTGTCGGCCAGCGACGTCCGGGCCCGAATCGCACGCGGAGAACCGTGGGAGCACCTGGTGCCGCCGGCGATCCGCGATCGGGCGCGCAAGATCTATGGCTGAACCGATCTACTGCTGAATCGGCAGGGTGACCACCTGGCTCACATAGGTATTCTGCGCGATGGTGAGCGTGTCTGCGGTGTTGCTAGAAAGGCCCGAATTCAGATGCAGGACTACCTTGAAGGTGCCAACCGACCCGGGCATCAAGGTAGCAAAGATCACGTCGGCGGTGCTTCCGCCTGCAATCGCGGAGAGGGCCTGTGCGGGCTGCGTGATGGGCGCCCCTTGCGGATACGGGACGCCGGTGTTAATGAGCGGGGAGATCGTGTCGTCAAGCACCGGCAGGCCCAGCCCGGTAGCATACACGGTGATGAATTCCCCCGGGACGGCCGGATTTTCCTGGGTCACCGGGCTGTTTTCCACGTTGGCGCAGCAAAGCGACGCCGTGAATGCCGTCATGACTTCCGTGGCGGCCGAACTGGCGCTGGCGCCGTACGGAATGGCTTCCCCGTCCGGCCCCTCCACCAGGGCCGTCAGGATGATACGGGTATACGCACCCGACGCCGTGGCGCTCACTTTCGGATCCTGGCCGATTAAGGCGACGAGGTTGTCGCGGATGCTGGCCAGGCTATCGGTGGACTGCACCGTGTAATTGTAGGCGCGGTCTTCCACCGTCACCGTGACCACGTCATTGGCAGTGACGCTGCCATCCACGCTCACGATGCCGATCGCTCGGCTGGAGCCGTGCAGCACCATTCCCGCGGGCGGAGAATTCGTGTCGCCGGGTTGTGGGAACACCCCGGGATTAGCCGGCACGATGGTGACGGCCACCGGCGTGGTGACCTGGATGCTGCCATCGTTCATCACCGACCGCACATAGGCGTTGATGCTGGTGCTGTCGGTCACTTCCCACGGGATCTGGGCCGTCACCTGGGTGGGCGAAACCGAGAAAACCGGCGAGGGAATGCCGTTGAAATATACGCTGGTTCCGCCCAACTGGGTGGGCAACGGCTGGCTCGAATCGGCGGACGCCGTCTGGGCCGAGATGCTAGTGCCGGCGCTCGCCAGGATCGTCACAATCGTTCCGGGAGCGATCTTGGCGGCGTCTCCTCCCCCGCTCAGGTTGGTGCCGGACGCGGTGGCCGTGACCTGCGCTCCGCTCGAGACCGTGGTCGATAAGGTAATGTTGTTGCCGTTGTCGCCAGCCACCCGCGAGGTGAGGACCACGGCTTCGTTGGTGAGGTCCGCCGTGACCATGACGTTGGGATCGCCCTGGCCGCTATTGCTGGAATTGATGGCATTCACCAGCCCGTTCACGATGTCGTCCAGGGTATCGGTCGCTTTGACGGTATACGAGTACTGCACGGGGGTGGCGG
>Ga0116223_10001127_pt1 | contig 28442 bp, 30 predicted proteins | sample Sb_taG_3_FD_90092 | JGI IMG/M metagenome (GOLD analysis project Ga0116223, IMG submission 90092) | Peat soil microbial communities from Weissenstadt, Germany - Sb_50d_a_PC metaG | ecosystem: Environmental > Terrestrial > Soil > Wetlands > Peat | place: Germany: Weissenstadt | collected 2010-09-21 | reverse complement strand
AGCGTGGTCAGATTTGTTTTTCAAAGTTGGCCGTTGGGCATCGGTTCGAACCGCGGGGTCGTTTGAAGTAAGTCGCTGGCGTTTGCGACGGACGCGGTGATCTACCTATGGGATTTCAATGGCCACCAGATGGCCCGGTTGGAGTGAACAATCCCTTGTCATCCTCATTTTTCGCTTGCAAAACGGCGGCGGACCATACATTCCGAGTAGGCGACCCATCCTCCCAGAACTCCCAAATTCTGATCCGCATCGGGCTTGGAAGATTGACTCCGGCGGTTTTGTCGATCGGACAAACCACGATCACTCTCAGGAAATTCCAGATTTCTGGCTGTCTTGTCAACGCTCGCTCTTTCCCTGCGTGGGCCTCAAGAACACCTCGCTGGTGTTGGAGCCATGAATGCTCGAGTGACAACTGATACACGACGGGCTCTGCGCCGACAGGATGTGTGCCGGCACGTCAGGCAAACCTGCTGTGGAGTTTGACGATGGCAAGTGGCATTGCAGGCAGATCGTATTTACATTCTCTTGAATCAGTAGGTGAGGATTCGGTCCTCCGTGCGGGAAGTGGCAGCCGATGCAACCTTCAGCCTTAACCGCAGCGTGCTCATAGATGAAGGGTCCTGCCGCCGGCAGATGGCATTTGATGCACACTATGAACTGCCACCGAGCAGACGGCAGCATATTCTCGCCAAAGGCGCCGTGCGCATCGTGGCAGTCTGTACATTCGATTAACTCCTCTTCAACCTTGTGATGGACGGGCATAGAGAACTGCGGCTTGACGTCGCTGTGGCACTGGAAGCAGAGCTGGGGCTGCTCCATCTTGAGCAGATACTTCGGCGCGGCGGATGCATGGATCACATGGCAGCCGATGCAGCTCACACCACCATCCCCGTGGACCGAGCGCTCAAAGCTTGCGTGCTTGCTGCCATGGCATGCCTGGCATTTCTCGTCCACTTCTTTGGCGGTAGCCGTAACGGGGTTGAAGATCATGGTGAGAGCGCCGCCCTCCGCATGCGCCGTGCCGGGGCCGTGACAGCTCTCGCAGGTCACACTTTTGCCTTCATGCATCGGCACTGGACCGCTGTGCGGATTGTTGGCAAAGTCCCTCACGACCTCTTTGTGACAGGTCTCGCAGGCGGCCCCATCCACAAACTTGCTTGAAACTTGTTGCAAGGGCTGATGGCCGTCGGGCTTGGCTTCACCCGTCGGCTGTGGCGTTTCTTCCCCAGCTTTCTGGACATGAGTCGTCCGTTGCCCGCTGGGCGCCTGGATCGTAAACGGCTCGGGACTCACCCGGCCGCGATGGCAGGTGCCGCAGGTGACAGGTATGTCGGAACCCCTGCCCTTCGGGATGTAATTGTTGTTGATTTCCTCGGTCATCCTGTACATGAGGCGTGCGACGGCCTTCATTGGTTTGGAATCATCAGCAAAGTTGAGGCGGGGATGCCCATCGGGGGCTGCGTTCTCTTGGTCTTCAGCGTGGCACGAATCGCACTGGGTACCCAGCGAGCCCGCCCAGTGCTCCATGATGTCGTGAACTTGCTGACCGGAGAGGTCTTCGGGCAACACTTTCAGGTTGGTGGGCGCCGGAAAAGTGCGCGGCGGAGCAAGCTGCGGGCCTTGTGGAGCCTGAGACAGTGAAGCCCTCGCGAAGAGAGCCATCGCCATCACCGCCATCGCCGCGGTTGATCGGGCGGTGAATGACGGCGCAAGGGGTGAGCCTCGGCAATAAGAAGAGGGGCGAATTGTCGGGCATGCAGTTCTACTTACGCGCATAAACCGTCCCTGCCGGCTGATACGGGGGATCGGCTACTGCGCGCGTATAAGCGATAAGAGCCCGAACATCCGCCGCGCTCAGGGTAGTCCCGTAGGGCGGCATCAATGCGGAGCGATTCAACGCCGGTCCGCCGTGCACAATGATCGAAGTTAGATCAGCATCGCTCATCTTGTTCAGAGTGTCGCCTTCCGTAAAGGGGTGAGGCTTGACCGCAAGATTGTCGTAGTTCGAAACGCGTTCGGGCGACGATTCCGGATCGTGGCAACGGTTGCAATATTTGTCGGCGAGGATGGACCCCAACCTCTGCTGGTAGCCAAGCGCCGTTTCCACCACTTCAAGAGTTACTGGGTGGGACTTACCAGGTGTGACTACGCTAAGTTTGTATCGCCCCGCGAAGGCGCCCAAGGTGACTGTCGTGGTCGCTTGTCCACTGGAATCCGTCAGAACAACGGCTGGGTCGAAGTTGACGCCCGCTGGGCCGTGAAACTCAACCAGTGCCCCGGTAACGTCAGTCCCCTGATCGTCGTTGACCTGTACGACCAGCGGGTCATTTAGCGCAGTGCCTGTAACTCCGATCTGATGGCCGCCGCTCGACTCGACGATGGCCGTTCCGGTTGCGGTTGCCTTCAAGCCAGGAGCAGGCGAAGCGCCTCGCTGGCAGCCGACGAGGGTAGTCAGTGCGAGAAGCGTCACCCATCCATATGGTCGAAACGTCATGCATGAAGCGAATTGCCTTGTCATTGCTTCGTCCCTCGCCTGCCTGGACCCTTCAGCGACATCAGGAATGCTGTTAGCGCGCGGGCGTCGTCATCGCTCAGGTTCTGGTTGGGTTCTATCGTGCCGGGCCGCAGCGCCTGTGGATTCCTGAGCCATGCGTAAACCCACGCCGCGGTTAGACGCGAACCAACCTGCGTCAGTGTCGGTCCAATATAGCCTTTGTCAGTTTTGGCGTCGACGATGTGACACGCCTGGCAAGCGTACTTTGAATAGAACAGTTGCCGGCCATGTTCCACTGTTTCTGCAGCATTCATCGCTGGGAGCGTAAAGTCCGGATCAATCGACGGTGATTGATACACGGCAAGAATGTAGTCCGTTAATTCCTTGTTGTCGTTATCGCTGAGATTGAATCGCGGCATGCGGCGAATAAGCGCTGGGCGCAGGGTGTTGGGATTTTTCAGGAAGCCAACAAGCCACTGCTGTTGTATCGCACTCCCTTCCCACGAAAGGTCTGGCGCCATATCGCCGCCCCTTTCGTTGATGCGGTGGCAACTAAGACAGGCAAGCTCGGTCATCAGCTTTCCTGCATGCCCTGCCGGCTGATAGTTCGTTTCCTGGATTTCTGCTACGCGCAAACTGTCGGGCATCGATCGGCTTCGGCTTGTTAGTGCAAGCAGCGCAGTGGTTAAAGCATCTGTCTGAGCGGTGGTCAGAGTAAACTGCGGCATCTTCACGCTTGTGCCGAAGGCTCGCGGCTGACGAATCTTGGTCACGATATAACTGGAGAGCGCGTGTTCCATTCCGGGTAGAAAGAGGATCTGCGCAAGAGGTTTGCTTCCGATGCTGCTGAGTTCCGGTGCGAAATTCTCAGGTTTTTGGACCCCATTGATTTCGTGGCACGCCGCGCATCCGAGCTCGACGATCAGCTTCCTACCATGAGCAATCTGCACTGCAGTCCCCGGGTCCAAATGAACATTCGCACCGTAATCTGAATCCGACTTGCCCTGCAAATATCCGGCCAGAATCGCGATCTGCTGCGGCGTGAAGCGGTAGTGAGGCATGGGTGTTGTTGCATCGTAAGTGCGGGGATTCTGGAGCCATGCCTTCAGCCACTCGGGCTTTGCCTTGTTTCCGATCCGTGTCAGTTCGGGACCCAGGTCGCCGCCCACAAGGTTACCCGCAGCGTTCTGAACGGCGTGGCAAGATGAGCAAAATGACTCGCCATACAGGCTGGGTCCGGCCGATGGATCGGCGCTCATCGCAGATTTGACGTCGAGTGTCGCATTGTCACCCGGAAGTGGCGTGCTGGTGCTCACCAGATACGCAGAGATGTCGCTTGCATCCGTGTCGCTAAGCTTGAAATCGGGCATCGTAGTCGATGCCGAGTACGCCTGGGGATCCTTGAGCCAGCTAAAGATCCACTCACGCGTCGTTTTGTCAGCAATGTGAGCGAGCGATGGAGGATGGTCAGTGGCCACCACTTTGGTGCCGTCGGGGAGAGTAATAGCGTGACAATGGACGCAACCGTAACGCCTCAACATGCTTCTGCCAAGGTTGAGTTGAGGTGTTCCTGGCAATTGATCCTGGTGGCATTGGCCGCAGCCGGACTCGATATAGCGCGCAGGCAGGATTGGCTCCTCGCCAGCCCGCTCGCTGGAGTGCGCCTCGGAAACCGTAGTGGCCGCACCTTGCCCACCGTGGCAAATGACGCAACCAAATCCATCCAGTGAGTGCGGAATAGCCGGGTGTTTGCTAAAAGGCTGCTGATGCACGTCAGCAAGACCAGCCTCATTCAATCCGAGGTGGCAAGTAGTGCAACGGTCGACGACGCCCAAATTGGGCAGCCATATCTGATGAATGCCAGGCTGGAATCGACGTTGCAGGCTCAAGGCATCGCCGCGATTGTGGATCAGCTTCAGGTACTGCCGCTGATAGCGATGCCACTCGCTGAAGTGCTCCTTCGCGGGCGCGATCGCAAGAGCAATCAGCAGGACAAGGCTGACAACGCCGAAGGCTCGGACCGGATCGCCGAAGAGTGCCGTCCATGCGGAGGAGAGAATTGTTTTTATTCGTTGCACTTAACTCCTCCAGGGCCACACCCAGGACCATCCCGGGCCGCGGAAGAATGTGCCGACAGCTGTGAGCACAATCAGTTCAAGAAGAAACCACGTCATGATCCAGTAGGAGAGCGGTTTCGAGGCAAGATAACGTCGCAATTGAGATGGCGATTCGGGAGTGCTATGCGCGGCGACGACCATGCCAAGGGCAACGATCACTGTCGGAGCGACGGCCACGTAGACATGGAACAGCAACAGGAAAATCAGCATTCCCGCGGTGGCAATATAAAAGATCTGTTTTCGCCGAGCCCGGTCCTTCAGAAACATCCCGCTGGCTTCAATGTTGATGTTGAAATACGGGATCACGATCAAAGAAACGATCAAGAGCGTCGGCACAAGTACTCCCGCGACAACCGGCGGGAAATAGTGCAGTAGCTCTTGCAAGCCGAGGAAATACCATGGCGCCTTTGCGGGATTCGGAGTGTGCGTGGGATCGGCGATACCTTCCAGTGGCGCGTTGAAGAATAGCGAGAAAACGACCAACAGAATCGCAAGCAACTCGATGGCGAGTGCCGCTCGGAAGAGGACTTCCGGAAAGGTTTGCACCTGATCTTCCCGAGAGACCTTCACCTGTGCGGAGGTCCGGCGAGTAACAAAGACAACTCGTGTTGGGGAACGCCGCTGGTCCGAGTCGATACCGGCGGCAAAATCCTTCGGAGTGCTCATTTCACCTCCTGTGCGGGCTCGATGCTGTCGCTGGGTGCCTGCGCTTTCGGCTCCGATTGCTGCACATAAAGACCGCCGTCTTTGCGAATGCGCCAGAAGTGTACGGCGATAAAGAGAACTGCCATGATGGGCAAAACGACGCAATGTAGCACATAGAAGCGCAGCAAAGCATTGGCATTCACCTGGTTGCCGCCCAGCAGGAGGAAGTGAATCTTGTTGCCCACCAGCGGCACGGCCGAAGAGAGGTTTGAACCGACAGTGATGGCCCAGAACGCAAGCTGATCCCAGGGAAGCAGATACCCTGTGTAACTTAAAAGGAGCGTGATGAGCAGCAGAACAATGCCGACGACCCAGTTAAACTCGCGCGGTGTCCGGTACGCGCCACGATAAAAAACCTTGAACATGTGTGCGAATACGAGAAACACCATGAGCTGCGCCGACCAGCGATGCAAATTCCTGAGAAAAAGTCCTGACGACACGACAAACTGCAGGTCTTTCATGTCGGCGTATGCCTGCGGCACGGAAGGATGGTAGTACAGCATGAGCAAAATGCCGGTGATGACCAGGATCAGAAAGGTGCCCAATGTCAGCGTGCCCAGGTACCATGTTGCGCTGAATCGCACCATGCGCTTACGGACCTTGGTCGCGAACAGATGAAGGAAAATGTTCTGCTGGATCGCTAATGCCCGGTGAAGCGTGCTGTTGCCCGTGCCGCTGCGGAATACCGATCTCCATATCCGGCTCCCGCGTACCTTTTCGATGGTCTGCTCGGCATTCATGGGTATCTTCATATCCTCAGATACTGCAGCGGCGGGATGTTTGCGGAGCGATCGACAAGCAGATCGCCATCATCGCTCACCCAAGTCTTCAACCATGGAAGGGGCTTGGGTGCCGGGCCCTCGATCTTCTCGCCCGTTCGCGTGAATTTGCTGCCGTGACATGGGCACACGATGATTCCCAGGTCCTGGTTCCATGCGGTCAGGCAGCCCAGGTGGGTGCAAACTTCGCTGAGGGCAAAGAACCCTTCTTCCGCTCGAACTAGATAGATTGCTGTATTGACGTCCATGGTCACCGAATTAACTGCGAAGCTGTCAGGCTTCCCGAGATTGACAATCGGTGAAGGTTCAAAGAGGACATTCGGCGAGAGAAATTCGTAGGTGAAGACAATTGTGCCGGCGGCAGCAATGCCCAACGACCTGAGTCCAACCCGGGTAAAGAAGGCTCGTCGATCGAACTCTGTGGGTAGCTTCGGTGTCGCAGCTTGTGATTCGTCAGGCATGTGTTACCTCTTTAGCGTGTCCGTCAATGCCGGCTTGGACCGCAGAGGACGGTCGATGGATTCCACGGAAATCAAACCGGTTGGATCCGCGGAAACAAGGTTGAAAGACTCCATGGTGATAGTGCCTGCGGGACAGCGTGCTGCGCACAGGCCGCAACGAATGCAGCGTGACTCGTCTTTCAGCATTGCCGACCCGGCGATCACTCCCAGCTCGTCTGCTTTGATATCATCGAACTCCACGCCGAGCAGATCCCGGACTTCCGCGAGTTGCCCGGTTGTTGCATCGTCGAATGAGATGCGGTCCAGCGAGACAAGCTCCAGGCAGCTCTCGGGACAAACGTCGACGCACCCACCGCAAAGAATGCACTCGGTGCCGTCTTCCGGCATGCCTTCGAAAACTGTGTTCACCCAGCAGTGCAGGCAGCGTTGTGCTTCGGCCATCGCGGTTTCGGCGTTGTAGCCGATTTCCACTTCAGTGACTCCGGTGCGGCGATTGAGAGGCAGCATTGGAATCTGCGGGCGTGTCAGGTCGAGGAGATTAAGCGGCATGCTATGGCGTTCAAGCACCTCCACTTCCACAATGGGTTCCGGATGACTTGTGCCACGCAGGTATTCATCGATGCCCACCGCAGCCCGCTTGCCGTCGGCAACGCTATCGATAATCAGCCGCGGACCGAACACGCAGTCGCCGCCGGCAAAGACACCGGCAGCGGACGTCATAAGCGTTTGAGGGTTGATGGCGATCAGTCCGCGCGGTGAAACATCCACTCCATCTTCGGGACTAAGGAAAGCCAGATTGGGCGCTTGGCCAATCGCCATGATGATGGTGTCGCAATCAAGCCGTATTTCATTGTTCTCATAGAAGGTAGGACTGAATCGGTGATTCGCATCGAAAACAGACTTGGTTTTGAGCACCTCAAGCGCCACGGCCCGTCCCTGTTCACCGATAATCTGCTTCGGGCCGAAACCGGGGTGAATGATGATGCCCTCTTGTTCCGCCTCCTCAATCTCTTCAAGTGCGGCCGGCATCTCGTTGCGGGTTTCCAGGCAGACCAGGTGGACCTCCTGTGCGCCTAGCCGCAACGCGGAGAGCGAGACGTCCATCATTTCGCGGGCAGCGACCGCATCCAGACTTCCCTGTGAGGGCTCGAAGTTCTCCACGCCCCCCGAATGCTGTCGCAGTACCTCGCGCGCTGCGGATCGGGCCACATCCATCGCCACATTGCCACCGCCGATGACGAGAACCTTTTTGCCGATGGTGAAGCGATAACCGAGATTCACATTGAGAAGGAAATCGATTCCTTTGTACACACCGTCAAGGTTCACGCCCGGAATCGTAAGGTCGCGGCTGCGGTGCGCACCAACTGCAATCAGAACTGCATCGAAGTCCCGCCGCAGGTCGGCGATCGTGAAATCTCGGCCTGCGGCCTGGCTCAGTTTTAATGTGATGTCGCCTGTCGAAAGAATCTCGCGCACTTGCGCTTCCACCACATCGCGAGGCAAACGATACTCGGGCAGGCCGAGATAGAGCATTCCGCCTGCTACCTGGGATGCTTCAAAGATAGTGACGGCGTAGCCCATCAGCGCAAGATCGTGGGCTGCGGCGAGCCCCACCGGCCCTGCGCCGACAATCGCGATTCGAAAGGGAAGTTTAGCCTGTGCGCGTCCGGCATTCACATTGATTGGGTGCCGCGACTCAGGGCCGTATTGCTCGGTAAGAAATCGCTTGAGAGCACGGATCGCGATCGGCTTATCGATCTCACCACGACGGCACGCCGTTTCACATGGATGAGCGCAGACGCGTCCGCAGATGCTTGCGAGCGGATTGGGCTCGCGCGCATAGCGGTATGCCTCCTCAAATTCGCCCTTCGCAATCAGCTCAACATAGCGACCGGCGTTGGTGTGCGCTGGGCAAGCCATCATGCAGGGAAAGTTGGTGTTTAGCCAATCCCTATCCACCTTCTTTTCAATGAAGCGTCTCTGCATGAATGGTCTTCCCCTGTTCGTCGAAGAAGGCGGAAGCTGCAAGATCCATGCTTCCGCCCGCAGATCTACTTTGTCAGAGTGAAATCTGCTGGTGTATCTCCAGAAACTTTCACTGGAAAGGATTTGCTCTTTGCTCCCTCGTGCCACACGGTTACGGTGTAGGCGCCGTCGGGCACATTTTCGATCTTGAATTCTCCGGAATTGTCTGTCTCAGCGAAGTACGGCGTGGGCGAGACAATCACGAAGGCCGACATTTCCGGGTGCACGTTGCAAAGCAGGGGCACGATGCCGGGGTTATCAAATTTGAAGCTTTGCCGCTGGCCTTGCGGCCAGGTTCCCAGGTTGTGACCAAGCTTCTTGTCGCCGCTGATTGAGGACCAAAAGACGTTGTGCGCAACGCTGTCGCTGTTGAGGAATTCAATCGTTGTGCCCTTCTGGACGACCACGATGTGCGGCACGAACATCAGACCCTTCTGATTGATGGTGACGTGTTGCGCGGGAACGGGGAAGTCTTTGCCGGCAATAGCTTCCATGTAGACGACGGATTCACCCTTGACTCCGGAAACTTTGCCGTGAATCGTGCCGGCAAAGGCCGCCGAGCCAAACACGCTCATTGCGGTGAGCATTACGAATGCGATGGGTTTCATATGTTCTCCTGGTTGTGAAAAACGAGAGTCGTTGGCGGCATTGCAAACATCGCAGCCGCTATCAAAAAAGGAATCGTGCGAGCAAATAGACGGTGTCGTTGTCGCCGGCGGCGCGTCCTGCCCCGTCATAATTAGTGGCTGCGCCATTAAACCGCGTGTAGACGGTGTACTGCGCAGCCAAGTCGAGATTCTGCATCGGCCACACAGAGAAGTTCGTTGTGAATCCGGTGCTCCTGGGGTTGCCGTTGGCGCTCCCTGCGAGGGCAGACTGAGGATAGAAAAGAGAATCCATTGTGCCATCGGTCAGGAACCACCCGAACGCACCGGAGTACCGATTCCCAAGGTGATATTCGACGTTGGCGTTACTCGCATTCAAATGATGCGGGCCCGGATTCGCTGCGTCGCTTGCAACACTCGCGACCAGCGCGGAATTCTCCCGAACATAAGTGCCGCGCAGCGAAAGAACATCCTTGCCGAAGGTGCGGTCATACTGGATATCCGGGCCAAAGTCCGTGTAGCTGTCTTGCGGTCCAGTAACCAACTGAGGCGTCGATTTCATATGGATCCCGTAGAAGCCAACTTCCAGGTTGGCCGTTCGTCCGGTTTGTTGCCATGCCAATCGCCAGTAGGGCGCGACGCCGCGGATGTTGTAGGAATACCCTTGCCCTGTTGTGGGCTGAGGATTGCCGACATGATTGCTTCGATAAACGGTCCCGGCGAAATACACATGCTGGTCCCACATGGTATAGGCGCCTATTCCCGCCACGTCCTGAGCCAGAAGTCCGTCAATCACAGGCGCTGCAGTAGGGGTTGGGGCCGAGTTGGAGGCTATGAATGGATACCCCCATGCTGGCGTGCTGTTCCAGAGATCTTCGACGGTCGGGTTGTTGTTCAGGGTGATCCCGTAGTCCCATTCTTTGCCCGCTACTTGCCTCTTATTGGCATACCGGACATCGGTGTTATCGATGCTGAAGTGGTCGTCTTGCATGCTATACGTCACTTGGAGAAAGCTGCCAATGTGTGTGGACCAGGCTCCGGCGAGGAAAAGCGAGACGTCCTGAGGGAATTCAAAATTCCAATTCTGAGTTGCTGGCTGGGGAACTTTCGTACCTGTTGTCGAGGTCTCGAGAAATGCACTTAGCGGCAGAGAAGCAAGTATGTCGAGACCTGAGTGCCGCTTATCGGAAGAAGCGGTGATGCTGCTGTTTTGTGACTTGTCTGAGAACGCCAAAAGCTTGAACAGTCGCCCGGCAGAGTTCAGTTCTGGCGGTGTGGTATGGCACCCACTACACGGCAAACCGGTCTGGCGAGCATAACTGGGTAGTGCCACTGCATCGGGAGTCAATCCCCAGAAACCAGCAATTAACGAAATCACAAAAAATGAGAGCCTACGATTCATGAATCCTCCCCTCAAGCAACCGTTATCGAGCCTCGTACTTACAGCGTGCTTCCCTCGCACTCACGCAAAACAGGCTTGGCCGACCGAGCAGGTGCGCGAAATCTTTGCCCGGAGCAGATCGGATGACCAGCGAACTCATTGGCGAGGCCATTAAGCCCGAGAACACATAGACTGTGGGAGGAGCCGTGCCAGCGTGAGGATCCCAGGATCTCGATGCCGGAGGTTTGAAGTGCGATGGGTACAGACTCCGACAAAACCGCCATCAAACAGGCGAAGACATCGGAGAGCCGCTTGCTCTTCATGGACAGACCTCAGTGATTCAAATCACCGCCCCAGAATCCATAGCGAGTTAGATTGTGAGCTAGCTCACGTTAGCGCCGATGTGATGGCGATCACAAGACACGACGCGATGATGTCGTTACACGCGGAATTAAAGGCCGCGAATCTAACCTCATAGGGATGGAAACCGAGCACGGCGCCCGCCGCAATCAGAGGTCAAACACACAAAGATCCTCGACTCCGCAGGACTTCAATGCATGTGAATGAGACCGTGACCTTAGATCGCAAGGAGCGCATTCCGTGCAGCCCGGACCTCTGCTGCAAGCACTTCCAACAGCTTGAAACACAATGATGGTTCCGCACGTATCAGGTCTTCATAATCGACGCGAGTCACGAATTTGACCTCGGCTCCTTGCCGAGCCGTTGCAGTTAAGGTATAGGGCTTATTCCCGACAATTGCAGGCAGCCCAATCAGTGAGCTGGCGGCGACACGGAGACACATTACTTCCTCCCCCGATTCCGACCTCATGACGAGGGTAGCCTCTCCACTTCGGAGAATGTAAAGACCATTGGGCGCTTCTCCCTGGCGGAAGAGAACCAGATCTTCGCCGCAAAAAACTAGCTGTGATCGTTTCTCCAGTGTTTGAATCAGCTCGCGATCTGCAACGAATGCGGACGCATCTTGCTCCATAGATAATCCCTCTGCGCCGTTGCCAAAAGGAGCAGCTAACGGGCCCTTGATGAGATGACCGTTGGCAAATGATCCAACTTCCATAGCTTTCGCATATATGATGCCCGTCACATCGAGGCTCTAGCTCCCGCGATTCGAGTGCATTATTAAATGCGCAATCATGAAGTGCAAATCCCCCTTTAACCAGCCCACTTAGACTGGGTAAATTCTGGGGCATCGAATGTTACGGCAAGAATCAGAAAAGTTGTGAAATCATCCTTCAACGTCATGTCGCCAGTAGATGATTTGCCCCGTGGTCGTAGCGAATGCAATGTCCACTTAGCTGACAGAGAGGATGGATCCATGCTATTGCGCGTGGAGACAAGTGCTTTGCCGATCATGTTTTCAGAAAAAGCAGTCGAAAGCTCGCCCCGCAGTGCTTCAACACGTCAATGCGACCGGCAACCGTCCAGCGGGTTTGGTGATCCCCGTCCGGAAGGCGAAGAGGTAAGCGTACTGCTCGCCCGCCAGGGGAGGTGGCGAGGGAGAGCCCGCAGGCCTATAATCTGGCCACCGTGCGGTTCGTTTCCCATGTTGCATTCCATCCCAACTACTCCTTCATTTGTCCGAAGTGCGGTAAGCGCATAGAGGTGATTATTGACTTCGATAAAGTGGGCGAGAAGCGAGCCGCGGAGATATTCCTGAAGTGTTTGTCGCCGGGTGGCTGTGGATGGTCCGGGGAGCTTTCCATGTCGCAGGGTGCCCGGATCCCGGGGGCTTCGAGCGTAATTCTCCTGGGAGAGCAATGAAGAACCCGGAAAGAAGAACAATGCGAGTACGGCGAGTACCAGAATCATGTGACTAAGGTTGAACAAGAAACCGCATTCCACCTTTGCCGGTGGCCGAGCCGGCAGAGTGAACCAGGTCTTCAGCAAGGAAGCGCAGGCCGCGGCACGCGCTGGATCGATTAGCAAATTTCCGCGATTGACCATATGGATCGATTGGCGCGATCGAAGTTCCGAACGGAATACGCGAGCCGGTTATAGAGAAGCAGGCGTGTGCCCGTCTTAAGTCTAAACGCCTATATATTGATCGGTCAGCGCGGTGGAGAATGACGATTTCTTCATTCTCGGCTGGGTCAGGCTGCCATTTTGATCAATTTGCGGGTCAGATAATGCATGAGGTTACGGCGCTGCGCTATTGCCGTTGTATTCGTGATTCCGTCGCGACGATTAGACGGTGACTCAAGGGCTTGGATACGAACAGAGGTTGACCGAGCATCGAGAATCCCGCCGGCGATCGGGTGGTTTTCCTTGACCGGCATCCTTCTTCTGTTTGCTTTACTCACAATGGCGCACCCAACCGCCCGAGCTCAGGAGTCCTCGAATCCCGCCGTCAATCGCAGCCCCCTTCCCGATGCACCCTTGCCCACACAGGCTGGGAGCCAGGTCGATCCGGATGTCCCGCAGCGGGCTGGCGCCGCGGAGATTTCCGGGACGGTGCTGGATACAAACGGAGAAGTGGTGGAAGGTGCGAACGTGACCCTGTCGGGTCCAGCCGGTTTCAACAACCGGACCGTGTTGTCCGGCAACGATGGTCAGTTCGCGTTCACAGCCTTACCGCCGGCTGTTTACAAGATCACGGTCTCGGGTCAGGGTATGAGCAATTTCACCTCATCCCCAATTCCTTTGCGAGCGTATCAGGCCTTCATTGTTCCTCGGATTGCTTTGGCTGTCTTTGGCGGATCCACCAGCATCACGGTAAGTGGAAGCAAGGAGGAATTGGCGGAGGAGCAGGTGCGGATCGCGGTGAAGCAGCGCGTGGTTGGGATTTTCCCGAATTTTTACAGCTCTTACGATTGGACCGCGCCGCCGATGGAGGCCCGGCAGAAACTTCAACTGGGCCTTCGGTCAACTTTTGATCCAGTTTCGTTTCTCGCGGTGGCGGGGATTGCAGGCGCGGAACAATACGAGAACATTTTTCCTACGTATGGAAGTGGAATTGAGGGATATGGAAAGCGATACGGCGCTGCCCTGGCAACTCACGTTTCGGCCGATCTGCTGAGCAGGGCTGTTTACCCTGCGATCTTTCACCAGGATCCAGGTTACTTTTATAAAGGAAACGGAAGTATCGGGTCGCGCGCGTTGTATGCGATATCCGCCGCTGTGATGACCAGAGACGACGATGGAAGGTGGCGGCCAAACTATTCGAATGTGCTTGGCAACTTTTCCGCCGGCGCCATTTCGAATCTCTACTATCCGGCTTCTGACCGCGGTGCTTCGCTGGTCTTGTTGAATGGCCTGGCGGATACGGGCGGAGATGCGGCAGCGAACCTAGTCCGCGAATTCATCCTGAAGCGGTTTACTTCTCACGTACCCAAGGGACCAAAAGTTCAGCCATAGCAGACGGCCAGACAAGGCATGGCGATCGACATGCCTTCCCGCGGGACATTTCGTCAAAACCGATGGATAAGCCGGATGACGCGGCCGAAACGCTGCGATGACAAGATCGTCATTTGGGTGAAGACCGCGCGCGATTCAGTGACGGAGTCGAATCCGACGTGTCTAAAAAGGTGTCACATCAATGCTCTAAGATTGCGCTATGCGCCTATTGCTCGTGGAAGACGAAATCGATATACAAGGATTCCTCCGGCGCTCGCTTCAGGAAGCGGGATACGAAGTGGAAGTTGCGCCAGATGCAAAAACTGCTGAGCAACTTGCCGTCGAGAGCCAATTTGACATCCTGGTCGTCGATCTTGGATTGCCGGACCGGGATGGAATCAGCCTGATTCTGCGCCTGCGCGAACTGGGCCTCAGGGCGCCAGTGCTGATTCTCTCGGCTCGGCGGTCGGTGGACGATCGCGTGCGCGGGCTGGAACAAGGCGGCGATGACTACCTGACCAAACCGTTCGCGCTAGCAGAACTGCTGGCGCGGTTGCGCAACCTGCTGAAGCGCAACAGCCCGCAAGCGAGCGAGGCAACGCGCCTGCGTGTTCTCGATCTGGAACTGGACCTGCTGAGGAGAGAGGCTACGCGCAGTGGACAGGCTCTGCAATTGACTCAACAGGAATTTGTACTGCTGGAATACTTGTGCAGAAATGCGGGCCGCGTAGTGACGCGTTCGATGATCCTGGACCAGGTCTGGGGGATGCGCATTCAACCGGACACGAACGTGGTGGACGTACATATTTATCGATTGCGCGGCAAAGTGGATGGCGCCGGGCAACAGCCGCTGATCAGGACGATGCGAGGCGTAGGATATGTCCTTAAAGACCGTTAAGCCGCCCTTGCGCAGCGCAGCATGGCGCATCTCGTTATGGGCAACTCTTGCGTTTGCGTGCGGGACCATGGTGGTCTTCGTCTTTCTGCAAAGCTTTGTCGCCGGCGACATTCAGCGCCGTAGCGATGCGTGGTTGTCGGGCGAGGTGGAAGTACTTGGCGATGTCGCTGAGCGGACACCGAATGATGCGCTCTATGGCCGCGTAGTGGGAGAAGTGGCGGAGCTGGCGGCTAGAGAAGTGCCTAACAAACTTGCTTCAGGCAGCGGTACCAGCGATTCGGTGTTCTTTCTTCAATCCGGAATTGATGGTTCTCTCAAGCTCTGGGTTGGTGCGGGAAGCGGCCAGGATCACTTGAAAGCGATCTTTTCAGCTGAGATTCCCCCGGAACATCCGTCCGACGTGCGCGTCCCCGGATTCTCCGTGCCCTTTCGTGTGGCCTGCCTTCGCATCGGAGACGGCAGCCACATTTATCTTGGCCTTTCTGAGCGGGATGAATTGCGGGTGCTGAGAAGCTTGCGCGTACGCTTCTTCCTGCTATGGCTGCTGATTGTGCTGCTCGGGTTTAGCATTGTGTTCCTCACTACCCGGCGCATGTTGCGCCACGTTCGGAGCATTACCGAAGCCGCTTCGAGAATAGGCCATTCCGATCTCACCGCCAGAGTGCCGACAACCAAACGCAACGACGAGGTCAGCCAGCTGGCCCACACGCTTAATCGCATGCTCGATCGCATTGAAAGCTCGATGCATCAGCTGCACACCATTACCGATGCGTTGGCACATGACCTGCGGAGCCCGCTGACAGCAATTCGTGGAAAACTTGAGATGTCGTTGGCGGCCATGAACGGTGAAGAGACTGCGGAACCGATCGTCTCGGCCATCGAGGAGCTCGACCAACTCACAGATTTCCTCAACAAGTCGCTGGATGTTGCCGAGGCCCGCGCCGACGCGCTCCGCCTCACAGTGACTGAAATCGATATGAGCCAGCTTCTGCAGACAATGGTCGATCTCTACGAACCATCGATGACGGAAAAAGGGCTGCACATCCGATTAAGTAACGAGAAAGGAATCATCGTGGTCGGCGATGAAGGTCTCGTTCACCGTATGATCGCCAACCTGCTCGACAACGAACTGAAACACCTCGTTTCTGCATCGAGTGTCAGTATCTCTTTGCAATGCAGAGACGAAACGGCATACCTGGTGTTCGAAGATGACGGCAACGGGTTCGAGCCCGATGTGCTGGAGCATCTCTTCATTCGGCGTGTAAAAGGAAAGACTTCGGACGGGCATGGTCTTGGCCTCGCGTTTGTCGATGCGGTGGCGCGGGCTCATGGCGGCACGGTTGAAGTCATGAACCGGGATGCAGGCGGTGGGCGAATTGCCGTAAGCATGCCCTTGGCCCCAGAAAAAAGACACCATCAAATGGCCGCTACTGCCCAGGCGGGCTGAGAATTAGCGCCCCTCGCTCTTGCGTCGCTCCTCATCAGATCCGTCCCACTCGAAGGAGAATAATGGCAACTTCCGCGCAGCTCGCGCCCAGCGTCGATCGCTTCAGATTCAAAACCGCTCTCTGGATCTTCCTTGGTCTCACGACGCTGTTTGTCTTCAGCACTTCAGAAGTACTTCTCGTCACCAACTATCCCATGTACCACGCTTACCGTCTGCAGGTTATTGCCGACCGCGGACTGTTGATCCCGCATGTGCTCTTCGGAGCCATCGCTCTGTTGAGCGGCCCCGTTCAGTTCTCCTCGCGATTTCGCCAGCGCCACTTGAAATTCCATCGCGTTCTCGGCCGCGCCTACGTTGTCTCTGTCTTTATCGGTGCGATCACCGGCATCGCCCTCGCCGCGGGCCGCCCCGGTTTGCCAGGAACCTTCATGCAGGCCGCCGCCTGGATCGTCTGCACGACCGCTGCATTCCTCACTGCGCGCAACCGCCAAGTCATCCAGCATCGCCAATGGATGGTCCGCTCCTACGCCGTCACGTTTACCTTCGTCTCCAGCCGTGTGCTCAACCTCTGGCCTCGTTACTGGAGCCATCTTGGCGACGCCTTCGCCGCCGTCGGCGTCATCGCTTTCACACTGGTTTCGCTGCTCGTCGTCGACATTGGCCTCAACTGGCGCGAGCTCACCACACGTCGTGGTTAGTGGCCGGCCAGATGGCCATGAGATTCTCAAGACTTCGCCAAAAAACGTGGGTGGTTTCCATCTCGCCTTTGAGATCCCGGTCCGCAAACGTCCTATTTCCCGAAGCTGGTGCCCTGCAGCTCCGAGCTGATCACGGGGCCATAACCACCTAACTGTCCAACTACTCTCACCACCGCAGGCTTCTCACCTTCGAGGACCCAAACCATGACATCTTTCGGCTGAACGCCGAGCAAGGCGGCAATCACTCCCAGGATGCCACCCAACTCCGGATGGATGCGAAACACCGTCGCCTTAACGGTCTGGCCTGCCTTTTGAAACGGTTGCTCGCCTTCGGGCGAGATCAGGATCCGAATTAGTCGCCCGCCATTGACTGGCGCCAGTATCCCCGCGCGAAACGGAGCCGTATTGGGCGGTACATTCAGGAGCAACGTGCCAACGAACCCATTCGCCAGGTCATCGGGCAAGTCGATCTGCTCGCTCTCGACGTGTATCTTGCCATTCCTGTCTGCTGTGCGGGTGGTCGCTATGCCGGTAGCGGACTCCACGGCGAAGTCGACGGGCTTCGCAAAGTGCGGCCCATTCTGTATGTGATGGTTGCGTACTAACCGAAACGTGTCCTTCTGACTGTATGTCGTCGTTTCATCATCAATCGAGCCATCTATAAAGTGATAGGTCAGGCGCATCGTCACTTCATCGCCCTGCACATCCTCCGTAAACTCTACCCGGGCGATGATCTTTCCAGTTTCGGAGCGCGCCTCCATGAACTCGTGCCTCGTGAGCTGGATATGTTTCACAGAAATCGGTTCTGCGGGTGCTGCGGTGCTTAACATGATTGTCAAAAAGAAGGTCACAAGGGCTCCGCTTCGCGCCATCAAATACCTCGATCCAACGACCAGCTTTTTGAAATGCCAATTGTGCGGCAAATGGCCCACTACAGGAATGTGCTTCTCACTTCCCACCTGCGCCGTTACTCGAGCTATCTCCGCGGTACGGCAGTTGCGATGCAGTTCAGGAGAGGCGTAGTCACGCGCAATAGGTCCTCAGTCCGGATCATGGGGTTAGACGCCGCGTGCGTGTTGTGGGGAAGCTGGACGACGAAGAGGTGACAATCCAGCGACAATCAACCAATCCAATTGGCGGCGAAGCTTCAGGCAACAAGATCTGGTTGACAATTCGGGCAAAATGACAAACCGTTCATTCTCGCCGGTGCGAAAGATCGAGCAGCGCAGACTGCTGCTCCCCTTCTCGCCAGCATCTCGTCCAACAGTCGCTCTGGGGCCGAAGATCTCAACTTGAGCCACCACCGGATTGCAGCATCGGCGATGGAATACCCAATAAACGCGGTAAGACCCAACGTATCGGATCTGAAAAAGGAGATTCAAGTTAGAACGTCTAGTCTGAATCAAATCCCTATTCCAAATGAAGTTTTCGTCATCGGCGGGGGTGTGGCAGGCTGTGCAGCGTCCATCGCGCTCGCGCGCCGGGGAAGGAGCGTCACGCTGATCGAACGCGAGCCTACTCCACGGCATAAGGTCTGCGGAGAGTTCCTGAGCGGTGAGGCACTTGAGGATCTGCACGCGCTCGGTGTGGATGTGGCCTCGCTTGGCGCCGTACCGATCGACCACGTTCGCCTGGCTGCTGCAAGGCGCGCAGCGGAAGCTCCACTACCTTTTCCGGCGGCTTCGCTCACGCGCAAGGCGCTTGATACTGCGCTCATCACCGAAGCCATTGCCGCGGGAGTCCACGTGCGGCGCGGTCGCGGCGTGCAGACGCTTGTTCGCACGACGAGCAACGTCTGGCGAGTTACGCTCGACGACGGTACCACCTGTGAGGCTCCAACGGCCTTTCTCGCCACCGGCAAGCACGATCTGCGGGGCTACTCGCGACCGGAAGACCCGGAGCGATGGGTCGGCTTCAAGATGTATTTCCGCCTCGCGCGCACGCAGTCCAGTGAGCTCGCGCGCGCCTCTGAGCTGATGCTCTATCCCGGAGGCTATGGCGGCATTCAGCCGGTTGAAGACGGCAATGCAAACCTCTGTTGGGTGATACAACAGAGGTACCTTGCGCGCGTGGGCCATCGCTGGGAAAACCTCCTTGCGAAGATGAAGCAGGACTGTCCGCATCTCGCGATGAGGCTGGACGGTGCGGAGCCGTTGCTCGCCAAGCCGATCGCCATCACACATATCCCATATGGCTTCATCCGCCGCACAACGGAGGAGGGACTCTACTGCATCGGCGATCAGGCAGCCGTCATTCCTTCATTCACAGGCGATGGCATATCCATCGCGCTGCATACCGCGCGTTGTGCAGTCGCCGCCTATCTTGCGGCCGAGGCGGCGCCGCTTTTCCAGGCAAGACTGCGGTCCGGATTGCTGGCCCAGATGCGCCTTGCCGAGTTCGCGGCCGACGGCTTGAATAACGCACTCGCACGCGCTGTATTGCCGTTTTGCCTGAGAGTATGGCCCGGCGTGATGCGCGTAACGGCAAAGCTGACACGCGTTGCACAACATGCCTCTGTTGCAGCCCAGGCTGCCGCCAGCTAAAACGGGGCTATTCCTCCGACGCACACAACTCGAATAAGCAAATCGCTCCAGGAGAGCGCAATGAAACCCTTAGCAATCTTCGTCCTTGCCGCGATGCTCGGTCCGGCCGCGCTCGCCCAGCATCAGACTTTCCTCATCAATCCCGATGCGAGCGAGGTCCACATGACGCTCAAAACAACCCACGAGCTCGTCAACGGCACGTTTCACGTCCAAGACGGATCAATTGAGTTTGACCGCAGCAATTCTAAAATGGCTGGCTTGGTAGCGGTCCTCGCTGGTAGCGGCAAGACCGGCAACGACAGTCGCGACAGAAAGATGTACAAGGACATCCTGGAAGTCGAACAGTACGCAACTGTTTCCTTTGCGCCGAAGACGTATGCCGGCGCCATCGCCCCTTCAGGCGACTCGACCATCCAGGTAACCGGAATCTTTACCCTCCTAGGCACGCCTCATGAAATCACCGTTCCCATGCTGGTGCATCTGGATGGCGCCGGCGCAAAGGCCACGGCTCATTTCGTGGTGCCTTACGTCCAATGGGGACTAAAGAATCCAAGTTTCATGATTTGGAAAGCGGATAATGATGTCGCGATCGACCTCAATCTTGTTGGCACAATTTCAAAGTAGCCTACGGTTTTTATCGTGATTGGTCTGACGGCTTGTGATCCACTGAGGGTGTTGGGTTGCAATGCGGGCAAGACGAAGTCCAATTCGTAACGTTAGTCAGAATTGTGAGCTGCCAGGGCAACGGTACCGGGGAGCAGCTTATCGTCAGTTAGGCCGTTCCGGGCGAATCATCGTCTATCTGTCAGTGTCGTTAGCACATAATATGTCCGGTGTTTTTAGCAAATGAAGTGTCCGCATAACGGGCGGCGAGGATGGAGCCATGCGCGAGAGCATGGAGATCTATCCGAGGACCGCGGCGGAGCGGGCGATGAAGTTACAGGAAGTGTTGTTACGAGCCACATCGGGCAAGATCAAGTGGTGGCAGGGGGCGGAGTTGATGGGGATCAGCGAGCGGCAGATGCGACGTTGGCGAAAGCGCTATGAGGAGCAAGGCTACAAGGGGTTACTGGACCGTCGGCGGGGGACACCGAGCCACCGGCGGGTGGCGAAGGCGCAGGCCGAAGAGGTTCTGAGCCTGTACCGGGACAGGTACTTCGATCTGAACGTGCGGCACTTTCACGAGAACCGTACGCTTTCACAACCTGGTCATGCAGATTGAGCGTGCCGAGTGGCGCACCACCCTGGCTGGGTGCAAGGTGATCATCCATCAGCACCTGGACACTAGCCTGACCCTCATGATCGCAGGACATCGCGTCGGACATTACAGCGCAGAAGGAAAACTCTTGACGCCGCTGACCAAAAAGCAAATCAAGGCGATGATACAGGAGTTATGAGCCGGACTAGCGTGAAATCGCTTCGAAATGGGGCAAATCATGGCCCTTTGGTTCCGGCGAAGGCCGTATTGCGCACGACCGGGTCTTTGGCCTTGGAACCAACCCAAGAAAGATCGCGAGCGGAGGCAAATAGCGGTATATTGGTTCGCAGCCGAAGGGCATAACGGAAACTCCGGAAGAAGATGGATCGAGCGACACCGGGCTCCCCAGTTCCATTCCATTCGGCCACTTCCCCTGTTTTGACGAAATTCGTTTGATTCGTTCCAATTCGATGATCGAGGAGGAGGCCACCTTGTTTATCCAGAGATTTTCCCGTCGATTCAAGCTTGCCGGAATTGCGATGTTGGTCTTCAGCGCAGCCTCCATGGTGAAGGCGCAGCCCAGAAATGAGTTCAACCCCTGCGGGTCGAGCTTCGATCCTTTTGCCGTGCTTCCGCAAATAGCGGATTCATTGGATATCGTGTCGCCGGCCGTGCGTGCCTCCGGCTTGTTCCCCACTCAAGATGGCCTGATTGTTTTTGACGCCAACCAGGGCCTTTGCTGGCTGGCTGATGCCGATCTGGCGGCCGATCCGCGCATGCAGGCGACGCTGGGCGTGAGCGGAATCGATCCCAGTGGCGCCATGCTGTATTCCACCGCACAGCAGTGGGTGGCCGCGCTGAACGCCCACAACGGCGGCAAGGGCTACCTGGGCCACAACAACTGGCAGCTCCCTGTCACGCCCTTGCTCGATGCTTCATGCGCTGAAAGAGGCAGCGGCGGCGGCAACTTTGGCCCCCTTTGCAAGGCCAGCGCCATGGGAAATCTCTACGCTGTCGGGCTCAATCAAACCTACCCGAACAGCGTTGCGCCGCAGTTCAATGCCGATATTTTCCCGTTTCGCCATTTCAAGATGTCCTATTACTGGGCCTTGAAGAACGACGGCGGGACAGGCGGCGGCCTTGGCGGCGGCGGGCAGGAGATGTACGCCTTCTCCAACAGCATTCAAGGTGGAACCACCACGCTGGACACGTATTACTACGTGCTGCCCATGGTGAAGGGTCCGATTGGAACTCCGCCCGACTGCGCCATTCCCGGAGCCCCCGTAGTCATTCCTTACACCAGTTGGCCCGCGGCCGTCGGCGCAGTCTTCGATTGCAATACGGGAAACACGTGGATCGCCGACGCAGATCTGGCCGATTTACTCAAATTCGGGTTAACGGGCGACGTCACTATCAATTACACGAATCCTGTTCACTCTCTGACCGTGCCTGCGATCGACCACGGCACGATGTTGTATGCCACAGCTGGAGAGTGGATTGAGGCGATGAACGCCGCGCAGTTCCTCGGGTCGAGTTACTGGCAGATTCCGGATTCGCCGGACGATTTCAAGAAGCTGGTAGCCGATATGAACCTCATCGCAGGCGACGCCAGGTTGATGCGGCGAGGGTTTTTCGGCCCCTTTTACGACCTGCAGCCGTTCTTTTACTGGAGCTGCCCGGAACCAGACCACGGAACCATCCAGTCGCCGTGCGAGGTCGGCGGATATGCCCCGCCCGACGGCACCACGCCCTTGCAATTCAGCTACGACTTCGACTACGGCTTCCAGTCCACCAGCGGGCTCAACCAGAAATACTTCGTGATGGTCTACTATCCGGCTCCGGGTGTGACACCGGCCGCGAATCAATGAGAAGAGAGGAAGAGCGGGTGTCCCAAAGGAACACCGCGCCCTGCGTCACGCAATAAGCCCTCAGCCGCTGATCCGTACCTCAGGCCGCCGCTTTCTCCTGCCGCAGCTTGTATTCATCAGGATCTTTGACGTTAAAAGCTCCTGGTCAGTAAGGGCCTTGAAATACCTGTCGAGCGCATTTGCGGCGGGCCGCAATTTGTTTTCCATGCGTTCGCCGATTCCACACAGACCACCGCTTCACGCTATCGTGGAAGAGACTGCTCAGACGATTTGCTCTCGAGGTCGGCCTCGATTCGCCCATCAATCCACCTCGTTCAGTCCGCATTGGAGAGATGTTCTCAACCATGGACCCATTCCGGCCAACTCAGCCTGCACCCCGCGCCGAAGTCCTCATGTCTTCGGCACGAAACCTCCTTCCCTGGCTGGTCGCGGTTGCCTTCTTCATGGAGTCGCTTGACACAACGATTCTCAACACCGCTGTCCCCGTCATCGCCGAGGCGCTCAGCGTGACCCCGCTGGCCATGAAAGCCGTGCTAGCTAGCTATACTCTCGCCCTTGCCATCTTCATCCCCATCAGCGGTTGGATGGCCGACCGTTTCGGCACTCGCCACGTCTTCGCCTCCGCCATCGGCATCTTCACGCTTGGTTCCCTGCTCTGCGGCATCTCCACCAACATCCATGAACTCGTCTTCTGCCGTGTGCTCCAGGGTTGCGGCGGTGCCATGATGGTTCCCGTCGGACGTCTCACTCTGGTCCGCACGTTTGCTAAACATGAACTGGTCCGCGTGATGAGCTTCGTCTCCATCCCCGCTCTGATCGGCCCCATGCTCGGTCCGGTCGCCGGCGGCCTCATCGTCGATTATCTCCACTGGCGCATCATCTTCTTCCTCAACATCCCCATCGGCCTCCTCGGCCTGGTCATGGTCTATCTCCACCTGCCCAACTATCGCGAGCAAAATACTCCTCGTCTCGACGTGCTAGGCCTCATCCTCTTCGGCTCCGGAGTCGCTCTGCTCTCGTATGTCCTTGAAGTCTTCGGCGACCACACTCTCAGCATCCGCGAAATCGTCAGCCTGCTTGCCATCTCCTCTGCCCTTCTTGCCGGCTACTGGCTGCATGCGAAGGAGACTCCCTCGCCTCTGCTCCGGCTCGCGCTCTTCCGGCTTCGCACCTTTCGCGCAGCCGTCGGAGGCGGCTTCATTACCCGGCTCGGCATCGGCGGCGTGCCATTTCTCCTGCCGCTGCTCTATCAGATCGGCCTAGGCTATACCCCTGTGGAATCGGGCCTCCTCATCATGCCGCAGGCCATTGCCGCCATGTTGATAAACGTCTGCATGACTCGCCTGCTGAACCGTTTCGGCTACCGCTATATCCTGATCTCAAACACTGTCATTATTGGCATCATGCTCGTGCTCTTCGCCACCATTGGACTTCGCACGCCGCTCTGGGCCATCGTGCTGCTCGCCTTCCTCTATGGAGCCTTCAGTACCGTGCAATACACCAGCATGAACACCCTGGTCTACGCGGACGTCGCCGAAGATGACACCAGTGCCGCGAGCACCATCTTTGCCACCATGCAGCAGATGGCCCTCAGCTTCGGCGTAGCCATTGCCGGTCTCGCGACCGCATTCTTCCTCCCCGAGCACATCTGGTCAGATCCCGTCGTTTTCATCCACGGAATTCATGAGGCCTTCGTCGCCCTCGGCATTCTGACTGTCGTCTCCACCGTGGTCTTTCGCAATCTGCGCCGCCGTGACGGGCTCTCCATAAGCCGACAGAAACTGGTTCATGCCGGATAATCACCGCAGTTTCGAGATGCAAGCATCGCGGAATGGTGAGGCGCGAAATCCGCCAGTCGAATTAACTTCCTCCTTGCCGGTGACTCAGGCATCACAGCGGGAATCCTTGGTTGTCCCCAACCAATTCACCGGTGATCTCCTGCTCCCAATCTTGGTTTGCCACGGATATAGCTACCCAATCGGTGCAGTCAGGCGCAAAATCATCGGCAGGAAATGCGCAATTTGCGAAGAACCAAAGAGCCTCGGAAATTGGCTCGCCAACATGCCATGTAGTCATGACAACTCGACCATCTGGCTCGTTCGGGTCGCGTTCGAGATCGAACTGATCATGCACTCTGGAGCAGTCGTTACCCCAAACGCATAGGTAAGCTATCCCTCTATCAATTAATGCTCGCGCTAGAGACCGCAGACTCTTGTCGTCGACGGAGGCGGCGTCCAATGCCAAAAACAGTAAATAATGCGGCGAGGCGGGCTCCAACGCTGAAGGAACGTCGTACAGAGATGACACAGTTCCAATGAGATAACGTCGGGCGGCAGTGCGATTGTCGCTGTAAACATGAAGCAACGGGGACTCCGCGAATTGATAGTTGATTGGATCGTTAATCGATACGCAACTACTTTAGCCTACGCTTGGCAACTGAGCGCCCCTTGACGGGGTTCTGGTTGAATAGTCGTCAACCCTGACCTAACCCGAGTTTGCACCAAAATTGGGTCACTTCCCAGTTGCCAGTCACTCGCCCAGAACACAGAAACGCGGGGATCGTCGCCTGGGCTCTCGACGAACGACTTGACATCATCATTGGAGCCGTTTTTATGTTTTGGGATTGGCCGGCTGTTGCATCGCGACGCCGCGCCGGCGGCGCATTCGCCTCTTTCCGCCCTCTTACAAAGTCCTTAGAAGTTGACTGCTCCATCCTTACGTGCGGCGGTCTCCCATGGGGAAGGAGAATCTTCCATTCCGAGGCGCGCCCGGCAGCCTCTTGCCACGCCTTTTGGATGCGGTACCGGAGGGCATCCTCATGGTCGATTTCGATCTCAAACTGTTTCTCATTCCGGTGGGCCTGGCGTTGGCATTCATGCTTTGGGTGATTTGGGCGCTGGAGAAGGAAATCCGGCGGGATCAGCGCCACTCTGACGCTATCGCTCGTGCGAAGGCTGGGTCCGATCGTCCGGCTCCCAATAGTGCAGCTCCGGACGAGCACAGATCAGGACCAGGCGGCTTCTGAAGCGTCGCGACTTCCTCTTGACAAAAGCGCCGAACCTTCATCCTTCCGTAACGTTGCGATCTAGCTCACGCCGCGCTTGTGGTACAGCCAAAACTGGGTTAGGGACGAGCGGCCGGTCACCCGCCCGGAATGCGGATAGGCGGCCTCCGGCCTGTCCTGTAGCAGATGATTCACTCTTCCCGCTTGACTCTCGAACCCATTCCAGGGTTCATACTCGACTCATGATGGAAAGCAAGCGTGCAAGCGTCCTCACATCCGGCCAGCTCGGAGCAGCTGCGGGCGTCAGTGCCGACACGATCCGCCATTACGAAAAGCTCGGGCTTCTCGCGAGGCCAATGCGCACGGAGGGAGGGTACCGTCTCTATCCCCCCAGTGCGCTGCTCCGCGTTCAAACCATTCGCAGTGCTCTCAAAGCTGAATTCGGCCTCACGGAACTCGCCGGGATATTCAGGGAGCGAGACACAGGCGGGACACCATGCCGACGAGTCGCGAGCATGGCATCGGACAAGATCACTGCGTTCGACAGGCAAATTGCGGAGCTAACGGAACTACGCAACTGGCTTTCCGCCACGGTTGCGAAGTGGAACAGCCGGCTCGAACGCACTCCATCAAGGAAGAGAGCCGGGCTGCTCGAATCGCTCGCCCTTGAGGATCTCCCCACCAATCGGCAACGGAAAGGAAGCAATCATGAGACGAATTTTTCTCACGTCGGTTCTGGGCCTCAGCCTCGCTGCATCCGCCCAGACTCCCACGAACTGCCCCATGCACGATCAGCAAGGGACGTCTGACCAGCATGCCGCAGGGGTCGATATGCGTGGCGACCACGCGATGGGCTTCTCACACGAAGCCACGGCGCACCATTTCACACTCTTGTCCGACGGCGGAATCATCGAGGTTGACATAAAGGCCGATCACGATGATGCCACCCGCAACCAGATCCGGACGCACCTTGCGCACATCGCCACTATGTTCAGCGCCAACGACTTCGATGTCCCGATGTTCATTCATGACACCGTGCCGCCCGGCGTGCCGACTATGAAAGGGAAACACGATGCCATCACCTACGCCTTCCGGCCCACGGATCGAGGCGGACAAGTACGGATCACCACACACGATCCCGAAGCGTTGAAGGCCGTGCATGACTTTCTGAACTTTCAGATTATTGATCACAGGACCGGCGATCCGAATGGAGTGAAGTAACACCCGAGTGGTCGCCCACCCTTTCCTAACCCTTTTGCGCAGCGGCAGAGGAGCCGTTCCAGCGTAGAATGGCTGATGCGCTGTCTAGATCTTCGCATCAGGTCACAGACACATGCTCAAAGTCTTCTGCGCTCCAGCCCGCTACACGCAAGGGCCCCGTGCCACGGAGCAACTTGGTGCCGAAATCCGCAATCTCGGCCTCGATGGGCCAGCCGTCATCGTTGCCGGACGCAGCGCTATTCGCCTCCTCTCCGAAACCTGGGGCAGAACCTTCGCAGAAGCCGGGATGAAATATCAGGTGTTCCCGTTTGCTGGTGAATGCACCGCAGCAGAAATACGCCGGGGAGGTGAGGCGGCGCGAGCCGCAAATGCGCGGGTTGTGATTGCGGCCGGAGGCGGAAAAGTCCTGGACACCGCCCGGGCCATCGCCGCCGATCTCTCCCTTCCCATAGTCAACTGCCCAACCATTGCTTCCAGCGATGCTCCGTGTAGTGCCCTTTCCGTCATCTATACGGACGAAGGAATTGTGGAGGAGTATCGCATTTACCGGCGCAATCCTGACCTCGTACTTGTGGACACATCGATCATCGCAAAGAGTCCAGTGCGGCTCTTGGTGGCCGGAATGGGTGATGCTCTCGCGACCTTGTTCGAGGCCAAGGTCTGCGTTGAGGGAGGCGTGAAGAACATGCGCGGAGGGGCCTCCACACGGAGCGCTCTCGCCTTGGCAGAGCTTTGCTACAGGACGCTTCTTGCGGACGGCGAGGCTGCCATCGAAGCACTTCGTCAGCAAGAACCAACCGAATCGCTTGAACGTTTGATTGAAGCTAACACCCTGCTTTCCGGCCTTGGATTCGAGTCTTCAGGTCTTGCTGCGGCCCACGCGATCCATAACGGCCTTACCAGTGCGCCTGGCACTCATGACTATATGCACGGGGAAAAAGTTGCATTCGGGCTCATCTGTCAGCTCATGCTCGAGTCGCAGCCGCAATCCGTTGTCAACGAAGTGCTCACATTTTCTAGCAGCGTAGGTCTCCCCGTCACATTTGCCGACATCGGCATTGGTAACCCAAGCGAGGAACTGCTCGAAATAGTGGCGAGGCGAGCCACAGCCCCAGGTGAGACCATCCACAACGAGCCGATAACGGTGACGCCGGAACTAGTAGTGGAAGCCTTGCGGGCTGCCAATTCCGCCGGCCTTCGTTTCGGCAATTCAAGCACAGGCGCGCTCGCTCCTGATCGCCCTTGACAGGCGAAAGTTGGCGCCGTCAGCTATCACACCGAACGTTAGGGGAGCGTACATGACGGAGAAATCTATGGACTATACATTTCTAGCAGACCTGCACAAGGAGTTCGCGCCACCGGAGGACGGAATCCTGAGCCGCATCCTGCACAAGGACGAAAGAGTCAACATCACGCTGTTTGGCTTCTCATCCGGTCAGGAACTCTCCGCACACTCAGCCCCAACGCCTGCCATCCTCTATTTTCTTGATGGAGAAGCTGAAGTCCAGTTGGGAGAGGATAAGGTCAACGCCCAGCTAGGCTCATTTGTCTACATGCCCCCGATGCTGACCCACGGCATCTCCGCGAAATCTCCCGTCAGAATGCTGCTCATTCAGATAAGGAGCGGGATGAGCTGAGTCTCCAGGT
>Ga0116223_10001123_pt1 | contig 28464 bp, 13 predicted proteins | sample Sb_taG_3_FD_90092 | JGI IMG/M metagenome (GOLD analysis project Ga0116223, IMG submission 90092) | Peat soil microbial communities from Weissenstadt, Germany - Sb_50d_a_PC metaG | ecosystem: Environmental > Terrestrial > Soil > Wetlands > Peat | place: Germany: Weissenstadt | collected 2010-09-21 | reverse complement strand
GGTTTGGCCCAGGGGCCAAGCTACACTTTCGGATCCAGTTCAAAGCCGGGGACTCCTTTATTTCCTCTTCCAATGTGCCCTGCGTGTCCTTCTCTTTTGGCCGCGCTCTTGACACTGCACCAAACACGGGGAGTGTCTGCTTTGGTCCATCTTGGGTTCGATGAATCAAAGCAATCGGTTGCCATGCGTTCCTGATCTTGGCAATCGCATCAGGAAAATGGTGGCCACACGGCAATGTCCCTCGGACTAGCCCCCGCAGGGCTTACTGCGGGGAGAAAAAGATCAGTGAACAACAGCGGTGAGCCCCGCCGGAGGCGCAGGAGCGCTCCCACTCGAAGTACCATAAGCCGTCGCCGTGAATAGCCGAATATTCGGATAGAGCATAGCGCCGGATGAAAATGTACCGGGGTTGGAGGCCAAGGCGAAACTCACCGTTTTGGAAGTTGAAGCCGTGACCTGATACGTTCCGTTCAACGCCGAAGGAACTGCGCCGCTGATCCGAATCTCACCTGTCGGAACACAGATCGGCGAGGTGACCGTGGAACACCCATTGGAAGCGCTCCAAGGCGTCCCCGAGAAGGTGAGCGTCTCCCTGCCCGAGGACCAAGTTGCCGAGGCGATGGTGTAGGAGACTTGGTAGTTCGCGTCCACCGGGGAGTTCTGCCACACGAGCGCCGCCGGGTTATTGTTCGCATAGCCTCCAGCGCCCGAGATATTTCCACCTGTCACATCGGGTCCAATTGTAGGCCACGGCGGAGTGCCGTAGGTCGTTGCCCAAAATGACGGCTGTGAACTCCAGTAGAACGATGCCGGAAGATCATCGTTGGCCGGCACCGGATTCACATAGGGGCTTGGACTCCCTGCGGTGTCATTGAAGTTGCTAGGAACTTCGTCGCTGACGAACCGCACCGCGGCATTCACCGTGTCGTAGTTGCCCCAGCGCATCAAACTGGTAGGGGTGAGGGTGTCCTCGGCACAGGCCCCCGACGCCGTAGTCGCACCATTGCCGCTCCACCCGATGGCATAGATGCTAGTGTTCCCGCCCGTCCCGCTCGGCGCCATGGACTGATAGTTAGTGTAGTAAGAAGAAGTGCCGAGCACGTTGCCAATGAAGTTGAAGTAACGGGAATTGCAGTAGAACTGCCCCGCCTGCGTAGGCTGGTAGCACGATTGCCCAAAGCAGGAGGCTTGTTGGCCCGCATAATAGTTCCTGAACACGGTCGAGAAGTTGTGCGTGCCGTGGATGTCCTCGGCCTGGAAGCCCTGCGTGATCGAGCCTTCCCACAAGTCCATCGCCGTGCCGGAAGAGTGCAAGCGGTCCCCGACATCAAGCCAGCCCGAGGAGTCGTTGTAGAAATTATTCGTGGAAAAGTTGTCGGCCCACACTACACCCTCATCTGGCCCAGTGGAAATGAAGGGCTCGGACACGCCGTCAGCAATGTTGTTGACGATCAGGCTGTCGGACCCAACGTAATTTTCCACGCCATACGAGCCGCTGTTGGCGTACTGCACGCCGTACATATAGTTGTTGGCGACGGTGCAGTGGTAGCAGCCGTTCAGCCAAACATGCGACCGGAAGGTGAAGATCGACCGCGTACCCGTGACCCAGCCGCCATAGACATTGCTCAGAGTGAAGCCGCACGATCCGTAATACTGCGGGCAAACCGAAGAAGGGACCTTCGTCGAGTCAATGGACAGATTCTCAACCCCAGCGAAATTCAACTGGCCGGCAGCGTTCGACCACCACGCGCCGGGATTCTGCCCGCTTCTCCAGTTCGGCATGTATAGGCCGGGGGAGATGGTCACGGTTGTCGAGCCGCTGTTAGGGCAGGCTGGCGAGCATCCGGTGACTAAAACAGACTGCTCCTGCGAGCGATTAGTCCGCGTGGCTTCGCCTGAACTATCGTCGGAGCATGTGCCCGTAAGACTGCAGTTCCAGATGTTCCCCGTGTCAGTCGCCGTGCCCGTTGTGCATCCGGTTCCGGTGTATCCGTCATCGCATTGGTCCAAAACGATAATGCTCTGACCCGCCGTGAGCCCAGCCGCAGTGGACAAGGTGATCGAGGTTGCGCCCGGTGTATAGCCTGCGGTCCAGGTCGCGGTCTGATTGGGGCCGTAGCTCCCACTATTTGATCCCGCCACGCAGATGACGGCATCGAGGCCGTTGCAACTGACGCCACCGCTAAAGATCAGGAATGTCTGATTTGCGCCCGCGCCGCGCAGCGCGACGTTGGACCCGGCCCCTGTTCCCGGCCAGCTAATCCCGCTATTCAGGTAGAACGTGCCGGCGCCGAGCAGCACATAATGGTTGGCGGTGCAGGCAGCAATGGCGTTGTTGATCGTCGTAGGTGCGGCAGGAGAACCGCTTGTGCCATAGGGCGCGATGGTTGAGCCACACTGCGCCCACGATCCAGAGGGGATTCCCCCCGGAACTCCCGCATTCGCCCAGTTGACGGCACGCGAGGACGAGATGATGCCAGACCAGAGTTGTGCGTGGGAATAGTTAGACAGGAAAAGCAAGGTAAGAAAAAATAACAGCAACTGTTTGCATCTCATCGGCCTTTGGCCTCCGGGGGATTAAATCTGATGCATCCTCCGGATCAGTTTATGCGATGCAGGCAAGCGGCTCCAGACACAGAAGTACATCTACTGCAATTGCGAAGCTCCGTGGTTGCTGTCCCTTCGGCCATGGCCATCGGAGCGCTGGCTGGGATTGGAGCAAGGATGGTGGATCTGGCACTTCCTTTCACTTAACTGTGGCTGTGAGGTCCGTAGGAGGCGCTGGCCCCGAACCCAATGGGTAGGGATAAGCATAAGGCGTGTAATAGGTCGTCCAGGTGTTCGTGGCGCTGCATTGATAGAGAACTCCCTGCCCGAAGCCATTCCCGCTTGTGTTCCAACTGCCCTGATCGGTGGCCCAGTAGGCTACTCCGGTTGTACAGGTTGATGGCTTCGCCCCGAGTGTCCCACTCCCCGTGCCGGTCGCCCCGGTAAAACTGGAGGTGTAATCGTAGTAATCGCGGTTTGCGACAATAATGCTGGCGGTGCCTGAATCTGTGGTCAATACGGGAGAGGGCAATCCCGCGCCGGTGTTCAGCCATTCATAATTCGGGGCGAGCACCTGGTTGTGGATGCGGCCCGGCTGATCCCGGAATGGGTAGGTGCCGCCTGCGTTGTCCATGTAGTACGAGCAGGTATCGCCAGAACTCAGCGCCGAACACGTCGAGTTTGCGGTACAGGTCGTATCCGGGTTGACGGCACAGAAACCCGCTGCGGTTCCCCGAGCGGAACTTGCCGCGGTGCTGCCACCAACATCTTCCCAGACGCACCCCGCGCTATCAGTGGTCGTCCCCGTATAGGTTTGATTCCAAGATGATGGATAAGTGCCGCAGGTCTTCGGACCATTCGTAAGCTGAAAGTTGTACGCGCCCGAGTTGTTCGAGAGCGGCCCCACCACCGCCAGCGCTGCGTAGGCATGTGAGGCCGTGAAGTCCGAGGCGTTGAGGGTCGCTGCGGTAGCGTTGATGTTCGTGATCGTGGCTGAAACCGGAGTCCAGTTCAGGCCCGCGCCAGCGATGCCCCACGGCTGGCTGTCGGTCTGGTCGTAACGGTAATATTGGAGGTCAACCTGTTGCCAGGCAGAGCCGTTGACAACATTCTTCCAGAAAAACAGCGTTCCGCCACGAGTAGAAAAGAGAGTATTGAAGTCGGACGGGGTGTTGGAAAGAGTGTTGCCATAATCTTCGTTGAGCACCAAAGAGCGGGCATTCCCGCTGTCCGTTCCGTGGGTTAGACCGAACGGCAACCCGTTGAGTGTGTTAAAGCGGAAAACAACCTTGCCGCCGTCATGGGAGTCATACGCACCATAAGGTTTGGCAGTGTTCGTAGTCGTGAACTCATTTTGCTCAATGTAGCTGGCTTGGTTCCTGCCGAAATTCGTTGGGTCCAGCCAGTTCTGGTAACCGTTCGAGGCCAAGTCGCCGTCCATGAGCGTCAGGAGTCCGCCCGCGCCCGAGGTGCTGGTGTCTTGAATGAGGTTGTGATCCAGCAGGCCGTAAGTATCGGTGACGGCAATCCCTACTTCTAAGCCAGTTTCGAGATGGTTGTGATCGAAGCGAGCGCAAATGCTTCCGTGCGTTCCCGACATGGCAACCGCGCCGTTGTAGTTGTCATAGGTTTCGATGAAGGTGAAACCAGTGACGCGGGTCAGACAGCCGGACGTGCCCAGACCGCCGGCCGAGGACGCGAGCGTGATGACCGTGTTATCGGTGCAGGTGACGATGCCACTGGTTGACCCGTAGGGATCGCCGCTTCCAGTGCAGACTGTAGCCCCAGCCAAGGTAATCGGGAGGGTAGAAGTGACCTGCGTGGTCCAAGTTGCGGATCCCGCCTGAACCGTTACCGTCTGCCCCGATGTGGCCGCGTTGATGCACGTTTGTACACTAGCTGAATCGGGCGTCGTTACTAAGGTTGAGGTGTTGCAGGATGCCCATGCGTTAACCGAGAACAGTGCCGACCCGAATATGATGAAGGCAAGGAATATTCGTGTTTTCGGTGTTTTCATTTAAATCTCCGGTTCACTCGTTCCACCTTTAGTCTTTTGTCTAGAAGTTGCTGGCTCCTTTAGTCCCTTGCTGCTGGCCTATTCATCGACCCAGCGGTCGGCGCCGGGTAAAGTCGAGATGGGCTTCTACCCATTCACCGAAGCCTTCTGCTTTACGGCGAAGATCATTTCGGCTGCCCTGTGCTTTGATCTTCTGCCGCAGGTAATACAGCACCGGCGCCATAAGCTCTCGTGGCCGCTTGGCCGCGTGGAGCAGTCTGCTTTTGAGTTGGTTATAGCGAGTTGCTCGATCTTCCTGGGCATACGAACCCCCCCGCGGGGTAGATTGTCTCGTCGCAGAGAACGGGTGTCATGTTACTGGGGTAACGTGCTAGGTAACGTGCTACAATCCCTGCCATGCCATGTGACAATAGAGCTCGATGGACGGTGACAAACGGCAGCGCTTTGCCTCGCCGAGAGTCGCATAATGCTGGGGAGAGAAAAAGTAACACAATTGCTGAGCTGTCCTGAGCGGGCTGCAGGTGATCCGAATGTTCCAATCATCGTTGCCGTCATCGCAACTTGTGGGTCAGGATCAACCGCACGTTCCTCACCGTGAGAACGCGCCTGTCGAACCTAGCACGCGAGTCGAATGGAGCCTGTCAGGAACGAACACGAGCTGAAGTCGTTTGACGAGTTCCTGGCGAGGCGATTCCCGGAATCGAGAAGGAAGGCGTACTACCTGATGTCTATCTATGAGCACCTACCGCCGCAGGCCAGTCGGGGCGGTTTTTGTTGTTGATCGGCCCGCTATGACGCGCCCGAACTCCAGGGGGACACGATTCCATTCCCGCACGGGAGGCTAATACGGAGCCGTATCGCAGGTCCCAACTACCTGGTCTGCTGGCAGTCCCTACGCGGCCCTTTTTGCAGCGGTGGACAGCTCGTTTCCGGGCAGGGTGTGGGCTCGGAGTACCGAGGCTATGCAAATCAAGAAGCACACTACACTGACCTCAAACAGATTCCGCTTCGTTAGACTCACCGCCAGAAACAGCTTGGTTGCAATGTTAAGATGCAACAAGCCTCCACATACCAACGCGATCCAACCGATGTAGTAGGTAACCCTTCCAATCAACTGCAGACGAATGACGTGGCCCATGGTGAAGCCCGCCTAGGATACTAGGATACACTGAGTAAGGAAATGGGCCGCTTCGATTTGCGGCCCGGTTAGACAACAGGATTCCGGCTCGTGTCACCGGAACTCAAGTAAGCTGAAGCATCCATCGCACCGCATGAGCGTACCATTACCGGCGAGAGTGTGTGGTGCTATTTAGCAGATTCCGGAATGAAAAGCGGCGCTGAACCCGCGTTGCGCACTCACGAAAGAACCGCTACCGGTAGGTCTGCCAAGAAAGACGCAGTCATCTACTTCCGGTTTCCTGTCGAGGCAGTGATTTTCTTGCGGCTCTTGCAGTTATATAACAAACTCGCTGGCAGCAATTTTTGTCTGGGCAATGGCAGTTATGTCGACTGACATTTTATCCAGCCGATCGCGGGCTCGGCTGCGGATCGATCCGGAGCGCCCTCGAAGCCAGAAAGGAGCGCTGTACTCACGGGGAAAACCCAAAGCATGTGTGTGTAGGCCTCGTTCGCAAGTAGCCAGCCCCAGCGTGATGACGAGAGGATGCCACCAGAACAAGACCGACAGAGCACACAGAAGGGAGAAAGGCTGGAATTTGAGTTCGTGTCGCTGTGTCATGTTTTGGGCCGGCTTCGAATTTCCGGAAGTCCTAACAAGCATCTGTGATTCAGGTCACAGATCCCTGTCGTGAGAATCACAGAAGGAGGTGCTCACATCCGCAAATAATGAATGGCACACAGGACGGAGCCATGTCCATACTCTCCCATTGGATGTACCCTATTGCTGGATTCTATGGCGCAATCGGATTCTTTATCCTCCGCTTGGCGCGCAGACCTAGCTGTCGTGTTTGCCTCCTTCGAGGCGGGTGTCCCAACCGGCCGCTGACTGACTTCCCTGCGTGCGCCAAAGAAGAATCGGCACAGTCCGCGACCAGCGACGGCGGCGCGGAAACGGCACCGGTCCGCAGGCGTTAGTGCCTGAGCCACAAACTGCCTCCCAATTTGGGATACTTTCCCCAGCCCTTTCCGCCCACTTCCCCGCGGGTTTCAAACGTTCGAGCAATCTCCAGGAATTTCTTGTGAACGCTTTTCACCTTGACCTTCCGGAGCCACGAGACGGCGATAGCTGAGTCAATTCCAGGAATAGGTTTCCAGGAGGGAGTGAGCGCGTTCGAGAGCCACCGTCGCGCGGTAGCCTTCGGCGACGCTGAGGTCCGCCAAAAACCATTGTTTCCCGGTTTCCGTGTTTCCGCTGATGTCTTCAAGTTTAGGATCGAGATCGGGGGAGGTGATGTTGGTCAGAAGCCCCTCTTGATTGCGAGATACGGCAGGAGAAGCATCTCGACGAGACCGGGAATTGGATCCTCTGGGCTGAACACCGCTTCCGTGCTACAGGTTCTCAAAGAGCGGAAATAGCTTCGAAAATCGAGATCGCCGCCTAGACAGGCACAAAACGCCGCTGGAATGTCAGTAGTCATTCGCACCCATCCGATGCCCGGTTGGCCTTTGCTCGACGAAACCGGTTGACCAATCTGATCCAGGTAGAGCATGTGAGCGAAATCCACTCCGGCACTGGCGCCAATACTGTGGTATCCCCAGGTTCGGGCATTCACGTCCAGTAGCTTGTATTGCGAATCACGCGGATCGAGCTTGTATTCGACTTCGACCAGACCGTAGTAATCTATCGCTCGTAAGAAGCGCTCCGAAAGCTCTTCCAGAATCGGAATGTCGACCGTTTCCACATAAGTGCTTGCTCTTCCGAACTGAAGGGGATGCTGGCGGCGACGCTTCACGACCATGCTACCCTCCGCGCACCTGTCTCGAAAGAAAGCGCAGTAGGAAAACTGCTGGTCGCCGCCACCGGGAATCACTTCCTGGATGATGAGTTCCGACGGGTCCATGAATTTCGATGCTTTCCGAACCAGTGATTTCAGTTCGTCGCGGCTATCCGCGCGCCATGCCTTTGCTTTTGTGGCATACACGAAGTGTTCTTTGATGGCGGGTTTAATCGCGAAGGGTGGAGGAAAGTTAACCCTGGACAAGTCATCGACGTTCTCCAAGCAACAGGTCAATGGCGTAGGAATATCGAGTTCTCGGGCAAGACCATACGTATTCCTCTTGTCCCATGCCCATTTCACGACCTCCCAATCTGGGGTGGGCACGCGGAATAACTCGCTCAGCTCCGAACGATAGCGCGAGAACGCGGCTACCAGTTCGTCCCGTGTTGGATAGAGAATCCAGCCCTGCAGTTTCATCCGCCGTCCCAGATCAAGCAAGGCGGAAACTGCGCTCCGTTCATCACGCAGGTTTCCAATTTTGAAAGCGTGACTGGCGTATCGGGAAAACCTGGATATCGAATGTTCATCATCCACGATGCAGACCGGCACACCGTGGCGACCGAGGCTTCGAACAATGCCAAGGCCCTGATAATCACCGCCAACGACCACGGCTCCGACTTTGCCGTTGGTTGGGCACGGATTAGCTACCATAACCGATTTGAGGCGAGCGCTACCCATTTCGTCGCGCCCCATCCCCACGAGAGATTGACCGAACCAGTTCTTTAGCGGCAAACTCCGTCCCGGAAACGAAACCGAGCAGAGGACCGAAACTCCAAGCGGCTGGTTTACCCAAAAAATGCAACCCCGCGATCGAGGACTCCAGCCCCCGCTTGAGTACGGGATATCCATTCATCGTCTGCAGTCTCGATCGAAGCCGTTGAGGTAGAAATTCACATTTGGACGTGTCTACTCGATATCCAGTCGCCAAGAGTACGTGGTCGACGAGCCGATCCGTGCCATCACTCAGCCCCAGACGAAGTGTGCTAGCCAAAGAAGTGGCAGAGACAACCTTGCGACCGAGGGTAATTCGCACCCCCGGCAATCGAGGGCGCAACCAACCGGCAACCGCAGGTCGAATCGACCGGTATGCGGCACGATTCTGGACCTCTCGCGGTAAGACCCGGAACAACCGAGGCACCGATACGAGCCGGCTCAGGCCCGCCGGTCCTACATCCCGGTCGGAGTACAAGAGCCACGAAATCGGTCCCAAATGATGCAGTCGGTAGTGCACACCGACCCAGTTCAGCGCCGTTTCCCTCACTATAACTTCGACTTCGGCAGCGGACTCATGAAGCAGCGCGGCGCTCTCCAGGGCGCTCTGCCCTCCTCCAATTACGACAACACGCTGCCCTTTGAACCGGCCTAGATCGCTGTGTTCCGAGCAGTGGGACGCCAACGCCGGTGGAAGCCCGGCGAACTCCTCCGGTCGCCATGCGAAGCTTCCGATTCCCGTGGCAAGAACCACTCGACGAGACGCAAAGACCTCACCGCACCCGAGCGTCACATTGAAGCCGCGATCGCCGATGTCGATATTTGTGACGCTACATCTCTCGACGTCAGGAACCATCTGGCTCTGGTACCAGAGGCCATATTGGGCAAACTGCTCCAGCGGTATTGGCACGGACACCTGATTGCCGGTTGAGACCCGGTAGGCATCCAGTGTCACCTTCTTTTCGGGATCTGCAATATGCGAGGCTTTCCAATTGGACCGGAGAAACATCCCGGCTGGCATCTGATTCTTCCAAAATGCCATCGCCTCACCGAAGACACGCGTCTCTATGCCAGCTGCCCGCAGAAAGGCGGCAGCAGATAGACCGTAGGGACCCGCTCCGATTACGGTAACGTTAGTGTCTCGCATAGATGCTCATCGAATCGAACGGTCACTTTTCAAGAAGCGTAACGGTCGACCATGTGTCACTGTTCTGTTCGAACAACAACTTGTCGCCACGTCTAACTTACGAAGTCCCCGTTCAAGTTCCAAGGTTACTTTGGTCCTTTACTCATGATCCATGCTGGTTGCGTTTCCAAGATTGCGGCCTGCATGCTGCAGGGCTCGCCGCGCCAGTCGTCGGACAAATCGTTCCAGGCGACTCCGGCTGCGATACCCTGCCACGCTGGAGGCGAGGAGCCGGCTCTGTTCCGCAGTCAGCGACCAACCGGAGGCAGAGCAGTTCTCACGAACATGCTCGACTTTGTTGGCCTTGAAGATGGCAATGATGGCAGGGTGCGACACGCACCAGTTCAGCGCAACCTGCGCCCGAGTCTTCCCTGCTGCCGCGGCGACCTGGCTGAGAGCGTCTTCGCGATCGGCGCGGCGCAAGCCCTCGAAACCCGTTGCCAGCGGGCTAAACGCGAGCAGGCTGATCTGGTTCGCCTTGCAATACGGGAGAAGTTCCTGTTCCGGCGACCGGTCTAGGAGGCTGTACCGAACCTGGTTTGAAACAATGCGCTCTTTGGAGAGTTGAGCCTGCGCACGGCGCATCTCCGCAACCGTGAAGTTGCTCACGCCGATGAAGCGAATTTTGCCCATCTCCACCAAAGTCTCCATGGCAGACATCGTTTCTGCAATGGGCACGGTGTAGTTGGGCCAGTGTAACTGGTAGAGATCGAGATAGTCGGTCTGCAGTTGCTTCAGGCTGCACTCCGCGGCCTCGATTACGTCCTTGTAGCGAAAGTGGCGCGGGGATACTTTGCTGGCGAGGAAGGTGCGATCGCGGATTCCGCGAATTGCTTCCCCGACAACGGGCTCGGTCCCGTAGGACTCTGCGGTGTCGATGAAACAGGCGCCGAGCTCAATGCCGGCGCGCAGGGGTTCCACACCGCCGCGGTATTGCCACGTGCCGAGTGCGAGTTCCGGCACCTGCACGCCTGTATTCCCCAGCTGTTTTGAATTCACCTGGAAGGCCTATCCGGCAAGATGAGCGGCGATGCGTTCGCCGGTATGCCCGTCCCACAGGGGCGGGACAGTTCCCTTCTTTGCCTGGCCGGCGAGAACTCGGGCAAGTTCGGACCGGAGTTTGTCGGGATCGCGCCCGACGAGAACGTTGGTTCCGAGAGTGACGGTGACTGGACGTTCGGTGTTCTCGCGTAGGGTTAGGCAGGGCACACCCAGATAAGTCGTCTCTTCCTGAATGCCTCCGGAATCGGTAATCACCACGGTGGCACGCGATTGCAGGCCAAGAAAGTCCACATACGACAGCGGATCGAGCACGCGCAATTGCTCGGCATTCAAACCAAAATCAGAAATTCTCCGCCGGGTTCTGGGGTGAGCAGGAAAGATGACAGCTAGATCACGATTCACTTCGAGTAGCGATTGCAAGAGGCGTTTCAGCGTGGCGCTGTCGTCGACGTTGGCCGGCCGATGCAGCGTGACCAGCGCATAGCGTTCGGGAAGGCCGTTCTTGCTTTGCCGCTGCGCCACGGGCAGGAGCTTCACCAGAGAATCGATCATCACATTGCCGACGCGGAAGATCTTCTCGGCGGGAATTCCCTCTTTCCGAAGATTGACGTCTCCGTCCTCGGATGGCGTAAACAGCAGATCTGCGAGCTGATCGGTAACCAGCCGGTTGATTTCCTCCGGCATAGTGCGGTCGAAGGAGCGCAGTCCAGCCTCGACGTGGCCGACGCACACTCCGAGCTTGGCGCAGACCAGAGCGGTGGCGACCGTTGAGTTGACATCGCCATAAACCAGCACAATGTCGGGCTGGCGTTCGAGTAGCACCGGCTCGAACCGAGTCATGATTTCGGCCGTCTGCCGCGCGTGCGTCCCGGAGCCAACCGCCAGGTTCACATCCGGAGCCGGGATGCCAAGCTGCTCAAAAAACACGTCCGACATATTCGCATCGTAGTGCTGGCCGGTGTGGACCAGGGTCTGAACAACGTGCTTGCGCGTCTTGAGCGCGTTCATCACGGGCGCCACTTTCATGAAATTCGGGCGGGCGCCTACGATGTGAAATACGTTCACGGATTCTCCGATCAACGACAGTCTAGACTTAAATTATCTGAGATTAAATGATCTGACGACAATCGCAGCGAGCGGGGAGAGTTTGGAGCGGGTGGGACGGAGTCGGCACCGCCGCTGTGACCCTGGTCGGGCCCATCGCCTACTTCACCCGCATTTGTTGGCAGCTTATCGAGACTCTACGATCCTCGACTTCTGGAAACAGTCTCTCTCACCTGTCGGCAGAGTAACACTCACGACGCCTTCAACAAAGTATCGCTGGTCACGGGACTGCCGTTACTGTTCTCCAGCGGAACAATTCCGAATCGCGCGAGCAGATCTTGCACGAACCGGGGCCGGTAGCAGAGAGCCCCGAGTATGGTGCCCAGCGTGTTGTTGATCCAGTCCATGGAATCGGAATCTCGTGTCGGCAAGTAGAATTGGGTGGCTTCAATGATAAAACTGATCGCGCATCCGAAAATAACGGTCAGGAGAATCGCACGACTGACCGGCCTCGACAACGAGAAATATGCGCAAAAGGAGAATCCCAGAGGCATGAAGCCGGCAATGTTGATGAGGCCATCCTTCCAGAAAGCCCAGTTCCAACTCCAATTTTTCCAGAAGCGCTGTAGGAATGGCGGATAAAGGACCAGATAATAATCCGGAATTTGGAGATCGACCGCCGAAGGCACCTGGCTGTGAACCACCTTGCCGGAGCGTTCGGTGAAAGGATAAATGGCCACCGCTTTCTTTTCTTCCAGGTCGCCGGGCTGGCCGGAGCGGGTCCATTCCTGATAATCGCGCCGAACCTGGTCAGCGGTTAGTTCCCGATTGTAGATGCCGATTCCGCGCAGAACACCCGACCAACTATCGTTCACCGCCGGAGAGGTGCCAACCACGATTCCTCCGTTGAGATCGTGACGAGTGAGTCCAAAATCCGCCGAGGACCGAGTGGGGGCACCATTCAGGTAGACAGCCGTCCCCTGCGCACCGGAGGTCACGGTAATGAGCAGCGGCGTGATCTGCCGGAAAACGCCGGTGATATAAATGCGCTTTTCACTTGCCTGGTGATCGGGGCCGATCATCTGGCGCGTGAATATCAACGCATCGTTGTTCTGCTGAATCCTGAATTGCAGCGGAGTTTGGCGCGTCTGGAACGCCAGCATGGTGTTGGAATCGTCAATCAGACCAGGCTGCAGCCAAAGCTCAACGCTGCACGGGCCGTCCGGCGGCCCATCCACGCGAAGTGGGGCGGAGCTTAGAATCGTCGCGTACTCGCCGAACAAAAGCCCATCCTGGTTCCGAATCCAGCCGACGTCGTTATGCCGCCGCGGCGTGAACGGCCAGAGTCCAAACGCTAGTATGCCTGCCAGAAGGCACAGGCAAAGACCAAGAAGCACTCTCCTGCTTAAAGCGTTTCCAACTTGGGCCATTGGCAATAACGCGCGGCAAAACCTAGGGACTACACGAGGGCTGAATTCTTTGCTTCTTGGTGCTGAAATAGAAACCGGAGTAGCAAGGCACGTTCAAGTCGGGAAACAGCGGCATTCGCATTCTCAATTCAGGCGCCTGCCAGCGATCGATCAGAGTGTAGCCCGAAGCGGAGAACTCACTCACGATCTCGTTGAGACTTCGCACAACGCATGGCACAGCATAGGAGCCGTTGTCCTGAACCGTAAAAAAAGCGGGAGGTTGATCGCGAACCGGCGTCCGGTTGATCACTATGTGATCCGGCAGTGCAGGAAACTGGTTCACAAACTCGGCAATGCTCTTCTCCCAATAATGGAAAGCCCCCGAAATCAACAGGACCTGGTCGCTCGAATACTGCTCTAACGACGTCGTGAACTCCAGACCACAAGCAGCCCTTTGCCGGGCCAGCTCTTGCCCAGCGGTGACGGTTTTCGGCAGATCAAAAACCGTCCATTTGACAGAGTCGCAAGTGTCGGCCAGATAGTTGAAGTAGCTGTAGAAAAGATTCCCTACATGCCCCCCGAAATCAAACACGCTGATCGCTCTCGAGCAGATTCGACTGATCCAATAAAGGGCTGCATAGTCACTGGGCCGTAAAGTCTTTGAGAGTTCGAGATGCAGCTTAATGTAGTCCGGATGATCATGGCCAGCATAGGCAGTCTTGCGCGCTGCAACCCACGCCTCGTCAAACGATGAAAACACCGCGCGAGGATAACTTAACTTGTTTAAGAATCTGGCGCCGACCTTCGACTGAGCTAGTCGAAGCAGCAAAGACCGAAACGGCTCGGAGCTCGCCCCCTCGATCATCGCTTCTCGTGCGCTCATACCACTCCCCGCTTACTGAATTTGTAAGTCTCCGTTCTTGCACGATAGAAGACGATGCTGACTGCCAACGTGCCTTCTCGGGACTCTTAAAGCCTTCACCCTCTTAGCCGCCTCCTACTGCTGCCCTATTGCGCTCTTATTATTTTGTCAATGCGGTGCCCGCGCCAAAAAGTGGGCGGGCTAAACGGAACGCGGTCAAGTACGACCATACCAATGGCTTCAAGTAGAGCGGAGCGCACTGCCGCAACTCTCTGGCGAACTCGTCCCAATTGGAGGAGTTGACGCGTGTCACCGAAATTGAGATGGAAGGCGTCAGGATTTTCGCCATATGCCACCAGCCCGGAGGTACAAAGAGCATCTCCCCAGGATGTAATGTGAACCGTATGGGATTGGCCTTGGCAAAAAGCGGAAATTTCTTTAGATCGACATGGTCGATGTCATCGACCGATATCGACGACGTGTGGTAGTCGCATGGGTAAAGGAAAGGCGTTTGATCTGGAGCAAAGATCGTATACTCCTTTACTCCATAAATCTGGCACAGGAATACGTATATGTGCCAGCTATCATAATGAAGCACGGGGAACTTACCACCTCTGCCGCCGATATACAGTTCGGGGTGGCCGGCATGCAGTCTGGGATATAGCGGCTCCGTGAGGGGACCTTCCAGCCAGTTAGGATAGAAGTAGTCAGGGGCTGGTTGAAGATCCGCATCCAGTTCCGGCAGGAAGTTCTCAATCCAGACGTTGCGCAAATATGGAGCCGGATTCTCGTCATTAGATGACGACACCAGATCAAAAAACTCTGCCATGGTTAGACAGCCGCCGTCTTTTTTAGTGGGAAGAAAGCCGCCCAGCGTGTGGTTCTGGCCGTCGACAGTCAGGGGCATCGAACCATAGCGATTTTTGAAGTACTCTGGCGACCACTTGGAGAGCGCCGGCCACGACTTAAGCGCTCCTGTGATCACAATCGGCTTCCGAGGGAGAAGAAACTCCCTGACCCATTCCGCATGCGAAGGGCATTCGCGACGCTCGACTGGACTAACTGCACACGGCTGTATTGAAGACATTTAGTTTGCTCCTATCCCGGGCGTGTTTTATCCATCAACTGCCGTAAAGAAGGTAGTGAAGCGTTATCGAATAGTGCGGGAAATCGTGACTTGCAGCGCATCGGCCAGATGCTTTACAAACGGCTCCAGCAGCATGCCGGCAGGATAAACGGGCAGCGTTAGAATTTCGTGACCTCCGAGCGCCAGCCGGCTCCAGTCGCCTTCGGCCGGGCTGTACTTCGCGTACTGCCTCATCGGACGGAAATCGGTAACGACACCTTCGTAGGGCTTCGCCTGATAAACCACGCTCGCCCGGTCATTAATCTGCCACATCTCCGCGAGGACAACGGATTCCGCCTTGTTGCCGGATTCTTTCACCAAGAATCGGCCGAACATCATGCCCTTCCAGATCGTCGAGCGGCTCCGCGCGACTTTGACTTTCTCGTCAAAGAACTTTTTCATTTCGCTGGTATTCAGCAGCAGAAAGTTCTTCGCGTGGAACCGGACTCTCTGCCCGAGCTGCCGTATTTTTCTCCAGGCGTTATCGGATGGAATGTTGCACCAGTTCATGGTGTCGAACAAAGCGAGAAGTGCGACTTCCTCACCCTGCGCTTTCAGTTGCTGTGCCATCTCGTAGGCGACAGTACCGCCCATGCAGTAGCCGCCCAGATGATACGGGCCATGTGGCTGGACGCGGCGAATCTCATTCACGTAAAGAGACGCCATGGCTTCGATCGTTGTCAGGCATGGACGTTCGCCGTCGAGGCCCTGCGCCTGCACGCCATAGAAAGGCTGATCGGAGCCGAGATGCCGCGAAAGGTCGCGATAGATCAGTACATTTCCGCCGCCGCCGTGGATGCAGAAAAATGGCGGTCGAGAACCGTTGGGCTGAATCGCGACTAGCAGGGCCCAGTCGGACGAAGCATCGTCAGTCTGCAGAACCTTCGCCAACTGCGCGATGGTCTGAGCCTCAAAGAGCACGGATAGCGGGAGTTTCCGCTGAAATTCTTTGGTGATCTGCGCGAACAGGCGCACCGCCAGGATCGAAGTGCCACCGAGATCAAAATAGTTTTGATTCAGACCAATCGGGCTGGTACCGAGCAAGCTTTCCCAGATTTTTTGCAACTTTCTCTCGATCGGGTTAGCGGCACGGCGGGGCTCGTCCTCTTTGAGGGCCGGCTCGGATGGACACGCGAGTGGGGCGCGCTTTGAAACCTTGAGCTCGTGAATGCGCGCCTCGGGCGCGTCGCGCATCAGTTCGAGAACCTTCCGATAGTCCTCAAGAACCTGTCGAATGGTCGCTGCGTCAAAAAGGTCGGGGTTGTACTCGAGCTGGGCCCGCAAACCTTCCCGGCGGTCCAACAGGCCCATCTGCAATTCAAAGTGCGTGCCCAGGCCAAAGTCGGCGAGCGGCGTAACCGTCAGGCGGTCGAGCTCTCTCGGACGCAGGAAAGCAAGCTGATAGAAGAAGTAGCATTGCGATAGTGGGTTCCGGCCACGGACGGAGCGCACGTTCAAGTGATCCATCAGAACTTCAAAGGGCAACTCGGCGTGATTCAGCGCGTCGAGCGTAACGTCACGCACGCGAGCCAGCAGTTCTTTCAGCGTGGGGTCGCCGGCCAGATTCAACCGCAATGTAATTGGGCTGGCGAAAGGCCCGATCAGTCCTTCGGTTTCGGGTTTGCGATTCGCCACGGGTGACCCGATGATGATCTCCTCCTGTTCAGCGTAGCGACAGAGCAAGGCCGCGTAACCGGTCAGCATGACCATGAACACGGTTGCACCTTCGGGCTGACCCAACTCCTTCATGGACCGCGTCAGGTCCGCTGGGAGCAGCAGAGTTTCCATGGCGCCGCGAGACGCGGGACGATTTTTCGGCGGACGGTCGGTGGGAAAGTTGAGCACCGGCAACGGAGGCTTGAGCTGTGCTTTCCAGAACTCGAGCTCTGCGTTGGCCGCGTCGGACTTGAGCCATTCCTCCTGCCAGTGCGCGAAGTCGCCATACTGGATGGTCAAAGGCGGCAAGGACGGTATTTCGCCCTTCGAGGTGGCCTCGTAGATCGCCCACAGATCGCGTTGGATGACGTTCTGCGAAAATCCGTCGACGATAATGTGGTGGGTGGTGAGCATCAGCACATGCTCTTTGGGCGCAAGCCGGAACAAACGGGCGCGGAACAGCGGTCCTTCCGCAAGATCGAATGGAGCGCTGGCTTCGGCGCGAATGGACTCCCATAGCTTCTGCTCCCGGTCGGCCGCGGTGACCAGTTCAAGCGAGGTCACGGGCAGGTCAGTTGATTGGGAGGAAGATTGGGAGGGGTGGATGATCTGAATTAATTCCTCCCCTTCCTTCTGGAAGGTGGTACGCAGGGATTCATGCCGGTCGACGAGCAATCGAAGACTGTCCTCCAAATGGGCAAGCGAGACCTCGCCGGTAAGCCGGACGCAGGCACGCATGTGGAGCGCGGGGTTTCCGGGGACAATCTCTTCAAGTGCGAAGAAACGACGCTGTGCCACACTGGCTGGCAACCCGAAAGACTCCGATGCTGTCGCACCGGATGCGGCAGGAATATTGTCCACTTTAGGAACAGCTACCGCTGGTGCTACCGCTGCGGCGGCCGCTCCTAACGAGCGCGGAGTGGAAGACGCTGCGGCGACGCCGAAACTTGAATGCGCGGGCGCGGTGGTCGCCGGCCGCTTTTGCCTCGCCAGGGACGCACCTTCAGAAACGGGGAATGCGGAAAGCGGCCGATTCGGATCCTGCACGATATTTTCGAGCAAGCCCTTGAAGTCGCCCAGCAGCCGCGTAATCGTGCCCGCCTCGAACAGATCGGTATTGTATTCGCAGGCTAGGCGCCATCCTTCATTGCGCAGGACGAGGAAAACATGCAGGTCGTATAACGCGCCCTGGGATTTGGACGGGATCACCGTCAACTTGATCCCGGCAAATTCCTGCGGCTTGACGGGATCGCGCTGGCAGATAAAGTTGAGGCGGAAGAGCGTATGGTGACTCGGATAATCGCGGGGCCGCAGTTCCTTGAGCACCTGCTCATAGCGAACATTCTGGTTCGCGATCGATTGCAGCCCGACTTCCTGAACGCGCCCCAGCAACTGCGGGAACGTCGGGTTCCCTGAAAGATCGAGGCGAAGAACGACGGTGTTGATGAACGGGCCGATGACGGACTCAAGTTCCACACTGTTGCGTCCCGCGACCTGCGTCGCCGCGCCAAAATCGGTTTGGCCAGTGTATTGATACATCAGAACGCCGAGAGCGGCCAGCATGGTGTTGAAGAACGTGGCGCTCTCACGATTTCCGATTTCTCGCACGGCATCGGTTAGCGTCACCGGCAGCAACAAGGAAGTAATAGTTGCTTCGAAGGTTGGGGACGCCTGGCGCGGCTTGTCGGTCGGAACATCGAGCAGCGGCAGATCTTTGAGTTGCTCCTTCCAGTAGGCAAGTTCTTTTTGCACCGCTGGAGATTCGGACTGCTCCCGTTGCCAGACCGCGTAGTCTCCGTATTGAATGGTGAGTTCAGGAAGAACGGCGTCTACATTCCGGGAAGTGGCCTCGTAGAGCGCTCCGAGTTCATTTGAGATTAAGCCGATCGACAAGTAATCGATCACCGAATGGTGAGGCGTGACGAGCATGACGTGCTCGTTGTCTTCGACTCGCAACAATGTGACCCGGAAAAGCGGGCCCACCGCCAGGTCAAAGCGCCAGCGGGCTTCGTTAAAAGAGAGCCGATCAACTTCCGCATCCCGCTCTGGTTTCGCAAAGTGGCGCAGATCGATGACAGGGACCTCGATTTCGAGCGAAGTCTTGATGACCTGCGCGGGCTGCCCATCTACGACCGTGAACGTGGTGCGCAGCACCTCGTGACGCTGAATGATCTGGTTGAACGCCCGCTCCAGAAGCGCCGGGTCAAGCGGCCCTTGTAAACGGAAGCGGACGGGCACGCTCCAGGTAGGATTGCCCGGATTCATGCGGTCCAGCGCCCACAAGCGCTCTTGTATGAGCGAAACCGGCAGGACGAAGACTTCTTCTGTCTCGGGATTCGCCGGGGGCGTAACTGGTTTCGTGTTTTCCAAAGTGCTCACTTCACCGTTTCTTTTTCCAGAACCTTGAGAACCGTCTTGACGCGGTAGCGGTCGCGGGAAACCGCAACGATGCCAGGGGCTGCTTTTGCGGAGGAAGCGGCTCCACTATCGAGCTGCGCGAGAACGGCAGCAATTGTACGGTACTTCAGGATCAGGGCAGGCGGAATCTTCATGCCCACCTTGCCCGCGCGGGCCACAATCTGGAAGATATGCAACGAGTCCGCGCCCAACTCAAACAGGTTGTCCTGGATGCCGACTCGCTCCAGGTGCAGCACTTCGGCCCAAATCGCGGCCAGCGTCTTCTCCTGCTCGGTTCTCGGTGCGACGTATTCTTTCTGGCGCGCGGCGCGTCCCGTGTCGGGAGCAGGCAGCGCTTTGCGGTCAATTTTTCCATTCGGAGTAAGTGGCATCGCATCCAGGCGCACGACGGCCGACGGCAGCATGTAGTTGGGCAATTTGCCGGTAAGCACCTCTCGCACGGTTGCGACGGTAATGGCCTGCTGGTCGCTGGTAACGTAGGCGACTAGGCGCCTATCGCCCGGAATGTCCTCACGCACGATCACCACCGCTTCGCGCACGCCTGGGTAGCGTGCCAGCGCCGTTTCGATTTCTCCAAGCTCAATGCGGAACCCGCGCAGCTTGACCTGATGATCGAGCCGTCCCAGGAACTCGATGGTGCCGTCGGGCATGCGGCGGACTAGGTCACCGGTCTTATACATGCGAGCGTTGGTGTTGGCCTGGAAGGGATCGGCAACGAATTTTTCCGCGGTCAACTCTGGCCGATGGAAATATCCGCGAGCGAGCCCATCGCCTCCGATATGGAGTTCGCCTGCGACTCCGATGGGGACCAACTGGTTGGCCGCATCGAGAACGTAGAACTGCGTGTTGTCAATGGGCGGGCCGATAGGCACCGGACCCTCGCCGGCTTTGACCTCGAGCGTCGAGGACCAGATGGTGGTTTCGGTCGGTCCGTACATGTTCCAGACCGACTGCGCGCGGCGAACCAGTTCGTTCGCCAGATCGCGGGGAAAGGCTTCGCCTCCGCAGAGAACTTTGAGGGCTGGCTTCCCTTCCCAGCCGGCTTCGATCAGGAGCTTCCAGGTCACCGGCGTTGCCTGCATGACGTTGGCTCCCGAACTTACGATAAGAGTGAGCAGGAGATTGCCGTCGGCCGCAGCCTCGCGGCTGGCGATCTCGAGTTTTGCGCCGATCGCGAGCGGCAGGAAGAGCTCCAGTCCCGCGATGTCGAACGAGAGCGTGGTTACGGCGAGCAAGGTGTCACTCGCCTTCAGGCCGGGCTTCTTGCTCATTGACAAAAGCAGGTTGACGACGGCGCGATGCGGAATTTCGACCCCTTTCGGCTTCCCGGTCGAACCTGACGTGTAGATGACGTAGGCAAGGTCATCCGCGGTGGGTGCGATGGACGGAGCGTCGCTGGAGTGCTGCGCGATGGTCGCCCACTCGGTGTCAAGGAAGACGTGACGGCTGGCGCCGATATTGTCGGTCTTGAACAAATTTTCCTGCGTCAGCAGAACCGGTACACTGGCATCGTTCAGCACGAACGAAATGCGCTCGGCTGGATAGGTGGGATCCATGGGAACATAGGCGCCGCCGGCTTTCATCACACCGAGCAGGGCGATGATCATGTCTAAGGAGCGCTCGACGAAGACGCCGACCATCACGCCGGGTTTCACGCCGGCGCTTCGCAAGTAGTTGGCTAGCTGGTTGGCACGGCGGTCAAGATCGCGGTAAGTGAGCTGTTCGTTCTCGAACGCAGTCGCGATCAAGTCTGGCGTCTTCCTGGCTTGGGCCTCAAACAGTTGATGAACGCAGAGGTTGCGCGGATAGTCGGCTTCGGTTTGATTCCAGTCGACGGCCAACTGGCGGCGGCCGGCTTCGTTGAGCAGGGGCAAACGCGATACGGGTTGATCCGCATTTTCGACTATGCCCAACAACAGCGTTTCGTAGTGGCTCAACCAGCGGGCAATGGTGGTTTCGTCGAAAAGCCCAGTGTTGTAGTCGCAGTCGAGCATGAGCCCGTCTTTCGACTCGACGACGTTCAGGAAGATGTCGAAGTTGACGAAACTCTTTGGATTGGGATCGGCTTCGGCCTGGAACCCATCGAATGGCATGTCGCCGCCGACCCGTTCGAGGTTGAATTGCACTTCGGTCAACGGCAACCGGCTGGGATCGCGCGGAATCTGCAGTTTCCTGACCAGGCGGCCGTAAGTGTAGTTCTGGTGCTCATAGCCAGCCAGCAGCGTCTGCTTCATCTGCGCCAGAAACTGCGCAGCGGTGGAATCTGCGGCCGGCTTTCCCCGCAGAGGAATGAAATTGACGCAGTGTCCAACCAGAACCGCGTCTTCCAGGAGCGACTGCCCGGCCGTGGGAATTCCGACGACGATGTCGTCTTGACCGCTCAAGCGGCTTAAAAGTATCTGGAAGCCGGAAAGCAGCGTGACGAAGAGCGTGCACTTCTGCTTCGCCCCGAGTTTCTTGATGGCGTTGTAGGCATCGGCTCCAATTCTTGTCCGGTAGGTTGCGCCTTTGAATTCCTTCACCGCGGGCCGTGGCCGATCCGTCGGCAGATCGAGCAAGGGCACGGGCTGCTGGAATTGATCGAGCCAGAATTTTTCGACATTGGCTCCTTCCGGTCCGCTCAGGAATTCTTTCTGCGACTCTGAGTAGGCCGCGAAGCTCAGGGGCACAGGCAAGGTCGCGGACTCGCCGCGATTGAGTGTGTTGTAGATCTTAGGCAACTCGTCGAGCAGCACGTTCGTAGACCATCCGTCGCACACAATGTGGTGCGCGGTGAAGACTAGGCAGATGTATTCCGGCTCCATTTTCACCAGTTGCGCGCGAACCATGGGACCTTCCACCAGACGGAACGGCGTGTGTGCGTCATCGCGAATGATCTGCTTCCAGCGGGCGTCACGTTCCGCCGCACTGAGCGCGGTGAGATCCACGGTCGGAATATTGAGATCGAGTTTGGCGGCGAACTTCTGCACCCGGCCTTCGTGGACGAAAGTCGCGCGCAGGGCGTCGTGGCGGTTGATGAGTTGGCGAACCGCGTCTTTGAGCGCCGGCTCGTTTACTTTTCCGCGCATGTAAAGGGTGAAGGATTCGTTGAAGGCGCAAGACGCATCATCACTTAGCTGATCTGAGAGCCAGAATTCCAGTTGCGGCTCGGTGACTGGAACCTCGACCGGAACTTCCTGAGCGATTTCGGAACCGGCCTCTGCCGCTGCCGCCAAGCTCGCGATTGTCTGTTCTGCGCCCGACGGCTTGGCGAAGAAGCCGGCGGCCTGCATGTCGAATACGCTTTCCTTGAACGCGGCGACAATTCTCTCGAGGTCGGCATCGCTGTGGGCCGCCGAGAGGAAGCAGGGGAAGCCTTCGAGAATGTGAATCCCTTTCGCGCGCATGAAGTAATAGAAGAGGCTGGCGAAGCGTTCTTCCGCCGGAAGCGCGAAGTAGAAAAAGCTCGCAAAATGCTCGATGCGAGTGGGAACCTGCTGCAGTTCGAAGAACTCATTGATGGTCTTGACCAGCTTTGCCGTGCGCTCGTTCAACCGCTCCTGCAAGCCGGGGCCTTGCTGCTGGAAGTGGCGCATCACCGCCTTCATCGCAGCCAGGGTCAGCGGGTGGCGGGTGAAAGTGCCCGCGAAAAACGTAACGCCGACCTCAGGATAGGAGTCGTCGCCGTAATGCCATGTTCCTCCATCGAGCGCGTCCATAAAGGCGGCTTTGCCGGCGAGAATGCCAATCGGCATGCCGCCTGCGACGACCTTGCCATAAGTAGCAAGATCCGCGCGGATTCCAAAGAGCGCCTGACAACCGCCGAGGTGCGCTCTAAATCCGGTGACAACCTCATCGAAAATGAGGGCCGCACCTGAATGCTCGGTGATCTTGCGAACCTCCTGCAGAAACTCGCGGGGCTGAAGGTGCGGGTGACGACTCTGCACCGGCTCGACCAGTACAGCCGCCAAATCTTGGGCATTTTGGCGAATCCACTCGAGCGCTTCCGCTGTGCCGTAGTCGAGCACGACGACATTCGAGAGATTCTCACGGGGAATTCCGGGGGCCACCGGGGCGGAGTGTGGAACGCCGCCCTTTTTCACGCTCTTGACCAGCACTTCGTCAAACATGCCGTGGTACGCGCCGGCGAATAACACAACCTTGCTGCGGCCGGTAGCGGTGCGCGCCACGCGCAGCGCCGCCATGACGGCTTCCGATCCCGTGTTGCAGAAGGTCATGCGCTCGTTGCCCGTCATCTGGCAAAAGAGCTGCGCGACTTCGCCGGCCAGCGGCGTCTGCGGGCCAATTTCGAAACCTTCATGGAGCTGCTTGGCAATCGCCTGCTCGACGAAGTCGGGACGATGCCCCAGCATGATCGGGCCAAATCCGTTCAGGATGTCGATGTATTCGTTGCCGTCCACGTCCCATAGGCGCGATCCCTGGGAGCGGTCGGTGACGATGGGATAAACGATCTCTTTCCACAGCGAGCGGAAACCGGAAACCACGCGCGGGTCGGCCAGCGCGGCGCGATTCTTCTCGGTGCTGCTCTTGGACTTCGCAGTGCGCCGCGTATATAACTCGATCAGCGTCTTCAGGCCTTCCTGCTGCTGCGGCGTCACATTGCCCGACATACCTTTTTGAGGCGGCTTGTACGGCCCAAATGGTTTGAACTCTTCCTTTGCGCCCGCGGGGGTAGAAGCTGCGGCCGATGCCGCCATGGGCGGGGCGACTGGAGCGGGCCCAAGAGAGGATGGCTTGGGTGCAACCGTAGCAGGCACAACCGGGGCAGGGCCAACCTGGGCCGCGGCCAGGACAGCCGAAGCCGGCGCCGCCACACCGCCCTGCAACGTTTCCAACTGTTTTGCGAAGAGTTGATTCATCGCCGACAGCTGTTCCCGCATCAAGCGTTCAACCGGATATTCAGACATGACACCGTCTCCATTTCCATTTAAAGGGGCGTTGCCCATTGAAGTTGTGGTCGCTGGCATGGACGAAACCGCCGGCATGGCCAGCGTGGCCCCGACCGAAACGGCGGGAGCAGTGACCGCAGGCGCCGCTGCTTCCGCTAGAACGTCCGCTGGGAGCTTGCTATCAAGGTACTCGGAGAGCGCATCCAAGGTCGCGAGGTCGCCCAGCAACTGGCGAAAGGTAATCTTCAAGCCGAATTTTGCCTGCAGCGACTGCGTCACCTGGGTCAGGAAAAGCGAGTCGAAACCCATTTCGAGGAAACTGGTGGAGCCGTCGGTCTGAGAAAGATCCACACCAGAAAGGTCCTCGAAGATCTCGCTGAGGACTTTGGTGATTTTCGTCTGCCGAGAGACGGACACGGGAGAGGCTATTGGGGCTTGCGAACTAAGCGTTTGCAAATTTACGTTCACCTGAGTGTTTTCCTCCGAAGCGGGGGCGTCAGCTGGGGTTTCAGTAAAGCGCGGAGCCGCGACCGGTGCGACCGGCAGCGCTGCCGCAGATTCTTCGAGTATGGGGGCATCGAGCCAATAGCGTTTCCGCTCGAACGGATAGGTTGGGAGCGAGATACGCTGGCGCTTCTCCTCGCCATGGAGGCTGCGCCAATCCGGCTGTGCTCCGGCGAGCCATAGTGCGCCGAGCGAATTCATGACGCTGGCAACGTCTCCCTCGCCAGAGAAACTGTCGGCCAGCGAAGAGAGGATCGGTTGCTCGGCGGACGCGCCGGCCTGCTGCCGGGCGAGCGTGCCCAAAACGTTACCTGGGCCCACCTCGAGAAGAATGCTGTTGGGTTTCTTGCGAAGTTCGGCGAGCGCGGCCGCAAACTGCACGGGCTGGCGGAAGTGACGCGCCCAATACGCCGGGTCGGTGGTTTCCTTCTCGGTAATCCAGGTTCCGGTCACGCCGGATACGTACGGAATCTGCGGCCGTCCCGGACGCACTTCGGCAACCAGCTTGGTGAATGGTTCGATGATGGGGTCCATCATCGCGGAGTGAAAAGCGTGGGAGGTCATCAGGCGGCGGCACATAATGCCGTCCGCCCCAAGCTTCTTCTCGAATTCTTCAAGTGCATCGAAGGGGCCCGCGACGACGCATAGAGACGGCGAGTTAACGGCCGCGAGCGAAAGCTTTCCGTTCAGCAGCGCCCGGAGATCCGACTCGGGCAACCGCACCGACAGCATGCCGCCGCGCGGCAGGTCCTGCATCAATTTTCCGCGCGCAGCCACCAGCGTCAAGGCATCTTCAAGCGAGAACACTCCGGCGAGGCAAGCGGCAGCGAACTCGCCGATACTGTGGCCGACCATGGCGGCGGGCCGGATTCCCCAGCTCATCCAGAGCTGAGCGAGCGCGTATTCAATCGCGAGGATCGCAGGCTGCGCGATGACGGTATCGGTGACACGCCGCTTCGCCTCTTCCGAGGCAGCCTCCTCCGGATAGAGCAACGATCGAAGATCGGCTCGGAGCGGAGCGTGCAGAATCTCGGCGCACTGGTCGACACTCTCGCGGAAGACACGCTCGCTTTCATACAGTTCGCGGCCCATGTTCGGATGTTGCGCCCCCTGGCCCGGAAAGAGGAAGGACACCGTGGGATTGTCGAGAGGCTTCAAGCGAGTGGGCAACCGTTTTCGGTCGCGCTGTGACAGGGTTGCGATCGCTTCGGGCACATCCCGCGCGACGACGGCGCGGCGACAGGGGAAGGGCCGGCGGCCCATTTGGAGCGTCCAGGCAGCGTCGGCAAGGTTCAGGTCCGGACGAGCGGTCAGATACTGGCAAAGGTTCGTGGTGGCATTCTCCAGCGCCGCTTCCGAACGCGCAGACAATACCAACAACTGCACCGGGCGCGCCGAAGGAGAAAACTGCCGGGCCGACGCCTGCTCAAGAACCACGTGCGCATTGGTGCCGCCAACTCCAAAAGCACTCACGCCCGCGCGCCGAGGACCGTTTTCCTGCTTCCACTCTTTGCGCTTTGAGTTAAGGAAAAAAGGACTGTTCTCAAGATCGAGTTTCGGGTTCGGCTTTTGGAAGTGCAGCGTCGGCGGAAAGACGCCGTCGCGGACCACGTGCGCGGCGTGAATCAGGCCGGTAATGCCCGCGGCAATATCCAGATGACCGACATTGGATTTGGCCGTACCGACGGCACAGAATTGTTTCGCCGTCGTGTGGGCGCGAAACGCTTTCGTGAGCGCGGCCATTTCAATGGGGTCGCCGAGCGGCGTGCCGGTTCCGTGCGCCTCGATGTAGCCGATGGAGTCCGGAGAAACGTCGGCCAGCGCCTGGGCCATGGCAATGACGTTGGCTTGACCCTCGACGCTCGGCGCGGTGTAGCCAACCTTATCGGAGCCGTCGTTATTCGTCGCAAAGCCGCGGATAACCGCGTAGATCGAGTCGCCATCGGCCACGGAATCCTCAAGCCGCTTCAGTAGAACGACTCCCGCTCCACCACCAAAGACTGTTCCATTCGCGTTCTCATCAAACGCGCGGCAATGGCCGTCCGGCGAAACCATCCCGCCTTCCTGATAGAGGTATCCACGTTTCTGCGGGAACGAAATGGACACTCCTCCCGCCAACGCCATGTCGCACTGGTAGGTTTGCAGCGCTTGCGCCGCCTGGCAGACGGCGAGCAGCGAGGTCGAGCAACCCGCCACCATGGTGAAAGCCGGTCCCTTTAAGTTCAATTTATAGGAAACGCGAGTCGCGAGAAAATCGACGTTGCTGCCGAGAGTCACCGGATAATTGGCGACCTGATAGCCGCTGACGTAGTCTTCGATAAAGCGCCGGTCGCGGCAGACGTGGCGCAAAAAATAGGTACTGGGACTGCACCCGGCATAGACGCCCGTCATGGTAGGACAGTTCAGCGGATCGTAGCCGGCGTCTTCAATTGCCTCCCAACAGCATTCGAGAAAGATGCGCTGTTGCGGGTCCATCAACTCCGCTTCCTTCGGATAAACCCCGAAAAAAGCCGCGTCAAAAAGATCTACGTCGTCGAGCACCGGCCTCGCCTGCACGTAGCTGGGATCGGCGGCGGCGGCAGCGGCGTTCGCCACCTCAAGTTCCTCCACCCGGAACTGAGCGATGGCCTCAACGCCCGCCAACTGGTTTCTCCAGAACTCGGCGACCGTGCGGGCACCCGGGAAACGCCCAGACATCCCGACGATCGCGAGAGCGTTACTGAGATCCTGTGTATCGTGACCGCTCATGGAAGTTGCCCTACTTTGTCTTTATCTTTGTCTTTGCGCTGTTTCGCCAGCGCGTTGCGCTGCTTGCAGATTCTCGCAGCAATCTCCGAACTAGCTACCGGTGATGCTTGCCCGCTGAGATAGTTGCTCAGAGCACGAATCGACGGGAATTGAAACAAGTCGGTTACCGAAAACTTGCGATTCAGAGTTTGTTGCAGTTCTGCGTGGACTTCCACGAGGAGAATGGAGTCGCCACCGAGGTCAAAGAAGTTGTCGGTCGGCGCCAGCTGCTCAACTCCGAGCACCTTTTTCCATACCGACGCAATCATTTCTTCCATTCCCTCCTTCACTGCGGGGTCGCCGCTTGCCGGTTCGCTCTGCGGTGGAAGTGGCGGCGGAAGCAGGCTGCGATCCACTTTGCCGTTCGCATTCAACGGCAGCGCTTCCATCATCAACAACGAGGACGGAATCATGTAGGCAGGAAGAAAGCTTTCGAGAGCCATCCGCAATTGGTGCGTCTGCAGCGGCTGGCCATGTTCGGGCACAACGTAGGCTGCGAGTTTTTTCTGACCGTCATGCTCGATCGCATCCACGACGGCCTGCTTCACGCCGGGCTGGCGGAGCAAGGTCGCTTCGATTTCGCCGAGTTCGATTCTCTGTCCATTGATCTTGATCTGGCGGTCGATCCTGCCGAGGAACTCGACCTCGCCGTCCGGCATGAAGCGTCCCCGGTCGCCAGTGCGGTAGATGCGCTCTCCCGTTCGGGGATGAATCGCAGTGCGGGCACGGGTCTGCTCGTGGTTGCGCCAGTATCCCTTCAGCAGACCAACGCCGGAACAGCAAAGCTCGCCTGGTTCCCCGCGTGGGCAGTCTTGCAATTGTTCGTCGAGCACGTAGTAGCGGGTGTGGGCAATCGGATGCCCGTAGGGGATGCTGTTCCAATTCGCCTGAACATTCTTGACCGGGTACCAGATATTCCAGACTGTGGTCTCAGTGGGTCCACCGACACTCACGACCTGGACATCGCCGAAGTGTGCTCGGATACGCTCGGGTGCGCTGAGCGGGATCCAATCGCCACCCAGAAACGCAAGACGCATGTGATCGCGCACGGTGAGCTTCTGCGCCGTTGCATGGACAAGCAGCATTTCCATAAACGCCGGTACCGAATTCCACACCGTCACACCGTACCGATCAATCAGTTCAAACCAATGATCGGGCGAACGCGTCCCGTCGCGATCGGGCATGACGATGGCTCCGCCGGCGGCCAGCAACCCGAAGATGTCATACACCGACATATCGTGGTGCAAAGCGGTGATGGCAAGCACGCGATCGTCAGAGTTCACCTGAAATATGCGGTTCGTTTCCAGAATGCAATTGACCAGCCCGCGATGACCAATCATCACGCCCTT
>Ga0116223_10001121_pt1 | contig 28476 bp, 20 predicted proteins | sample Sb_taG_3_FD_90092 | JGI IMG/M metagenome (GOLD analysis project Ga0116223, IMG submission 90092) | Peat soil microbial communities from Weissenstadt, Germany - Sb_50d_a_PC metaG | ecosystem: Environmental > Terrestrial > Soil > Wetlands > Peat | place: Germany: Weissenstadt | collected 2010-09-21 | reverse complement strand
CGTCTACCATTTTGGTGAGCGCGATCTTTAACCGTCTCGGTTGAAACCTGGGAACGCCAATCTCCCGATTGGCGGTTTGTAGGACGCCAATCGGGAGATTGGCGTTCCCAGGCGACATCGCACCTTGTGAGAAATAGCGCGTCGGATATCAATGCAGCCACACCTAATGTAGAATCTGGCTTCACCCACAGGACTATCTCGCGAACGGAGTCCAGTCATCGGCGAACGTCAATTGTCCTTGCAACCTGGCGCACGCGTCGGCGCTTACGAAATCCTGTCCGCCATCGGAGCCGGGGGCATGGGGGAAGTATATCGAGCGCGAGACACGCGGCTCGAACGCACCGTCGCGATCAAAGTGCTGCCGGCGGATTTGTCGAGCGATCCCGACCGGCGCGAGCGCTTCGACCGAGAGGCGCGCGCGATCTCATCGCTGAATCATCCGCACATCTGCATCCTCCACGACGTTGGGAACCAGGACGGCACGAGTTTCCTTGTGATGGAATATCTGGAAGGCGAAACGCTCGCCAGCCGCTTGAGCAAGGGTCCGCTGCCGATCGATCAGGTCCTCCGCTACGGCATCGAAATCGCGGACGCGCTGGACGCGGCGCACGCGGCGGGCATCGTTCACCGGGACCTCAAGCCGGCCAATATTTTCGTCACGAGACGCGGCCAGACCAAGGTTCTCGACTTTGGCCTGGCGAAACTCGCGCAGGACAATCGCGCGGCTGCGCTCGCGCTGGATGACAACGGCCCGACACTGAACGAAGCGCACCTCACCAGCCCGGGCACGGCGATCGGAACCGTGGCGTACATGTCTCCCGAACAGGCTCGCGGCGAGAATCTGGATGCGCAGAGCGACATCTTTTCCTTCGGCGTCGTGCTCTACGAGATGGCCACCGGGCGCCCGGCATTTGCCGGACGGACGACGGCGGTGATCTTCAATGAAATTTTGAACAAGAACCCGACCCCGCCGGCGCGGCTCAATCCGGAAGTGCCGCCCAAGCTTGACGAGATCATCGACCGGTGCCTCGAGAAAGATCGCGAGCTGCGCTACCACAGCGCGGCGGACGTGCGCGCGAACCTCAAGCGCGTGCAGCGCGACATCGACACGGAGCGCGCACGCACATCGAGCCGCGCGCCCGTTGAAGAAGAAGCCGCGCCATCCGAAGCTCCCGCACGCGCCGGATCGTCATCGGGTCCGGGCGGGCCAACTGGTCCCGTCGCGCCGCAGCAGAGTTCCGATGCCGCGCTCGCGATCGGCATCGTGCAACGGCACAAGACCGGCATCGTTGTTGCGGCGATCGTACTTGTCCTGCTCGTGGCAGGTCTGATCGGTGGCCGCATGTGGCTCGCACGGATGGCCGGCGGCCCGATTGACTCGATTGCGGTGCTGCCGTTCGTGAACGGCAGCGGCAGTCCGGATGCGGATTATCTGAGCGACGGCCTGACGGACACCATTACCAACAGCCTGTCACAGATTCACTCGCTGCGCGTTGTGCCGCGCACGCTAGTCATGCGTTACAAGAACCAGACCGTCGATCCGCGCCTGGCCGCGCGCGATCTGAACGTGCGCGCCATCGTGACGGGACGCATCGTGCAGCGCGGCGACCAGGTCAGCGTTCAGGCGGAGATGATCGATACCAAGAACGTCGCGCAGCTCTGGGGCGACCACTTCGATCGCAGCGTGGCGGACATGATGAATGTGCAGTCAGACATTTCCAAAGCGATTGCGGAAAATTTGCGGATGCAACTGACCAGCGACGATCACAAAGTGATGGTGGCTGGAACGACCCAGAATGCGGAGGCCTACCAGCTTTATCTCAAGGGCCAGTACGAATATGAAAAGCGAAGTCGAGACAGCTATAACCAAGCAGGGGCATATTTCGAGCAGGCGATTGCCCAGGACCCGTCCTACGCTCTAGCCTATGCGGGATTAGCAAAGACTGACGGGTGGCAGGCTTTTTGGGGCTACCTGCCGGCGAGCGATGCCTATCCAAAAGCCGCGGCGGCGGCGAAGAAAGCGATCGCTCTCGACGAACGGTCCGCGGACGCCCACACGGCGCTTGCGGCATCCAGCATCTACTACGAGTGGAACTGGATGCAAACTGAGCAGGAACTACGCCGGGCGCTCGCCCTTGACCCGAATAATGCAGAAGCTCGGCGAGCATTTGGCAATTATCTGGTGACTCTCCGGCGTTTCGATGAAGCGGTCGCCGAAATGAAGCGCGGGGAAGAGCTCGACCCTCTTTCGCCCATCTACCCTGCGGTTCTTGGCACCACGCTGATCAGTGCGGGCCGCTATGACGAAGCGGCCACTGCACTGCAAAGGGCGCTCGAATTGGAGCCCGACCTCTTGAATGCGCATATTTTTCTCGCCCAGTTGTACTGCAATACCGGGAAGGGAGATCTCGCAATAGCCGAGAGCCGGCGGGCAATTGAGCTTGGTTTTCCATCCGGCCAGGCGTTACTTGCACAGAGCTATGCAGAGGCAGGGAGGAAGGCTGAAGCCGCGGCACTCCTGAAGGAATCGATCGAACAATCCAAACGGGCACACTCAGGGGGCTATTGGATAGCAGTCGCCTTTGATGCGCTGGGCGACAAGGAGCAAACGTTCGCTTGGCTCGAGGAGTCCTACAAGGAGCACGAAGCACTTTTGGTATTTCTCAACGAATGGCCCTTCCGCAACGACGCCTGGCGCGCCGACCCACGCTTCCAGGATCTCGCCCGCCGGATCGGGATCCCCACGCAGTAGTGGAGCGGTTTTTAGTAGCACAGACTTCAGTCTGTGGAGTTCCGCGGAAGCTTCCAGGCCTCAAATTCGTACCGGACGGACTGATCGCCTGAGGAAAGCCCGGGAGCATTTGACGAAAATCCACAGACTGAAGTCTGTGCTACCAAAGCCTCCTGACACCGTAGCTTTCAAATATCGTTTCGTTGCTGATGATCGGTGTGTTTTCCGACTGAGACTGAGCGATCAGCATGCGGTCGAATGGGTCCTTGTGAGGACCCGGTAACAGCCCTGCCCGAATACCATGCTCCGCGGAAATGGGGAGCAATTGAAATCCTTCCTGCTCTATTTCGACGGGAAAGTTGGATACCAGGTCGCCGGCCTCGGGCAATCTTCCCGCTCGAAACTTAATCGCGAGCTCCCAAGCGGAGGCAGCACTGACAAGGACCGTATTGTCTGTTCCAGAGATCGCTTCTCGAGCCGCCGGGGTAAGGGCCGGATGATCAAGAATCCACCAAAGTAAAGTGTGGGAATCGAGCAGCACGCGCAATTACACTACTCCCATTCCGCGAGTTCACTCTCGGACATAGGCTCAAAAAATTCCGGACCGAGAACAAATCTACCCTTCCATGAGCCCGGCTGGCGCTTCCCTCTTACCGGACCGACCGGAATGAGCCGCGCGACAGGCTTTGAGCCCCGGGCGATAATGATCTCTTCTCCCTCCGCCGCCCGTTCGATCAATTTGGACAGATTGGTCTTGGCTTGGTGAATGGTCACGGTAGACATGCCGTCTCCTTAGCTAAGTCATCTTAGCTTAGCTAAGCACAATTTGCAACCACAAGGTCGGTCGGGAGGCCCATTCTTGTCCGCCGCGGCGGACAAGAATGGGGATTTTCCGAGCGCGCCAGCATTCCCCGTTTAACTCTTGGCGAATCTCTACTTTAAACCCGTACCCTTTGAAAACCGCAAAGGGTGCGGCACCCATCGAAACTACCCTGTGAACTGTTTAGCTTGCTTCGCTGGGGGCGGGTTCGCTGGCAGCGGAAAAAAAGCCGGCGAGGTCGCGCTGCTTGAGCGTGCGGATGCGGTCGCGCAGGGCGGCGGCGCGCTCGAACTCGAATTTTTTGGCGGCTTCGCGCATTTGCACTTCGAGTTGCGCGAGAACTTCGCCGAGTTTCGTTTCGCTGGTGATGTCCGCATCGGCAAAATCCTCGGCGGGGACGGTGACGTAGTCGGCTTCCACGATGGCGGCCAGCTTCATGTCTACGGACTTGGTGATGGACATCGGTGTAATGCCGTTCGCTTCGTTGTAGGCAACCTGCTTGGCGCGGCGGCGGCTGGTTTCCTCGATGGCCTGCGCCATCGAGCCGGTCATGCGGTCGGCGTAGAGAATGGCGCGGCCTTCGACGTGGCGCGCGCAGCGGCCCATCGTTTGAATGAGCGCGGTCGCGCTGCGCAGATAACCTTCCTTGTCGGCGTCGAGGATCGCGACGAGCGACACTTCCGGCAGGTCGAGACCTTCGCGCAGCAGGTTGATGCCAATCAAGGTGTCGAATTCACCGCGGCGCAGGTCGCGCAGGATGCGCACGCGCTCGAGCGTATCGATTTCCGAGTGCATGTAACGGCAGCGCACGCCGGTTTCGGTGAAATATTCGGCGAGGTCTTCGGCCATGCGTTTGGTCAGCGTGGTGACGAGGACGCGCTCGTTGCGCTCGGCGCGCAGGCGAATTTCCTCGAGCAGATCGTCCACCTGCCCTTTCACAGGCCGCACTTCGATTTGCGGATCCACCAGGCCCGTGGGGCGAATCACCTGCTCGACTACCACTCCCGCCGAGCGCGTCAGCTCGTATGGACCGGGCGTCGCCGAAACGTAGAGCACTTGCCCGGTGCGGTGCTCGAACTCCTCGAAATTCAGCGGGCGGTTGTCGAGCGCCGAGGGCATCCGGAAACCGTAGTTCACGAGCGTCTGCTTGCGCGAGCGGTCGCCTTGATACATCGCGTGGAGCTGGGGAATGGTCTGGTGCGATTCGTCGATGAACAGCAAATAATCCTGCGGAAAATAATCGAGCAGCGTGGGCGGGGCTTCGCCGGGCAGGCGGCCGGACATGTGCCGCGAATAATTTTCGATGCCGTGGCAATAGCCGATGGTGCGCATCATCTCGATGTCAAACATGGTGCGCTGCCAGACACGTTGCGCCTCCGCGTACTTGCCCTGGCGTTCGAGCTCGGGCTTCCACCAGTCGAGCTCTTCAAGGATCGTCTTGATCGCGCGCTCTCGCTGCGCGGCCGGCATGACGTAGTGCGATTTCGGATAGACCGTCAGCCTCGATAAATCCTTCTGGCCGGAGCGCACTTCGCCAGTGAGCGGATCGATCTGGCGGATGGCGTCGACTTGATCGCCCCAAAGCTCGATGGCGTAGCCGTTGTCTTCGTACGGGGGATAAATTTCCAGGCGATCGCCGCGCACGCGGAACGTGCCGCGGCGCAAATCTTCCGCGCGCTGGTACTGCATCTCCACGAGTTTCCGGAGCATCGCTTCGCGATTGGTGCTTTGCCCCTTTTCGACCATGAGCAGCATGCCGTAATACGCTTCGGGAGAGCCGATGCCGTAGATGCACGAGACGGAGGCGACCACGATGACGTCGCGGCGCTCGAACAGCGAACGCGTCGCGCTCATGCGCAGCTTGTCCAGCTCGTCGTTGATCGTGGATTCCTTTTCGATGTAAGTGTCGGAAGCGGGAAGGTACGCTTCCGGCTGGTAGAAATCGTAGTAGCTGACGAAGTATTCGACCGCGTTCTGCGGGAAGAAACTCTTGAATTCACTGTACAGCTGCGCGGCGAGCGTCTTGTTGTGCGCGAGCACGAGAACGGGCCGGTTCGCCCGCTCGACCACCTTGGCCGCGGTGAACGTTTTTCCCGATCCCGTCACGCCGAGCAGGACCTGATGCTTTTCGCCCGCCTCAATGCCGCGCGAAAGCTGCTCGATGGCCTCCGGCTGATCGCCGCGAGGCTCGTAGTCGCTCATGAGTTTGAAGTTCATCGCTTATGGACAGCACGGCGCGCCTACGAGGCCGCGCAGAACTATTTATTATAGCGCATACGGCAACGAACCGATGGGAGCGCATGATTTCCAGGGCGGGCTGCATTCCCATGAGCCGACTCCCCGGGGGTTTTCCGTTTAGAAATACCCTTACGCAAAAAAGTCCTGCCGCCGAAAAAATTACCAGTGCTAGTACCCCTCTGAATTGGCCTGCTATTCAAGACGTATCCAGCTGAGCCGCTGCCACTTAGCAATTATTTTCCTTCCTGGCGCACGCCTTGCACCATTTCAGACCCTAGTAGCGCAACAACTGAGCTGCGAGAAAAAACAATATCTCCGGTTCAGGAAGGACAAGAAGAAGGAAATCAAAGCGACTTGAGGAGGGCTTAGTGATGATTCTCCTAAAGCGATGGGCAATGATGATGATCGTGATTCTCGCATTCGGTCCAGCCACATTCGCACGGGGCCATGACGAGGCGAAGAAGGAAGAGGATCGCATTGCGAATTCGAGCGCAGTCATGACGGAGATTCTCAATGTCCCGGACAATATCCCGCGGGACTTACTCGACAAGGCGCGTTGTGTTGTCGTAATGCCGTCGGTCCTTAAAGCGGCGTTTATTCTTGGAGGCGATTACGGCCGCGGGACAATGGTCTGCCGCACCGGAAAAGATTTCTCGGGCCCGTGGGGCGCTCCGGCGATGTACGCGTTAGAAGGCGGCAGCATCGGTTTTCAGATTGGTGGCGAAGCAACAGACTTCGTCTTCCTCATCATGAACGATCGCGGCGCGAACAGTCTCTTGCATAGCAAGGTCAAGCTTGGCGGCGACGCATCCATAGCCGCCGGCCCGGTGGGCCGGGACGCAACTGCGGACACGGACGCATATATGCGCTCCGAAATTCTGAGTTATTCGCGAGCGCGAGGGGTGTTCGTGGGCGTCTCACTCGAGGGCTCAACACTACGTCCGGATGAACGGGGCAACCGCAACCTTTACGGACGCTCGGTGACTGCGGCGCAGATCGTCAGGGAATCGGAGGTGCGGGCGCCTTCCATCGCGAGCAGCTTGATCGCGAAATTGGAAAATGCTTCACCCCGATTAAGGTCTTAGAAATTGTGCCCTGGAGGAGGCGGACTCGCAAGTCCGCCTCTCTTCTTCGCTCGCGCGCTTAAAGCGGGGAAACTAGAAAGGGCGAATACCGGAATGACACGCGCGAAAGGAGATTAGTGATGGCTGAGAAAAATATTTCTGTCTTTGGAATCTATCCACATCGAGCAAGCTTTGAATACGCGTTCGGAGTTTTGAAGGGAGAAGGGTTCCGCGATACGGATATTTCCGTCCTGCTTCAGGAAAATCCCGGGACTAAGGATCTTGCGACAGAAAAGGCAACGAAAATGCCGGAAGGCGCGGCCACTGGCGCAGGCTCGGGAGCGATTATCGGAGGCGCGCTTGGCTGGTTGGCAGGAACTGGCGCGCTTTCTTTCCCTACCCTCGGGCCATTGATCGTAGCAGGACCCATTATTGCGACATTGGCAGGAATTGGAGTTGGCGGAACACTGGGCGGGGTCTCAGGAGCACTAGTTGGGCTCGGAACGCCTGAATACGAAGCCACGAGGTATCAAGGGCGGATCGAAAAAGGCGGCATTCTCTTATCCGTGCACTGCGATAGCACAAATTGGGTGAATAAAGCCAAATTTCTGCTCCGCTCAACCGGCGCGGAAGATGTCTCGTCCACTGTCGAATCTGCCGCGGACTATGACGATTCCGATCGTCCCATGTGTCGGAGTACTTTTGGCTAGAGATGCTGCACCAGGCCCGCTGATTATCGGCAGGTGGCCATGGGGGAAGTCTTCGACAAATTATTTCTCATGCGCATCGTCCACGACTTGCGCAACCTGCGAGCGCGTCGAGATTGTCCCGGCGTAGTGCATGGAAGTGTTGTGGTTGGAGGTAAGCGTCACGTCCATTTGTTCCGTTCCGGTTTGCGTCACGCTTACAACCATGCCCGAGGCGAGCGACACGTACAGCAAACTTTGCGCCGAACCGTTCCACTTCCCTGCCGATTGCACTCCATCCTTGCGAAATTCCGGGGGGGTCGGATCGCGGACTGCCTTTGAACGGACAAGATTCAAATTCGCAAGGATCACGGCGCAGTCAGTTGGCGATTGTGAATTTGCGGCGGAATCCGCGGCGCCCGGGGTGGTTGGGACATCGGGATTCGGCGGGTGGCAGGACTCGTTGCGCAGATATTGCGAATCGGTGCGCCAGACCAGGCCGGCGATGGGCAGTGTATTCGCCGGCTCTTCCGAGGACCACGCTTGCCCTACCGAAACGCCTCCGGGAGGCGCGCCAGCGCTGGCGCTGAGTTGCGCGATCCATTCGCGCGCCGATTGCGCCGCTTTTTCGGAGTCGGAAATTCCCTCGAGGCCCTCAACGTATTTCACTTTTCCATTGGCATCGAGCGTGAATTCGACCTCTTTGCCTTCCAGCTTATGATATTGCTCGCTGGTTTCGGTCCCCGCCGGATCGAACGTATCGCTGCGGACGCTGGCCGTGGATTTCTCATACGTGGTGCGCAGCCGGATTCCGCCGGGAGTGCCGGCATCGGCGGGCAACACTTCGATACGCACCTTTGCGTTCCAAACGACCACGAGGCTGGACGGGCCCTGCGGATCCGACGCGAGCCCGGAGCGGTATGTATCGGTGGTCGTCTCAAATTCCATTTCGTACCGAAAAGTCTCGCCGGGAACAAATCGTGGAGAAAGAGAAACGCGCGGAGAAACCGCGATGCCCTTTTGGTCCCGAGCGCGCGACAATTTTTTTTGGACGCTAGGTTGAGCGTGCGCACCAAGCGAAGTCCCCAGCAATATTGCGCACATCGCGCCCGCGTACCGGGTGAATAGCTGGCGATCGCTCATGAATGCAAAGATGGTCCGCACAATTCGATAGTATGACGTGGGATCGGGTGTTGCAACGTGGCGCGGGACTGGGGGATTTGCATCTTCTTTCCGGAAGACTGGAAGAACGAGCCGTCGGAGCTTCGCCAATCTCACTGGGGTCTACTCAAATAGTAAATTAGTTGTGTTGGGGCCAGGGAAGGCGTACGATGCGCGAACAATTGGGCCTGTTCGGGGATTCCACGTAAATCGTCTCAAGTGCAGTGTATGCGAACTTGAGGAGGTGTCGTGAACAAACGTCTGCTATCCCTAGCCTTCCTATCCAGCTTGTGCATCATCGGCGGTTGTGCCAGTGGCGGAGGCAGTCCTCCGCCGCCTGTTTTAGCTACTCACTTTTCTGTCACGGCTGCTTCTGTCCCAACCGCCGGGACCTCTTTCAGCTTTAGCGTCACTGCGGTGGGCGACTCGGGTCAGACAGCCACGAGTTACGCGGGGACCGTGCATTTCACAAGCACTGATCCTCAGGCGGTATTGCCGGCCGCATCGATGCTAACGAACGTGACGGGGACATTCACGGCCACGCTGAAAACCGCCGGGCCCCAAACCATCACGGCTACCGATGCGAATTCGCTCTCGGGCAGCTCGACCTCGATCACCGTCAGTCCTGGAGCAGCGACCCACTTTTCCGTAACTGGTCCAACAGCCGCTTCGGCCGGGCTGCAATTCTTCTTCACGGTAACCGCATCCGATGCCTTTAACAACATTGCGACCGGCTACTCCGGTCTGGTGCACTTCTCGAGCAGTGACGGCCAAGCTGTGCTGCCCGCTAACTCAGTGTTAACGAACGGGGTCGGAAGCTTTCCGGCGACCCTGAAGATGGTCACCAACACAACCCTCACGGCGGCAGACAGCATAACCACCTCGATTAGTAGCGGTCCAATTGTGATTAACGTTGTCAGCAATGCGCCCACGCACTTTGCCATTGTTACGCCTGGCTCTGTAACGACTCGGAGGTCCTTCGGCGTTGCGGTCACCGCTCAGGACGCTATTAACAACGTGTCCGCCGGCTATTCCGGGACCGTCCAATTTGCCAGTACCGACAACCAAGCGCACCTGCCGGTCAGTTCACCACTTACAAGCGGTACAGGAAACTTTTCGGCCACCTTTGAGAACGCTGGCCCCCAAACCATCACTACCACGGACACGGTCCAGCCTTCCCTTACAGGAGCTTCGAGTTCGATTATCGTCAGTGCTGCTGCCGTGCTCGCTATCGCCTCAGCCGCCCCGCCGAGCGGGACATTCGGCGTGACTTACGGCCCGAGTGAAACCGAATCCTTCGAGTGTTTTAGTTTTAACCACTGCGTTCCATGCAGCAGTTCGGGTACGAGATGTACGGGGCTTCCGAACTGCCACAGTCACCCTACATTTCCCTGTGTTTCACCAAGATCGGTCCAGGATGGTTTCCAACTCGCAGCCACCGGAGGAGTGCAACCCTACGTGTGGAGCGCCCCGGGATTGCCCCCCGGACTGAATGTGAATTCCCAGACCAGCGAGATATTTGGCACTCCCACATCACCGGGCAGCTATAACGTTCCTCTGACCGTGACGGATTCGGGCACACCACAAGTAACGACGCCCATGAGCTACACCATCACTATTAACGACCCGGCGCCTCCAGTCATCAGCTCCGCGCCTGCGCCGCCTTCCGGAGCGGTGAATATCCCATATAGCTTCACCTTCATGGCATCCAGCTCGGCTCCGCCTTTGATGTGGAGAGTTAGCGCTGGCACGCCGCCTCTGGGCCCGATGCTCAATCCGGATGGGGTGCTCTCGGGTACACCAACGGCGACTGGAACATCTACCTTCACGCTCATAGCGGAAGATTCGTTCAAACAAGACTCAGCGCCGCAAGATTTCAGCATTCAGATTTTTTTGCATGGTTTCAAGGCCACCGCTGGCAGCATGGCAGGCCCGCGCATCGCGCACACCGCGACGTTGCTGAGCACTGGAGAAGTGCTCGTGGCAGGAGGAACAGATGGGAGCGGCATGCCCATCGCGACGGCCGAGCTTTATGATCCCGCTAACGGAACCTTTTCCTTGACCGGCAGTATGGCAACAGCACGCGCCCACTTCGCGGCCACATTGCTCTGCGATTTATCTGCATCGCCCTGCAATGACAAGCGAGTGCTCGTGACGGGAGGCCTGGACATTAATGGTAATCCCCTCATGTCGGCCGAGCTTTACGATCCAAGCACGGGAAAATTTTCCCCGACGACCGGGAGCATGCAATTCGTGCACGCAAGCCACACCGCTACGTTGCTCAAGACCGGAAAGGTGCTGATCATTGGTTGGGGCCCCGCCACAGCGGAACTGTTCGATCCGTCCACCGGAACCTTCAAAGCGACGGGCAGCATGTTGGAGCCGCGCGTCGGGCATACGGCTACGCTACTGACGAGCGGAAAAGTGCTCGTGGCCGCAGGGATCGGACAGGTCGGAGGGGCCCCGGGAGTGCTTGCGGAGTCCGAGTTATACGATCCAGCCACGGGAAGTTTTTCGCAGACACTCGGCCATCTAGCAAACGCACGTCAGTTGCACACCGCGAGTTTGCTCGCAGACGGGAAGGTGCTTGTTGCCGGAGGCATGTTGGACAATGCCGGGACGGCCACTGCCACTGCGGAGTTGTTTGATCCAACTACTCAAATGTTCACAGCCACTAAGGGCAGCTTGGCGACCGCGCGTGACTTCCATACGGCCACTGTACTCAATGACGGTACGGTTGTTGTGACGGGAGGCGACAATGGGAATGGAACGCTTGCTACGGCCGAGGTGTATGATCCAACCGCTGATACCTTTTCCCCGACCGGTGGTATGGGAAGTACCCGCGAATCGCATACGGCAACGCTGTTGAATAGCGGAACAGTGCTAGTAAACGGAGGAGCCGGCGGCGGCGAGGCGACGGCAGAGCTGTACCAGTAGCACTATCTTTGACGAGAGGTGGGCTGTGCTGCTGGCTTTGGATCGGCAGGCGGAACCACTAGCTTCGGGGTCTCGATCGTCCCGCGTAATAGAAAACTTGGCGGCGACGCGGAAGCGGGAGCCGTCGCGGCCTGGAAAATCGAAGGGCGGACTCGAATGTTCAGGGCATGAGAGAACTCGATTCGCCCGTCCGCTTCGAGGCGCCCTCGCGAATTGTCCAACACGAAATTTGCGAGATCGATCCCCTTGTCTTGGATGCGGTACGTTCCCTGAACGGATGAGAACGTGTCCGGCGCTGCGTCCGGATTGTCCCCCGGAAAGACGCCGGCGAGATCGAGGCCGCTCAACGCGGCATTTCGCCCCACTAGCGTTCCCTGCCCTTGCATCGATCCAATCAAATCCTGGCGGCCAATGCCATGAGCGGATAGGGTGAGCGCGGCGGATACGTTTCCGCCGATCCGGCTGTTCAAGAAAGGCACGGCGCGACCAAGCTGGGCAAGGTCCACACGGTCGAAGCGGCCCTGAAACGCATAAGAGGGATCGGGCAAGAGCTGCGCGTCGAACGAGCCGGAAATCTTTCCACCAAAAAATTCAGCCTGGGCCTTCCGAATCCGGATTGTCCGTCCGGCGAGTTCCGCTTCGCCGTCGAATTGTTCGATCTGCATCGGCGGAACGTCAATCAAATCGGCGCGGAGACGCCCGCGCGCCGCGAGCCGGGTGACGACCCCTTCGGCAAGGGGAGCCGCGGAGACAGCAGAATTCGAGCCGGTGAAACGCGCAAGGAAGCCGGGTCTGGCGCGCGGGCCGAGCCAGCGGTCCATTTCCGCCGCATCAAGATGATCCGCGGACAGATCGAATGTCCATTGTTTGTCCGAATATTTCCGGGCGATCGAGCCATGCCAGACCGCGCCGAACGCCTCCGCCGCGGATAGCGTGATGGTCCGTTGCAGCGGCGCAAATTCAACGTGGGCCTTGGGCAAGTGCACTGGCTGATTGACGTACGCGGGACTCCAGGTCAGGCCAAGAAAATCCATCGCCCCAATCCACGGCGCCGGAGGCGACACCGAGAGATGAACTCCGCGCATCCTGACCGAAAGGCCGCCGGCAGCGGTCCAGTCCGAATTAATGGGTTGCGCGACCGCCGCGGTTAGAGCCAGCCAATCCTGCACGCGCGGGGTTGCGCCTTCTATGGAAAAATTCCAATCCAGCGGCCAGCGAAACACGCCATCGGACCGCGGAAAAAGGGAACCGCGCAATACAAAGGAATTCTGCGGCTCGCTGCCAGCCGGGGTCGCGTCACTCCCCGCCACCACTGATGCGGAGGAAAAGGAAAACTGCGTCGGCGCAAAATCGATTCCTCCATGCGATACGCTCGCTCTCAGGGCGCCGATCCGTAGCGGCGCGGGCAACGATTTGGCCGTCAGTGTTCCGCCAACGCTGGCGATGCCGCCCTGCTGAATTTGAATGGGCCATCCGCCAAGCTTTACGTCCACGCCGAGGACGCAATCCGCCCGCAGATCTTCCGCGACTTCAGGCCGCAGGGCTCGATACCAGGAGAGGACATCGCCGAGCGCGAGTGTCGAGGACTCGATGCGCAGTTGAGGCTGAAGCCCGTGCGCCCATTCCAATTCACCGGCCCCGTGGAGTTGCGACGCCGGCAATTCCACAAGCAGCTTCCAAATTTCCGCGCGGCGCTCGCCGAGCCTCCAGTTCATCTCCACGGAAAGGTTCGCCGCGGGATCCGTGTCACGCTCGGGGAGTCTCCACCCGTGCATTCCGGTCAATCGCGCCACTCCGGACATGGACCATTGCGCTCCGCCGGAATCCGCGCCGCGAATCGGAGACGAGTCCAAAGGAGCGATGCGCGCATTGAGATCGACCGCAAGCTGGCCGCGCATCCCATAGTCATCCTGCCGGATGAGACGCAACGCATCGGCCATTGACGCGGCGCGCCAAGTCAGATTGAGTTCGGCCGGCTGAAGGCGCGCGGTCGTACCGGCAATCGAACCGCGCAAGCGGAGCGTGCCGATATCTTGCAGCTCGACACCGGCGCGCATCGGGCGAGCTTCCAGGTCAAGCTGCCAGCGGCCCACCACATTCTGCTCGACTTGGCCGGAAACATCGACGAGCGCGAAGGGGCTCTTGTTGTCTCCCTGCTTGAAATTGATTCGCCCGCCGTCCACGTCGATTCGGGCAGGGCGCGCCGCCCGCACATCGGGCGAAGGGGCCACCGGACCCACAAAGCCGGGACGCGACCCAAGCTGCGAAGCGGGCGGCAACCAGCGCTCGATGTTCCAGTGGCCCTCGGCGTCTCGCGCCAGATTCAGGCTTGGCCGCGACAGCGACACGGAACCAAACTCAAAACGTCCGGCGAGCAGGGCCGACCAGCGCAGACCGGCAGTGAGCGTATCCGCGCGCAGGAAATATTCGTTGCCGAAATGCGGATCGTCCGAGACGCTGACGAAATGGGCTTCGATCCTGGCGCCATCGAGCAAACTGAAATCGAACCAGGAAACGTCGACGGGGCGGCCAAAGCTCGCCGTGAGGTGCGCGATCAGGTATCGGCGCGCGGCGCTGGCCCGCAAGGCGCGCGAAAATCCGGCACTCGCGGCGAGGAGCAACACGCCGCCGATCAAAACCGCACGCAGCCACTTTCGCTTGGTCATGGCGTAATCAGGAATTGTTGCAAAAGGCGGGAAAGAAGAAAAGCGCTGCGTCAGTGAACTTCATGCAGCATCCGCGACCACCGCGTCCGCGACGGCAAATGCAGGACGGTGTCGAGGAGATTCAAGAGCCAGGAGTTCAAGTTCCGGTCCGCGCTCTCATCGCCCACCACAGACCAGTAAATCACCACCGGACGGCCCATGATGGCGTCGCGATCCACGAATCCCCAAAAGCGGCTGTCCCAGCTATGGTCGCGGTTATCGCCCATGGCGAAATATTTTTCCGGAGGGACCACAATTTCGCCGTCGTTAATGTACTGAAAAATTTCGTCCGACCATTCCGGCTGCATGTTGGCCTGGAGATATTCCGGACTATGCGGAGGGAAGTTGTCTCCGAACGGGTCGTACGGCGCGGCAGGATCGCGGACGATGTAGGGCTCGCTGATCCGCTTCCCGTTGACGTAAACCTGCTGATCTACAATCTTGATGCGGTCGCCGGGGATTCCAATCACGCGCTTGACGTAATGCGGATGATCCTGAAACGGAAATTTGAAGACGATAATGTCCCCGCGGCGAATTTCGCGATACGGAAGAATATGGTCGTACCAGGTTCCGCGCCCGCCGAAAATAAATTTATTCACGAGGAGGTGATCGCCGACCAGAAGCGTCGGCTCCATGGATTGCGAAGGAATCTTGAACGCCTGCACGATGAACGTCGTGCCGAACAGCGCCAGGATCACCGTGACCAGAAGCGATTCGATGTACTCGCGCACCGTGGCGGGACGCGTTCCCTCGTGCTGCGCCGTGGCGGCTTCGCGCGCTTCGACGGCCTGTGCGGTTTCAGACGTCACTTCGTTCCTCAGTTCTCCTCAACTCCCAATTGTATCAGCGCCGCTATCGCGGCGGACTGTTCCGCTTCTTTTTTCGTTCTCCCGCATCCGATCGCGGTCACTTGCCCGCCGATCCGGACCTCGACGCGAAATGTTTTCTGATGATCCGGACCCGTCTCCGCAATCACATGATAAGCGCCCGGCGTCATTCCCCGCGATTGCAGAAATTCCTGCAGCGCGGACTTATGATCGGTGTGGCCCAGGCGTTCGGCCTCGACCGAGATCGTTCCCTCCACGAGAGAACGCCGGACGAATCCGCGGGCCGCCTCCAGCCCGCCATCCAGATAGATCGCCGCGATCAGGGCTTCGTACGCGTCCGCCAGAAGCGCCGGCTTGGTTCGTCCGCCGGTTTTCTCTTCGCCGCGGCCGAGAAGCAAGTACTTGCCTACGCCGAGGCGTTGGGCGGAGAGAGAAATCGCGGTGGCGTTGACCAGGCGCGCGCGGCTCTTGGAGAGCTGGCCCTCGCTCCAATCCGGAAATTCCCGAACCAACTCTTCACTCACGATCAACTCGAGGACGGCATCTCCGAGAAATTCCAGTTTCTCGTTGCTCTCCGCAGGGTCGCACTCCGCGCGTTCCGGGATGCGAGAGCTGTGCATGAGCGCCTGGTGAAGCCATCGAGGGTCGCGAAATTGATGCCCGAGAAGTGACTCCAACTCCGCGATCTCAGTGAACGCCATATTTTCCGGCTCAGTCCCTGCTCAACTTTGTTCCCGACGCCACATCTTTCTTCATGGCTTCCTCGCGAGCCTTGCACTGGGTCGTGAGCGGCCCGGTCGCAGCGCATTTGTCATAGGCGGCGATCGCGCCGTTCATGTAGCTGGCTTGCGCATCGGCATTGCCCAGCAAGTAGTAGTCGACCGGATCGGGGCTCGTCGCCAGCTGCACGGCCTGGGTCAATTCGTTCCGGGCATCGTCGAATTTATTATGGTCGATGGCGAGCAGGCCCAAACCGCTGTGACACAGAGCGAGCTTGTCATTCTTGGCCTTCTCGAAAGTGGCCTCGTCGACCGTTTCCGGCTTCGTCAGATTCGGAATCAGTTCGATGGCGTGGTGCGCGTACACCTCAGCTTTCTGTAACTGCTGCGGGCCGTCCGGAGTATTCGATTTCACGCGCCGCGGGATGGCCATCGCCAGCAGGGCCAGCACATCCACGTTGTCGGGATCGAGTTCGAGCGCCTTGGCGCCGGCGGCGAACATCTTATCCGTATTGCCAGTGGTGTAATAGGCGGTGGTCAGCATGCCGTATACTCCGCCGACATATCTGCTCATTGGAAATTTCGTTATGAAATCCTCGCCGATCGGGATTTGCATGGCCGGATCGCCGCCCTGGGCCGCCAAAACGCCTTTGTATGCTGCTTCCTCCGCCTTATTGACTTTCGGCTGCTTGCCCGACTCTTTCGGCGCCGGCGCATTCTGAGCCGGCGCAGCAGCGGGCGCCGGCGCTGAACCGTACTGAGCCCTGGATATCTCCGCTTGCAGGAAAATGGCGACCGTGAGCCCCAGCAATGCCACCGACCACCTGAAATGCTTTGCCTTCATGATAGGAATCTCCTCCGCGAAAATATTCTCGGAGATTGATCGAACGCTCCGAGTGGATTGCATGTTGCTCCTGCGCTCCTTGCCGCGTACCCCTCTGCGGCAGGAAGCGCAGAAATATAATTACGACTTACCGTCCGACTGCCGACCACGCGACGGCGTCTGGTACCCCGTCTCGATCCCGCGTTGCGCGGCGGTCCGCGCCGAATCCGGCGCTCCGGCAACCGCCAGCGCCGCGCGATACTCCAACACGGCCAAGTCCCGCTTCCCCTCTACATCGTACATTCTTCCGAGATAAATATGCGACCACGAAAGATTCGCGGGATCGGGGTGCGCGCCCGGATCGGCGAGGGGATTCTGCGCGGCCGCGATCACCTTCGTAAATAATTCGCGCGCCTGGTCCGGCTTGCCCTGAAGCGCGGAAGCCACGGCAAGGCCATAGGTGGCGCGCTCATCATCCGGATGCGACGCGAGGACTCGTTCAAAGGACGCAGCGGCCGCGGCGCCGTTCCGTGCTGAAATCTGCCGCTGTCCTTCGGCTAGATCGTCATCCAGCGGATTCGACGATTCGGCCGGCTTGGCCGCCACTTGCGTGTTTTCCGGCGGCGCATTCCCTGCCGGCGCCGCATCCGCAAATTTCACGCCGCGCAACCGGCGCTGTTCCGCTTCCACATCGATTCCCTTGATCAGGTCCGGGAGATAATACCCCATCGCCGGTTCCGATTTTTCAAATCCGGTAAGCCCAGCGTAGATGGGGCGGACGAGAACGTATCCGCTTCCTTCGGCCTGATCGATGGCCGACGCCAAATCCGCCGGGGAAAGGCGGCGCAATCGAAGCTCCACCGCGCGGACCAGGCATTCGTCAAAGAAGGCCGAAAAATCGTCGTGCAAATCCACCGGGAGAAGCGGCGCGTGCGCGGCGTACTCGAGAAGGGGCGAAGCCTTGGAAGCCTGGACCCGGTAGCGAATCGCGATCGGATCGAGGAGAAAATGCAGAAAGGCGTGGCGAATGTCGTCCATCGGCGGATCGGTGCTGGGCCGGACTACCAGCGCGTACTGGTCGCCAAATGTTTTGAAGATGGTCTTGCCGCCGGCCAGAGGTTCGACATAAACGGAAAACGACCGGCCGCTGTTGGACCGTATGATTTCGCGAAGGTAATTCGTGACGGTGAAAACGAGATTGGAAATGGGGGCGCGTAAGCTCTCAACGCCGCGTTCGTAGTCCGGCTGATAAAATTTCCAGAGTTCGTCGAGCTTCGCCTCGCTGTAAAAATTGGCCAGAATCGGGTTGAAGCCTTCCAGGCTGAGCGCCTCCGGCGGCAAATCGTCACGACGCAACTCAAACTTAAAATCCGGAGGCGGGCCGGCCACAAGGGCGAAGGAAGCGAACCGCGAGAACGTGGCGCCTGAATCGCCCAGCGCGTGCTCCGCGTAGTACTTGCGAAGCGCTGCCACGGCAGGTCCCTGAAGCGCCAGCATCCGCTGGCGCAGCTGAGTGCGCCCCGCGGTCTCGCCCGCGGCGCCCCGATCAGACTCGTATCCTGCTGCGTCGAGCGCGCACATCACCGCAAAAAGCTGCGGGCTCGAATCAACGGAAACAGTCCGGTGGCCCTGGTCCGGCGCGGACGGGGACGCGGCCTTGGGCGCCGGCGTTTGCGCGCGCGCGTGCGATGGCGCAACCAGGAGCAAGACAGCTCCGAGGCACGCTCTCGACGCACACCGATAATTGCTAATCATGAACCGCAATCGGTTATCCAGTCAGCTCTAGAATTTACAAGGCCCGGCCAACCCAGTCAAGAAACCCTTCCATAGTTGGAAGGTTATTCCAGCGGCCAGGTTGTCCTGCTCGTATTGTAATGGGGAACGGAAGAAGGAGAAAAAATTCCGCGCGGACTAGTTCAATTTGAAATCGACACTGACAGTCACAAGAGAGGCGGCGGGTTTTCCGTCTACCAGGGCGGGCGAATATTTCCACTGTTTCACCGAGTCAACAGCCGCTTCCCGGAGAAGCATCGGCCCGTTCAGCGCCCTCGCGCCGGTGACCTTTCCAGTCGAATCGACGTTTGCGGCAACCGTGACGCTTCCCTGAACGCCCGTTTGTTTCGCGGTCGCGGGGTATACGGCCCGCGCCGAAGAAATCAATTTCGCGTCTTGCACTATCTTGGGCGCGGCTACAGGCGCCGGAGCGGGAGGCGCCAGAGCAGAAGGAGGTGGCGCAGGCGGATTGGATGTGCGTCCGGAGGAGGTCAGCAAGCCGGCGGGCGGCATGCTTCCCACTGCTTCATTCGAAGCAATTTCGGTTGTAGGAGCGGCACCCTCGCCCATAGCGAGATTTTTATTTGGCGCATTCGGAGAACCGATCTTCAAGTTCGGCATCACAGGACGGCGTGAGGACGGCAGGTCCGGCTGCTTTGCGACAACTGGGCTTTTTTCCTGGCGCCGGGCATTTCGTGGGTCTGGCCGCGACTCTGGCCGTGCGTCCGTAGTTGCCGGGCCCGTGACTACGGCAGGAACCGGCGCAGCAACGGCCACGGGCTGGCTCTGCTCGACGGCGACCGGCTGTGCCGGGGTCTGAGCCGGGGTTGCCGCCTGCGCTGAGGCGTCCTGCGGTGGTGCGACAGGTTCAGGCGCGGGAAGCGCCGCGGGAGGTTGCGGCGCGGTTGGCTGGCTCACTGCGGTTTTTTTTGCGACTGGGACAGGAGCGGGTCCTTGGTGCATGAAGTACACTACGGCGCCAACGCCTGCCAGAACCAACGCGGCAGCACCCAGGATGAGCGGCATGCGTCCGTTCGAAGAATCGGATGAAGACCCGGGTTGCTCATAGGCCATCAAGCCTTTGCTCAGGAAATCGCGCGTCGGGGCAGTGGACGTAGTCGACAATGCATCCCTCATTGCCGCTATCGCGTGCTTCTCCACCGGAAGCTCCGCAGGCGTCGAATTCCAGTTTGCAAGAGAAGTGGGGCTGGCGATCTCGGAAAGATTGTAATCGGAATTGTCCTTGGCCATCCTCTCCGAAGGGGGCCTTGCCGGTTCGGTTTTCGATTCGCGCGTCGTGGCGGAAGAAGAGATGCTAGCCAGTCCGGGAATGTCATCGAATGTTGGACCACTCCCCAAAGACACGCTTGTAGGCTTCGCCGGCGTTTCCGAAAAACTAGTCGCGCGATATGGAGCCGGGGCCGGCGGTGCATGGACTTCCCTGGGTGTTGGAGAAGAAGCCGACGGCACCGCAGTGGTAGCAGGATTGTTCTCCTGGTGAATGTTCCAGAAATCGTTTACGGGTTCCATGAATTCGACTTCGACGTATCCCTTCACGCTGGGCAAGTTGCGCCCGCCAACGACGCGGCAGACCACGTCACGTCCATTCGGATTTGAGAGGATGACCGTTAGTCCGACCGGCATATTGTTGGTGCTGCGAAGGACTGCCCCGTTATCGAACACAATGACGGTCCTGCCCTCTTCCCGAATCGGCTGGGTCACGCCGCCCGCCTGGTTCGGCAAACTTCGAATGGTGACGCCAACTTCCAGACAAACAGGATTGGAACGAGGAGACTGGCCGGCTTTGTTTTCAGAGCCCTGCGAGGACGTACCCGGCTTGTTTGGGCTATTCATTCCAGGGGAGTCTTTGATCGTAAGTGTCACGGCATCCCGATCATGAACGGTCGCGCGCACAGGGATATGCGCGCACCATCAGAATGTGACTATTTTCATCTTTGCAGGGGATGGCTGGCTATAGTACGTGCGTACTACATTGGAACGAGCGGCTCAAAAGAACACTCCCGCTACCTGACTCGGAGGCTATGCAGTTAGGAGATTCGAGTGTCGGATGATCCACCGCTCGGGGGTAGAGGACAGATCACCGCGCCGGAGATGCAGGTCATGAGCGCCGCCCTTCAAACGTGAAGGACAGGACAAGCCCACTTCAAAATCATTCAAAGCCCGGGCCACCCCGGCCCCGAAAACTCAAAAGTTGACGCACCCAGCCACTGATAAGTATGCCTGAAAGCGCTTAGACTGAATCGCTTCGTGTCATTCTTTTTCTGATAGTTCTCCACAAGAAACTTCCGATCAGCAAGCTTTCTACAATCCCCACGATGGGAAGGGTGATGCCGTGAAATAAAATTCCTATGGCTGCTGGCAGTTCTTTCATCGTGATACAAATAACCACCAGATGCACGAAGAATGCGACACCAAGTGATTGCCATAATTTGGAACGTCCCCAAGCGAATCGAAAGGCCATGACAACTACCGCAAAAACGCCTGCTGTGTATTCGGAGACCACCTCCCATTGTCGCTCGACGTCCGCAACCCGCAATATTAGAATTGTCGCAACAACGCATCCCAATATAATTATCCACTCCCAGATAGTAAAAGGCCGTTTTACACTTGTTCTCATCTAATTCGCCATGCATGCCTGATATGCGTCTTTCGACGCCTCAAGGGCATGAACCACTGAGACGACCTCAAGAGGGCGGGTGGCCCGCCCTTTCTTTGGAAAAGGTTCAACGCAGGTGGGGGCATAATACCATTCCCATACGTTAATCTGGGGTTAAGATTCTGAATTTAGGGTGCCCCGTCCTTGATGTCTTTTCAAGGGCGGGGGTTTTGGTTTGACGCGGCTAGCCGCGGATGGAAATATCGCTAAAGCTGAGGACCACGCGCCCGCCGGAAGTGAAGCGGCCAAAACTCATCTCGGGCCGGAAGCGAGAAAACAGGAGCACCAGATCCAGCTGGCGGCGAACCGTGTCGGTATCGGGCCCCGCAAGAATTCTGTAACTCACGGCCTCGCCTTGCGAGTTTACTGTGGCTTCCACGAGCAGCGCGTGCGGTCCGGCATGCCCGGATTCCTCCAGGCCGGTGATCGGGAATGGAGCCAGGGCCTCCAGGCGCGCGGGCTGGAGCAAATTCGTCGGAGAATCGTTGGACCCGGCGCGCAGCGGCACGCCCAAGCCGAGCAACTGGCAGACCATGACGAATACGACGAATGCGACGGTGAAACCGCCTGTCGCGGGAATGGCCAGAGGTTCCAAGATGTTCTTCAGGACGAGCTCGGCGCGAGTCCGCGCGCGACGCACATAGTGCAGCCAGTTGCGGTCGGAAAGACGTTGCGCGGCCGCGACGCGAATTTTCAACGCAAGATCCGCCGGTGGCATGGGACGCTGCACGCTGGACATCAACGAGGACATGACTTGATAGGCGCGCAACTCATCGCGGCAATCCTCGCAGCTCTCCAAATGATGCCCGATGGTGACGTGCGTGTCGGAAGACCACGTGCCGGTCAGCACAGCTCCGTCCAAATAGCCCGGCAATAATTGTCTTACTTTTTCGCAGTTCACTAGACACCTCCCTCGGCGTCACCCGTCTTGCCCGGATGCGCCCAGCCGGTTGTGTCGGTCCGGCTGGTTTTGTGTTCCTCCTCCGCCGCGGAAAATAACGGGGAGTGCAAAACCGATTCTCTTTTTTGCGGCGCGTGCGCCGGTACATGCGCGGCATGCGGATTCCGAAGCAAAGGATCCAGGATTTCCCGCAACATTCGCCGCCCTCGCAAAATTCGCGATTTCACCGTGCCTACCGTTACCGTAAGGACTTCGGCCACTTCCTCGTAGGACATTCCTTCGAGGTCCCTCAGTATCACGGCGCTACGAAAAACTTCGGGTACTTTGAGCAAGGCCTGCTGCACAGCTTGCTGCACTTCATGAGACGCAGCCTGGTCGAACGGCGTGCTGCCTGCATCTTCCAGTTCGAGCGATGCGTGGCCGCTGGCCGGCTCGATGTCGATCGAATCCTGCTCCCGGTGATGCCGCCACAGCCAGCGCCGGTGATTCAGCGCCTCGCGGATGGCGATCCGGTAGAGCCAGGTCTTCAGCGAACTGCCGTGCCGGAAGCCGCGAATCCCGCGAAACGCCTTGAGAAAGACGTCTTGCGTGATATCGGCGGCGTCACAGGATTCCGAGACCATCCCGGCGACGAGGCCGTAGACCGGACCCGAGTAGTGCGTCACCAGCCAGTCGAACGCTGCGCCGGAACCACCCTGCAGCTCCGTCACGAGCTCGGCTTCGTCCTGCGACCACGGAAGGACGCGCGCCAAGTCAGACACGTTTACCGCCTCTCTCGCCTGCGTGCGCCAAGCGTTGTCGCGGAGGACTCGCGCCAAACGCCATGTGCCTTACGCAACAGACTTTAAAGCCGCTTACTGGGTCTCCCGACCAGAAACCTGTTCAGCCGGAAAGCAACGGCTGGTAAGCGCTTCACTTGATTTAGACACCATAAAGGGGGAATGGTTCCCCCTCCGGTAGTATTGTGCGCTTAGAGTACTGGGTTTGCAATGGTACAGGGGTGGTAGAACCGGGTTGCAGGGAAAGGGGTTAGAGGGGCCAGACCGATCGGAGACGCTAATATCGTCGTCCTGGAAGGGATTAACCACATCGTTCTGGATACTAGGAAAGCCACTTCTTGTCCGCAAAACAATCGTATTCACAGTCGTGTCCATCGGGGATACCATCATTCATTGCATAGCATCGCGCCTGAATGAGGGGAATTGGAGTCACGGGGTAGCTATGGACAGAAATCCGATCCGTCAAATTGCGCTCATAGGATTTGGAGAGGTTGGCGGCATTTTCGGGCATGACTTTGCGGCGGCGGGATTGGGTGTTTCCACTTTCGATATTTTGCTGAATGCTGAACCGTCGCGTTCGGCAATGCTGGCCAAGGCGAAGAGCGCGAATGTCCGCGCATGCGATAGTCTTGAGGCAGCAGTTCAAGGCGCGGACCTCGTGATTTCCGCGGTGACGGCTTCTTCAGCAGCTGCGGTGGCCGTGAGCGCTGCGCCGTTTCTTCGCGCCGGGCAAATCTACCTGGACATCAACTCGGTCTCGCCCGACACGAAGCTTGAAATCGCGCGCACTCTGAACGAATCGCCCGCCACGTTCGTCGAAGCGGCCGTGATGGCCGCGGTCTCTCCGCAGCGGCTCAAAGTTCCGATGCTGCTGGGAGGCGAGCACGCAGCAACCGCCGCCGAGGCGCTGCAGGCAATCGGGATGAACGTGACGCCCATCAGCGATCGGATCGGCGTGGCGTCGGCGATCAAAATGTGCCGCAGCATAATCATCAAGGGTCTCGAAGCAATCACGGTGGAATCGATGTTTACGGCACGACGGTATGGCGCTGAGGAGCAAGTTCTCGAGTCCCTTGCCGCGACCTACCCGGACATGGGTTGGAGCGGCGCGTTGCCGGATTATTTGATCAGCCGCGTAGCGGAACACGGAAAGAGGCGCGCGGCTGAGATGCGCGAAGCGGCCCAGGCCGTGGCGGATGCGGGCCTGGAGCCTTTGACATCGCTCGCAACAGCGCGACGCCAGGATTGGCTTGCGCAGTTGATCGCGGAACATGCGCTCGCCGTTCCAAAAGGCGAGGCCTTTGCGTGGCAGAAACTTGCCGACGCGATTGCAAAGGCTGCGTCTGAAATGGAAGAGCCTGCGCGAAAATCCTAGCCGGAAGATCATCGCGCCAACCTTCCATCCATACAGCGACATCCTTTTCAACTTCAACACGCAGCCATCTCTCATTGTTTTGAGACCGCTTTAGGAAGAACCTTGCCCTCGCTAATAACCTTGACCAGTCAGAGCGGCCAGCGTACGCTTTTGCCACAAAGAGAAGCTCATTTTGAAAAATTCTTTTTGACGGCGAAATCCTGCTAGCTCCAAAGGGGGCTGTATGTCGATGAAGGGTTCTAGATTGCTGGTCCTGGCGGCTCTCGCCTGCGTCTTACCTGCGTCCTCCAAGGATCAGCCTAGGGCGGGATTGACTGGCGTGGTGACGTCCGAAGCTGAAGGGCGCATGGAAGGAGTGCTCGTTACGGCCAGGCCCCAGGGAGCGAACATGACGGTCACGGTGGTCAGCGACGATCAAGGCCGTTTCGCCTTCCCGCCAGGGAAACTTCAGCCAGGCAAATATGCTCTGACGATTCGGGCCGTCGGCTACGAACTTGCTGGACAAACCGCGGCGGAGATAAAGCTCGGTGGAGCAGCGCGCGCGGATATCAAGCTCGTGAAGACGAAAGATCTTGCATCGCAGCTCACCGGGGCAGAGTGGATGATGAGCATTCCCGGAAACGAAAGAGAGAAGAAAGCTTTGTTTCATTGCGACCAATGCCACTCACTGGACAAAGTGGTAAAGAGCACCTACGACGCAGAAGGTTGGCTTTCCACGCTGCACCGGATGCAGAATCAATGGCAAGCGGGGAGCACCTTCACTCACCCAATGCCCCCTGCCTATCCGCCCAAAGAATATCCGACGGACCCGGAGCTGGCGAAGTATTTGAGTTCCATCAATTTGAGCGGCGACAAGACCACATGGCCCTATGAATTGAAAACTTTTCCGAGGCCCCGTGGAGCGGACACACGGGTTGTTATCACGGAGTATGAAATACCTCGCGAGGGAAGTTCGCCGCACGACCTGGCCATCGACCGCGACGGGCTGGTTTGGTACGACGATTTTCAGAGCCCCAACATCGGCAGGCTCGATCCGCGCACGGGTCAATTCAAGGAGTGGACGCTGCCTCAGCTCAAACCGAGCCTGCCTTCCAATAGCTTGACGATTGAACTGGATCGTCAGGGAAATCCGTGGCTCCCGCGGGGTTACCAGGGGTGCTCCGTAACGATGTTCGACGCCAAAACTGAAAAGTTTCAAACCTGGAGCGCACCTGCGGAATACAACGACGATCATGCCAGCTGCACGCAGGGAAATGTCGGACCGAACGGGATGGTCTGGTTTAACAGCTTCAACACCAGCAAGATGTTCGAGCTCGATCCCAAGACAGGGGAAGTCAAAGTCTTCAGCGCGTTTCCCCCTGGCAGCATTCAATACAAAGGCCCGAATCGCGTTTTTTACTTTGGCATCGATGAAAACTTCGCCACGTCGGAAAAGACGCACAAAATGTACGGAAGCGCGATCTCGGAAAATGGGAATCCAATTTATTGCGACATCGAGGGAAGCACCATCGCTGTTCTGGATCGCGCGACCGGGCAAGTGAATCTTTATCCCACGCCGACTCCGGCCGCCGCTCCTCGTCGCGGTTCTATCGATTCCGCCGGAAACTTTTGGTTCGGCGAGTGGATGGCGGGTCAATTGGGAATGTTCGATCCGCAAACGAAAGAGATCAAGGAATGGCGTCCGCCAGTTCCGTGGAGCGGCATTTATCGGGCGGCGCGCGACAAAAATGGAGACGTTTGGTCGGGAGCCATGAGCACGGATTACGTCCACAGACTCAACCCCAAAACAGGCGAATGGCGGGAATATATGCTGCCCACTCTCGGCGGAGAAATGCGGGATATCAAGATTGTTGATGCGGGAGCAGCGCCGCAGGTTTGGGTGCCTCTGGTTCATGCCGGCATCCTTGCCAAAGTCGAACCGTTGGAGTAGCCGACTGCCGCAAAAATTCGGGGAAAACATTGACAGGCCGCCAGGGGCTAAAGCCCTTTATCGCTTCGTGTGTTGATGTCGCGGCTGAAGCCGCGACCCACAAAACTTATTTGTGGGTTGGTTTCTAAAATCTATCGCGGGAATTGTCTTTGTGGGTCGCGGCTTCAGCCGCGACGTTCAGGGGCCTGAAAAATATGGGCTTCAGCCCCTGACGCCTTTTCGAGGTTGGAAGGCGTGCCACTTATAAAGTAGCTTCTGATTGAAGGGAACGTTCCATGTCCACTGAACCGATCTTTGACCTCGCGCATCTCGCCCACATGGAAATGCTGACGCCGAAGCCGGACGAGAGCCTGAAATTTTTCGTCGACGTAATGGGCATGACGGAATCGGCGCGGAAGGGCGATTCCGTCTATCTGCGCGGCTGGGACGACTACGAGCACCACACACTGAAGCTGACAGCGTCAAAAACTTCGGGGATGAAGCATATGGCGTTTCGCGCGCGAAGCCCGCAGGCGCTCGAGCGCCGAGTTGCCGCGCTGAAAGGCTCAGGCTACGACATCGGATGGACGGATGGCGATCTCGGCCACGGCCCGGCGTTTGCCTTCCACGATCCGGACGGCCACCTGGTCGAGATTTACTATGAGACTGAATGGTACAAGGCGCCGCCCGAGCTGCGCCCCGCACTGAAAAACCAGGCCATGCGCTTCCCTGCTCGCGGCGTCAACGTGCGCCGACTCGACCACCTCAACTGTCTCGCCGTCGACATCAAGGCCAACCGCATTTTCTTCCAGGAATATCTGGGCTGCCGCCTCACCGAGCAAATCGTGATGAACGACGGATCGGAAGCGGGCATGTGGTTGACGGTCAGCAACAAGAGTTATGATTTCGCCTACACGCGCGACCATACCGGCACGCGAGGCCGATTCCACCACGTCACCTACGCCGTCGATTCCCGCGAAGATGTTTTGCGCGCCGCCGACATTTTCCTCGATAACGGCGTGTACATCGAAACCGGCCCGCACAAGCACGCCGTCCAGCAGACGTTTTTCCTGTACGTCTACGAACCCGGCGGCAACCGCGTGGAAGTCGCCAACGCCGGCGCGCGCCTGATCTTGGCCCCTGACTGGAGGCCCATCGTGTGGACGGAGGACGAACGCAAGAAGGGCCAGGCCTGGGGACTCAAGACAATCGAGTCGTTTCACACTTATGGAACGCCGCCGGTGGATGTGAAACTTTAATAGGTCTTCCTGCTAAAATAGGCTGAACCATGCCGATGAAGAATCCACCGCACCCCGGAGGTTTTGTGCTGCGCCAGTGCATTGAACCTTTGGGTTTGACCATCAAGGACGCGGCCGCCGCCCTGGGCGTCACTCGCACTACCTTGTCTGAACTCGTGAATGGGAAGCGCGGCATTTCTCCCGAAATGGCCGTGCGGCTTTCGAAGGTCTTCGGGGGAAGCGCCGAAAGCTGGATCACGCAGCAAGCGCACTATGACGTTTCACAGGTTCGCGCCGACCGGATCAAGCTCAAGAGGCTCCAGTTGGCTTAAGAGGCTGCTGGAAAATTAATTTATTCTGTCATTCCGAGCGAAGCGAGGAATCTCTCTTGGATTGAAACCTAGGAAAAGAGAGATTCCTCGGCGCGCAGCGCGCCTCGGAATGACAAAAATTTGAGTTTTTCCGCGGGCTCTTAAGCGAACGCAATCCTCAATTCCGCTTAGCCAGGCATCACACCCCTTGAAGAGGGCGCAACGACGCTGCACCCGAACTTCACATGCGCTAAACGGCTTTCCCACCCGCCCATCTTCGAGTTTATCTAGTTCGGCGGGTTCGCCGGGGGCATGGCTTCGGGGGCATCTGCTGGGGCGGGACCGACGCGCTCCACGATCACGTGCTGGATAAGTATAGGTGTGACGGGTCTGTCGCTGCCGTCGCGCTTGACGCGCGCGATGGCCTTGACGACGTCCACGTTGCCACACTCTCCCCAGATCGTGTAACCACCGTTGAGAGCCGGCTGCGGCGCTTCGGTAATGAAGAACTGGCTGCCGTTCGTGTTCGGCCCGGCGTTGGCCATGGCCAGGCGTCCCGGCGTATCGAACTTGAGCGACGGCGCGATTTCGCTCTTGTACGGGAAACCCGGGCCTTCCGGATGTCCCGTGCCGTTGCCGAGGGGATCGCCGCCCTGAATCATGAAGTCGGGGATCACGCGGTGAAACGTCAGGCCGTCAAAAAACTTCTTGCGTGTGGCCTGCTTCGTTTGCGGGTCCACATAGGAGAGCTTTCCGATCGCCAAACCGACCATGGTGTGGACGGTGACCGGCGCCTCAGTTT